>JAEEGL015941033.1_pt1 | contig 67685 bp, 61 predicted proteins | sample 9134231 | NCBI WGS metagenome assembly JAEEGL01 (sample SAMN16246548, study PRJNA631951) | gut metagenome | biome: gut microbiome; feature: rumen; material: fiber-attached | host: Bos | place: Iran: Karaj | collected 2018-10 | reverse complement strand
GATCAGAGCAATTCCATTCATCAACAAGTTGCAAAATTGGAAGAGAGCATAAAGAATTCAGGTTTTGACATAGAGTATATCCATACGGGACCAGTTATCCGCAGGGAAGATGTGTTTGAGGGATTTACCATAGACGAAAGAAGAAAGCTTTTGTATAAAATGCTGAATTTCATAAATGCTTGTCCCATTTCTCATTTTACGGTTACCATAAACAGAAAAGAAGCATTTAATAAGGTTGACCTTTCAGGAAAGCTGGCAAAGACAATACATAATGCCATCTCTGTTCACCGGGAGTTTTTCTTGCCATATGAAAAGATAATTGTCTATTATGATAATGGACAATCTGAATTGAGTTCGATTTTGAACGCCGTATTATCAATTTGTTTTCTAAACGTTGAGTTTAGGAAAGCGGAACCGCAAAAATATAGATTATTACAGGCTGCCGATTTTATATGTTCCATGGAGCTGATCCGGATAAAGAAAGAGGAAAATCGCCTGAGCAAGTCTGAGGAAAAGTTCTTTTATAAACCGCAAGAGCTCAAGAAAACTTTTTTGAAAAGTATAGATAAGAAACGATTATCATGAGTTCATGTCAACAAAATGTCAACAAAAAGAATTAAAAATCCCAAGAATGCATGGAATACATGAATTTGACATACGAAATATAAGGGAAAAAGAATCTGCAAACCACAAAATATAGTTGAACTTATCGAATTCGAATAAGTCAAATCCTCATTTAATATCAATCATTCCCGATGCCCCGCTGCGGGGCATCGGAATTCTTCTTCTTTCAAATCCCGTTGTTCTTGCGGAAACCATTATCACTTCTGAACGTCAAATTTCCCATTTTTACAAATCCCGCTGTCACCCAGCAGGCAAAAGAATCAAATACGACAGCGAGAAATCAAAAATAACAAATCCCGCTGTCACCCAGTGAGCAAAAGAACCAAAGCGGACAGCGAAAAACCCAAAATAACAAATCCCGCTGTCACCCAGCAGGTAAAAGAACCAAATCGGGCAGCGAGAAATCAAAAACAACAAATCCCGCTGTCACCCAGCAGGAATACAAGGAAAAATCAAGATTAGACGAGGGGGAATGAACGTGAAAAAGCAAAAATCTACGTTAATGACAAGCTACACCGATCTGTACTGCGAGGCAAAACGGCGGTACGACGAGCTTCTTCAAATCAAGAATTCAAAAGAGATGACACTTGAGAAGATGTCACCTGGGAAGATACACGTAAACAAGACACCGCATGGCGTTCAGTATTATTTGCGACAAGACAGTACGGAAAAAACAGGGAAATATATTCCAAAATCTGAGACTTCAACCATTAAACAATATCTGCAAAAAGCATATGATGAAAAGATCCTAAAGCTTGTTTCACAAGAAATCCAAAGTTTGAAAAGGCTTCTCGGCAATTCAGAAAATTCTGTAAACAATATCCAGCGTGCATATTCAAATTTCCCCCAAGAAGTAAAAAATTTCATAACACCAATAGACGTCGCTGATGAGGATTTTATTCGCAGTTGGTTAAGCATTCCTTATGAAGGCAAGGCAATACCGGAGTATCTGCCGATCCTGGAGACAAACCGAAGGGAAAGAGTCCGTTCAAAGTCCGAGCTAAATATTGCCAATGCACTTGTACTTGACGTTAAGCGGAGAAAGGTTTGGTATTGGGAACACAGGGGGATGATGGATGACAAAGATTATGCAAGGAATGCCATCCTAAAAATGAAAAGCTACCTGCAAAGCGGGATCTGTTTGGGAAAAGAATTGATTATCTCCGAGGAGACGAGCACTAATCCGTTGGGAACGAATGAAATTAAGGGGATCATAAAGAGGTATTTTGGTTAGTTACGCCAGCCATCGGCAAATGAAGAAAAGTGCTTACGGATGCCCTTGGCAGTCAACGTTGAAAATTAATGCCATTTACGGTATAATATATATTGGATTATTACATAAAAACATCTTAAGTATCATGCTGTTAGAAGCGAGTAAAAAAGGAGGGCCGCGCATGCGTAGGAAAACATGGATGAAGCGAACGATACGCAGGATGCTTCTCGTAAGCTTGATCGGCATTACGATGATCAGCGGTTGCGGCAGTGCCACGGATGCGGGAGGGGCAGAGGCTACTCCCGTGGAGAGTTCTGCGCAGGGCGGCGAGTCGGACCCCATGGAAGCCTCAAAGAGCGACGCAGATCCTAATGGGGAGAATGCGGAAAGGGAACACAGTCCTCTCTATATTGCTGAGAACGTCGTGAAGAAAGACGGAAGCACTGCGGCAAAAACGGACGTTGCTGCCGACCTTCCTCTCCTTTCGAAGGTGGATGCGTGGCCGGAGGAAGTGGTGGAAAGAGAGCCCTATGATACGGAAATGACCGGCTGCGTGGGAGGTTATTTCCTTATCCCCATGGACGGCGGTATTTACCGATATAAAGAGTATTCCTCTTCCGGTGAAGCCATGACCGCTCAGGGAATCAGCTTAGCGACGGACGAGCTGATCTTCACCTGTACGGAGAATGGGATCGGTGAGAGTTATGATTATGAGATTTACTCTCTAAAGGCATATCCTGATAAGGATTTGTTACTTGCAAATTGTATTGGGCATAACAGCATTATTATTTCCCATGCGCCTGCCCAAAGGATACGGGACGGTGAATTGGAGGATGCGCAGGAGAATGACTTTGTCATTCGGAAAAATGGCAGCGTGATTAGCGGAAAGGAACTCTGGCAGGAGTTTTGCGGGAAGGTTGCGCAGGGTCAGCCGGCAGTGGTGCGACTGGGATATTATTATACCTTGGAAAAGCGCAATATGTCTGAGGAACTCAGGGAAGCCGAGAAAGCGGACTTTCCGTGCCTTTTCTTACAACAGCTATATTATGATGGCAGCAGTTTTACGCTCAGTCCCGTTCACAAGCTGGGAGAGGAATACGTGATCTATGAGAAGCCGCAGATTGACAGTCCGGAGAGAACGTATTCCTGTCTCATGCATTATGCGGATGAAGCGGAAAATGCTTTTACGAGCTACGTATCCTATGATAAATACGTGTTGACAAATAATGATCAGGTGACGTGGAAAGAATTGCAACAATCCATGTTAAGTTCTGTTTCAGGTTATATCCAACATCAGGAAGTATATGGTGAATACGTTTGGAAAGAAGGCATGGAACAATAAAATACGTTTCGTTACGGACTTCCGGAACTGATTTACAAGCTGGAAATGCAAATGGGAGGAAAGAGCATATGGATTTGCAAAAATACGTGGATGGTTTTGGCGCTATGACGTGCATCGTATCCGTTGAGAATCTTGGAAACGGAAAGCGCGGGAAATTCCGCATTGTCACTGGAAACAAACCGTATATCGACTCCATAGAACATCCTGCGCCGGGAGCAGAACTGCTGGTCCAAAAGTTCACTCCCAATCAGGAATATACAAACTATCTTACCAGGGATCTCAATTTTGAAGATTACTGCTATCGGGCAGCGGTTGAAAAACGGTGTCTTAATTCGTACGCCACTGCGGACAGGATACAGGGTGTCTGGTTTAACATGACGTTTCTCCCGGTGGCCTATGAAGAAGGGAATCTCTGCTATTGCACCTACACCATGGAGATCAACTTTGAGGCTAATCTGGACAGACTGGCGTCGCTTCCTGCTGACGTTACGTCGAACGTTATCAAGATATGCCTAGAGCTCAGAAGCGCAAAAGAGTTTCATGAAATGATGAATGACGTCATACGTGACATCAGAAACATGTTTGATGCCGAGCACTGCTGCATTCTGCTTATGGACGCATTTGAAAGGAAGTGCACGGTCCTGTGCGAAGCGCTTTCGGATAACACGGTTCTGACGACAATGAACAAATATAATGATGACGGGTTTTATGACATCGCTGACAGTTGGAAAGACCTGATCGCGGGCAGCAACTGCATTGTCGTAAAAGACGAGCAGGACATGGAAGTTGTCCGGGAGCGGAATCCCATATGGCATAAGTCGATCACTTCCGCCCATGGAAAAAACATCGTTCTGTTTCCGCTAAAGTTCAGGGAAAAGCTTCTGGGTTACATATGGGCGCTCAACTATGACGTGGCAAGAGCTACCAGCATCAAAGAAACCTTTGAGACCACGGCTTCCATTCTTGCCTCTGCCATAAGTAACTATCTGCTGATGGAGCGTTTGAAGGTGCTGAGTTCAAAAGATATCCTGACGGGAGTCTTGAACAGAAATGAAATGAATAATTACGTCGATAAGATAAGCATGGATAACGCCGCATCCGACGTTTCCGTGGGAGTGGTTTTTGCTGACCTTAACGGATTGAAACGCGTAAATGATCAATATGGGCATAATAAGGGCGATAAACTCTTGAAAGATGCCGCCAAAGCGATTGAGGAAGTCTTTGATCCGGACGTGATTTACCGGGCAGGCGGAGATGAGTTTGCGATCATTGTAACCGGCATAACGGAAGAAGAGCTCAACAAGCGGGTGGAAGCCTTAAGGAATGTTTCTCAGAAATACGAACACGTGTGTTTTGCCATTGGTCAGTGCTACGAGGCCAGCCGGTCGAACGTGAGACGCGCTTTGAGAATTGCAGACGAGCTGATGTATGAGGATAAACGCCGCTTTTATAATCAGCATCCGGAACTGAAGAGATAGGAGATTACGGAATGATCTATTACGACCACTTGCCATTAGATAAAGACATTATGACGGCTCTCAGGGAATTGTCGATTAATTACGTGTTCCAGCCGATTTTTCTGCCGGACGGTAAAACCGTTTATGCCTGGGAGGCCCTGATGCGTCCTACGGATATGACGGTAACCGATCTTATCGCGGAATACAAAAAAAGAGATAAACTGCACGTCCTTGAAGTGGCTACCTTTTTTGGAGCGATGCAGGCGTATTTCCTAAGAGGATATGAGGAGAAAGTTGCGATCAATTCGTTTCCGTGTGATTGCATGAAGCAAGAGGAAGCTGACATTTTTCTGGATTATTTTGGAGACGACATCCGGGGCAGGATGATCATTGAGAATCTGGAATATCCCTATTTCTCCGAGGAACACTGGAAAGAAAAGAACAGATCCGTCAGATTTATGGAAAATATGTTGGCAGCAGATGATTTTGGCACGGGGATCAACACGCTTGAACTGATAGAGTTCATGTCTCCGCACGTCGTAAAACTCGACAGAGAACTGATCTCGGGAATTGATCATATCCGTGAGAAACAGGAGAACGTGAAGAATCTGGTATCCCTTTTCCATTCCAAGAATTTTCTGATCGTGGCGGAAGGAATTGAAGAGAAAGAAGAGTTTGAATACCTTGTGGGTCTTGGAATCGATCTGTTTCAGGGGTATTATCTTGCCAGACCGGCGTGATAGGTTACCGGGCATACCCCTTTACTGCTCCAACTTTTCATAGGACACGGACAGAACGTTCATCCCAAAGATTTCATTGGTCAGTTTTACGAAGTAATCGTCATCGAGGCCTGTGCCGACCTTGACGTTGATCCTGAATTTGTCAGGAGTGATGCTGTTGACGGCGATGGAGGTCACAACGTTTTTGTCATCGGTGACCTTTTTGTAGATGGCTTCCTTGATCTCAGGGACCTGTTCCTTCATGCAGACGACGTTGATGAGATAAGAATTACTGTCGTTGTCCACGAGAATGGGAATGGGCTTGATCTTCTTGGCGGTAACGTTGAGGAGCATGTTGAGCAGGATCAAAAATAGCGTGATGACAAAGGCATATTTGAAGTAGCCGTAGGCGACGAGAATGCTGATGCCGGCGGTGCTCCACAAGGTGGCGCTGGTGTTGAGGCCGTTGACGGTGAAGCCGTTCTTGAAGATAACGCCGCTGCACAGGAAACCGATGCCCGTTACGATGTTTGCGGACATTCGGATGTCGGGATAACCGAGCAATATCTCGATCAGGCAAAAGGAGAACGTGCCGACTGCGATTAGGAAAGTCGTCTTGATCTCTATGTGATGACCGCCAATCTGTCTTTCAAATCCGATCAATAGGCCGATCACTGCTACCGTAGCTAATCTGATGATCAATTCTTGTATTGTCATGCTTTCATCCCCTTGCGTGATTTTGGATGGAACTACTCTCTATAATTTGACTATACCGAAACAAGCGGAAATGGTCAAGCGGTTGACCGTTCTTTTCTCTTTTGATATACTAAAAAAAGAGGGGGAGACGGGAGCGATTATGTTGAAGAGTCAAAAAAATAAAAAGCTCGCCATCACGTTTTTTGTGATCGCGCTGATCGCTGCTCTGACGATCTTTGGCCTGAGCATTATCAAAACTTGGATATTTAATCAGGCTGAGCACTTTGTCACCTTTGCAGGACAGGAACTCTTGGCGGCGAATGCATTCTACAGGAGATTGAAACGCACAAGGGAAAGCAGTTTGATCCTAAGATCGCGGAAGTGGCAATACGTCTGATCAAGGAAGACCTTTTGGAAGAATAATTTATGAGGCTGAAAAGCGCGGTAATTGCTTGCGGTTACTGCGCTTTTTTTGAGAGAGAATGATTGTGGCAGAATGCGCGGGAGGTATGCGGAAATGCCAGATACCATAACAAATAAATTAGGGACGGAGATCATGGTGGGCGGGATCCGGTTCAAGTCCAACGTGCTGATGGCACCCCTTGCAGGATATACCTGCTTTCCCTTTCGCCTGATGGCCGAGAGGCTGGGCGCGGGAAGCGCTTATACGGAAATGGTGAGCTCGGACGGGCTGAAATATAACGACAGGGCGACGTCGAAGCTCTTGTATACGGACGACCGTGAGAAGTTAAAATGCGTACAGCTCTTGGGCTCCATCCCTGCCGTCTTTGAGCGGGCGGCAAAGAGTGAGAGGCTGGAGAAGTTTGACGTCATCGACGTAAACATGGGATGTCCCGTTCCCAACGTCATCAAAGCAGGTGAGGGGAGCGCGCTGCTGGAAGACCTGCCGAGGGCTTCCAAGATCATAGAGGCATGCAAGAGAAGCGGCAAGGTGGTCTCGGTGAAATGCCGGATCGGACTAAACAGGCAAAAGATCGTGATCGAAGAATTCGCGAGGATGTGTGAGCAGTCGGGGGCGGACATGATCACGGTGCATGGCAGGACCAGGGACATGATGTATGACGGCGAGCCACTGTATGAATTTATCAAGAAGGCAAAGGAGTCCGTGAAGATCCCCGTGTTTGCAAACGGCGGGATCGATTCGAAGGCAAAGGCCCTGGAAATGATGGAGAAGACCGGGGCGGACGGCGTCATGCTTGCCAGATATGGCTTTGAGAATCCGCTGATCTTTGCGGAACTGACGGGAACGCAGTGCAATGACACGAAATACAGTTTGCTTATGGAGCAGCTGGAGATCGCGGAGGAATGCTATGACGAGCTGTACGTGCTCTCGTACGTCAAGAAGCTGGCCTCCTATTTTATGAAAAAGCTTCCGGGAACCAAGCAGTACAAGCTGGCGCTATATCGTTGCGGAAGCATTTCGGAGCTTCGGACCATTCTTGGCGAGATTTTTACAGCGCCGGGGGAATGAGGACAGATGCCGCGGGAGAGCGACGTGACGTTGCATAACGAGAATTTGGAGTGAGTGAACATGTTGACGGAAAATCAATTTGAAATAGAAGAGGGAGTCCTGAAGGCATATTTGGGAGCGGGCGCCGAGGCGCAGGTCCCGGAAGGCGTGCATACGATCGGAGACGGTGCCTTCAAGGGCATGGCATGGCTTCTGAAGGTGACGCTGCCCTCCTCCATAAAAAGAATTGGGGCAACGGCGTTTAAGGGTTGCCGACAGTTAAAGGAGATTAACTTCCCGGAGGGCCTTTCGGAGATTGGGGAATACGCATTTCACAGATGTCATCAGATAGAAGAGCTGATCTTCCCCCAATCCCTGACGAAGGTGGAGGGCTACGCCTTCCTGTATTGCGACGGTTTAAGGAGAGTCGTGATGGAAGGGCCGGAGCGCCTTGGAAAGGCCGTTTTCTCACACAATCTTTCGCTGGAAGAGGTCACCTTAAACAAGAACGTGGATGATTCCAACTTTAGCGAGGAAGTGTTTGAGGGCTGCGTGCATCTCCGGAAGATCACGCTGTCTGGTGAAACCTACGAGATCAGCAATCTGATCGAGGCCATGAATTCCCATTCGGCTTATCCCGGGATCATAAAGTCCATCGCCCGGGGCGTATACCATTCCATGGAGATCGAGGACGGCGCGCTGAGCAAGTTCCACATCAACCTAAAGTCCATCTTTTTGCCGGAAGGGATCACTTCCATCGGAAAGAGCTGCTTTTTTGATAAACGAGGGATCGTGAGCATCTCCCTTCCGGAATCTCTTCGGGAGATCAAGGCAAACGCTTTCCTAAACTGCAGCAGCTTAGAGGAGATCACCTTCCGGAATGAAAACGTGTTGCTGGATGACAGGGCGTTCCGCGGATGCTGTAATTTGAAAAGGATTTACCTAAAGGATGAGGCATTCCTTTTGGAGGATGAAACGTCCCATGAACTGATCAGCCGCATCCGGGATCAGGTGCTCGGGGATTTCTACGTCAGCGGAAGAACCCTGGTCCGCTATATGGGAGACGAGGAGCAGATCCAGATCCCTAAGGGAGTGGAGATCATCGGCGAGCGTTGCTTTTTTGGCAAGGAGAGACTCAAGATCGTATTTTGCTCCGACAGCCTTCTGGAGATCCGGGAGCAGGCCTTTGCGGGCTGCGTTACCCTTCAGAACGTCATGCTTTCGGACAAGCTAAAAAGAATAGAGCGGGAAGCGTTTGCAGAGTGCAAAAAGCTTTTGAAATGTAATCTTCCCGGATCCGTGGAATATATTGGGGAATATGCGTTCCGGCGCTGCCTTACGCTTAAGCCCTTTGAGCCCTGGCCGGAGAACGCGAGGGTTCATTCCCATGCCTTTTATCTGGCAAAACAATTTGCAGGAATGAAAGAAACCATTCAAAGCGTGGATGACGGCATTGCGCCCAGCGCATTGCAGGAAGGAACCTCGTCTGCGCTTTGCAAGTTGCAGGAAGGACCCCAGGTGATTCCGTCCTATGCCCATGCAAGGCAGGAGGGACTCAAGGTCTTGGAACTGTCGGGGATCCGGTGGATTGGCAAATATGCCTATTCCGCTTGTCCTGACTTAGAGGAGATCGTCATCGACGCACCGGACTGCGTGATCGAGCGGAATGCATTTTCAAACTGTCCGAAGCTTAGAAGGGTGCGCCTTCGCGTTAAGGAGATGGGGAAAGGCATTTTTTCCTACTGCAGGAATCTGGAAGAAGTCCGGCTGTCCGGGGGTTCCGTCCTGCAGGCGGAGAGCTTTGCCGGATGTTACCGGTTGTCGAAATTTGAAGCGAAGGAAGTCACGCAGATGGAGGCGCGGTGCTTTGATGAGTGCACGGCCTTGGATGCCTTTGATTTTTCCGGCATCCGGTCCATCGGCGAACGTGCCTTTGAACGCTGTGATTCCTTAAAGAGAGTGGAACTGCAGGAAGTGGAGTGCGGATATCACGCCTTCGCGGACTGTGCCTCCCTGGAGGCCGTGGCGCTGTCAAAGGATACGGTTCTAAAGAGCGGTGCCTTTATTGGCAGCACCCAGGTGAAAACCATCACCTTCGAAGGCGAAACCTATGAATTTTCAAAATTCACGGACGGTTTGAACCACGTAGGGAATCCCTATCCTCTTCCCGTCCGGGAAGTGATCGCTTCGATCTATTCCTGCTTTGACGTGCGGGAGCGGAAAATACTGGCTGGCTATGCTCAGGATGGCTCGGAGGTCACCATACCGCAGGACGTGGAAGAGATCGGTCAGGACGTGTTCAGGGATCACGTGCGGCTTCGCAGGATCCATATCCCGGAAAGCGTGAAACTCTTTGGAAGCCATGCATTTTCCATGACGTCCTGGCTGGAGGAGCAGAGGACAAAATCTGAGATGGTCATCGTGAACGGGGTGCTTTTGGATGGCACGCTCTGCAAGGGAAAAGTGGTGCTGCCTTCTGGCATAAGGCGCGTTGCAAGCTGGTGCTTTGCGGGGAACGTGAACGTCACGGAGCTGGTGATTCCGTCCGACAGGATTGGCATTGAGAGCCTTTCCTTCCGGAATTGCCTGAACTTAAAGAAGATCACGGACTGGGATCAGAAGGAATACGTGCTGACGGACGTTTCCGATCTGGAGACGAAGGGGTATCCGGAGCTGATCCAAAGAATCTTTTCTGAATGCATCAATTGCTTCAAACTGGACGAAAATAAAAACCTGGTGGAGAGCACCGGAAACATCACGAGACTGACGTTCCCGGAGGGCATTCGGTCCGTCGGCGACGGCGTCTATAAGGATTGCCACCTGCTAGAGACAATCGATCTTTCCAGCGGTACGGAACGAATTGGAAAGTCTGCCTTTGAAAACAGCAAGTGGCTAAAGCGCGTCACAAAAGCGGGGCACGTTACTGAGATTGGCGCCCAGGCATTTTCCGGCTGCCAGTCCTTAGAATCCATCGACCTGTCAGATTGCCTGCGGGAGCTGGGAAAACGATGCTTTGAACATTGTGGGAGTCTTAAGGAGATTCACCTTTCTGATCAACTGGAAGCAATCCCCGAACGAGCCTTCTTCCGCTGCAAGTCCCTGCAAAAGCTTGTGATTCCGAAGTCCGTGAAAGTGATCGGGTCGGAGGCCTTCGCATTCTGCGATCAGCTGGAGGAAGCCATGATCCCTAAGGAGACGGAGCTTTCCGACAGGGCCTTTGCCTACTGTGACCACGTTACCATTTTAAGGTATTAAGACCATAAGTTTTCTGCGAGCATGAGGGGATGGTCTGGAGGAGGGCTTGCCTGGACCAGGCTCCGGGTTTTGCTGAAAGGAGTATCATGAGATATCGAGATCTTGGCAGGACGGGACTGCGGGTATCGGAGATCGGTTTTGGAACCATTCCGATCCTGAGCGGCCACGTGCCCGTGTTGCCAAAGTTTTACAGCCCGGATCAGGAGACGGCCGTGGCCATCATGAGAAAGGCCTTTGATTACGGGTGTAATTTCTATGATACCGCGATCCTGGAGGAATACGGGGACGCGGAGATTAAGCTGGGAGAATTTGCGAAAACCATAGACAGAAGTCAGATCATCATTTCGGACAAGGCGAGATTCTATGACGGGGCACAGATTTACCGGGAAGTATTGCGGTCGACGGAGCATCTTGGAATAAAGCCGGATCTCTATTTTGTCCATCAGGTGGATGAGGATAATGCTGATGAAGTCTTCGGGAAAAATGGCGCCGTGGAGGCCTTGTATGACTTGAAAAGAGAGGGCAAGATCGGCTTTGTGGGGATCGCATCCCATTATTATGACGTGTTGTATCGCGGCGCGAAGGATCCGAGGGTGGACGTGCTGCAGGGAAGCGGCAATATTCTGGAACGAGGCATGCTGGACCGGATCCGGAAGGAAGAAGCCTTTCGGGAAAAGGGCCTGATCCTGAATAAGGTTTATGCTGCGGGGCTTTTGATCGGACCGTTTACCCCGGAGGAGCTCATCGGCGGAATTCTGGAATATCCTTTCTCCTGTGCCCTTTTGGGGATCGGTACTTTTGAACAGGCGGAGGTGGCCTTCGCAAAGGAATATCCTACCATGCATTTTTCTTTTGAGGAAGTGTTGGACCGGCTTCGGAAGGACTTTGAACCCATTGGCTGTGACCGATGCGAGAGATGCGTTTGTCCCCACGGACATGAACTTCACACCACATTCCGCCAGTTTAATTACTTCCATCTGGGGAAGGAATTCTGGGCGATCAACAAGCTAAAGATGGACGCGGATCTGACCTATCAGCACTGCAGGGCCTGCACGGAGCAGGTCTGCATGAAGGAATGCGGAAGGCTCCTGCACGTCCCGAAGGAGATCGGACGGGTACAAAAACTCCTGGAGGCTTATGGGGCACTTTAGAAAGAAGTAATTTGACGTAAGCACGCGGTTCTGCTATACTGGGCAGATGAAAAAGAATAAAGGAGTTTAGAAAATGAAGAAGAAAGCGATTTGTACCATGGTCGCAGCGCTTGCGTTAACGCTTTTGCCGATGACGATGCTTGGCGGATGCGATGGCAAAAACAATGAGAAAGAGCAGACCGAGACTGTTTTTTCCGGTGAACCGATTGGTTCAAGCGAGGAAGCGGGATCGTCAGAAAGCGAAACTGAGAGCAAGTCTGAAGCGGAGAGCAAGCCTGAGAGTCAGGCAGATGACGGCGCCAAAGCGCAAACGGAAACCTCAGCCGAAGCGAACGGCGGAAGGAAGGACGGCGAGCGCTTTGAAGATACCATCATGATCGAGGGAATGGAAGAGACGGTCAAATACGAGCATGTCAGAAACGAGGAGATCGGATTTGAACTGGATTATGATTATGAGATGTTTGTAAGAACCCAAAAATCAAATGCGGAGATTTTCCGTTCGGTTTATGATAACTCTGAGAATCCTCAGATTTACCTTGAAGTGAAGTATAGTTCTAAGGACGTTGACAATGCCGTGGCCTCCATCAGAGAGGAGCTTTCAAAGGAGTATGATCTTAACCAGAACTCCATCCAGCTGAATCGCGCCGGCAAATGTGTGAATATTGACGCCTCCAACGCCAAGGGGAATGGCGGAACGCCGGATCTTCTGCAGACGGTATACGTGGTCCCTGCCGCTGATGGTTGCCTTATCGCGGCGGCACATTATACGTTTGAGAGCGCTGACGGGTTTGGAACCCGCTTTTCAGCCATCATGAATACCCTTGAGGTGATCGGCAGAAAGGAAGCTGCCAAACTTTCGGACGATCAGGCACTCACGGCGATCAAGAACTATTGCTACGCCGGTAACCCTTCTTTGAAGGAGATCGAAAATGCAGGAGAGTATCCGGTTAACTGGGAGATCGCTTCCAGCAGCGCGCAGGAGATCGTTGTCTTGTACGTGGCCTACACGGGAGCGCAGATCCGTTACTATATTGATCCGGTGACCGGCGAGACCTACGTCACGGAATTCGTGCCCGGTATCACCGAGGAGGAAGAGCGGACGAGCGAAAGCTTTAACGCGAGGGATTACCTCTCTGAGTAAAATAATTGCATGACATAAGTAAGAAAACGGGTGGACGCTGACCACCCGTTTTGTTATAATAACGTGATACGGCAAGGCGAAAGCGGGCCGGGGGATCACAGGCGAAAGCAGGCCGGGGAATAACGGACCGTGACGCAGCGAAAACAGGCCGGGAAGCGGAAGAGAAGCGCCTGGATTTTGGGAGAAAAATGAAAGAACTTAGCAAGAGTGGATACAATAAAGAGAATTTTAGGATTGTCCTTGCCATGGCAGGGCCTGCCATCATCGAATCCTTTTTTGTCGCGCTAGTAGGCCTCGTGGATTCCCTGATGGTCAGCCGGCTGGGCTCCTACGCGGTGGCGGCGGTGGGACTGACCACGCAGCCAAAGTTTGTCGGACTCGCCATGTTTTTTGCGGTCAACGTCTCCGTTTCGGCCTTGGTTGCAAGGCGCTTTGGCGAAAAGGAGCGGGAGGATGCAAACCGGGTATTTCTCACGGCCTTTTATTTCGTGATCGCGGCGGCCGTGATCCTGAGCATACTGTTTGTTGCCCTTGCGGATCCGATCATCCGGCTCTGCGGTTCCTCGGATGCAACCCCGGAAGACATAGCGACGCACAATGCGGCCGTCACTTACTTTCGGATCATCATGGGCGGCATGATCTTCAACTGCATACAGATGGTGGTCAATTCGGCCCAGAGAGGTGCCGGCAATACGAAGATCACCATGAGGACGAACGTGACCTCGAACGTGGTGAACGTCATACTGAATTACCTTCTGATCGAGGGACATTTTGGTTTTCCGGCACTCGGCATCGCCGGCGCCGCGCTTGCGACGGTTCTTGGAACGGTGGTCTCCTGCGTGATGAGCCTCCTTTCCATCGCAAAAAAGAGCACGTTTATCAGTTTGCCGTTCTTGCTTGCCAATAAGATGAAGGCTTCCCTTGAGTCCTTTAAGAGCCTGGTTCGCATAGGCTACGGGATCTTTTTTGAGCAGATCCTGATGAGAATTGGCTTCATGGCCACTGCCGTCATGGCGGCCAAGATGGGCATGGATGCCATGGCGGCGCATCAGGTGGGCATGAACCTGATGGGACTGACCTTCAGCTTTGGCGACGGTCTGCAGGCGGCAGCAGTGGCACTGATCGGCAGGTCCCTTGGCCAGGGAGAGCCGGAGCTTGCTAAGACGTATGGCCGGACCTGCAAGGCGGTGGGCATGATGATCGCCGTGGTCTTGATCCTGCTTTATTTCTTCGGCGCAAGATGGCTGATGTCCATGTTCTTTGAGGAGGAACACATCATCAAGATCGGCGTGTCCATCATGAGAGTCATCATCTTTGTGGTGCTGTTCCAGATCATTCAGGTGATCTACATGGGATGTCTTAGAGGTGCGGGAGACACGCTCTACACTGCTTTTGCGGCGACCATGTCCGTCACCGTCATCCGTACCCTGGTATCCTGGCTCGGAGGCTTTGTGTTTGGCCTTGGCATCGTTGGCATCTGGCTTGGCGTCCTCGCGGATCAGATTTCCAGATTCGCCTTCGCAAGCATTCGCTACCGAATGGGAAAATGGGTAAAGATCAAAATCTAGAAAAAATAATTTCGAACCTTTTTCACGCTCATGAAATTATATAAGTGAAAGCAACAAAACGTGACGTCAAATTTCGAAGCTTTGCAGAAAAAATATTTAGTGCGGAGAAAAAGATGGATAGGGTAAAAGTGGGGAAATTGGTAACGGAATATGGTAAAAACCTGTATTCTTTTTGCCTGTATACCACGAAAGATCGTGAAACTGCAGACGATCTGTATCAGCAGACGTTTTTGACCGTGATGGAGAAGGAAGACGTGCGAATCGATGAAAATCCGAAAGCATATCTGATCACGGTTGCCATGAATATTTGGAAAAACCGCATCAGGAAGATCCTCTGGAGAAAAAAGATCGTTGACGTGTCTTTTGTGGAAGAGGAAGAACTGTTACAGATAGCGGTTGGCGGAACGTCTGTGGAAGAGGAAGTGGTAAAAAGACAGGAAGAGGCAAACGTCAGAAGAGAAGTGTTGAATCTTCCTGAAAAGCTACGGGTTGTGATCCTCATGTTTTACATGGAAAACATGTCCATCGAAGAAATTGCCTCTGCACTGAAAATTCCAACCGGAACGGTGAAAAGCCGAATGAGCAGTGCCAAGAGCGCGTTAAAGGAGAGATTAAAACATGGGAAATAAAGAATTGGACGATTTGTTAAACAGTGCGTTAGTTCCATCCGTAACGGCATCAAGTCAGTTAAATCAGAGCATTTTTAAGGCATGTGAGAATAACAACGGGAAGGCATTCAAAAGGAATGGAAAGAAGATCAAGACAATGAGACTTCTTCCAAGAGTTGCCGTGTTTGCATTGATCTGTTCCCTGGGCGGAGCAATTTCGGTCTATGCGGCAACGCATTTATTCAGAAAAGTAAACGTGTCTGATTTTGTGGTTACTACGGACAATATCAGTCAGGATAAGGTCAAGGCCATGACGGTGGACAAGGCAAAAGAAGAATTCGGAGAAGAGCTTCTTGAATTCTCAGAAGAAGTAGTAAAGGAAGAAAAACCGGGCGAGGGTGATCCATGGATTAAGAAACAAGAGATTGTGAACAAGGTTGGCTCCCGTGAATATACGGTTGAAAGGTATTTTTATGATGATTATGTGAAAGCGGAAGAGGCGGAAGGATTTGTACCTCTTTTTAAGGATACGGAAGGATTCCTGCAAAGGGGAATGGGAGCTTATGAAACCTATTGCCAGATTTTTAAGTCTGAAGATAACACGATCGATCCGGATGGAAAAATGTTATTTAGTATGATGGGATATAAGGGAGGAATGTTCGATATCCAGTATTTTGTGAATGACAGTGAAGGCTTTTCGATGGCGTCAGCGGGTGAAGTGAAATATGAGAATAAAAGATCCTACGTATCGGAATCCGGCTTGGAATTTGACTTGTGGGATTTCAGTTGGGGAAATGAATTATCCTCGGGCGAACTCGAATATATTCCTGTTATGACACAAACGATTATTTCCTATGGAAATACAAATATTATTATTAGTTTTAGAGAGTTAAGTGATGAGCAGATCCATATGATCCTTGATAAGATTATCTTGTAAAGGGGAGCGAAAAGAGAGCCAACGCGGCTCTCTTTTTTTCGCCATTTTTCCATGGGAGCGCAGATTCAAAGCCGTTGCGGGCGGATGCATGCGGAGGAAGCAGGTTGCCGCGAGCAGTTAGAGGTGATAAGATGAAAAATAACGAGAAAACGCATCGAGATGAAAAAAAATATATTTTGACCGCACGTTTTACGGACCTCATCCGTTAATCCTAATGAAGGGAGGTCAAGATCGGATCCATGGATTTAGAAGAAGTTTATGACAAAATATACCGTTATGCGTATTTCAAACTAAATAACCAGTCCGTTGCGGAAGACGTCACGCAGGAGACCTTCCTTAGATTTATCAGCCAAAAGGGCAACGTTCACGAGTATGAGATCAAGTATCTTTACGTGATTGCCAGAAATCTTTGCATCGATGAGTACAGAAGGGTGAAAGCGGATCCGTTGCCGGAGGATTACGATGCCCCGGCGCCGTTTGACGACCGCCGGGAGGAGCGTATGATGGTGCGGGAGGCATTGGCGAAACTGCCGCGGGAGGATCAGGAGATCCTTTTACTCCGGCACGTGAACGGTGAAGCCGTCGGCACGATCTGCAAGGCACTTGGCATTTCTAGGTTTGCCGCATATCGGCGGTTAAAAAGCGCAGAAGACAAGATGCGCGAAAGTTTGGAGGTGAATGAGGGATGAAAGAGGATTGGAAGACTTTGCTGAGCGATGAATTCCAGGCCCCGCAGCCAAAGCATAAAAAAGAGTTTTTACGGAATCTGCGCGCACGGGAAGTGAGCATGCCTGAAATGCTTTTGCAGCAGGTAGCGTACGTACGGCCTGCGATCTGGCTGTTTGCACTGGCGCTGGTTGCCATTGCCATTGTTGGGTCTCTGATGAGAGTCGAGACGACGGTAAACGTTCTAACCATGCTCATGCCTTTCTCCGCCGCGATCGCCGTCTTGGAAACCAGGCGTTCAGAAAGATGCGGCATGGCGGAACTGGAAATGACGACCCGTTTTTCCTTGCGGAGCGTTGTTCTGGCCCGCATGATGATCTTGGGAATCGTTTCGTTTTTGATCCTTTGCATCTCATCCCCCATGATCGCCGCGGCATTTGACGCAGGGACGGTTTTGACGGCAGTGCGGATCTTGATCCCTTATCTCATCACGATGAGCATCAGCCTTTTGGCGGAAAGAAGTCCGCTGGGAAGAAAGACCGGATACGCCTCGCTGGCGATCGCATCCGGCGTTTCGATCATCATTTACTGGATCGACAACTACGAACCAAACATGGTTGCAAAGTATCTTGGCATGATCGATAGCTGGGGAATTATGATCGCCCTGGGACTCATGGCGTTTACGGCAGTGGAACAATGGAAAACAATCAATGGCGTGGAGGCATTTGCATGAAATTAACGGTTAACGGAATTACAAAACAATATAAAAACAAAACGGCGGTGGACCAAATCAGCTTTCAGCTGACGGAAGGCGTCACGGGACTTTTGGGAGCAAACGGAGCGGGGAAAACCACGCTGATGCGCATGGCTTCCGGCATCCTTACGCCGACGAGCGGCAGCGTGGATGCGGACGGCATACCGGTGGATACGGAGGAGTATCGCGCGCTGCTCGGCTATCTCCCCCAGGATTTCGGGTATTATCCGGAGTTTACGGCGAGAGAATTTGTGCAGTACGTTGCTGCCTTAAAGGGAATCGAAAAGAAGAAGGCGAAGAAAAAAACGGAGGAGATCCTGGAGCTTGTGGGACTTTCAGACGTGGCGGGAAAGCGGATCCGCACCTACTCGGGAGGCATGAAACAAAGGGTGGGAATCGCACAGGCGTTGGTGAATGATCCGAAGATTTTGATTTTGGATGAGCCGACGGCAGGCCTTGACCCGAAGGAGAGAGTCCGTTTCCGTAACTTGATCGCGGAGATTGGAAAGGATACGATCGTTCTGTTCTCTACGCATATTGTCTCAGACGTTGAGCATATCGCAAGTAACCTGCTGATGATGAGAGAGGGAAAGCTTATCTACGAAGGGGCTTGGAGCGAGCAGAAGGGTGACCTTGAGAAATTCTACATGGAGGAGTTTGAGTGACGTGAATAACATAGGAATGCTTTATGGCTTTGAGCTTAAGAAAATATTGAAAAACCGCCTGACGATCGTCATGCTCGTGATAACGGTCTTCTTTATCTTGGTCGAAGCGGTGGCGCCAGGGATGGCGAGTGCCTCAGGTGAGGATGCAAAGAGCCTGGAGGGCCGGGTAATAGATGACGCGCTCTTAATGGAATTACAGGGAAAACTGGCGGAGAACGGAGGCGCTTGGAACGGCGATGCCGGAAAATACAACGCCATCGCGAGACTGAAACGCAATATTTTGGGGAGCAATGAGGAGGTTGCCGTCGAGTATTCGGCGGAGGAGTTATATCAGATCAGGGATGAGAGCATCCTTTCGATGATGGAAGAGGAAGGGCTTAGCGATGGCGAGATCGCATGGTGGAAGACCCGGATGGAGGGGGAGACGCCCTTTACTTATTACGATTATAACGGTGCATTGATCCTTTCCCAGGGACTGGTGGGCGTTCTTTTGTGCATTATGCTTTTGTCTGCCCTGTGTCTGTCCACCGTGTTTACGGTGGAACACCGGCAGCGCACCGACCAGCTTGTGCTCAGCTGCAAAAACGGACGCGGAAGAACTTATTTTGTAAAGATTGCGGCAGGACTTTCCGTTGTCGTTGCATGCTGCCTGCTGGCGACGGGATTGCTTGCGCTGCTGACCGCCGTTCTCTATGGTTTGAATGGTTTTAATGCCGTCGTGCAGCTGGAAATTCCGGCATCGCCTTACGCATTTACGATGGGACAATTTATCGCAGTGCAGGGAGTGGTCATGATCACGGCAGGCGTTCTGTTTGCGGCCTTTGCCATGGCCGCTTCGGAACTTTTGAAGAACAGCCTTGCGGTAATGGGGATCATGGTGGGTCTTTTCATCTTTGGCCAGCTCGAGATCATTCCGCCCAAATATCTTTTGTTACTGAAGCTTAGGGCCATGCTTCCCTCCAATCAAGTTAGCGTTTGGTCATTGATGGAGTATCATCTGTTCAACTTTGGAGGCCATTACTGCACCGGATACCTTGTTTCACCGATCACCTACCTTGCGCTGTCAGCCGCACTGATCGCCGTTGGCGGATGGGTTTATAACCGATTCCAAGTGACCGGGCGATAAGGGATGGGATAATTTACGCGGCCGTGAAGGGATTGTAAAGGAGCAGCAGTTGCTAAAGAAAGAGACTGTTTCTACAATGAAGAGATTCCTGCATATATAGTTTTTTATAGGCGGTGGCCGCGCGGCCACCGCTTTTTTGTCATATGAAATGTTAAAAGAACTCTTTTTTCTTGATTTATTCTTTGTATGGCTTTATATTAGTGGTATCTTCTGAAATTCTTTGTCTTGCGACGCGGATATTTCTGTCGCACCATTTCCAAAAGCAAGAAAAAAAGTCCCAATTGAGTTAAGTACATGTGAGGAAGAGATTTCTTTTGTTTCGCGTGTATGCTTTTTTTGAACATGACACGCAGATTAAAGATTGATGTGTTTTGGAGTGTATAATTATTTGATGTTGAAGAGGTATTTTTCAAAAATACACGCGTAATTACGATACATTGGATTTTTAGTGTATTCCATTTTTGTCGTCTGACACGAGAAATTCTTGTATTTGTTTGTTTGCGTGTCGGCGCGATAAATCTGCTACACGCAAAATAATAGTATTTCAATATTTGCGTGTCGAAATGAAAAAAAGGCTACACGCGTAACATGATTATTTCGAATTTTGCGTGTCGAGATAAAATGGCATACACGCGATAATTCAAAATGTTTGTGATCGCATGCATTTAATTGAGGATACAGACATGGACATGGTGATCATGGAGTGAGAGGAAGATTAACGAAGGATGGAAAGCGGAGGTGGAGTTCTAGAAGAAAAATAAAGGAATAGAAAGATGCTAAGGAAGGAGCAGAAACAATGGAGCTGAAACAGAGAATGCTTTGGAGTAGAGCGGAAGAAGCATAGAGAATGGGGGAAGAAAAATGATTGACTACAAAGAAGAATTAACTGAGCAATTAAAATGGATTGATTCATTAATTGCAAAAGTCGAAAAGAGTCTGAGGACAAATAGGCAGGTGGACGAAAGGGGGCTTCGTACGTCCAAGAGAAAGAAAGGGTATCAATACTATTTAGAGGATCAAGATGGTAAGAGGACTTACGTAAAGGTAAAAGACATGGAAATTGTTAGAAAAGTAGCACAGAAAGAATATGACGAGACAATCAAAAAGACACTTAAGAGCTTGCGAAAGAAGCTGGAAATATTTGTCAACACATATGACGTCAGTACCATAGAAAAACAATATCAAAGGATGTGTGAAGCTCGTAAGCTTCTAGTCGAACCAGTGGTATTGACAGATGAGGATTACGTAAAACAATGGGAAAAAATCTTTCAAGGAAATCAAAACACGTTTCCGGAGAAAGGACAATATCTGACGGAAAAGGGAGAATACGTCCGTTCAAAGTCAGAGAAAATCTTGGCGGATTTGTTTTATAAAATGGGGATCACGTATGTTTATGAACCTTCGCTTGAATTGGCAGATGGTACTTTTGTCTATCCTGATTTTGCGCTTCTTCATCTTAGGAAAAGGAAAACTATTTATTGGGAGCATTTTGGGTTAGTTACCGATGTGGAATATGCTCAAAAGACCATCCATAAATTAATTCAATATGAGGCAAGTGGGGTGACTGTTGGGCGGGATTTGCTTTTCTCCATGGAATCAGATGAGAGTCCACTGAACGTAAAGCAGATTATAAAGAAGATAGAGAAGAATCTAATATAGGTCAAAGGCGTCTCGTAAAAATGGTTGACATTGACAGACTATTATGATAGTATGGACTACAAGAATAGTACAGACTATTAAAATAGTCTAAAAGGGCAACAATAGATCCATCAAGAGTTGCACATACAAAGTGATGGGTGGAAGCAAAAGCATAACGTTTGGAGGCGGCGTGATGAAAGAGAAGTTGTTTGACAGTGAGGAAAAGGTGATGGAGATCTTGTGGGAGAGGGGACCGCTCCCCGCAAAGGAGGTCAGTTTGATCGCGGCAGATTCCATTGGGTGGAACAAGAATACGACCTATACCGTGATCAAGAAGCTGGAGGCGAAGGGCTTCCTTCGGCGCGATGAGCCGGGGTTTCTTTGCACCCCGTTAGTTACGAGGGAAGAAATGCAGAAAAAGGCTGCAACAAGCCTGCTGAACAAGGTGTTTGGAGGTTCCAGAAAAGCACTCTTTTCCGCACTTTTGGAGGATGAGAAGCTGACGGACAAAGAGATCGAGGAGCTGCGAAAATTGATCAATGAAAGGTGAGTCACATGCTTGGTGAGATATTCTATTGGATCTTCAACATGAGTATTATCGCATCCCTCATGGGATTGCTGGTTATGGTAATTAGGAAAACAAACCTGCTTCCGAAAAGGGGTCTTGTGTTCCTGTGGATCATTCCGGCAGTGCGCGCGTGCATTCCATTCGGGATCAGTAGCCGTTACAGCCTGATGTCCCTGATCTCAAGGCTGACTACGAGGAGCGTCACGGTTTTTCAAACCTCGGAAGAGATCAAGTTAACCATGACGAACGCAGTCATGGCGGCGGAATCCTATTTCCCCATCACATACAAGGTAAATCGTCTGGAGGTGATCTTTGAGGTTGCGGCATTTCTTTGGATCATTATTGCCACGGCGCTTTTGATCACCCTCGTGATCCTTTACGTCATGACGAAACGCGAGGTTAGGGATGCAAAACCGTCAGGAAAAGGGTATTATGTTTCCGAAAAGGTATTGGGACCGGCGGTATACGGGATCCTAAGGCCCCGGATCATTCTGCCGGTGGCATTTATCGAAGGCCAGAGGGCCGATGACGCGCATCCTTTCCGTGACGACAAGGCCTTAAAATACGTGTTGCAACATGAGAATACACATATTCTTCGCCATGACAATCTGTGGAGAATGCTTGGCTTTTTTCTTGCGGCACTGCATTGGTTCAACCCGCTTTCGTGGATTTTCCTAAAGGCGTTTCTTGCGGACGTGGAGATGGCTTGCGACGAGGCTGCGATCGCGAAATATGAGGAAAAAGACCGCAAGGAATATGCGCGGACGCTCCTTGACTGCGCGCAGGGGAAAAGCTTGTTTGTGTCAGCGTTCGGCGGCGCAAAGGTCCGCACCCGCATTGAAAACGTACTGTCCTATCGAAAAATGACGATACTGTCATCTGCCGGTTTTGCGGCGCTTATCATCGCCCTGCTGTATGTCCTGTTGACAAATGCAGGCTGAGGAAAGGAAGCTTATGAAAGATCGGAATTATCGAAGATATTATGTGTTTGCACTGCTCCTGGTCGCATTGTTGTCGGCTTATCCAATTTACATGGGAATCCACGTGCTCGTAAAAATGATGCAGGACGGATTGATCCCTAAGGATGAGTATCCGAAATACGTTATCCCATACACGCCGATCGCAGTGGCGCTCGTCTCTGGCGTCCTTTTGATCCCAGTGTTGCAGGCCTTTTTCAAGAAATTGGATTTTGTGTTTGGAGTCGCTATCTCCGTGATAATCTTCTTTGTCTGTGAGCACGTGATGGAGACAAAGGTTCTGGTGCAGACGACAAAGATCTCGCTGGCCAGCTGGCAAATGTCCCTTTGCTACGTGCCGCCGGAAGGATACCAGACAAGAACTTGGGAGGCGGTTGACGTGCTGCTTGGCGGTTATAATCCGGCCTTCAAGCTACACTTTTATCTGATCTCCGTCGTGCTCATTGCCTCGCTTTTGAATTGTTTTTACGGTTTCGCGAAGATGATCCGCACGGGGAATTATGGCAGAAAGAAAGCGCTGATCCTGCAGGCGGTGGCTGCCGTCATCTTTCTGGCAATGTGCATCTGGGCATGCTTCACGGCGTTCTATCGCACGGGCGAGCTGATCGTTTCTCCCATCTCCGCATCGCTCATGATGGTATTCTTTGCGCTTCTTGGAGTTACCATGGGCTTGTTTGCAGGCTCCTTCGCGCTCGGGAAAAAGAAGCTTGTTTCCGTGATCATTCCCTCGGTCATCGCCATGGCGGTTACCATCGTCATGTACGTGGGCGAGACCATTTTGTTAAACGGCAGCCTGTACCGCTTTGGAAAAGGTTTTCTGTTCCAGGGCTTGGGAAAAGCCGTGGTTGCACCGGCCGACGTGCTGGTCATTCTGGCCTCCGGCGTGATCACGCTCCTCATCTGCCAGATGGTAAACCGCGAGAAGAAAATTCATGGAGAATAAAAAAAGTAGTCCGAGTAGGAAGCCTTAATAAAACTTCAAAAAACTTCGATAAGAAATCCCAATAAGAAGACTTAATAAGAAATCCCAATAAGAAATCCCAATAAGAAATCCCAATAAGAAATCCCAATAAGAAATCCCAATAAGAAATCCCAATAAGAAATCCCAATAAGAAATCCCAATAAGAAATCCCAATAAGAAATCCTAGTAAGAAGACTTAATTAGTAACTACAATAAGGAGCTTCATTAAAACGTCAAATAAGATTATACGGTCATTGATACCCTGCTAACCGTGAAAAAGAACGGTTTGCAGGGTGTTTTTTTACCGTTTGTTCGCCGAAAACTGCCGCTTACGTCAAAACCATTTTCTTGTGAAGCAGGGTGATATATAGTGATCTCAGATCAAGAAAACAGAAAAGGAAACCTGGTTGATCGCGTAAGAAAACATATCTTCCCTTCGCGGGAACGAATCATTGGAAAAGATTACGGGCGAAAAGAGGAAAATGTGAAAACCACCCGTAGAGTATTGGAAAAGACTACGGGCGGAAAGAAGAAAATGTGAAAACCACCCGTAGAGTATTGGAAAAGACTACGGGCGAAAAGAAGAAAATGCGAAAATCACCCGTAAGGAATTGGAAAAGATTACGGGCGAAAAGAAGAAAATGCGAAAATCACCCGTAAGGAATTGGAAAAGATTACGGGTAGAAAGAGGAAAATGTGAAAACCGCCCGTAAGGAATTGGAGAAGACTACGGGCGAAAACATAAAAACGGGGAAAACGCCCGTAAGGTATCAGGAAATGTGGTGAACGATAGAAAGTAACCTAACGGAGAAGAACATAATAGAGAAGAACATAATAGAGAAGAACATAATAGAAAAGAACATAATAGAAAAGAACATAATAGAAAAGAACATAATAGAAAAGAACATAATAGAAAAGAACATAATAGAAAAGAACATAATAGAAAAGAACGTAATAGAAAAGAACGTAAAAAAGAAGGACATGGAGAAGAAAGGAATGGAAAAAATGAAAAATATGATCGTCTTAGAGAATCTCTCGAAGAACTATGGAGTGAAGAAGGCTGTTGACGATATCAATCTAACCGTCAAGGAAGGAGAGATGCTCTCGCTTCTTGGCGTAAACGGGGCGGGCAAGTCGACTACGATCAAAATGCTGTCCTGTCTGACAAAGCCAAGCGGCGGGACTGCCAAGATTGACGGGCGGGACGTGGTGAAGGATCGGGACCGGGTGAAGGAGATCGTTGGCATCTCCACTCAGGACACCGCCATCGCGAGGAACCTTACGGTGGAGGAAAATCTTTCCTTTATGGCGGGGATTTATCTTGATCCCAAGGCATTTGACAAGAAAAAGAGGAAGGAGCGGGTGGAGGAAATCCTTCGGGATTTTAAGCTGGAAGAGGTTCGCCGAACCAAATCCGGCAAGCTTTCGGGCGGCTGGCAAAGACGCCTTTCCATTGCGATGGCCATGATCGGCAACCCCAAGGTGCTTCTTCTGGACGAACCGACGCTAGGGCTGGACGTGCTTGCAAGAAGAGAGCTTTGGCGCGAGATAGAGAAAATCAAAAAAAACAGGACGATCATCCTGACGACGCATTACATGGAGGAGGCTGAGGCCTTGTCTGACAGGATCGCGATCATGATCAAAGGAAAGATCATTATGACGGGAACTCTTGGTGAGCTTGAGGAAAAGACGGGTCAGAAGGGTCTGGAGAACGTGTTTGTGTCAGTGGTGGAAGGAGAAGAAAAACATGAATAGGACGTTACAATTTGCAAAAAGAAATCTGATCGAGCTTTCCAGGGACGTGCTGGGATATATTTTCTGCATCGCATTTCCGATCTTGATGCTGATCGTCATGTCGGTGGTCAACGAGAGCATTCCCAAGGAGGCGGGCATGATGACCTTTCGCATTGACAATCTGTCGGGCGGGATCCTTATCTTTGGACAGACCTTTGTCATGCTGTTTACCGCCATTTTGGTGGCGACGGACAGGAGCACTTCCTTCCTTTTGCGGCTGTATGCTTCCCCGATGAAGAGCAGGGATTTTACGAATGGATATATGTTTCCGATGATTCTCATCAGCATCGTTCAGGCCATTGTGCTCATGCTTTCCTCCTGCGTGGTTGCAAAGATCTCGGGTGTGGAATTAAAGGTGGGAGGACTCCTCTTGGTGATCCTGCTTAGCATTCCGTCAGCCATCATGTTTTTGTCCATTGGCTTGATCTTTGGGTCCCTCCTCAACGAGAAATCAGCTCCCGGCGTCTGCTCCGTCATTGTCTCTGCCGGAACGTTTTTGGGCGGCGTGTTCTTTGACGCGGAAGGCGTTGGCGGACCGATCCTCAAGGTCTGCAACTGCCTGCCGTTCCTGTATTGCACAAGGGTGGCAAGAAGTACCATCCAAATGGATTTTCATTGGGAGACCTTTGGAAAGTCCCTACTCATTGTATCCCTTACGGCGATTGCGATGGCGGCGCTTGCCGTTTTGACCTTCCGCAGCAGAATGAAGGCAGATCAGTGAATATGTAATTGTAAAAGCCGCGCAAATACTCTATACTTAGACGTGAAGGAATCTAAGTTATGAGAGGACTGCGCGGCTCTTTAGAATTCGGCGTCGTCGCATAAGGTGAGGTATCAGGGTGCAGATCAAATCTGAGTTGAATGAAAAATATAAGGAATTGGAAGTCCATGTATGTCACGATGTGATGAACGAGGAAGTGAAAAGCGTCATGGGGCAGCTACATGCCCTTTTTGACGCGTCGCTGACGGGTACCGACGAGGTTGGAAACCGCTGCGTGATCCAACTGGCGGAAGTCATTTCCTTCTATGCGGAGGGACAGCGCGTCATGGCCATGGATGACAAGAAGAAGTACGTCATTTCCAAAAAGCTCTATGAGCTGGAAAAGGAGTATGAACCCTTATGTTTCGTCCGGATTTCCAAGTCAGAGATCGTGAATTACAAGAAGATCCGAAGCCTCGACGTGAGTCTCACGGGAACGATCAAGGTGATCATGAAAAACGGTTACGAGACCTATACCTCCAGAAGAAACGTAGCAAAGCTCAAGGAACTGCTGCTACGGGGAAAGAAGCCGTAAGCCGCCGGGGAAGAAAAACATAAAGGAAATAAGCCATAAAGGAAATAAGCCATAAAGGAAATAAGCCATAAAGGAAATAAGCCATAAAGGAAATAAGCCATAAAGGAAATAAGCAGCCATGCGGGAATCCGCAGGGAAAGGTTGGGATTGATTATGATAAAGAACGCATTAAAAAACGGAGCCATCAGTTTTGTCATCGGTTCTCTTTCGGGGCTCATCGTAAATTTGATCATAGACGCGGTGGCGAACGCGTTGGGCGCTGAGGATTATTGCTCCATCTCACCGAGCTTTCAGGCACTGTTTCCAACGTCTGTCATGGCGGCCTACGTCAACGTGCTTTTGTATGGATGTATCAGCGCATCCTTTGCCATTATGACTTTTATCTATGACGTGGAACGGATTGGTTTTGTGATCCAGAGCATCATCTATTTTCTGACCACCAGCGTGGCGTGCCTAGTGATCACCATGCTTTTGTGGCAACTTCAGCGCTATCCCCTGGGGCTCTTTTTAACACTGACCTGCTACGCCCTGACGCACGTGATCATGATCTCCATGGCTTACAAGAAGCTCCGGAAGGACGTAAGTGAGATCAACCAAGAATTATTGCCGGTGGACGCTGAATAAAAGCATTTTTGAAGCTTTTTCGTAAATAGAGAAAAAATAACGCAGATGATTTTCATTTTTTTGTAACGCAGGGTGGGCTTTTGTAGGCTATTAAGGGTGAGAAGCAAATCTTCAAATATGAATTAGCCAAAGGAGCTCATAAAAATGAAAAGTAAAGTGATTGCAGGATTATTGACGTGCATGATGGTGATGGTGGCTTTGACGTGTGGCACCGCATGCGGAAAGGAGGCAGAAAACGTTGCCTCCAACGTACAGGTTGAGGCAGCGAAAATTTTGAGTGAGAACAAGGACGAAGGCGCTGCGCCAGGTGAAGCGGGTGCGGTAAGCGAAGACGGCGAAAAGAGTGAGGAAAGTGCCGTTCCCTCGGGCGTGTACGTCAGATTATACACGGAGGAATTCATGGGTGAGGAAGTTACCTCAGAGTTTTATTATACCTTCCGTGAGGACCACACCGGTGAGGTCAGCATCCAGGACGTGGTTCCCTTTACCTGGGATGAAAGCAAGATCACGTTTGCGGATCACGAACGCGAATACGTGCTCGAGGGCAATGTGTTAAAGGTCATGGAAAACGGAGACGATTTTGTGGAATACGTAAAAAAGTAAATCATGGCTTGGCACCGTGCAGTTTGCGGTACGATGATGGTGACACGTGATGGAATTTTTGGAACGCATTCGAAAAATGCTCCGGGGAGGAATATCCCAGAGTAGCGGAGACGGAGGCAATGCTGTTCGACGGATCCTGCAGTAAAAGGCAGGCGGCGGACATGCGTGCCTCCGTTTTTTTCTGCGCGAACGTCTTGTTATAGTGCTTTAGAAGAAGACGCTCCGTCTGGCGGATCCCGAGATTCACCATGGAGGCCAATTTAGGCAAGGTCAAGTCCTTGTAGTTATACAAAAAGGCTTCCTCGATGGTGAGGTAAGTCTGGTCGGCGGGCATTTCAAAAGAAGGCGCGGCCGAACCCTCACCCTGCAGGTAGTCTTTGCGATAGTATTCCCTTGAGATCAAAAGAATGAGCTGCTGCAGGAGCGTTGGCAACACTAGTTCGTAACCGATGGAGCGTTGCTCCAGCTCATTGTGGATCTGCTTCATGAGCTCGTGCATGCCGGGCGCGGCCTCGCCGAACCAGAATTTCCGCTCCAGGAACTCACGGATCAGCTGCACCTTCTTTGCGGCAGCAGTCCCCTCCGGATTCACTTGGAGATAAACGCCGTACTCCGTCATGGGGTCGTCAGGATCCGAAATTTGCTCGTGAAAAACTCCGGGACCCGTCACAAAAAAGGTCCCCGGGACAACTTCATAGGTCTGCTCGCCCGCGAGCAGCTTCCCATGCCCAAAGGAAACATAGTGCAGCTCGTAGCTGTTCTTGCTGTGGCTGTGCCGTGGGATCGGCGTGACCATTTTTTCCAAGCTGATGCTCAGCACGGTAAATTCCGTATGCTCAATCGTAAATGACAATTTCAGATTCCGGTATTTCATGCACTTACCTCTCGTTTTCACGTATCATGAACGGAGCAGTTCCTGTTGCTCTTCCACGATAAGAATAACATAAAACGGGAATGAATTCCATCTTTTGACAAGTGATCGCACGATAAAAGGCGTTATCGTTTGTTAGTTTCCTTTGCGGCGCAGATTGCGAACGTGTTATAATGAATACGTAACTGGAAACGGGGATGGGAGGTGCGCATGAATTACGAGGATTTCAGGCGGAAACTGAATATTGGTGAAATTGATCCAAATCAAAAACAAGACATTTTGCGGGAACGCGAGTACTTTGCTTCCGTTGCGCCAAGGCCGTTTTTACATGGCATCCGGGAAAAATTGCGGAGCGGGAAGCATCCCGTAGCCGTGTTGCTGTTGGCATTTTTGGGAGTGCTTCTGTTGTTTATTGCGTTGGTGTACGTGAAAATCTTTTTTGTCGCATTTTTGCTTCTGCTTTTCTACTTAAACGTGCTTAAGCCAAAGCTCGCGAAGCGGGAATACAAGGAGTACGACTACCTTGAGAGGATCGCCGAACCGACGCTTCACCTCTTTGATGATAAGCTGACTCTGGGTTATCACGACGACAGCACGGATCTGGTCGATGAAAAAATGCCCTACCAGAATGCCCTTGCGGAAGCCCGTTTGGTCAAGCCTTTCGGTAAACGGTGCGAGCAGTCGATTTACGGCTGGTGTTCTTATGACTGGGAAAATGCGAGCAATCTGGATGCGTTTGAGTATGTTAGAACATACTTGTATTACGTCACCAGGGATTCGGAAACCGATCGCGAGGACGTGACGACGTACTTTAACGGGCACGTCCTGAAGTTCCGGACAAGCTTTGCCGTGAACGGAAGCATCCACGTTATGAGCATCACGTCAAAAAGGTCATTACTTGGCGGGGAAAAGAAGAAAAATCCTTTTAAGAAAATCAAGGACTGGGAACTGGCTCTGATCGAATCGGGAAATCGGGAATTCGATGAAAACTTTGAGGTGGCGGCAACTTTCGAGGATGAAGCATATCGCTATTTGACGCCCGCGGTGACGGAGGCACTGCTCGAACTGCGAAAGGACTGTTTCTTTTCCCTGTGTTTCAAGGGCAATGTCATAACAGTAGCCATTGACAACGAAACTTTCCGGAGCTTAGGAAATAATAATTTCTACTTCGCCAAGCCGGTAGTAGACCCGCAGAAGGCCAATGAGGAACTTGACGAGAAAATAGATGCCGTGAGATTTGGACTTATGACCATCTGCGAGGTCAAGGAAGCAGTTGATCCCGGCAGCAGGTACGTCGGCTAGTGGCAGATAACGTAAATGAACTTTGGGACCGTCTCCCCAGCCGGGTGGCGGTCCTTTTGTGTATGAAGCAGTATCATGTCAGTGCGTTCCTTTTCATTTTGAATTTCACGTCAGTGCGAGTTTATGCTTGGATCGTCGAAAATACGACGTTGATTTCAAAAATGCGTCACTTCTGAATATTGTTCCGGGGAAGAAACGGATTATAATAAAATTATGGAGTGATGATTAGCGCACGCTGTGCAGAAAGGAAGTTCATCTATGATCGTCAAAGGAACGTATTTTCAAAATGATGCCGAAAAGCCGCTGGTATACGGCGACGTGGAGATCACGAACGTAAAGAGGCAAAGACTTCGCGGTGAGGAATTGAAGGAGGGGATCCTTTGCGAGCCAGTTATGATCGGCTTTTGCGGCACGGACAATGAACTTATGCGCATGGGCAGCGAAGGGCGCCTTGGCGCGAAATTCCCGGAAGGGAAAAACCGTCTCGTCAATGGCCACGAGGGCATTGTATGGGTGCCGTCAGAGAATCGCTTTGCCATCGTATTGATCCGCGGCGGTGACAGCTACGATCCCACCCGTTACACGGAGGACGAAACCTATTTTGAATACGGCTGCGACAAGGCAGACGGACTATTCTGCGATCAGCAGTATTTCCATCCCGACATGCTTCTTCGCATTCCTGACGGATACGTTCACAATGGAAAGCTTGACCGTTCCTTTGCGAAGAAGATGGTCTTCCCGGATCCCTTTGCCTGCATGCTGTTCCAGTTAGAGCGCATGGAGGATCTCGGCAGTGCCCACAATTTCCGCGTTTGCATGCGCAAGTACAAATGCGACGAGCAGAAGGCACGCGAGATCGCAAAGGAAGAGATCTTCGACCGCACCGTTATTTTCGGACTGGGAACCACGGGCATGTTCATCGGTGACCTGATCCTTCGGAGCCACAAGAACGCAAAGGTGCTCTTTGTGGCGAGAAGTCCTAAGGATTCCGCGAAGGTGACCTACGCCCTGAAACAGACGGGCGCGGCCTATCTGCAGAATACGTTTGATTCCGAGGCAGAGCTCTCGAATGCCATTGTGGAAGCGCTTGGCGGCAGGGCGACGACCTTTATCGGCGTCAGCGGAAGCAACGTGGAGCATCGCGTGGCCTTTGAACACGGCGCGCTTGGCTGCAACGGCATTTACAACAGCTTCTCCCTTGGACCGAAGATCACCTTTGACACGATGCCCTTCGGCTTCGAAAATCATCTGATCCTTGGCAGCATCAATTTCCGTCAGGATCACATGGAGAAAGCGATCCAGATGCTTGCGGAGAGCAGCTACGACGAGATCGTGGAACTGATCGACAAGGACGAATTCACCGCAGATCCCATGGGAGCTTATAAGAATAAGATTTATTCCAAGAACGCGCCCATGAAGACGGCGGTTATTTGGAACCCGAAGTACGTGGAGTAACAACGTACTGTTAACTGTACGTAAATTGCAAAAAAATAAATAGATTTATTGGAGGAACCTTATGAAAACGGTATTTATAGACAAGCCCTTTGAAATTGACGTAAGATCAACCGAAATGCCCGTGCCGAAGGAGGGCGAGGCGCTTCTGAAGATTTTGTATTGCGGCATCTGCGGATCGGACGTGGCAAGCTTTACCGGCAACCAGCCGTTCACGACCTATCCCCGCATTCCCGGACATGAATTCAGTGCCCAGATCATTTCCATTCCGGAAAATGACAAGGGGCTGAAGGCTGGCGACGTAGTGACCGCGAATCCTTATTTCAACTGCGGTCACTGCTATTCCTGTCAGAGGGGCTTTGTGAACTGCTGCACGGACAATCAGACCATGGGCGTGCAGAGAGACGGGTGCTTCCGCGAGTATATCGTGATGCCCGTGGAAAGAATCTATGACGGTAAGGGTCTTTCCGCAAAGCAGCTTGCACTGGTCGAGCCCTTTACGATCAGCTATCACGCCCTTCACCGCGCAAAGATCAACAAGGGAGACAAGGTGCTGGTGGTAGGCGCAGGCCCCATCGGTCTGTTCGCGCTGATCGCTGCAAAGGCACAGGGCGCGGAGGTGACGGTTGCCGACATCCTTGACGGAAGACTGGAAAAGGCAAAGCATTTTGGCGCTGGGCACGTCATCAATTCCAAGACCAGCGACATACGCGAGGAAGCCATGAAGATCACGAACGGCAATGGCTTTGACGTCTGCGTGGAGGCATGCGGTCAGGACGTGACGTTCCTCAGCTGCATTGACTGCGCGGCATTTGCGGCAAACATCATTTTGATCGGCAACGGCAAGAAGGAGACGACCTTCCTGCATTCCATTCTGCTAAAGAAGGAGCTGAACGTATTCGGCAGCCGCAATTCCTACGCAAGGGATTTCCAGGCAGTGATCGATCTGATCGCATCCGGCGAAGCAAAAGTGGATGACATGGTCAGCGCCGTTTATCCGGTGGACAAGGTGGCGGATGCCTTTGACGCGTTGGTGCACAATGACGGCGGCCTGTCCAAGGTGCTGATCGAGGTTTCGGCAGAAGCATAAGCGCTAAGAAAGACTCGGGGTGAGGCTGAAATTCGAGGTTGTTGAAAGCGTATGCTTGCGATGGGAAGCGGAAACGTGGGGTTTGATGGAAGACGGAGGTAACAGCATGGGGAACAGGATCATGATTGACGCACACTTGCATCTTTGGGAACGGCAGCAGGGTGAGATCGGGGGAAAACCCGTGTATTCCATTGGCAATGGAAAGAGTATGTTTATGGGGGAAATCCGGCAGATGATGCCGCCCTATCTTGCGGACGGGAAAAACACGGCGGAGCGCCTTCTTGCCAACATGGATTACGCGCAGGTGAACGCATGCGTGGTTACGCAGGAATACATGGATGGCAATCAGGATGAATATCTCCTGAAGGTGAAGGACAAATATCCTGACAGATTCCGGATCTGTTCCCTCTATGAGGAAAAAGAAGGCTTTGGCCTTGACGGATTCGACGGCGTGAAGATCTGCGCGGGACGCCTTGCGGATCAAGATTTGAAAAAGCTTCGTCCCGTTTTCAAAAGGATTTGCGATGCCGGAAAGTTTGTATCCATTGACATGGCGGATGGGGACACGCAGGTGGACGACCTGCAATGGATCATCAATGAATTTCCTGATCTTAGGATCGCCATCGGGCATTTTGGCATGGTGACGACGCCTGGCTGGCAACGCCAGATCGAGCTTGCAAAAAACAAGAACGTCTATGTGGAGAGCGGTGGTCTGACCTGGCTGTTCCACAAGGAATTCTATCCCTATCCCTCTGCAGTTGAGGCGATCAAAGAGGCTGCCTCCATCTGCGGCATGGAAAAGCTCATGTGGGGAAGCGACTACCCCCGAACCATGACAGACATTACTTACAAAAGCGCCGTCAGGTTTCTTGCCGAGACGCCCCGCTTAACGGAAGCCGAGAAGGATGCCTTCCTCGGGCAAAACGCCGCCCGCTTCTATGGATTCAAAGGCCTTACGCCCTTACCCAGTATAGATAATATGTTATAATTTTGGAGGTACAAAATGTTAAAAGGAATTTCCCCGATGCTTTCCCCGGAATTATTAAAGGTTCTCTGCGAGATGGGTCACGGCGACTCCATCGTCATCGCAGACGGTAATTTCCCTGCGCAGTCCATGGGAAAAAATGGCATTGTGATCCGCATGGACGGCCACGGCGTGCCGGAGATTTTGGAAGCGATCCTGCAGGTATTTCCGCTGGATCAGTACGTGGATCAGCCCGTAAGCCTGATGGAGCGCGTGCCCGGAGACAATGCGGACGTCTCCATCTGGAAGACGTATGACAAGCTGATCGAAGCTGCAGAGCCGAGAGGCACGGGCGTGATCCAAAAGCTGGAGCGCTTTGCGTTCTATGAGGAATCTAAGAAGGCATATGCGATCATTGCGACTTCTGAGAGAAGCCAGTATGCGAACGTGATTCTGCAGAAGGGGTGCGTCCTGTAAGTTATCCGCAGCGCGGACGCGGGACAGAGTTTTCAAAGAGGGGGAGCGTGGGCTCTCCCTTTTCCTCTATGCTTTTTTGACCTTTTGAATGGAATTGCAAACAAGGAAAACTTATCGTATAATAAGGCTAAATTCATGATAAAATAAGACCTTGCGAGTAGGAGAGGAAGAAAATGTTTAGGGAAGACGTAGTAGAAAAAGAAAGAGACCCGAGGGTCGTGATCCTTTTGGACATCGTGAAATCCACGATTTATGGGCTGGGCATTCACATCGTGAATTATAGCTTCAGGCTTCCGGCGGTCTATTCCGTCCTTCCCCTGATGCTACTCCTTTTTTGCGTAACGCTTATTACGAGAGCAACGCATGATAAAAAAAGACAATATGCTTTCGGCATTCCTTACGTACTGGAGTACTTTGGCTTCTGCCTGTACTTTTATAACAAGGGGAGTCTCATGCCGCTTACGGCAATCTGCATGACGGCCATTTTGGCAGTTTGGTGTATTGTCTGTATTGAATGTTTTACCAAGGACGCGAAGAAGAATCTGATCGGTTTCCTTGCATTATTGTTGGTTGCCGCCGGTGCGATTTTTCTAATCTGCAATCATTATTCCGGAAAGGCCAGGGATGCCGTGGCGAAGATCGTTGAGGCGAAGGGACCGGAGCAGGCGCCCGCTAGCGAGGTGGACGCGCTGAGCAGGGAACTCAACGTTGTTTTCTATTCCAAGCCGAATTTGAAATTCCGCTTTACGGAAGTTTCCGGAAACTATGGAAGCGAAAATGGCGAGTATCGGAAGCTATACGATGAATTCGTGGAAACGCTTACAAGAGTAGACGGAAAATGGATCGAAGCGCTCTTTGACGGACAGGAAAAAATGGCAAAAAGCGTGGAAAACATGGTAAAATAACGGCCTCTTTTTGACGATATATTTTATGGTGGCTTTAAATTTCAAGCGGGGGGAAAACAAGGGAGGAACTATGGCAGAGGAAAAGATTGTTGACACCGAGGAAATTTTAAAAAGCTTATTTGAAAAGGAGACGGCAACAAAGGGAAAATTCCTGGAGGACGTGGGCTACGTTCATGAGAATGTGCAGCAGGGTAAGTTCTCCAGACGAGATTATCTTTGCGATGATTTATGCAGATATTTGGAGCAGGTGGATCTAGGGAGCGGTAAGGCACCCATGCCCGGACGCAACGTTGTTTTGGACGGGGAGGACCTTGATGCGGATTTTTTGAGCTTAAACGAGATTTTGTCATTGGAGAACGCGCCTTTGGGGAAATGGCCCGCAAAGACCAATAATACCGTTTGGCAGCAGATTGACGTGAACCTTTCCGTTGCCAAGGGCGAAGGCGTGGCATTCGAGGAGACGGGAAGGCTTGTCGCCGCAAAGGAAAAGACGGAAGCAGACAAGGTTGCCGTCTTGAAAGAGCTTCTTGCGGGCAACGTGGTCGACAGGGCGGTTCTTCTTGCCGGTTATGATAAGCCGGATGATGCTTTCGAGGGCTTTAAGTTTTATCATGGCGAGGAGGCGAACAATGCCTACGCGGAGTATCCGTCAAAGTGGTACATGCTAAGGAATGACGCACTGAATAATTATTCCATGATGCTCTCTTCAGAGGACGGAGCGGCTTTGGAAAAGCTTTGCAAGGACTTAAAGGATCATGAGAAGACCCTGGGAAGACTGGCGGCAACGCTTGGCAGTGACGCAGAGCGAAAGGCCTTTTATGAGAAGGTCCTGTTGCCGGAAGTGGAGGAGTTCCGCAAGGCAGACGTGGCGGGAGACCGTCTTCCGAAATATGCAAAGGCCAGGGAAGCATTCTTGGCGCAGCTAAAGGTCGTACAGGACCTTCAGGCAGAGCTTGGCGGGCTTCAGAAGGCCTTTCTCAAGAACTACAAGGAAGAAAAGCTTGCGCAGAAGAATCTCAAGGAAGCAGAGGCCGCAATTGAGCACTGTAAGCGTGAGATTGAGAATGCCGAGAATACGAAGAAGCCCCTGATGGAGCAGAGAGATAAGCACAATGCCGATCATGAAGAGCTTCTCCAGCATTTGGAAGAGGTTGGCGCGGCAGCCCAACAGGCAAAGAACGAATGGACCAAGTATAATGACGTGATCCGCACGGGCTTTGACAAGGAGAGAGAGCTCCGTGCTTCCGTTAATCCGATGATGAAGATTCTTCAGAAGAAGAAGTATGATGCCGTACTGGAGCAGGCAGATCAATGCTCGAAGGAAGCAATTGAAGCCCAGGAGAAGGCTCCCGCGGCAGAGAAGAAGATGAAGGAACTTGCCAGTCAGTATCAGGAGCTGACGGAGGTGCAGGAAACGATCCGGAACAATCAGACCACCGTCACCGACAAGATCACGAAGCTGACCAAGGCCATCAACGCTGCAAAGCAACAGATGACGCTCAAGGAAGAAGAAAGAGAGCAGGCGAAATTCCATCTTGAGGCCGTTGAGAAAGAGCGGAAGGAACTGTTGGAGAAGTGGTCGAAGGAAAAGGGTGAAGACCAGAGAATTCTTTTGGATCTGGATTTCGTGAAGGAGCTGTTGTCAAAGGACGCGAAGGTTTCCGAAAAGCGGGTGGCCCAGAATCCTTGGTTTAGCCAGAAATATGAGAAGGAGCGGGAAAAGCTCTTTACCCTTGCCGTTGAACTTCATCATGCGTTTGTCGGTGCTTCAGAGTGCTGTAATGCCAATCTGGCAACGCTTGCACAGGTTTGGGGCTACTGGAAGAAGGGAAAGGAAAAGATCGACTTCCATCAGGCAGACAGGGAAGAGACCGCACCGATCCTATGGCAGACGTTATTCCTGTTTGTTCCCATGATCGCAGTGGATCTTCCGAACGTGGGAGAATTATTTGCGGATGCAAAGAAGACCGGACTGATCGGTTTGCTGGCGTTGGATAACGCAGACGCTACGGCGCCGCAGAAATTGATCGGCGCGATCTATCGCAGCCGGAAGGCAGTGGCATTCAAGAAATAAAAGCATATTTAAGAAGTTTGGGTCGCGGCTTAAGTCGCGGCCCTATTTTTAAAATTTTATGATAAAATGAAATTTGGTTGTAACAAAAGCATGATTTTTTGCACTAACCATATAGAAGGGCAAGAAAGGAGGCGGTGAGGTCTTGGAGTCCATGGACAAAATCTATCAGCAATACGCCCAGACGGTTTACAAATATTTAATCTCCATCACGCATAGTGAAGACCTTGCGGAGGATCTCACCCAGGAGACCTTTTATCAGGCAATCCAATCCATAGACCGCTTCGACGGAAAGTGCAAGATTTCCACTTGGCTGTGTGCCATCGCAAAAAATCTTTATCTCAGTTACCTTCGAAAGCATAAGGAACATGAGGACGTGGATGAAACGGAGATCCAAGTCGGATCTGCGGAGAACGAAGTGATGCAAGCCCTTGGGAAGGTGGAGCTTCTCCGGAAATTCCACGGCCTTGAGGAACCGTATCGCGAGGTAACGTATCTCCGGGTCTTTGGAGGATTGTCATTCGCAGAGATTGGAGAGGTCCTTGGAAAAACGGAAAACTGGGCCCGGGTGACATTCTACCGCGGGAAAGAAAAATTGAGAAAGGAAGTAGAAAACGATGGCTAACGTTCCATGTGAAGTAATACAAGATCTGTTTCCGTCTTACGTTGACGGATTAACGAGTGAGAAGACCAACGAGGTAATCAGGGAGCATTTAAAATCCTGCGCTGCGTGCGCAAAGATACTGAAGGACGTGAAGGGTGAGGCGGAAGAGGAAATCCGGCCGACGGAAAGAGACGTTAAGGAAATTGATTTTCTGAAAAAGACGCGCCTGATGCAAAGGATCGCAATCTGCAGCAGCCTCATTACCGTCATTCTGTTTTTGCTTTTTATGGTGCTCAGAACGTTTGTCGTAGGCATCACCTTTGACGGGGCGAGTTTTGCCGTGGAGAAGCTTTTCGTTCAAGACGGAGAACTGCATTTTCAGGCGACTTCCCTGGACAGCGCACACGTACTTTCCAAAGTCCGGTTTGAGGAGGAAAATGGCATTGTGGTGATCCGCCCAAAAGCGGCAATCGTAAGTTTCTTTCATTCTGCCGGAAAAGAATACACGTACAAATTAAAAGATGAGAAAAACCTAAAGCAGATTTGGCTTGGAAACAAAATCATCTGGGAGGACGGTGCCGGCATTTCGCCTTTGACGGCCGCAGTTTACGCTACAAGGCACGCATACGTGGGTGACGCGTCCGCAAACCAGCGAACAATGAATGCGTTGAATGCCCGTTCACGGATCGGAGATTATGAGAATCAACTTGAGACTGCACAGGAGCCCTACGGATGGATCATCCGGCTGAAGGAGAACTTGCCTTCGTCAGGGGAAGGGAAAGATCCATACGTCATCCAAATGGAAAGCGACATGGAATCCCTGGCCTGCGTGTTGATCGGCGTGGTGGGCAATCTGGATCACGTGACCTTCGAATATACCGTGGGCGGTGAGAAGATGGAAAGGACGATCACGGCAAAGGACGCAACCGAGTTCCTTGGGCAAGACGTCAAGGATTGCGGCGGAAGCGTTCGCGTACTGGAGGCTCTGTTTCAAAAAACGGGATTTTAGAATCACTTGCAAACGGCCGCAAAAAAAAGTATGATAATACTATACACAAGGAGGCGCGGCCATGATGTTTTTCAAAGCGAAAAAGATGGCGTATGCGGTGAATACCGTGATCTTGCTGTTGGTGTTTGGACTGATGGATCAACGTCACCATCACCGTTGGAGTGGAAGAGAGAAAACGAGGCTGTTCCATTGATGAATGGGTGCAGGAAGCGGATAAAAAGCTTTATCTGGGGAAGACTACCGGAAAGAATAAAGTCATTGCGTAGATCGCGCTGACGACTGGGTTGAAAGGATTGAAAGATGAGACGTAAAGGAATGATCAAGGCCGTCTGTGTTGCGCTGGCGGCCGTAATGCTTGCAGGCGGCGTGACCGGATGCGCAGGCGTGGGCGATAAGGAAACGAAGCAAACGCAGGAAAGTGAAACAAGCGCATCGAAGGAGCAGGAAAGCGCCTCCACTCAAGAGTCGGAGAGTGAAGCGGCGAAGGAGAGTTCTTCGGAGGAAGAAAAGAAGAACCGTTTTCCGGACCGCGCGAACGCGACTTTGAAGGAGGGAAAAGTCAAGGCGCTTGAAGAGGGTGACGTGGCTCCGGACTTTACGGCAACGCTGGCGGACGGCAGCACCTTCACTTTGTCCGAGCATGATGAGGACGTGGTGCTCTTAAATTTCTTTGCCACTTGGTGCGGCCCCTGTATGCGCGAGATGCCTGCCTTTGAAATGCTGAAGGACGACGGGCTTGACGGCGTGGCGATCCTGTGCGTCGACTGCATGGAAGAGAAAAAGACCGTGGATGCCCTGGTGAAGGAGAAAGGCTATACCTTCCCCATCGCATATGACGAGGAGGGTGTCATCGAAGAGTATTATCCCACGGACGGCATTCCCTACACGCTAGTGATCAACAAGGGCGTGATCGCCAGGGTTTATCTCGGTGCGATGGATGCCGAGACGCAATATAAAGAATACAAGGGTGCCATTGACGAGTGCCTTGCAAAGTAAAGTGACGTCGTGAACGATAACGCATGAGTAATGCAAACGGACGATATGGAAAAAAATCATTTCAAGCGTTTCGCAAGGCGCTACGTGCAGCTCCTTGCGGCGGTATTGTACAACTGTAATTTCAAAGGATTTGCCACGGGCAAGATCTGGCAGGGAAACACAAAGGGCGTTTGCGTCCCCGGACTCAATTGTTATTCCTGCCCGGGCGCAGTCGCCGCCTGCCCGCTGGGAAGCCTTCAGACGGCGCTCCTTTCATCGAAATACAAGTTCCCATATTACGTATTGGGAACTTTTCTTTTGCTTGGTCTGTTTTTGGGAAGATTCATCTGTGGATTCTTTTGTCCCTTTGGATTCCTGCAGGAGCTTCTGCATAAGATCCCCACTCCAAAGATCCAAAAAAGTAGTGTGACCCGGGGGCTGTCTTATCTGAAATATGGCATTCTCCTGATCTTTGTCATTGCGGTCCCGCTGATCACGCTGGCACCGGGCTTTTGTAAGTATCTTTGCCCCGCCGGCACTTTGGAGGCCGGCATTCCCTTAACGCTTTTGCAGGAAAGGCTGCGCGCCATGACGGGAGCACTGTTTACGTGGAAGGTTGCCGTTCTAATCTTGATCCTGTTGGCCTGCGTCTTTTGTTTCCGTGCCTTTTGCCGTTTCCTGTGTCCCCTTGGCGCCATATATTCTTTCTTCAATCCCGTCTCCTTCTTTGGGATCAAGGTGGATCAGGCGAAATGCATTCACTGTGATGCCTGCGTGCGCCACTGCAAAATGGACGTAAGAAAGGTCTGTGACAGGGAATGCATCCAGTGCGGCGAATGCATTGGACGTTGCCCCGCGTCTGCGATCCATTACGGAGTTGTCAACGGCAGGAAGAATCCCGGCGCAAATTGTAAAGATGCCGCAAGGAAAAGAAGCATGGCGCGGATCGTTCTGCGCACGCTCTTGATCGCAGCGGCCATCGTGCTTTTGTTGATCGGCCTAAAGGACAATGGTTTTAACGATCTGAAGAACAAAGCCATCCGGATCTGCTACGAATGCATGGGCATCGGGTAATTTTCACCGGCCGCGCGGGGAATAAGAATTGACGAAATCCCTCCGTAACGATAAAATGAAAGTGATGGTTTGTCATAAAAGGACGGATCAAATTCACGGATTTTCGTTACGGGGGGATATTTATGCCCAAGAATCGGATTGACGACAAGTTCATACAGGACTTTTTTAAGATAGGCGACAGTGAAGAGGACAAGCAGGAATTAGAGGAGATCAAGAAGAAATTAAAGCGCCAGCAATTTGAGAACGGCAAGGACATTTGCGTCATTGACGGAGAACCGGATTGCATGTATTTCCTGGAGTCTGGAACAGCCATTGTTTTAAGCCGTGAGGGCGAGCAGATCAACATCATGCACGAGGGACAATATTTCGGCGAATACGGCGTTTTGTCAAAGCAAAAGCGCCTTTCCACCGTGCGTTCCCTGGGACGTACCATTGTGTACCGCCTGGATGCAGATGACATGATGGACATTTTGTCGCATCATCCGGACCTGTACGGCGAGATGATGAAGCGCGTGTACGGTCAGGTTTCCGGCAAGCATTCGCAAATCTTGGCTCTGTCCGGCATGCGCAAGGGTATTCTGCAGCATCCGAAGAACCAGACGCCGCTTTCAAAGCGTCGCATGGTGATCCAATACGGCATACTTGCATTGGTTTACGTTTTGGCGTGGATCTTTGTGCCAAAGGACGCGAATGCGCCGGTCTTCTTGCTTCCGTTGATCCTCATGCTGGTCTACGTGCTTGTGACAAAGCGTACCGTGGAATCCCTGATCGTCTCAGGCATGCTGGCGGCACTTCTCGTTTACCGGAACGGCATCGCGGCCAGTTACTCTGACGCCATGATAGAGACCATGATGGCATATGATAACGTATGGACGGTATACGTGATGGCGTTGATGGGAGGCGTGGTCCAGCTCATCGAGGCTTCCGGCGCGGTGACGGCCTTCAAAAAACTCGCGGACAGCAAGGTCAAAAGCCAGCGGGGAATGATGCTCACGGCATATGGCATCATGGCGGCAACCTGCATTGATGACGGCCTGAACATGTCCTGCGCGGCCAATTCCACGAACGCCGTTGCCAAGGAACAGGCCATTCCGAGAGAGAAGACTTCCCTTCTTTACAGCCTGTTGCCTACGGTGCTAAGCTCCTTTATCCCCCTTTCCCTTTGGGGCATTTTCGTTATTGGTACGCTCAGCGCCTCGATCAAGGAGAATCCCGTTGGACTGTTCTGTCAGTCCATTCCGTTTAACTTTTTCTCCATTTTGGTAGTGATCTTTATGTTGTTATACTGTTTTGGCAAGCTTCCCCTGACGAAAAGGCTCAAGAACGCCGACAGGCGAGTGAAGGAAGGCGGAAAGCTGTGGCCGGACGGTTCAGAAAAGTATTTGAGCTTAAATGAGCCGGAAATGTGGGGAAAGATCATAAACATCATGCTTCCGATCCTTGTGCTTGCCGTAACTTCACTGGCGATCCGTTCCGTGATCGCGGGGGGATTTATGGTGGACAGCGCGGTAGGACTGACGGCGACGCTGATCTTTATGTTTTTGTTCTACTGTTGGCAGGGATTGCTCACGCCGGAGCAGTTTGTGGAGCACCTGGTGGTGGGCATTGCAAATTCCACGCTTGCAATTCTTTTGTACCTTTTGACGATTTGTTTTTCCACGCTTCTCAGCACGCTCCAACTGACGGAATACTTTGTTGACGCCCTGGAAGCATTTGGCAAGTTTGGTCCCATCTTCCCGATGGTCATGTTTTTACTCGCCATGTTCCTGACCGTTGCCTTGGGTTCCTCTTGGTCCATGTACGCAATCGTTTTCCCGATCGCCGTACACTTTGCACCCCTTCTTGGCGTGAATCTCGCGCTTTGCGTGGGTGCCATCGCGGGCGCGGGCATTGCGGGCGAAAAGAACTGTATGTTTACCGCAGACAGCATGAACGTTGGAACGGCCATAGGATGCGATCCTTATGCGGTCCTTCGGGTTCGCGTGAGATACAGCTTTGTGATCACGGGAATCGCAGCTGCATTCTATTTGGTGGCAGGATTCCTTTTCAGGGCATAGAAACCTTAGAAAACACGGGCCATGACGGATGAGGATTTGAATATGGGGAATCGTGAGAAAAGATGCCCCGGCCCTGCGAAGAAGGGAAGCGCAAAAGAGGCGCGGCACTACAACATGCAGCGCATCAAGAGCAAGGACACTTCCATTGAGCTAAAGCTCCGCAAGGCTTTATGGGCAAAGGGTTACCGCTATCGGAAGAACGTAAGGACCCTTCCGGGAGTGCCGGACATTGTTCTAACAAAATATAAGATCGCAATTTTCTGCGACAGCGAATTCTTTCACGGAAAGGATTGGGAGGTCCTAAAGCCCCAGCTGGAACGCGGCAATAACGCGGAGTTTTGGATTCAAAAGATCACGAACACAAAGAGGCGTGACGACGAGGCCAACAAGAAACTTTTGTACCTCGGCTGGACCGTGATCCGCTTTTGGGGAAAGGACATCCTAAAGCACGCAGACGAATGCGTGAAGGTCGTGGAGGAAACCATTTTCGACATGGAGATGGGAGAGGCTTTGGATGGTTTGGAAAGTGACTAAAAATTTTTTTGCATTTTATCTAACCTGATGAAAAGTTGCTTCGTCTAACCTATTGAAAGACCAAATTTATAGCCATGGTCGACAATAAGGAAAGAGGAGGAGAATGCGCTTGGCGCAGGAAAAATGAATGAGAGAGATGAATTATTCCGAACTGGTAAGAATGACAAAGGAAGGGGATGCGAGTGCATTCCGCACGCTGTACGAAGGGACCTGTAACAGGGTTTACTTTTTGGCAAAGAGTTTTTTGGGAAATGAAGAGGATGCAAGGGACGTTGTGCAGGAGGCTTACGTAACTGCATGGAAGAGTATTTCCATGCTTAACGCTCCGGAGAGATTCCCTGCATGGATCGAGACAATTGCAACGAATAAGTGCAAGGATTTGTACCGGAAAAGAATTCCGACGCCGGTCGACGGCGAGATCCTGGAGGATCTGGTCAACGAGGAGACGGATTTCCAGCTTCCTGAGGATTACGTTTTGCAGGAAGAAAAAAGAGAGATCCTGTTCCAAATCATGCGGGACGTTCTCAGCGTCAATCAATACCAGACGGTATTGCTTTATTATTTCAGCAATCTGTCCATCAGCGAAGTTGCGCTGCAGATGGGATGTAACGAGAATGCGGTAAAGAACCGCCTGAGCGTATCCAGGGCAAAGCTGAAGGAAGAGATTCTTCGCCTGGAGGAAAAGAAAGGCGTCAAGCTCTATTCGTTTGCGGGCGTACCCATTTTGGCGCTTATCTTCTCGGAAAGCGCAAAGTGCTGCAGTTTTGCAGAGAGCGAGGCAGTTTACGGAAGCATTACAAATGCGCTTGCAGGGGCTAATGCCATGCAGGCCGGCACGATCGCCTCTTCAGCGGCTAATGCGGCTGCCGGCGTTGCCGGTAAGGCAGGCCGGGCTGCGGAAGCTAATCTCTTAAAGTGGATCATTGGAGGCGTGGCAGCACTTGCCGCAGTGATCGCATTGATCGCATTGATCGCTGTGATCCCGAAGCTTGGCGGCACAAAGAATCCTGATCAGGAGGGAGAGGTTGCGTCGGCATCCACTTCGAAGTCCCAGTCAGGCAAGCAGGAAGACGGAGACCGCAAAGGCGAAGAAGGTAAGGAAGAAGGACGGGAAGCTTTGCCTAAGCTGGAGGAAAGAGTCATCACGAAGGTTACGTTCAGAAAAGCTTTCACCAGCGGATTATTAACGGTGGAGGGCTCGGACAGCACGTTTGTTACCACGGATAAGGAAAACAAAGAAGTTGTTGACGAGAAGGGGAAGCGCCTGGCATTTGCAGGAAGTTCCCACGTGGAGCTTTTGGGTGATGGCTATTATGGCATTACGGACGGGGACAATACCTTTGTCACCATCGTGAAAGACGATCGGGAGATCCTTACGTTCCCGAGAGTGCAGCGTGATTCGGATTGTGTTTTGACGTATCATGACGGGGTTGTAGTCTATGATGCAGAGGAGGATAACGTAAAATACCTGGTGGCTTATGACCTTGAGAACAAGAAGGAGCTTTGGAAGGTAAAGGGAAATTCTCCGATCTACGAGCCAGGTTCCGGTTATATTATTTGCGGCATTGATCAGTTTATGAACTGGCAGTGTGTTTTGGATTTTGATGGCAACGTTTTGTTTGCGGATCCGGCGGGTAATGTTTACGTAAGACCAACGAATACCCAGTATTTCTACGTGGAATATCACGGCGACAGAATTGAAGTTTATGACGGCAGCAAGAAGATCAATGAGTTGTCCCTGAAACCGGAAGCGGATCATTACTACGAATATGCGGGAATTACGACAACCGGGCTGATCGTGGTGCGTGACGGGGCGAAAAAGTATTACGCAATGGATCATGACCTAAACGTTGTCTGGGAAATGGATGGGTTTAAGTACGCTGCCGCTTCCAAGTCGGATGAGCTTATGACGGCGTATAAGACGTTTGGACCTGATGACGTATTTTACGCGCGGAATTGTTTCAAGACGGGAGACTCAAGCTATGTGGGGGCAGATGCCATTTTCTTTGGTGACGGAACGGTCATGAAGCTGCTTAGCGGCAGAACGGCGGCTGGATCCATCGAAACCTATGGCTTACCGCAGGATACCCGTTTTGTGTGCGGAGGAATCACCAAAACGGACGCATCCGGTGAGCACAACGTCAACGTGATCGTCAGCCTTATGAACGGAAAGACCTATGAAGGCGCGGATGACGAGTATATTGCCTTGAAATATGAATCGCTAAACGGAAGATACCTGATCGCCACCCAGAACAGGAAGAATCAGGTTTTTGACGAGAATCTGAACGTGATTTATGAAAGTGACCAGGCGGTCTACGATATGAAGCCCCTCAATGACAAATGCGTGATTGAATATGCCAATAAGGCGAAGGACGAAATCTACGTGGTTGACCTTGAGACCAAAGAGAGAACCAGACTGGACGTGGAGGGAACCTATTATAACAACAACGCCCGGGCGATCATAACGCATGCGGGTGAAGCATATAATCTATATGAGTTCGAATAATGCCTGAAATTTAGAAATTTCTTGCTATGAAGAGCTAAAAAGCTTATAATGTTATGATGTGAAGATGGCGCTGCGAGATTCTTCGCGGCGCTGTTTTTACGCCAGAGGAAAGTTGCATTTGCCTGTATATTTAGAATGGGAGCGGGACTTCCCGAATAAACTATCACTATGAACATTATTGTTGACGGATACAATATCAGTTATAAGATCACGGGCGAGGGCGAGGAGACCGTCGTCATGCTGCAGGGCTGGGGGACACATCTCGGCATGTATGACAGCGTGGCGAATGCGATCAATGACAAGGTCCGCTTCGTCCAGTTTGACCTGCCCGGATTTGGCGCGAGCGATGAGCCGAGAGAGGCTTGGAACGTGGATGCCTACGCGGATTTCTTCTTGAAATTCATGGAAGCCCTGGGGATCAAAAAGGCAACCCTGATCGGACATTCCTACGGCGGCCGCGTGATCATTAAGCTTGCCGCAAGGGAGAACCTTCCTTTCGAGATCACGAGGATCGTCCTGATCGACAGCGCGGGCATCCTGCCAAAGAAAACTTTTAAGCAGAAGGTGAAGATCCGCAAGTATAAGATGCTCAAGGGAATCCTGAACATGAAGGTGATATATGCGCTGTTCCCTGAGCTGATCGATGACTGGCGAAACCGCCAGGGTTCCGCAGACTACCGCGCAGCCTCACCCATGATGCGCAAGTGCCTGGTCATGGCGGTGAACGAAGACTTAACCGGGCTGCTTCCAAAGATTCAGCAAGATACGTTGCTCATCTGGGGCGACAAGGATACGGCGACGCCGATCAGTGACGCGAAGATCATGGAGGAAAAGCTTCCGCATAACGGTCTCGTGGTGCTGACGGGAGCCGGTCATTTCTCCTACCTCGAGCAACCTCAGGTATTCCGCAACGTGATGCGGGCGTATTTTGAAGCATAAAGCCAAAAGCTAAGGCTGGGAACGCGCGGACTTTCGCAGATTCCCGCCAGGAGGTATCATGATCATTAGAACCGTCATTGCGGCAATCTTGGCCATTCCGGCCTATTGTTACGCGCTACGATACAACATGCACATGTTCCAGCTAAACGGGTACAAGAACGATGAACACCCGAAGTGGCTGAAAAAGAATCTAAGGCAGCAGTGGCTCCTTGTTTTTACGGGAATCCTTGGAATCCTCCGGATCCTTGCAAGCCTTCTTCCCGATGGCATCGGACGGGGCATCGCCCTTTGGACCACGGACGTTCTCGCCATCTTGACGCTTCTTCTGGTGCGCCTGGTATATCGGGCCATGAAGCGCCTAAACACCAAATCCAAATTCAATTACACGCCCCGCGTAAAGCGCATGATCACCACGATCGCAGTCATCACAGGCATTGTTCTGTTGGTTAGCCTGATCGTGCCAGTCTGCATGGCAGGCGGATTCTCTGAGATCCATTGGGATCTGTTTTCCAACAACGCACAGGAAGGCTTTCCGGGATTCCTTACGGGGACGTTCCTGATCCTGATCTCCCTTCAGCTTGTGTTTAACCTGATTTCGAACGTGATCAACCGTCCGATCGAAAAGGCGGTGAATCAGTATTATATCAATGACGCAAAGAAGAAGCTAAAGAGCGTTCCGGGGCTCCAGATCATTGGCGTGACGGGAAGCTACGGAAAGACGAGCGTGAAGTTCTACCTGCAGACGCTCCTGCAGGGCAAGTATAACGTGCTGGTGACCCCGGAGAGCTACAACACTCCCATGGGCATCGTAAAGACCATCAGAGGATCCTTAAAGCCCACCCACGAGCTGTTCATCTGTGAGATGGGCGCACGCCACGTTGGCGACATTAAGGAGGATACCGACATTGTGCATCCTCATCACGGCGTGATCACTTCCGTGGGACCGCAGCATCTGGAGACCTTCCACAGCATGGAGAACATCCAGAAGACGAAGTTTGAGCTGGCGGATTGCCTGCCTGAGAACGGCATGCTTTTCCTGAACGGCGACAACGAGTATATCCAGCAACAGGCAGTGGGTTATCAGAATAAGATTTTCTATTATTCCGACGCTGCGGCAGATGCGGCTGGCAAGGAAAAGGAAAACAGTGCAGTGCATCATGCAACGGAAGCGGAGCGGGCAGCAGGTTATCAGGCGAAGGACGTCACGGTTTCCCAGCTGGGAACGGAGTTCACGGTGGTAACGCCAAGCGGCGAGGAAGAACGCTTCCAGATGAAGCTCATCGGAGCACACAACGTGATCAACGTGGTAGGAGCCATTGCCGTTGCCAACAAGTTTGGCATGTCCCTCAAGGAACTGAAGATTCCGGTGCGCCGCATCCAGCCCGTGGAACATCGCATGCAGATGCGCGAGCAGGGCAACGTTACCATCATTGATGACGCCTACAATTCCAATCCCGTCGGCTCCAAGGCGGCCGTGGAGACCCTTGCCATGTTTGACGGCATCCGGATTCTCATCACCCCGGGCATGGTGGAGCTTGGCGCAAAAGAGGATGAATATAACTTCAAATTCGGCACGTACGCGGCAGATTGCTGCGATTATATTCTGATCGTCGGCAAGAAGAACCGTGAATCCATTCGTGCAGGCGTTCTTAGCAAGAACTATCCTGAGGACAAATGCGTTTGCGTTGACAAACTCGAGGATGCCCTTTCCTACGCCTATGCCATCAAAGGTCAGGGGCATAAATTCATATTGTTGGAAAATGACCTGCCGGATAACTACTAGTTAACTGCCGGAAAGAACTTCTTGAAAATGAGACGGTCTGAAGGATACCCTCAGCAGACAAAGGGAGTGAAATACGTTTCATGGTAAAATTTTTAGTTTTTGGCGACCTGCATTATGATTACGCAACAAAGGGCGATGAGCGGATCCGGGAGATTCTGACGAGGGCAAGGAACGAGAACGTGGAATTCATTGTTTCCCTCGGCGACGTCGTCGCACCGTTTCCGCAGTATGCCCACGTCATTGAAGCATTTCGTAATGCCGGCGTGCCGGTTTACCACGTGCTTGGAAATCATGACGTGAAGGTGAAACTCAAGGATGCCATGAATTTCCTTGGATTGGAGAGCCCCTGGTATTCCTTCGTGAAAGACGGCGTGAAATTTATCTTCTTGGATTCCTGCTATGAAAAGCGTGGGGACAAGGAGGTTTCCTTTCCGGAAACCAGGGGAGAGAACGTGAAATATCCCTTGATCCCCCGGGAGGAACTGGCATGGCTGAAGAAGGAATTGTCTGACGGGATGAAGTACGTGATCTTTTCCCATCACAGCCTGACCAACGAATTCCGCAATCGTGCCGTTTGGAACCGGCAGGAGGTTTTTGAGTTATTCAAAGGCAAGCGGGTTCTTCTGTGTATGAACGGACATGACCACGGCGAAGATTTTAAGCTGTTGGATCACGTGCCCTACTACACCATGAATTCGGCGTTTGGACCCTGGATTGGCGTACCCAATGACGATCCCGTGATAAAAGAAAAATATGCGTATCTCTACGGCTACGTGCCCTACGACAGGGCACTCAGCGCAGTCGTGACGATCGATGACGAGAGCTGCAACGCCGCGATCACGGTCCGCATCGACGGCATGCAGGCAGACTATGAGGCCGTGACTCCGGCGGAGATAGGTCTTGCGGAACCCACGTGGAATGGCGTTTCCGTGGAGCCGAAGGCGAGCTCCTGCGTCATTACGTTTACGGATGGCGTCGCGCAGGTGACAAAGCCTTGACAAATTAAACGAATAAAGCATTCAAATCATATGAGATAGAGGATGGAGGAAGTAAGAAATGAAGACAAGAGTTGCATTGATGTTTGGCGGAAAGAGCGTGGAGCATGAGGTTTCCGTCATCTCCGGCATTCAGGCGTACCTGAGCATGGACACCGAGAAGTATGACGTGATCCCCGTATATCTCACGAAGAAAAACGAAATCTACGTGGGCGAGAAGATCGGTCAGATCGAGTCCTATAAGAATATTGACGAACTGCTGAAAAATTCCCAGCGCGTGATCATGCTGAACGAGAACGACAAGGTTTCGCTGGTGCCGCATCCGCCCAAGAAATTCGGCAAGAACACGCCCATCGACGTTGACATTGTGTTCCCGGTGGTGCATGGCACAAACGTAGAGGACGGCGCACTGCAGGGATTCTTTAAGACCCTTGGCGTTCCGTTTGTTGGATGCGACGTTACGGCATCTGCAGTCGGCATGGACAAGTTCATCATGAAGACCATCCTCAAGGAGTATGACATTCCGATCCTTGACGCGGCACTTTACGTCCTGGCTGATTATGCCGACATGGAAGGCCTCATGGACAAGATTGAAAAGAAGTTCGGTTATCCCGTGATCATCAAGCCCGTGAACCTTGGTTCCTCCGTGGGCATCAGCATCGCAAAGACGCGGGTGGAACTTGCTAATTCCATCGACGATGCCTTCCGTTACAGCACGAAGATCCTTGTGGAGCATGCGATCTCCAACCTTCGCGAGATCAACTGTTCCGTGCTCGGCGATGAGAACGAGGCCATTGCTTCGGAGTGCGAAGAACCCTTGCACACCAAGGACATTCTGAGTTATGAGGATAAGTACGTTAGCAATGCCAAGGGAAGCGGTTCGAAGGGCATGGCAAGCGTTGCAAGAAAAATTCCCGCAGACCTTACGCCCGAGCAGCGCGAAGAGGTACGCGAGCTTGCAGTCCGTTCCTTCAAGGCACTGGGCTGTAACGGCGTTGCAAGAATTGACTTCATGATCGACGAGGATACGGGAAAGCTTTATTTCAACGAGATCAACACGATCCCCGGATCCCTTGCTTTTTATCTTTGGGAGCCCATCGGCATTCCTTACAAGGAACTGCTTGACCGCATGATCCAGCTTGCCTTCAAGAGACAAAGAACCGATTCGGCCCTGACCTTTACTTTTGACACCAATATCTTAAATTCCGCAAGCTTTGGCGGAAGCAAGGGCGGAGCGAAGCTGTAAGACGCAAATGAGGATGCGCCGCGCGGCCGTAAAGGTAAGCGCAGATGCACCAAAAATACAAAGGCATCAAGTTGGAACAGGGGGTCGGAAACATGTTTGGAAAAGACAAAAAATCCGATTTTGTTGAGATCGTTTCGGATCAAAGAATAGACGTTGCGATGCAATATCCCGTTCTGGGCATGACGCATGCGGAAAAGAACTGCCTGATGCGCAGGGAGGTGGCTGAAAGGCTTTATCACGCGGCCAAAAGGCTCCCCGCAGGGTATCGCTTCCGGATCTGGGATGCCTGGAGACCCTTTGCCTTGCAGCAAGAATTATATGAGACCTATTCCATGAACATCATCCGTGACTTTGGTTTGGATCAGGTTTCGGAATCAGAGCGGGACGCCGTGATCCGCGGGTTTGTGTCAGAACCCGTGGAGGACAGGGAGACGCCGCCGGTACATACGACGGGTGGCGCCGTGGACCTGACCATTCTGGATGCAAGCGGGCAGGAACTGGACATGGGGACCGCCTTTGATGCCTTTACGGAAAAGACCAAGACGAACTTTTTCGAACAGGCGGACAAGGAACCGCTGCGAACAATCCGCGAGAACAGAAGACTTCTTTGCCGCGTTATGCTGAAGGAGGGATTTACAAATCTTCCTTCGGAATGGTGGCATTTTGATTACGGCGACAGGTTCTGGGCAGATTTCAAGGGAAAGAGTGCAATCTACGGCGGCGTTTTTACAAAGGAGGAAATCGGAGGTTATGGACAATTCCGCAAATGATAAGCGCGTGAATGCGCATGATTCCGAGCGGCAAAAGAAGATTAACAAGCAGAATAAAAAGCTGGGTTACGTTCTTCTTTACGTAGGCGTTTTACTCTTGATCATTTTCGGCGAGATTTTTTTGTTCCTAAGTGATCCGGACGCGTCGCTGATGGATCTTTTGAAGGATACCGTAGGGAATCTCATGGGCGTGCTCGCGGCATTTCTGGTATTCGACATTGCGCATGAATGGATGTCAAAAGAGAGCTATGCCTCCGAGATTTCGGAGCAGATTTTGGACACGCTCATGTATCATCCTGAGGCCATGGAGCTTTACGAGAATGATCAGAAAAAGGTGTTCGTCAATGCATTTATTGGGTCCATCGTAAATGACAAGGACGCGGCGGACATGATCGAGAATCATTTGGAGACCTATCTGCTCACGCCGGAAGACTTTAAACAAAAATCTAATCTGACGGCGGGGGACTGTCGCATAAAGACAGCGTTTTCTTATCGCTTTGTGCTGGAGACGGAACGCACGCAGGCATTCCAGTCCCTTCGGACGGACGCAAGCCGTGATCCATATTTCTACGTGCAGGAAGAACTGAATTATACCGTAAAATACCTTGATCCCAAGGGAAATAACATGAACAGCGAGTTTGTCAAAATCGGTCTGATCTATGACAACGGCGGCTTGGATGCCTTTCTCCGTAGCAGTAAAAACGGAGAAGAGAGAGAAGTGTTTAAGAATTGCATTTTCCGCGAGATCCTTGACATTGACGCGGAAGATAAGGCAATCTTCAAGGAATTACAGGATCAGGATCATAAAGGAGAGCTGCTCGCCCTGGCACATAGAATGTTCCGCCCGCATCTCACCATCGATCGCACGAAGGGAGAACTGTACGACGTGCAGGTTGGCTCTTACAAAGGCCGCGATTACGGCCTGCTCTTTACCTTCAAGGTGGCGCATGATCAAACTGCCATGGAACATGACGTGTCGCTGATTTTCCACATGCCAAAGCGCTGGGACAGCATCATCGAGGTGGCGCTGGTGGAGCCGACGAAGGATCCTCAGATCTCCATCAGCTACAACGAGGATGCCATGGACGTGGAGATGTATTCCTTCCTGAATAAGGGAGATGCCTCTTCCTATGACAACACCTTGGAGGAGGAGAATGGAGTTTACAGCATCGCGCTTTCCAACGAATGGGTCTTTCCCATGAGCGGCACGGTGTTCTTTGTGCGTAAGGATGCGAGAATTCGCAAATTGGAAAATGAACGTGACGCAGGAGTAAATAAGTGATGAAAGAAAATGCTTCTCTGATGAAGTGCATAAAAAAATACTCCCAATTGATCTTTGTCAAAAGCAAGGTGCGATTGATCCTTGGCATCCTGCTTTCCCTTTCGATGATTGGCGTTTTTCTGTATTTCAAGCCCAACGGGTTTAAGCATCTGCTGTTGGGATGCGGGTTCGCCGCGTTAAGCGGCATTTTGGTCAACTGCAAAAAACTGCCTGTTTGGCCAGCCTGGATCGCGCTGGGCGTTTATCTGATCATTGTACCGTATAAGCTGTTTCAAAGAATGGAATTTCCGATCACGGACGTAACCATTTTGTACCGGAAATCCACGCTCCTTTGCGTTGCGATGATCTACGTCATCTATCTTTTCTTCTTTCTGTTTACGCAGAGAATTCCCTTGGCAATTGCTCTCGGCAACGTGTTTTTGACTATTGTGACCATTGCCGAGTTTTACGTGATCTCTTTTCGCGGACAGGCGATCAGCTTTGAAGACATTCGCGTGATCAATACCGCCGCGATGGTCATGGGCAATTATGATTATACGCCTTCCAGCGAACTGATCTATAGTTTGATCTGGTTTATTTTCTTTACCGTATTTATTCTCAAGTTAGACATTCATTGGAAAAGCATTCAAGCAAAGCATCCGAAATATCGTGCGTTGCTCGTCCACGTCATCGCAAGCATTGCGTCTGCGGTCTGTGTTTTTTCCTTCTTTTTCATTCTGATGGGGACCTCCTTCCTGAAGGACCACGGCATAGATGACAGCCTGTGGCTGTATTACCGGACGGATACCCTGCACGGGTGTTTGCTCTATCCGTTTGTAGAGTATAGCTGCAATAAGATACAAGTCCCAAAGGATTATTCAGCGGAGACCGTTCTCCAGATTGGAAAAGCGGCGGAAGAGAAATTTGTTCCCCTTAAGGAGGAAAGTGATCAAAGACCCAACGTTATTGTGATCATGAACGAGGCCTTTGGCGATCCGCGCGTATTGGGCGACTTTGAAACCAAGGAACCCATTATGCCGTTTTTGGATTCCCTCTATTCGGCAGAAAATGCCATTCGTGGAAAGCTCTATATGTCAATTCTCGGGGGACTGACCGTCAACAGTGAGTTTGAAGTGTTGACGGGGAATTCCATGAGGTTTTTGCCCTATACCATGATTCCTTATTCCAGCGGCGTTGACAGGGAAATGCCTTCCCTTGTTTCTGAATTTGAAGCCCTTGGTTATTCCAGCATGGCCATTCATCCCAACGTAAAGAATGCCTATGACCGCGACAGGGTGTATCAGTATTTTGGATTTGATCAGTTTGTCGATCTGCTTACCTTCGAAACGGAGGTGGAATACGTCGGGAATTACGTTTCGGACCGTTCCAATTATCAGGAACTGATCTACAGGTATGAGAACAGGGATGCTTCAAAGCCGCTCTTCGCGTTTGACGTAACCATTCAAAATCATTCTCCTTACTGGGATGCAAAGCGCCCGCAGAGGATCCTGAGCATAGGCGGCGTGGAAAGCCAGGTGAAAGATGAGTACTGCATGGAAGAATCCTACTTGAGCTTGTTAAGACAGTCGGATGACGCGCTGCGGGAATTACTGGCATATTTTGAGACGGTGGAAGAGCCAACCGTGATCTGCTTTTTTGGAGATCATTAGGCCATGCTTTCAGATGAGTTTTATTCTGCGATCTATGAAGGCAGGGAATTGCCTGAAGAGAGTAAAACGCAATTAAAATACAGTGTTCCCTACTTGATCTGGGCCAATTACGATGCGGATTTCTTCCATCCGGGTGACGTGAGCGCAAACTATCTGGGCGGCATTCTCATGGAAGAACTGGGACTTCCGCTGTCGCAATTCCGGATGTTTCAATCTGAGCTTCGCAGGGAATATCCCATTTTATCTGCGAGACAATTGTCTGACGCAGGCGGAATAAAGCATGACGATCTCAAGAAGAATGATCTGCAGGCGTTAAGGGATTATTGGACGTTTACTTATGACGGAATGTTTTCGTCGAAGGTTACGGAAGAAACCTTCACACCCAAATCCTATCGGGATAAAAGTCCGGAAAAGACGGGCGGAGTCCAGAAGGGCGGGAAATGGTATGAGGAATACGCGTCCGTCACGCATGCGCTGGGAATGACGGGTGAGGGAGACGTTATGACGAACTCGCTGGAAGCATTCCTGTACAATTACCAATTGGGACAGAGAGTATTTGAGGCAGACGTCCAGATCGCGGCGGACGGCGTTATGGTGCTGCGGCATGATTGGGAAAGCAGTCTGGGCCAGGATGCAGCGTTTGGATGGACGGATGACGCACGGCCGGTTCCCACGTCAAAGGAATTTAAGGCGGCGCCCATCTACGGAAAGTATACGCCGCTCACGCTTGAGGACTGGTTTGGCATCATGGAAGAGTATCCTGACGTATGGTTTGTGACCGATACGAAGTACAGTCCCACCGTTTCGAAAGACATGCAGATCTTTGTGGATACGGCGAAAAACAGTCACAGGGAAAGCGTGTTGGACCGCGTGATCGTTCAGCTCTATTATCAGGAAATGTACGATGAAGTGAATGCGGTTTATCCCTTTGAGAATTATCTGTTGACAATCTATTATACCGGGTATCCGGAAGACAGTGCGTCCATGCTAAAGTTTATGGAGGAAAAAGGGATCGGGGTCATAACGATGCCTGCGGACACTTGGGCAGGGACTGCCAGAATACGGGAAGAGCTCAAGGATAAGAAATTTAAGGTCTATCTCCACACGGTGGACGATCCCGAGGCGGCAACGCGCTATCTAAAAGAAGTTGGCGGCTTGTATTCCGATTGCATCACGGAACCCCAAATGGACTATTTAACGAGTCACGGGGATGCATCCGGTGACACGTGATTGCGGATTTTGAGTCCACATGCTATACTACCAATAGGGATTGAAATTAGTAATACAAGAATAAAAACAATTTAAGGAGGATGACATGGCAGACGTAAGACCGGAATCAATGGAAAGAATTACCACGCCCGAACAGGCAAACGCTTTTATCGCTGAGCAGGTAGAAGCAGTGAAAAAACAGGTTGGTGACAAGAAGGTGCTCCTGGCCCTTTCCGGAGGCGTTGACTCCTCCGTTGTGGCAGCGCTCCTCATCAAAGCCATTGGCAAGAACCTGGTTTGCGTACACGTAAATCACGGTTTGCTTCGCAAGGGTGAGCCTGAGCAGGTTATCGAAGTATTTAAGAATCAGATGGATGCAAACCTGATCTACATTGATGCAACGGATCGCTTCCTGGACAAGCTCGCAGGCGTTGCTGAGCCTGAGAAGAAGCGTAAGATCATTGGCGAGGAATTCATCCGCGTATTTGAGGAAGAGGCCCGCAAGCTTGACGACGTAGATTTCCTTGCACAGGGAACCATCTATCCCGACATTCTTGAATCCGGTCCCGTTAAGGCACATCACAATGTGGGCGGACTTCCTGAGGACATTCATTTTGAAGGCCTCGTAGAGCCCATCAAGCTTCTGTTTAAGGATGAGGTTCGCGTGATCGGCCGTGCCCTTGGACTTCCCGCAGGCATGGTTGAGCGTCAGCCCTTCCCCGGCCCCGGACTTGGCGTTCGCTGCACCGGCGCCATCACCAGAGACCGCCTTACCGCCCTTCGCGAATCTGACGCGATCCTGCGCGAAGAGTTTGCAAATGCCGGCTTGGAAGGCAAGGTATGGCAGTACTTCACCATCGTTCCCGATTATAAATCCGTTGGCGTAAAGAATGGCCTGCGCAGCTTTGAGTGGCCCTGCATCATCCGTGCCGTCAACACCAAGGACGCCATGACCGCCACCATCGAGGAGATTCCCTACGCCCTCCTCGGCAAGATCGTAAGCCGCATCACCAGCGAAGTGCCTGGCATCAACAGAGTATTGTATGATTTGACTCCGAAGCCCACCGGAACCATCGAGTGGGAATAAGCTTGAGCCTAAAACCCAGAGCCGTAAAGCAAAAAGTCTGTAGTATCAATAATTCATGGTCATTGGCAGTGCAATCCCGCACTGCCAATGGCATCAAGAATCTTCCGCCCGTCTTCTGGGCACCAAATTCTCATTTTTCAAAACCGTTGAATAACAAAAAGACATTTAATTGCTTCAATGCGCCCTTTTTTACCCCTGTAGCGACTTAAATTGCAAGACAAGCCGTAGTCTTCCGCGGGAGACTACCCCTGAAACAGGAAAAAGAAGAAATAGAACCGTAGTCTTCCGCAGGAGACTACCCCTGAAACAGGAAAAAGAAGAAATAGAACCGTAGTCTTCCGCAGGAGACTACCCCTGAAACAGGAAAAAGAGGAAATAGAACCGTAGTCCTCTGCGAAAGCTTACCCCCAAAACAAGCAAAAGAGGAAATAGAACCGTAGTCCTCTGCGGAAGCTTACCCCCAAAACAAGCAAAAGAGGAAAACCAACCGTAGCCTTTCACGGGAAGCTACCCCTGAAGCAAGCAAAAGAGCAAAACCAACCGTAACATGGAGAATTCCATGTTGTAATAAAAAAGAGAAAGAAGGAGAATGCATGATTGATTATTCTAGAGAATTGAGAGAACAAAAGTTGGAAGTGGACAAAATCGTCCAAAAAGCAAGGAAGCACAAGAAAGCATTTGAGGGATTAGTGGAAGGAAACATACGAGTATCCGCGTCCAATGGGTGCCCGCAGTATTATTTTACCGAGAAGGGTTCGCAGCAAGAGAAATACATTCCCACTAAGGATAAAGAGTTTGCCAGACGGTTGGTCCAGCGTGACTACGAAAAGAAAGCATTGCGGAAGCTTGAAAGCATGCAGCGCGACATGGAATGCTTCTTGAAGAAATATGATGCGAAGATTCTAGACCGATTGTATGAAAAACTTTGTGACGGGAGAAAAACCTTGGTAACACCATTAGCGATACCTGATGATGAATATGTCAAAAGATGGCTGGAAAGCTTTCCTGGTGAGCAAAATCCGTACCCAGAACAGGGGAAATATGAAACCGAACAGGGCGAGATCGTTCGCTCAAAATCGGAAAAGATTCTGGCAGACATGTTTCATAAACTGAAGATTCCATATCGTTACGAACCGAAGGTTAGTCTGGATCACCATAAAAACTTCTATCCGGATTTTGCCTGCTTGAACATACGAAAAAGAAAGACCATCTATTGGGAGCATTTGGGCCTTGTTTGCGACACGGAATATGCTATGAAAAATTTCGCAAAATTAGAGATTTATGAAAGGAATGGAATTCTTTTAGGAGACACATTGCTTGTGTCAATGGAAACTTTGGAGAATCCTTTAGATTTGGTTCTAATAAGAAAAAAGATAGAGGTATTTCTGAAATGAGCCCAGTAAGTCCTTATTGTGTAGGCTACCCCAAAATGGTTAAATTATTGCCTTGAGTCCATTTTGAGTACAACAGATTTTGAATGACGTGAAATGGATAGAAAAAGCGTATCAAAAGATGCATATTCTGACACAAAAGAAATGGCCTGAAAAACTCTTTCGATCGAGTGGAAATAGTGCCAATTTCCCGCGAACCATTGAGAAATAAGGGCTCGCGGGATTTTTTGCGCTCTGTGACTGGGCAGTGACCCAAATTACCGACAAATCATGCAATGGATATGTCAGATATTTCGTTGAATATAAATTCAATAAAAGTATTGACAAAGAAAACAATCGGTGATATATTGAATACAGATTCATTGAAATACTATTCAATAGAATGAAAAGGAGAAAATGAAAATGAGTAAGGGTCAAGAAAAAGAAAAAGTAATCATTATCGGCGGAGGCATCGCAGGTCTTTCCGCAGGCGTATATGCGCTGTTAGCAGGCTTTGATGCCGAAATCTATGAGAAGAACGCGATCCCAGGTGGAGAGTGCATTGGTTGGAACCGCAAGGGGTATCACGTTGACAACTGCATTCACTGGCTGACCGGCACCAGAAAAGATACTGAACTGTACGACGTATGGAAGAAGGTTGGCGCTCTTTCGGATGAGACGGAATATGCTGAGATCAAGGCCTTCTATTCCACCTATAGTAACGGTCAGACTGCGACGCTTTGGAATGACCTGGCGCGCACCGAGCAGGAACTGATCGCCATTTCTCCTGAGGACGAGGCGGAGATCAAAAAGTTCATCCAGTACGTGGAGTATTCTAAGCAGTGCCTTTTCCCCGCAGGCAAGCCAATGGAAATGTGGACGATCAAGGATTATATTTCCTTGGGAAAGAACATGGCAGACTTTCCAAAGGTCATGAAGGAGTTCGGTAAGATTTCGCTGGAGGAGTATAGTAAGAGATTTAAGTCCCCCATTCTGCAAAAGCTCATGTGTGACTATCTGCCCAAGGAATATTGTGCATATGCATTTCTGGTATCCTACGCAACTATGGCAGATGGAAACGGAAAGATCCCCATGGGCGCATCGCTCCAGATGTCCCTGCGCATGGAGAAAAGGTTTAAGGAACTGGGCGGAAAAATCCATTACAATGCAAGCACAAAGCGCGTCGAGCTTGAAAAGAAGACCGCAACCGGCATCACGCTCGAGGACGGGACCTTTATAGAAGCGAATTACGTGATCCCTACGGTGGATTCTTACGTGCTGTTCCATAAGCTTCTCCCCGAGAACTACATGCCTGCGGAACTAAAAACTGCCTACAACGAGCCTAAGAACTATCCCACAATCAGTGGTTTTCAGATTGCATTTACGGTGAGTGAACGTTATGATAGAGGAGAGACGGTTTTCATTGACGTCGATCCCATTCAGGTGGGGAATCGCACCTTTAGCAGAATGTACGTAAAGGCCTATGGTTATGACCCTATTTTCGTGAAGGACGGTAAGCAGGTGATCCAGACCTGCATCTCTCAGACGGATGAGGATTATGAGGCTTGGAAGAACCTCAGCGAGACCGAGTACCGCGAGTTGAAGAAAACGCTTGTGGCAGAGATTGAGAAGAGGATCGCGGCGAACTTCCCGGAGCTTGAGGGAGACCTTCAGTTTTTGGATTGTTGGACGCCGTTAACCTATGAGAGATACTGCAATGCATATCACGGCAGCTACATGAGCTTTACGACAACGCCTAACGTAAAGCAGTTAAAACTCAAAGGGAAGCTCAAGGGGATCGAAAACCTTTACCTGGCTGGCCAGTGGACGAGCGCTCCGGGAGGACTGCCCGTTGCCGTGGCTAGCGGAAAGTTTGCCGTACAGAGAATATTAAAAAGCAAGAAGATGAGCATTGATCTCTAATGGCCTGAAAATGGAGAGAATGGCATGACGAGAAAAGAACAAAAAGAAGAAAGAAAGCAAAAGATTCTGATGACGGCGCTACAACTCTTTGTGGAGCGCGGTTATTATGACACGAAGATCACGGATATTGCGGCAGCTGCCTCAATGAGTACGGGGCTCATGTTCCATTATTTTGAATCCAAGGAAGAACTTCTTTTGGAGCTTGTAAAGATGGGCGTAGCCGGAACTGCATCATTTTCGCAGGGCAGCGTAGCGAACGTGCCGCCGGAAATCTTTCTGCGAAAGTTTTTGGAGCAACTCTTTTCCTTCGCCAAGGAGCAACCGTGGGTCTTCAATATGTTTGTTCTCATGGGGCAGGTGAGACGAAGCGGCATGCCCGAGGAAGCAAGACAGGTAGCGATGTCCGTCAAGACGATGGATGACACGGCGGCTATGATCGAAAAGGGGCAGGCAGCAGGCGTTTTTCGAAGTGGTGATCCTTTGCTTCTTTCCAGATGCTTTTGGGCCTTCGTGCAGGGCGTCATGGAAGAGATGGCGATGGATAAGAACATGAATGCGCCGGATCCCGAATGGTTGATGGCGATGCTGCTCAAGTAATATGGCAATCACGTAATTCTAAACATGAGGAAAGGAGGCAGAGAGATGTTGGGCAAGTTCGTGAGAAAACATAAATCATTAGGTTCCATCATGATTGCCATCATCGTATGTTTTTGCTTCCTTTTGTCCTTCCAAGAATCCACCTTCGATAAATGGGATGTTTTGGAAGAAGAGCAATCACAGTTTTGTTCTGAAACAATGAGTATAGCTGCCGCAGAGAACGTGGAGGAGATTTCTTCGGAAACCTTTCATGCTGCCATTTTGCGCCAAATTGCCAGAAGACCCGTTACCCGGGGACTGCGTTTTACGCTGTTGGCAATTCTTTTCATCCTTGAGCTAGGTATGTTGGCCGTATTGGCCGCATGCCATTACGCCCGTTCGTCCTTCTTTGACAGGGGCGTGATCATCGCTTACGTTCATAAAAAAGACGGAAAAAAATAAAACTCTCTTTTTATGACGGTGAACCTATGTGAAGGCATAGGTCTTATTTGCGTACAAGAAAAGGAGAGAAAAGTATATCGTGGTGGGAAGTAACATCCTGAACGTGCTTTTGATCCTAGGGATCACTTCCGTGATCAGGGCCATATCGGTTCAGAAATCGACCGTACGAATTGAGATACCGTTTACCATTGGCGTGACTGTCCTTTTGGCAATCCTTGGACTGACGGATGGTTTCGTAAGTCGGTTCGACGGTGGGATTCTTTGGGCTTTTATGATCCTGTATTTGCTCTATTTACTGCGCATGGCAAAAAAAGGAAATCAGCAGGCGGCGGAGGAAGATAATGGCAAGAAGAAGCCAGTCTGGTTCCTTGGTTTGATGGTTCTCGTTGGTGGCGCCATGATCGTATTTGGCAGTGACGTAACGGTTGATGCGGCAACGATCATCGCGCAGCACTTTGGCATGAGCGAGCGCTTCATCGGGCTGACTATCGTGGCATTTGGTACCTCCCTGCCGGAGCTTATGACGAGCGTAACGGCAGCGCTGAAGGGCAAATCCGACATCGCCATGGGCAACATTGTCGGAAGCAATATCTTTAACATTTTGTTTGTCGTAGGAACGACTGCGTTGATCACGCCAGTCGTCTACGCGTCGAGATTCTTCGTAGATAGTATAGTGGCCATCGCAACGGTAGTTTTGTTATTACTGTGCGTGTTTCGCAAGCAAAAACTTGGCAGACTGGGAGGCCTTATCATGCTGGCCTGCTACGGAGGGTATTTTGTTTATTTGGTCATTGGGTGATAGGTCTATGTCAACCGACATTGAATAATACCCATCTTCATGATAAAATGAATTCATAAACTTTGAGTAAGGAGATTGCTCATGAGAAAAACGAAAATCATTTGTACCATTGGACCGGCAAGTGAAAATGAAAAGACGTTAACGGAGATGTGTCTGGCGGGCATGAACGTAGCAAGACTAAACTTTTCCCACGGCACGCACGAGGAGCATCAGAAGAAAATTGACCTGATCAAGCAGGTGAGGGAAAAACTAAATTATCCTCTTCCCATCATGCTGGACACCAAGGGACCGGAATATCGCATCAAGACCTTTCGCAATAAGAAAGCACTTTTGAAGGAAGGGCAGAAGTTCACCTTTACCGTAGCAGACGTGGAGGGCGATGAGACGCGGGTTTCCGTAAATTACAAGGATCTGATCGGAGAACTGACCATCGGCGACAGAATTCTTGTGAACAATGGTCTTTTGGTTTTCGAAGTGCGGGAGCTTTCTGGAGACAATGCCATCTGTGAGGTGATCTCTGGTGGAGAGATTTCCGACAGGAAGAGCATGAATTTCCCAGGTCACGTGATGAAGGGGGAATTCCTAAGTCAGCAGGACAAGGAAGATCTGCTTTTCGGAATTCAAAATGACGTGGATTTCGTCGCAGCCTCTTTTGTTTCGACGAAGCAGGACATCCAGTCCATGCGAGAATTCCTGAATCAAAACGGCGGTGAGAGCATTGACATTATTGCCAAGATCGAGAATCGTTCTGGTGTTGATAACATTGACGAAATCTGCGAGATCGCGGACGGCGTCATGGTCGCGAGAGGAGACCTTGGCGTTGAGATTCCTTTTGTGGAAGTGCCAGCCATTCAAAAGTACCTGATCAAAAAGTGCAGGCTTCTCGGAAAGCGCGTGATCACCGCGACGGAGATGCTGGAGTCCATGATCAATAATCCGAGACCGACGAGGGCAGAGATTTCTGACGTTGCGAATGCGGTCTACGACGGATCTTCCGCGGTGATGCTTTCCGGGGAATCTGCTGCGGGGAAATACCCCGTGAACGCGGTAAAGAACATGGCCGAAATCGCGGAATATACGGAGCGAAACATTGATTACGTAAAGAGATTTAACAGTACCGAATACGTGATCAAGAGTAACATTGATGCCGTATCGCACGCTACCTGCGCCATGGCCATTGATACGAAGGCCAAGGGCATTGTCATCAGTTCCCTCTCGGGCATTACCGTGCGCATGGTAAGCAGATTCCGTTGCCCCGTGGATCTCATTGGCATGACGACCTCGGAAAAAGCATGGAGAAAGCTGAACCTGAGTTGGGGCGTAACGCCGGTGCTCAGCGAGGAGTTCAATTCCGTTGACGTCATGTTTTATCACGCACTGCGCCACGCAAAGGACGTATTAGGCCTTCAGAAGGGCGACAACGTGATCCTGACGGGCGGACAGGCCAGCGGTCTGTCAGGTAATACAAATACAATCCGCCTGGAGACCATCAAATAAAGTTTTGCGACGATCGGGCGGGAATAACGTAAAACTGTGGCGAGCCTTGAAATATAAGGCCCGCCATTTTTTTACCGCCAAAACGTCGTCCAAATCTTAAAATATTTAGCGGCACTTAAGGTCTCTTAACAAATGCTCTCTTTTCATTTTCATTCAAACATCTTATAGTAAGAATGGGCGCCGTAATTCAAAATGAGAAAAGGAGAGAAGGAGCGTCATGAAAACCATAAAAAACTTTGGCAGTAATATTGTTAAGCTTCGTAAAGCAGCAGGCATTACGCAGGAACGCCTGGCCGAGCAGATAGGCGTTTCCGTGTCCGCCGTCTCACAATGGGAGAGCGGAAGAACCATGCCCGATATATGCACCATACCCATTCTTTGTCACGTGCTAAACGTTTCTTCCGATGAATTGCTTGAAATAAACCGTGAGAAGGACGATGCGGAAATTAAGAGAATGAATGACGAAGCACGTCATTTGATGCAACGGGCGTGCTATGCGGAGGCAGAGGAATTGCTCGCAGAAGCTCTGGGGCGATTCCCGGGAAGCTATGACCTTATGACGACAATGATGTCTCTTAGTTTTAACATGGCTATGGCTATGTTGAATGATCGCAGGGGAGCCGGGGAGTCAGAGAAAGAGCAATCAGAAAGGGAGGAGTACCTTCACAAGTGCATTGATCTTGCACAAAAAATCGTAAGTGGATGCAGGGATTCATTAAGCGTTAGCGATGCAAGGCAGTTGCTTTGTTATTCCTATTCTTTCTTAGGGGAATCGGAAAAAGCCATTGCAATCGCACGGGACATGCCCAGCATGATGGTCAGCAGGGAAGCATTGTTATCCCATGCCAGTAAGGACCACGACAAATATCAATGTAGGCAGAGCGAAATGTTTTTGCTCGTACAGAAGCTCTGTACAATGTTGGATACGTGCAACGTAAAATTTGAGGATGGCAGTTTCGCATATACGAAGACGGAGGAAGCAACTCTGGCACGGAAGGTCATCGATCTGTTGCACGTTTTGTTTGAGGACGGGGATTTTGGTTTCTTCCATGATGCCCTGATGAGCGCGCATTGCCACCTTGCCCGCATCGCGGCACTTTATGAAAAAGATTGTGAGAAAGCGTTGACGCACCTAGAGGAGGCCGCCACTCATGGGGAGGCGTTCCTAAAAAACGAAGAAGGAAGAACTCATACGTCTTTGTTCCTGCGAGGGCGGGAATACGGAGGCTTTAGCACAAACGTCAAATTTAACTCCTCTGCAATCCTGCTTGAAATCATGAAAGAAGACAAGTTCGATCTTGTGCGAAAGGATCCGAAATTCATAGACCTTGAAAAGCGCCTTCGAAAGACGGCTGTGACATGGTGATGAACGAGGGAAATTCTCTCTTGACATTGACGCTGCGTCAACTTGTATAATACGGCTAGAGGGTGATCAAATGGATGAAACAAAGTTGATTGACATATCTGTAATATGTGAGCAATTTGGCATTTCTTCGAGGACGCTACGTGGAGTGAGGAGGACGGCATGAAAAAGTTATCGACCAAACAACTGAAAATCCTTCGGAATCTGATCTGCGTTGCAGGCATCGCGGGTGGTTTCGTTTTGTGGACCTTTCTGCCGGATACCTTTCGAAACGGCAGACTGTTTCACGTAGGAAACGGCGAATTTGGTTTTAAGGCAGGCGCGCTGATCCTTTGTCCTTTATGTGACGCTGCGGAATCTCTCCCGCCCTCGCCGAAGATGGAAGGTTTTTCCTTAACGAAATTAATCCTTGTATTTGTGGGGATGACTTTTGTTTTGTGGCTGCTTCTCAAGGGGATCAGTCTCCTGATAAATCTGATCCTTTCACATGCTTGAATCGTTTACGGACGTGAAATATCGTGATAACAATCTCCCGCCTTTTTTGTTGTCTTAGAGAATAGGACGAACTAAGAAAGGCGGGATTTTGTGCTTATCGTTCTCGAAGGAGATCCGGGAGTATGACAAACGTGATAGATTAGTTCTGCGTTGCCGGGAAGCAGGCGGGTGAGTTGCAGCCTGGCTGGGATAAGTTTCGTAAAAACTATTTCACTGCAAGCAGAGTAATGATATAATGGAATCGTGTCATTCGAAATGGAGAATTACGTTACGAGTGCGGGAGCAATGGCAATGTGATTCATGATAAAATTGGGGGAAATAGAGGGTGAAATTAGAGTTTACGGAAGTAATGACGGAGTTAAGTGATCACGATGAAGTGTATGCGGAGATTTCCAAGGAAGACCTTGCAAAGATATTCAAGAACGCAAAGGAAGTACCCGTAAACGACGATGGGAAAAAGGATGATTCCTACGTGTCCGGTGAGGTACAGTTTATTTTTTCCAAGGAAGGGCAGCTGAATGAAATCCTAATCGCGCCGGTATATGAGACGAAAGATGGATGCGTAAACGGCGAATGCATCAGTGCGCCAGAGGCACTCTGGGACGAAGGGAAAAAGGCAAAGAAGTATTTGAAGGATAAGGGAAAACCTGCAAAAAAGGAAACGGAAGCGCCCGTCATCCCAAAACCTTCTGCGCGCAAGAAAATCAAATGCGATGGCTCCTACGTCGTATTAAACGAGAAGAATGCCTACGTGACTTATGAAGGCATCATCATGGGGAAAAAGGGCCCCAGAAACAAGTATGAACTACGTCTGAAAGAAGACTGCGGCGTGGACGATTTCAGACGCCAGCTCTTTACTTGGCATTATAAAATGAAACAGCTTGTCGACAAGAAAGGACAGCTCGGCGAATCAGACTTATCCATCGATATGGCGAACGTGGAACTGCTTGATAGCGCGTATGACTTGGGCTATGCTTTTGACGGCGTATGGTACAAAATGCGGTTGGATTATGACGAGATGAGACCATGGCAGCACGAAAAAAGCTGCGAAGAGAGTGGCTTTCAGGTTTTCTTTGTGAAAGGAACCTGTACGAAAGAGGAAACCTTCCCGGAACATATCCAATTTTATGAGAAAGATGGGCTCAAGGAGAGCGTTGTAGATAAGATTGGTCGCGGCGGAAGCCTTTATGTTGCAAAGCATTATTACAAAATGGTCTGCTCGTTTGTAACCTGCCCCGAGGAAACGGTCGAGATTTCGAACTTGTTTACGGCGGAGGACGAGCGGCGCAAATATTTCGCGCATGATCTTTTGCTGTACATGATCGAGAGAGAACATAAAGCGGGAAGGAACGTATTCACCTGCCTTATCCCGGCGAACAATTATGACGCGATCTATTGCGCACAAAAGCTGGGCTTCCGCATGGAAAAGGCGTACGCGAGAATGTTCTATCTCCTAGAGAATGCATAAGAGGAAGGGCTACGTGAGAAGGAAAGCTTTCGGAGGATGAAACATGGATAATCAAACAGAAAATAATATCGCGAATGAAATAGACAATCCCGAGGTCCTGGGACATACGCTCCTGACGCAGGTTAATCATAAGTATGATGGGCCGAACGCAGATAATCCAAAGGTTTTTCCGGCTAAGTGCGCTTTGGTTCTTTTACTTCCAAGGATTCTTGACGTGCTTTGCTTTTGGGGCGCTGCAGGCATCTTTTTCTGGAATCAGGCAAATGGAAAGTACAAGTATTTTTCCATAAGAATATTAAACCCCGATTCGACGACCGATTTTTTGCGTACGTTTATCGAGCTAAGGACGATCCTTGCCACGGTTGCCTTTGCGGCGCTCACGGCAGTGATATTTTGGCTTAGAGTCACCTTCATCAAGGCGAAACGCGCAAAGAAAAAGGAGGCGTTCCCTCTTCCAAAGCAAAGCTTCCCCAATGCAGACGTACGTAAGGGAAGCGTGTTTTTCTCAACTCTGTTTTTTGCGTTGTTTTTGACGGCAGCGCATTTCGTTGCATCTCTGGTCCTGAAAAAGAATTGGCATGAAATGCCCCTTTCCGTTGATCTGGGGATCACGGCGGGGATTATTGCGATAGACAATCTGTTTGCCTGCCTAAAGGTGAATGGGAGCGTCATTCGGTGCTATACTTGCCACGTGATCTCAAGCATGATGAATCAGGAGTTCAAGGTGTCGGAAACGTTTTACGCTGATGCAAGCGTATGTGTCCCGGAAGGAAAGTATAAGACGACGAAGAGAGTCTTTCAGGGAGGACAGCTTCTGAGTTCGACTACGACGGATCATGTTTATGGAGAGGTTCGTACCTATGAGAACGTAAGGCACGACCGCATCAGGGCGTCGGTTCGTTGTCCTTATTGCCTGCAAGTCTATGAGGAAGTGCACGTGAGCGTGAATGATGACTTTACAGGCAAAAAACTGAAGTCTGTCGGTACTTATTCAAACGAGAAAACGCATAATGACTATTAATCGATGG
>JAEEGL011537443.1_pt1 | contig 67687 bp, 30 predicted proteins | sample 9134231 | NCBI WGS metagenome assembly JAEEGL01 (sample SAMN16246548, study PRJNA631951) | gut metagenome | biome: gut microbiome; feature: rumen; material: fiber-attached | host: Bos | place: Iran: Karaj | collected 2018-10 | reverse complement strand
CGATCCGCCCGCAACATCAAGCTCATCGAGGAGATTGCCCAGCGCACAGCCACCATCGAGACAAAGGTCGAGGAACTCGTGGCAGCACGTAAGGTGGCCAACAAGATAGAGGACGAGCACGCGAAAGCCATCGCCTATCACGACACCATCGCCCCGATGTTCGACGTCATCCGTCGTCAGATCGACAAACTCGAACTCATCGTCGACGATGCCCTCTGGCCGCTTCCCAAGTACCGCGAGCTGCTGTTCATCAGATAACTCACATCTATTCAGAGAACAGCTCAAAAGTATTATTAGTACCTGTTAGCTATACGAACGTTCGTTACACCCTTAACGAACGTTCGTTGTTGTCAATCTCTTCGTCAAAGACGTAGAATCCGGCTTCTGAGGGGTGGTCGAGGACGAGGCTCTTGGGGTTCTCCTTGGTCAGCAGCCACGACATCCAGATGTCACCAGCGGCAGCTGAAATGAAGAAGATGCCCCAAACGAGCAGGGGAAGACTGCCGATGCAGAGGGCGACGATGGAGGGGATGATGCCCAGGACGATGCAGGGCATCATGGCGCCCATCATATAGCCTGGGATATGCATGGGCTCGCTGCAGTGGCAATAGGGTGTCAGCATCTTCCACATAACGCCGAAGCTGATGCTCTTCCAACCGTTCTTGGCATAGCAAGCCCATGTGGCGCCGTGGATGAGTTCGTGGACGACGATGCCGACGACGGCGGCGACGGCGGCAATCATCCATTCGGTCGTTGTGCCGAGGATGTCGGCTGTGGGTTTGCCCCAGAGGAGGGTGAACGGGATGAACAGAACGACAGCGGACACGACCATCAGGACGATGGCGAAGATATTGGCCTTGCCGATGTCAATGGCGACTTTACGTCCTTGAGGATTCTCGGGATTATTCATGATGGTGGTATTTTTGAGACAACTGAGTGGAGAGATTAGAGATGAGAGATTAGAGATGAGAGATTAAAGATTAAAGATGAGAGATTAGAGATGGCTGTGCTTGGGTATCTCGACGACGTCGAGGTCGCGGAACTCGCCGGCATCGACGGTGAAGCGGACGAGGGTACGCACTTGATGCCAGCCCTGCAGCCCTGCAGCACCGGGGTTGATATGAAGGAGACCGAGCTGGCGGTCGTACTGTACCTTGAGGATATGGCTGTGGCCGCAGATGAAGAGCTTGGGTGGACGGGCGAAGAGCTGGTTGCGTATACTCCAGTCGTAGCGTCCGGGATATCCGCCGATGTGGGTCATGAGGACGTCGGCGCCCTCGCATGTCCATCGCAGCTTCTGCGGGAACATCAGGCGCAGGTCGGCGCCGTCGCAGTTGCCGACGACAGCACGCAGGGTACGGAAAGCGGCGAGGCGGTCGGCGAGTTCCACGGAACCGATGTCGCCGGCATGCCATATCTCGTCGCACTCGGAGAAATACTCTAAGTACTTGTCGTCCCAGTAGGCGTGGGTGTCGGAAAGAAGGCCGATGCGTTTCAAGTGAGTTGAAAGTTGAGAGTTGAAAGTTGAAAGTTGAGAGTTGAAAGTTAACGTGTTTCGGGTTCTTCTTCGTCCTTGTCTTCGTGTTGGAAGATGGAGAAGAGGGGGATGTAGGGAGCTACGCGGTTGACGGCGAAGTAGTGGATGCGACGTGGAAGGCGTAGGGTATGGGAGAGGAGGGATGAGAGATGAGCGATGAAGGATGGCTGCGCTTGGCTATCTCTACTCTCTAATCTCTCATCTCTCAATTTGAATTCCTTCATTTGCATCCACAGCAGCACGGCGGCGTTGAGGGCGGCAAGGCCGTCGCTGACGGGCAGCGACCACCAGATGCCGTCGAGCTGGGGCAGGCCGAGCAACGGCATGAGCCGAGGCAGTAGCAGAAGGCCTGGCACGAGGAAGATGAGCTGGCGCGTGAGGGAGAGGTAGATGCTCTTGCCTGCCTGGCCGATGCTCTGGAAGAAGTTGCCCGTGACCATCTGGAAACCGATGATGGGGAAGAGGGCGACGTCGATGCGCAGGCCGTGGGCGGCGATGCGGATGAGCTCGGGATCGGTGGTGAAGGCTTGGACGATGTACTCGGCAAAGATCTCGCAGGCTAGGAAGCCCACGGTCATGACGACGGTGGCGTAGGAGATGGTGCGCCAGAGCACTTCACGAACGCGGTCGTGCAGCTGGGCACCGTAGTTGTAGCCGGCGATGGGCTGCATGCCTTGGTTGAAACCCATGACAATCATGGCGAAGAGGAAGAGCACGCGGTTGTCGATGCCGTAGGCGCCGACGGCGAGGTCGCCGCCGTACTCGACCATACCTCTATTAATTAATAGTACGACGAGACACGAGCAGGCGTTCATCAGGAAGGGTGAGAGGCCGATGGAGAGGATGCCGCCGACGATGTGACGGCGCAGGGCCAGCGTGTCGCGACGTATGAAAACGACTTCGGTGGGCCGTGAGAAGATGTATAGCTGCCAGCAGAGAGAGACGCACTGGGAGATGACAGTGGCGATGGCAGCACCTTTGATGCCGAGGTCGAAGGCGTAGATGAACAGCGGGTCGAGGGCGGTGTTCAGGAGTACGGTGAGGATGGTGGCATACATCGCCGTGCGGGGATGACCGGCAGAGCGCAGCACGGCGTTGAGGCCGAAGTAGAGATGGGTGAAGACGTTGCCATAGAGTATCCACTCCATGTATTCGCGGGCGTAGGGCAGGGTCTGTTCAGAGGCTCCGAAGAAGCGGAGAATAGGGTTGAGGAAGACGAGGACACCAACGAGGAAGAGGATGCCGATGATGACATTCAGCGTCAGCGAGTTGCCGAAGAAATGCTGCGCCTCCTCGCGGTTCTTCTGACCGAGACGCACGGAGATCATCGTGGAGGCGCCCACGCCGACCATGGCTCCGAAGGCGGCCGAGAGGTTCATGAGGGGAAAGGTGATGGCGAGTCCGGCGATGGCCATGGGGCCTACGCCCTGCCCGATGAAGATGCTATCGACCATATTGTACAGCGAGGAGGCCGTCATGGCGATGATGGCGGGCACGGCGTACTGCATGAGGAGCTGGCCGATGGGCTTGGTGCCTAAAGCGTTTACAGCAGACCCACCCCCCTGCCCCTCCCTGTGAGGGAGGGGAGTAGTATCTTTTGACTGTTTGTTTCCTGAGTCTAACACAAGTTAAAAGTTAAAAGTGAAAGAGTGAAAAGTGAAAAATAAGAGTTACCTAAGTGGTGAAGATCCTCACGCCTTGATTGGTAATTACTCCCCTCCCTCACAGGGAGGGGCAGGGGGGTGGGTCTGTAGGTTGGTGAGTTAGGTCCTTTTATAGGAATGGTTGAACTACTTTTTCGGTCTCTTCCCAGAGTTGGGCCATCTTGGGGTGGTGGGTGAACTTGTCGCGCACGGGATGAATGTGGTTGGAACGGTTGAAGGTGCCGGTCTGTGTGGCTTTGTCCTCGTCGAGCAGGAGATGGATGGCGGTGTCGGCGCCCTGTCGCGGCGTGCGTATGATGGGGCGGAAGATGGTGTCGGTGATGATGTCGAACCACTTCTGCATACGGATGATATTGGTGCTGACGATGCCCGGGTCGGCAGCGTTGACGGTGATGCCGCGGTCTTTAAGACGCTGGGCGAGGTCGAAGGTGAAGAGGGTGATGGCCAGCTTCGTGTTGTCGTAGATGGGGATGCGCCAGAAGGATCCTTTGCGCCCTCGTTCGAAGAAATCGGGGAAGTCGAGACTGCCCCATGGGAAGACGAGCGAGGACATGTTCACGATGCGTGAGCCGCGGCTCATGAGGGGCAGGAGCAGACGGGTGAGGAGGTAGGGGCCGACATAGTTGACGCTGACGGTACGCTCCAGCCCATCTACGGTGGTGTGGAATCCGGTTTCGATGGTGCCGGCGTTGTTCATGAGGAGGGTGAGGGAGGCAAAGCGCGCTTTGATCTCGTCGGCGAAGACACGTACGGATGAGAGGTTGGCGAGGTCGAGGCCGATGACTTCGATGTCGGGGTTGCCGGTCTCGGCGATGAGCCGTTGGCAGACGGGGGCGGCTTTGACGGGGCAGAAGCAAGCCATGATGACGTGGAAGCCGGCTTCGGCCACGGCACGTGTTTCTTCGAGTCCCATGCCGGTGTCGGCACCAGTGACGATAGCTAATCTTTTATGCATTTTGTTCACGCTCTATTCGTTCGATTTCTTTGATGATGCTGTTGGGCAGCGGCTCGCCGTTCATGCACTGATGGCACCGCATGTCGAGGGTGTACATACGTCCGATGCAGTAGTTGGAGTGGCGGCACTGGCTGCGGTAGTGTGGGTCGGCTTTGAGCTTGTTGACGAAGTCGGGTTCGCGGAGGACGGATCGTGCCATCTGGACGGCCTCGAAGCCGTGGGCGAGCACTTCGCTGATTTTGTCGCCCGCGACGAGTCCGCCGACGTAGATGAGGGTCATGTCGGGCAGGGCTGCACGGAACTTGAGGGCGTCGTCGAGGAAGAAGGCTTCGTGATAGGGGAAGGGCTTGGTCATGACGTGCTTGACGATGGGCTGTCCGGCACGTATGCCGTATTTGAGCCACCACTTGTCCATGTAATGGGTCATGGTGGTGAGGGGCAGTTCGCCGCGCATGACGTACATCGGCGTGGCGCTGACGAGTCCTCCGCTGAGCACCAGCCCATCGACGCCGAGTTGCTGTAGGCGACGTGCTACGGGGATGCTGTGGTCTTCGAGCGAGACGCCGTTCTTCAGTCCGTCGCGCATGTTCATCTTACAGATGACGGCGATTTTGCCCTGTGCCGCTTCGAGGGCTTCGTTGACGCACATCTCCATGAACCGCATACGGTTGTCCAATGAGCCGCCGTACTCGTCGCGGCGGTGGTTGAAGAAGGGGTTGAGAAACTGGTCGATGAGGTAGCCGTGACCGCAGTGGATCTCCACACTGTCGAAGCCGGCTTCCATGGCCAGCCGTGTGGCGCGTCTGAAGCACTTGGCCAACGCGGGCAGTTCGTCGGCGCGCAGGCCGCGGACGAGGGTAGGGGAGTAGAGGTTAAAGCCCGTGGAAGCGCCTACGGGTGTGCAACCGCATATCTCGCGATGGCTCATGTTGCCGCAATGGCCGAGCTGGATGCCTGCGGCAGCACCTTCGGCGTGTATGCCGTCGGTGAGATGGCGCAGGCCGGGGACGATCTCAGGGCGCATGACCAGCTGGCGATCGAAGCTGAGGCCGCTCTCGGTGACGGCGGCGTAGGCGATGGTAGTCATGCCGATGCCTCCACGGGCGACGCTGGTGTGGTAGTCGTAGAGCTGCTGCGACGGAACGTGTCCGGGGCACATGCTCTCGAAGGCGGCGCTGCGGATGGAGCGGTTGCGGAGTGTGAGTGGCCCGATATGAGCCTCTTCGAATAGTGTATTCATCGTGCCTTATTTTATGTATTTCTTGCCTTGTGTGACGGTGATGCCGCGGTAGCCGGCGGTGATACGACGGCCACTGAGGCTGTAGGAAGGAACTGATGGTTTGTTTGCGGATTTGTCGTTAGCGATGACGTCGATGGCGTCGGGTTGCCCGGCGGTGAATTTCTTGAGACTGTAGAAGGCGGGCAGGGCGCAGTGGCCGCGGGGCCATTCGTCGCCATAGCCGTTGTTGAAGAGTCCGCGGTTGACCCAAGGCTCGTAGAGACGGTTCTCGTAAGGATTCTCTTCGGGGAACCAATAGAAGAGCCCTGTGACGTTGTCGTGGCGCAGGAGTTCGGCGATGAGTGCCTCGACGAATTTCTGCTGGCCAGCAGGCGTGGCGGGATAGGTGGAGGAGAAGTTGTAGGTGGCATCGGACGGATACCAGGCGTTGTTGTAGGCCGTCTCGACAATCATGACTTCTTTATCGGGGAAGGAGGTGGCACAGTCGTTGAGCGTGGCAGAGAGCACGTTGAGGCTGTTGTGCCAGATGGGGTAATAGGAAAGGCCGATGATGTCGTAATCGACGGTGGCGAGGCGCTGGTAGATGGCCTTGCCTACGGACCACTGTCCGGCGCGTTCGGTGTGGATGATGAGTTTGGCCTGCGGGCACTTCTCGCGGCAGGCACGGGCGGCGGCATTGAGATAGTTGCGGAACGTGTCCCAACCCTGAGCGTTGTTGGTATAGACTTTGAGGCCGCACATCCCGTAGCTGATCTCATTGCCCAATTGAATGTAGTCGGGCGTGGCGCCGGCGGCATTGAGGGCTGCCAGGCTCTCGGCGGTGTAGTCGTGAAGCTTCGCCGTGAGTGCAGCCACGGCTGTGGGCCAGCCAGCGGGCAGCTTTTGCTGATTTGGGTCAGCCCATGTGTCGCTGTAGTGGAAGTCGAGCATCAGCTTCATGCCTGCTTGCTTGATGCGGGCACCGAAACTTTTGACGTAGTCGATACTCTGGATGACACCGGTCTCGCCCGTAGGGTTCACGAAGAGGCGCACGCGGACACAACGTATGCCGCCCTCGTCGCGGAAGAAGAGGAGCGGGTCGGCCTGCGTAACACCTGAAGCATCCTTGAAAGGCACGCCGGCTTGTTCGTAGGCCGGAAGCATCGAGAGGTCGGCGCCGAGGAGGCGGGATTGGGCTACGGCCTGATTGCATGATATATATAGGAAAAAGAGTAGGGCGAATACTTTGGTTGACTTCATTGGAGGGTGTGATTATTTTTGATTGCGGGGGCAAAGATACAAAAAAAGTCCAAGACGGATGCAGTCTTGGGCTTTTTTCTAATGATGAAGGTTGTATTTCGGCTATGGGGCTACGGCTGCAGTGATGTCGCGGAACCCGAATTTGCCATCGTCGCCGCGATTGGTGATCTCGTAGTAGCGGTCGGAGTTGATGCCGGTGATGTCCACCGTCTGTGCCTCGGCAGAGCCTTGGTCGAAGATGACATTCATCGAGTAGCCGGGTTCGGCTGCGACGTTGAAGGTGCGGTAGTAGTACTTCGTGCCGTTGATGGTCTTGGTGGCAGTTACTTTGACACCGGGCCATGAATCCTCGATGTATAAGTTGCCGTCCCAAGCGTAGAAATAAACCTGTTGCCATCCTGGATCCTTCAGATGAATCGTGATGTCGTGCTTCTCCACGTTGTCTCCGGCAAAGGTGGGCGTCGGCATGGCCTGCCAAGCGCTGAGGAGGCTGTTGTCGAGCCAGTAGCTGTAGTGCTGTCCCTCGAGGATCTTGGTGCAGCCTTCGATGGCCGCGGCGGCTTCCGACTGATCGCCGAGCCAGACGACGAGCTTGCCCTTCGTGCCTTCGACGGTGGCGGCGTAGAAGCCGGCATTGGAGCGAAGCAGGGTCGTGCTGCTGGTGTTCTGGATACCAGCCACCTGCCGTGCCTGAATCATGCGGGCGATGTCGTGCTTGTAGCTCTTCCAATGCTTGAGGAATACGCAGGGCGTGCCGGGCATGGCCAACAGGTAGGCGTTGGCTGCGAGGGTGTCCTTCTTGATCGGATCCTGCTGTGCCGTGGCTGAGCGGTACTCCGTGTCGTGGTTCTCAACGAAGGTGACGGCGTACTGGCGGTAGGCGCCGCCGTTGACGTTGTTGGAGACGAGGGGCCAGTTGTTGTCGTTGCGCTGGCCGAGACGTGCCCAGTTGCCGGTATTGACGGCATTGCGCACGGTATAGCGGAACTGGAAGTCGAAGGCTGCGCTGGTCTTTTCGGTGGCATCGATCCACGAGCGGATGGTGTTTGTTCCGTCCCAGCACTCGCCGACCGAGAACTGCGGCTTAGCGCTCTCGTTGTAGAGCTTGGTGTATCTGCCATGATAACCTTTGACCATATCGTAGCGGAAGCCGACGTAGCCGAGGTCGTTAAGCAGGAAATCGAGGTAAGCCTTGACGATGATCTGCACGTTGGTGCTCATGTGGTCGATGTCGCGCATACCGCCCCAACCTTCGCCCGTGTCGCTGTTTGCCGAGAGTTGGTAGCCGTTCTGTGAAGCCCATGTCTTCGTAGCACCGCCGTCGTCATCGGCGCAGATGTCGGTTGACAGCATCTCGTAGGTCACGCCTTTGTACGTCTCCTTCGGGAAATCAACCCAGTTGCTGACGTTCTTGCGGTGGTTGATGACCACATCGGCAATCGTGCCGATGCCTTTGGACTTAAACGTATTGATGAGGCTTCGCAGCTGCGCCTCGGTACCGAACGAACTGTCGTAGTTGTTGAACCACCAGAGGTCGTCGTAGCCCATCGAGGTGCCGCCGCAGTTGCCGCTCTGCGGAATCCATACGAGGGAGAAGTAGGGTGCCAGTTCGTCGGCTTGCGCCTCGAGGCGTGTCCACTGGGCATCGCCGAAGCCGTCCCAGTAGAAGCCTTGCAGCATGACGCCGCCATACTCGGCCGGCCAGCCTGCGACGGACGCAACCGGATTGGGAGTAACGGGATCGGGCTTGACCACGGTGGTGTCCGCTGGCGTCGGGTCTGGTTCGGGCGTCGGCTTCGGGTCGTCCTTGCCACAAGCGATGATCAAGGAAAGGATAAGCGCCAGGGATAGGGGAAACAGGACTTGTCTATTCATAGATATAATTACGCCTATGCGTGTCGGCGTTTTCACATAGGTGTGGATGCCGACACACATAGGCGCGTGTTTTTAGATTATTGCTTAGTGAGCTTGCAGTAGTGCTTGCCGGCGTAGCTGAGGAAGAGCTGCACCTTGTAGGTGCCTGCCTCGGCGACGCTGAGGTTAGGACCGTCCTGAGTGAGGTTGTCGAAGGAACCGCCCCAGTTGATGGCCCAGTCGTGGTTGGCACGGAACTTGAACTCGCCTGCGGCAAGCTCGGTGGTGACTTCCATGCAACCGGCTTCAGCATTGTAGGTCATTTCGATGTCGGTGGCCCAGTCGCCGCCATTGCCGATGATGCCTACGGTGAGAGGCGTCAGCTTGTAGGTCATGGCCGTGAGGTCAACCTCGATGAGATAGAGACTAGCTGCTACGTTGCCAACGTTGCCGCTGCCATCGGGTGTGAGGACACCTGCATAGTCATCGCCGCTGGCTTTCTCGTAGTCGCCGTCCCAGTTGTCGGCGTTGGGCTTGAACTTGAACTCGCCGTTGAGGTAGTAAATACCGGAGTAGATGCCCTGGCCATTGCCAAGCAACGGATGGCTGGCGCTCCAGCCGCTCTCGTTGCCAATCTCATAGACGAAATCGGGATAGCCGCTATCCTTCTTCACGGTGCAGCGGCCTTGTGTCTCGTCGCAGAGGTAGAGACGGATGATGTAGTCGCCAGCCTCGGCGAGGACGAGGTTTGCTCCGCCCTGTGTGAGGTTGTCTTCGGAGCCGCCCCAGTTGATGGCCCAGTCGTGGTTGGCACGGAACTTGAACTCACCGGCGTTGAGGCTTGTGCGGGCTTCCCAGCACTTGAGCGTCTCGTTGTAGGTCATCTCGACATCGGTGTCCCAGTTGCCACGTACGGAGCCGATGATGCTGATGGCGTTGACGGCGGTGAGCTTATAGGTCATCTCCTTGAGGTCAACCTGTACGAAGTAGAATCCAGCTGCCACGCCATCGATGTTGGAACTGCCGTCGGCTGTGAGCGTACCACCCGTGCCGTCGCCACTGGCTTTCTCCCAGTCGCCTTCCCAGTTGTCCTTGTTGGGCTTGAACTTGAATTCGCCGTCGAGGTAGATGACGGCCTCATACTGGCCTTGGCCATTGCCGTGCAGCGGATGGTTCTCGCTCCAACCGCCTTCGTTGCCGATCTCGTAGATGAACTCGTTGAAGCCTACAGGCGTAGCCTTCCACGTCTGGTCGAGCATGTTGAAGGTGAGGTCGTAGAAGAGGGCATCGGGGTCAGCCGTGATGACGAGGTTGCCGCCATTGTTGTCGTAGTTGAACTTGCCCTCTTCGGCACCTGCTGCGAGACAGCCGCTCCAGTCGCCACCGAGACCGCTCTCGGGGGTCATCTTGAACTCGATGTTACTGCCATCCTCGGGAGCCGGGATGCGCAGCTTGAAGGTCGGGTTCTCGTAGGGGTCGGAGCCGTCGTTGGTGAGCTTGTAGTCGGTGTTGGTGTTGTCCCAGCCGTTGATGCTACCGGTAAGGTAATAGGCAGCTTCGATGACAGGAGCCTGCGGAATAGCCTTAATGATGAAGGGAGCAGACGTTGCTGTCTTGATGGCAGTGGCGCCATTGCTGATCCACATGCTGATGGTGGCTGTGATGTCGCGAGCCACGGGACGGCGACCATAGGCAGTAGCTACGATTTCCTGCAGCTGTGCAGCAGACATCTGTCCGTCGGCATCGATGTCATAGGTTATATCGCCTACGTTGAGCGTATAGTAAGGTGCATAGCCTTCGGCAGAAGCCGTGGGAGCAGTGATAGCAGCCACCTTGACCACCTCCTGTCCTTCCTCGAGGTTGTTGAGGTTGATGGTGGGGACGGTGGTCACGCTGCCATCGCCAAAGGTAACGGTAGCAGGCTGGGTGGGTTGCTGTTGCGGCACCCAATCCTTATAGTCTTCGTTGCAGGCGGTCAGCCCGAGAAGGGCTGCCGCTGCGATATACATAAACTTTTTCATAGTGCTTATTCTTCAGTTGGGTTAGCGATGAAATAGTACTGACCGGTGATGTCGTTGAGGAATACCGTGTAAGAACCTGCGGTGAATGGGATGTTCGATCCGCCATTGGTGCCGTTGCCATAGGGGAAGAGTTCTGCACCCCAGTTGTCAGCCCAGTCGTCGTTGGCGGCAAACTTCACCTCGCCATCGGAGGCAGGATTGAACTGAGCCATCCACATGTGGTTCTGACCGTTGAGGGATTCGCAGGCTGTCATGTGATCGCCCATGCCCCATTCGTTGTAGCTGCCAGGCATGCTCATTGACGTGAAGGTCTTGGGGGTCTTGTCGTAAGCCACGACGGTCACTTCCTTGCTCTTGGTGTTGACGGAGATGGTGTAGTAGCCGTCGGCCTTGATACCGATATTGTGGTTGTCGCCATCCTCGTCGGAGATGAGGGCTGCGTCGGCATCCTTAACGTTCTCGTAGTTGAGCTGAGTGTCCCAGCTGCCGGGAGTCAGAATGAATTTGAACTGCGTGCCGGCAGTCATGAATCCCGTGTAGGAGATGACGCCGGTGCCGGTAGCCTTGTCGTACTCTTCTTCGGCAGAAGGCAACAGTGGGATGAGGCCAACGCCAACGCCTGCAGCGTCATTGCTCCAAGAAGCACTACCAATATTGTTACCAACCATATACCATACAATCGGAGGCAGGTTGGATATATAATAAGGTATGGTGTTCACGACGACGGTGTTGGACGACGTAATGGGGAAGTAGTCGCGGAACGAAGCGTCGCGGATGGAAGCGATGGCACGGAAAGTGACGGGCAACGCTGCCGGCACGTCCTCTGCGGCTTGCCATCCGAGGAGGAGCTGAAGTGCTTGGTTGATGCCTTCGGTGGTGACTTCGGCATTGCTGCTGTTGAAGGTCTGTTCGAGGGTGATGAAATCGGCACCCTGGTTGTCCTTAGCTTCGCGGTTGAATTCCTTGGTGAATTTACCGGTTGGTGACATCTGTACGATGTACGTAGGCACTACGGGAGCTCCGAAATCGGTGAAAGTGGGGATCGTCCACGTGAGCTGCACGTTCTGCGACTTCTGCAGATCTACGTTGGCTTTACCTACCGCAGGCTCGAAGAGGCTGAACGATGTGGGCTGCACGAGCGTAGGATTCGACTCGTTGTCGTCGCTGCACGCGGTGAATGCGAGTGTGCCGGCAAGCAGCAGCATCGCGTATGAAAATATCTTTTTCATATCTGTTTGCGTTTTTTTCGTTATCGTTAGGGTTAACGTTATCGTTATCAATAACCGGGATTCTGCGTGAGCTTAGGATTGGCATTGATGTCCTCAGCCGGAATGGCGAAGAGGTTGCGGAAGGCAGCGAAGCCTTGTCCGTTCTTCACGCCGCCTTTCCAATCCCACAGGTAGTTGGCACTCTTCTCGCCGCCGAAGTATCCGTAGCGGATGAGGTCGGTGCGGCGGAAGCCCTCGTAGTAGAGCTCGCGGCTGCGCTCGTCGAGGATGAAGTCGATGGTGCAGTCGGCCTGAGAGACAGGACGGGCATTGGCACGGGCACGGAGGGCATTGATGTAGCCCAGACCTGTGGCAGTGATCTGATCGCCATGGAGACGAGCATCGGCTTCGGCTGCGATGAGGTAAGCCTCGGCAGCACGCATGATGAAGTAGTCGGTGTCGATGAACTGGCTGTTGTGGCCTTCGGCGCCGGAAGAATACGTGTTGCGGTATTTACCAACGGAGTAGCCGGAGGTGAATTCGCTCGGGTTGTTCACGACCAGTTCGCGATCGATGCCGTAGAAGAGTGCGCGGTTGTCGTTGGCAGCAGCTGCCATGTCGGCAATCGTAGCCTCGGGAGCATTGCCAGCGGGGAAGAACTTGGCGATGAACTGGCTGCGGGCGCGGTTGCCAGCCCAGTTCTCCTTGGTGCCGTAATCGCCGTTGGTGTCCATGTCATCCTTCCAGCACGAAGCCATCAGGAAGAGGGAGGTACCCCATGAGGTGGTCGTCACGCCGTCCTGCAGCAAGGGGAGGATAGCTTCCTGCGAAGCACCGCTTTCGCCGTTATCGCCCATGAAGAGCATCTGATAAGCGCTCCAGCCGTTCTTGCCGGTTGTCCACAGTTTGTGAGGTCCGTTGATGACTTTCTCGGCATAGGTCTTGGCTTCGTCCCAATGAGTTGTACCGGTGTACACCTCTGCATTGAGGTACATACGAGCCAGAAGGAGGTTAGCAGCGTCCTGGTCGGCACGGCCGTAACCGTCGTAGGAACTGGTGCGTGCAGCGGGCTCCAGCATCTTGCCTACAACGTCCTTCAACTCAGACTCAATCCAATTGAAGAGGTCAGCACGCTTGATCTGCTCAGGGCTCTCTGCGGAAAGCTCAGTGGCGAAAGGCACATTGCCGTAGCAGTCCATCAAGAAATAATAATAGAACGCGCGCAGGAAACGGATTTCAGCTTCGCGGGTTGCATCAACGCCGGCGCAAACATCGAGATAATGGTTGCAATAGGTGATGCCGGCATAAAGACGATAGTAGAAACCTTGGAGCATGGGGTGAGAAGCATCCCAGGTGTTATAGTTGAACTGAGGTATGCCCGGGTCGCCCCATCCGCAGATGGCTTCGTCGGTGGTCAGTTCGTTGGCGTTCCACATCTGACGGACGAAACCTGTCGTGCCGCCATCAAGACCGTCGATGTCGCAGTCGCCATTGGCACCGGTGTTGCCGGCCAGCGCCATGGTGGCGTAGCACTTGGTGTAGAGACCGGCCTCATCCACGGTCATCGTGGTGCTCGGGTCGATAGGCGTAACATCCAAGTCTTTGACGCACGAGCTCAGACCTGCGGTTAGCGCGAAAGCTGCCACAGGAAGAATGAATTTGAAATTATTGAAGTTCATAGATGATAGTCTTTAAACGGTTAGCACTTCATTAGAAATCGAGAGCAACGCCTGCCTGAATGGTGAAGGGGCGCGGGTAGATGGAGTTGTCGATGCCGCCGAACACCTCGGGGTCAATACCTTTGTACTTCGTGATGGTGAAGACATTGGTGGCAGCGATGTAAGCACGTCCGCGGAGGAAGTTGTCAAGTGTCTCGAAGGAGTAACCCAACGTGATGTTGTCGCACTTCAAGAACGTGGCATTGTGAACGAAGTAGTCCGATACGACATAGTCATAGGTGGACCAGTTGTTGGCGATGGCCGACGGGATGCTGGTCTGGAGGTAGTTGAACGAGCTGTCGTAGCGCTTGGCGGTGTTGGCGTAGCCTGCCTGCTTGTCCCAATAGATGTAGTTGTTGAAGCTGGCGCGGAAGCCGAGGCCGAGGTCCCAGTTCTTGTACTGCAGACGAGTGCTCAGGCCTGCCAGGTAGGGAGCGTGCGGGCTCTTGTAGAAGTAGCGGTCGGCTTCGGAGATCTTGCCGTCGCCGTTGCGGTCAACGAAGCAGCCTTCAACGGGGATGCCCTTCTGATCGTACACCTGCTGATAGACATAGAACGAATTGGAGGGATGACCGACAGCATGAGCCTGTACCTGATTACCCGTACCGGAAGAGATGCCGCCCGTCATGACGATGGATGATTCGCCAGTGAGCTCGGTGATCTTGTTGCGGTTGTAGGTGAAGTTGCCTGTGATCTCCCAGAGCCAGTCCTTCGTGACGACGGGACGGGCAGTGAGCATGACTTCAATACCCTTGTTCTCGAGCGAACCGATGTTCGAAAGCACCTGGTTGCGGAAGTTGGAACCGGCAGAGACATAAGCCGTGTTGATCAGATCGGTGGTCTTGCGGTAGTAGGCATCTACGCTACCGGAGAGGCGATTCTTGAAGAAGGAGAAGTCGAGACCGGCGTTGTAGGTCGTGGTGGTTTCCCACTTGAGGTCTTCGTTGTAAGCATTCGGACGATAGAGGATACCGTTGGGATTCACGCCCGAGATGGGATAGCGGCCATCGGTGTTGTTGATGTTGACGTTGTACGATGCGAAATAGTTGTAGTTTCCGATGCCGTCCTGCTGACCGGTCTTACCCCAACCGAGGCGGAGCTTGAGGTCATCGAGGTTCTTGGCATTGCGGAGGAAGGGCTCTTCGCTGATGCGCCATGCAAAGGCCGCGGAGGGGAACAATGCCCAGTGGTCCTTGAAGCGGCTGGAACCGTCGTAACGAACCGTGCCGGTGAGCATATAACGATCAAGAAGGATGTAGTTGGCACGTCCGTAGAAACTGACGAGGTAGCTTTCCTGCTTCCACTCACCGAAGCTGGGCTTATAAGCCGTGCCGGCAAGAGGTGCACCGGTCTCTTCGTCTGTCAGCTGGCTGGTCTGAGGATACCAACCTTGGAAGAGTGAATGGCCCTTGTACTTGTTGTGGCTCCATTCGTAACCGCCCATGATGTCGAAGTGGTGCTTCTCGTTGAAGTCCTTGTAGTACTGAGCGTAGGCCGAGTATATGAGGTTGTATTTATACTCCTTCGTATAGCCGTCGTTGCCATAGTAGAAATTGGAGGGACCCCAAGGTTCGAAGGTCGTGTTCTGCTTGCCGCGACCCCAGTCGCCGCTGAAGTTCATGTGGAGGCGCAGGTCCTCGAAGCCGTGGATCTTGTAGTCCACCTCGACGTTGCCCATATAGTCGAAGGAATGGGCACGGTCGTACTTCTCGTTGATGCGAGCCAGCGGGTTGGAACCGGCGTAGGTGTTCATGATGGTGGGGTAGGTGGGATCCTTGTAGGCCGAACCGTCGGCTTGCCAAGCAAAGTAGCCGTGATAGTTGTCGGCGTAATTGCCGAAATACACGGGCTGAGTGGGATCCATGCGGACTGCGTCGTTGATGGCGTCGGTGTTGGCATACTGGTTGTAGGCATACATGAACTTACCGTTGATGTTGAAGGTCAGGTGGTCGTCGAGGAACGAGGGGTTCAAGGACACGCTGGCCGTGGTGCGCTGGAAGTTGGAGGTCTTGACGATACCGTTCTGGTCGGTGAATCCAACTGTGATGCGGTAAGGCATGTGCTTCAGACCACCGGCGACAGTAACATTGTGGTCGGTGCTGATGGCCATGCGATAGACCTGATCCTGCCAGTCGGTGTTGGCATCGCCTAAAAGATTGGCAGCAGCTGAACCTTCGCCGTAGTAGGAATTGATGAACGAACGGTATTCATCGGCACCGAGGACGTTGAGCGATTTCTGACGCATCGACACGGAGACGTTGCCGTTGTAGCTGACCTGAGCCTTCTGACCCTTGTTGCCTTTCTTCGTGGTGATGATGATAACACCGTTCGAACCGCGGCTACCATAAATAGCCGTTGCCGAGGCGTCCTTCAGGACGGTGAAGCTCTCGATGTCCTGAGGATTGACCATCGCGAGGGGATTGGCCAGACCTTTGACGCCGATATTGTCCATGGCCAGACCGTCGATGACGATGAGCGGCGAGTTGGAGGCGTGGAGCGACGAGCCGCCACGAATGCGGATATCAGCGCCGCCGCCAGGTGTGCCACCGCCGTTGGTGACGTTGACACCGGCGATCTTACCTTGGATCATGTCCTGTGCGCTGACGATGAGACCGTGGTTCTTCTCGTCAGGCTTGATGGCCGTGACGGCACCTGTGAGGTCGTTCTTCTTAACAGTACCATAACCGATGACCACGACATCTTCCAATGTTTTGGTGTCTTCGGCGAGAGTCACGTTCACGACGGGACTTGCAGCCACGGTCTGTGTGGCAAATCCCATGAACGAGATGGTCAGTTGGCTTCCCTGAGGAGCCGTGATCGCGAAATTACCGTCGAAGTCCGACGTGGTGCCGCCTTCTTGTCCGATGACGCGAATCGTAGCACCCATGACGGGTTCGCCGGTATCATCCTTGACATTACCTTTGACCTGAATCTGTGCAAAGGCGCCAAGAGAGATGAAAAGCCCACAAACGAGGGCGAGGACTCGCAGCGGAATCCTGATGTTTACCTGCTTCATCATGCTTGTTTGAGTTTAGTTAATTATTATGTTAAGGATTAAAGCTTCATTCAGGAGGCCATTGCAGAGCAATGGTAGCCGTTTGCTTTCGATTTTTCGTTGCAAAAGTAGTTTATAGCACAATTAGATGTTATAACGATTGACATAAATCAACAAAATGGGTTGTGCAAACGTTTGCATATTACTTACTGCATTTTTCGAATTAACAAATTGACACTTGTCAACGTCTTTTAGCTAATTTTGCAAGCAAAACCTACCGATTATGAGTGAAAAGCCTACTATCACTATGAAAGATATCGCCCGTGAACTGGGCGTTTCGGTAGCCACTGTGTCGCGTGCGTTGAAGGACAACCCCAGCATCAGCCAGGAGCAGCGCGAGCGTATTCAAGCCTATGCTCGTGAGCGCCATTTCCTGCCGAATGTGTTGGCTGAGTCGTTGCGCAAGAGCCGTGTGGCTGCTCCGAAGATCATTGGGGTGATTGTGCCACAGTTCACCCATTATTATTTCTCCACCATCCTCACAGGTATCGAGGAAGAGGCCAGCAGCAGGGGGTACAGCATCCTCGTGGCACAGAGCGACGAACGCTATGAACGCGAGGAATCGATCTGTCAGTCGCTGTTCAAACACCGCGTCTGCGGTGTCATCGTCTCGCAGGCCAAGGACACCATGCGCTACGAGCATTTTCAGCGGCTCCTTGAAGCAGGCGTACCTTTGGTGTTCTACGATCGCATCTGCACGGGATTGAACACGAGCCGCGTCGTCGTGGATGATTATATGGGTGCAATGACAGCTGTTAACTACCTCATCGAAACGGGTTGCCGACGCATCGCATTCTACGGATCAGATATGCATCTCGAAATCTCCAAGAATCGCTACAACGGCTATCGCGATGCGATGCACAAGGCAGGACTCACCGTGAACGACTCGTTGGTGTTTGAATGTGACAACCGTGCGCTTGCCGAGGAGATCACACCCGAGTTGCTTCAGCGTTCTAATCGTCCGGATGCGGTGTTCGCCGTGAATGACGACACGGCCATCGGTGTACTCTACACCGCCAAGCGTCTGGGGCTGCGCGTTCCTGAGGACCTGAGCATCTGCGGATTCACGAACGGCGAACGTGCCGTGGCTTGCGACCCGATGCTGACTACCGTTGAGCAGCGCGGCAAACAGGTGGGCATGGAGGCAGTAAGGATTCTGTTGGACCACGTGGAAGGCGTCATACCGCTCGACAAAGTGGAGAAGCGCGTCGTACGAACCCGGCTCATCGTCAGGGGGACCACGAGGAAAGTCGAAAAATCTTAGGAAACAATAAACAAATAAATACTTAACGACCTATGCAAAAACCTCATTTACCTTATTGGAAACTATTCAACTTGAGTTTCGGTTTCTTTGGCGTGCAGATTGCCTACGCCCTTCAGAGTGCGAACATCTCGCGCATCTTCCGCACCTTAGGTGCCGATCCGCACGACCTCAGTTATTTCTGGATCCTGCCGCCGCTGATGGGTATCATCGTGCAGCCTATCGTTGGCACCTTGAGCGACCGCACATGGACACGCTTCGGCCGACGTATACCTTATTTATTTATAGGAGCCGCAGTGGCGGTGGCCGTGATGTGCTTGCTGCCCAACTCCGGTTCGCTCGGAATGACCGTATCGGCGGTGATGATTTTCGGTCTGATCATGCTCATGCTTCTCGACACATCGCTGAACATGGCGATGCAGCCGTTTAAGATGCTCGTCGGCGACATGGTCAACGAGGAGCAAAAGGCCAAGGCCTACTCCATTCAGTCGTTCCTCTGCAATGCCGGCTCGGTCGTAGGTTTCGTCTTCCCCTTCTTCTTCACGTGGATTGGCTTGAAGAATGTGGCGCCCGAAGGCGTCGTTCCGGATTCGGTTATCTGGTCGTTCTACATCGGTGCCGCCATCCTCATCGTCTGCGTCATCTACACGATGTTGAAGGTCAGGGAGTGGAACCCGCAGGAATATCGCCAGTATAATCCGGTCGAGGAGACGAAGGAGGAGTCGGCCAATTGGTTCACGCTCCTGAAGAACGCGCCGTCGACGTTTTGGAAGGTTGGTCTCGTACAGTTCTTCTGCTGGGCGGCGTTCCTCTATATGTGGTCCTACGTTGTCGATGCTGTCAGCGAGACCGTTTGGGGCACCACCGATCCGGCTACGCAGGATTATCAGACCGCTGCCAACTGGACGGGCATCCTCTATGCCATCCAGGCCATGGGCAGCGTGTGCTGGGCACTCATCCTGCCTCGTTTCAAGAACACGAAGATGGCGTATGCCTTGAGCCTTTTCCTCGGCGGTTTGGGCTTTGCCTTGATCCCATTCTGCCCGGGTCAGTACCTTCAGATCATTCCCTTCCTACTCATCGGCTGCGCTTGGGCCGCAATGCTGGCGATGCCTTTCACCTTCGTCACCAATGCCTTGCAGGGCTATGGCCACATGGGTGCCTACCTCGGTCTGTTCAATGGCACCATCTGTCTGCCTCAGATCATTGCAGCCCTTTGCGGCGGTTCGATTCTATCGATGATCGGGCATCACCAGTCGTCGATGATGATTGTCTCTGGCGTGCTTCTCGTCCTCGGTGCCCTCTGCGTCACCTTTATCCGGGATAGGAAGAGAATAGAGTGAAAAGTGAAAAATTAAAATATCACTTGTCAACTTGTCAACTTTCAACTTTCAACTTGTCAACTTGTCAACTTTCAACTCTCAACTTTCAACTTTCAACTTAATATATCATGAACATAAGATTTGAAATAGAGTACCGTACCATATTCGGTGAGGACCTTTTTCTGAATGTCCTCGAACATGATGGAAGTCAGACACGCTATGCCATGTCAACGCGCGATGGCATCATTTGGTCATCTGAACTTGCCGTAGATCATGCCATTGATTACTTCTACACCGTGAATTGGCAAGGCCGCGAGAAGCGTAGCGAATGGGTGTTTTGCCCGCATAGCTTCGATCCTAAGGAGGTGTCGAACCCCGACCTTCCGGCCGTGCAGCGCGATGCTTGGATGGACGCTCCCGAAGATTTCCGCGTGGCAGGAACCCTCATCCCTGTGTTCTCGCTCCGATCACGTCGCAGCTTCGGCGTCGGCGATTTCGGCGACCTGCGCCAGATGGTTGATTGGGTGGCTACGACGGGTCAGCGCCTGCTTCAGATCCTGCCCATCAACGACACCACCAGCAGCCACACCTGGGCCGACTCCTATCCTTACTCTTGCATCAGCGTCTTCGCCTTGCATCCGCAGTATGTTGAACTGGGTGCCTTACCCCCGTTGAAGAATGAGGCCGACCGCAAGCGCTTCGATCTGTTAAGACAGGAATTGAATGCTTTGACGCAAATCGACTACGAACGCGTCAATGCAGCCAAGACGGAGTATCTGCAGCTTATCTACGAGCAGGACGGAAAGAAGACGTTGGCAGCGGCTGAATTTAAGGATTTCTTTGCCGACAACGAGCGTTGGCTGGTGCCCTATGCCCAGTATTGTTATCTGCGTGACGCCTACGGCACGGGCGACTTCTCGCAATGGCCCGATCACAACACTTGGAACGAGGCCGACCGCAAAGTGCTGTCCAATCCGCGCAACAAGGCTTTTAAGGATATCGCTTTCTACCTCTTTGTGCAGTTCGTCCTTGCGCAGCAGCTGAGTGCTGTCCATGCCTATGCCCGCACTCGCGGCGTCATCTTGAAAGGTGATATACCTATTGGCGTGGCACGCCATGGCTGCGACGTTTGGCAAGAACCGCGTTACTTCAACCTCAACGGTCAGGCCGGTGCGCCGCCCGATGATTTTGCTGAGGACGGTCAGAATTGGGGCTTCCCGACCTACAACTGGGACGAGATGCTTCGCGATGGCTGTCAGTGGTGGGAGCGCCGCTTCCGTAATATGGCGCATTACTTCGATGCCTATCGCATCGATCACGTGCTCGGTTTCTTCCGCATCTGGGAGATTCCCGTGCCTGTCAAGAGCGGTCTGCTCGGACAGTTCTCGCCGTCTCAGGCACTCACTCGCGAAGAAATCATCAATGCTGGCATCAGCGAAGAGACGCTGAAAAACAATACTGCTCCAATCATCAAGGACGCAAATGTCTCCACTGACTACCTCTTCCTGCGTGACCATAAAAACCCGGAGGTCTTCCATCCGCGCATCTCGGCACAGAAAACGTCGTGCTTCAGCCGCTTGTCCAATCAGGAACAGCAGGCTTACAATGCGCTTTACGACAACTATTTCTACCATCGCAACAACCAGTTCTGGTACGAAGAGGCGATGCAGAAACTGCCGAAGTTGGTCAAGGCCACGCGTATGCTATGCTGCGCCGAGGATCTCGGTATGGTGCCGGCTTGCGTGCAGTGGGTCATGGACGAGCTGGGCATCCTCAGCCTCGAACTGGAGTCGATGCCTAAGGAGGCATGGGTGCGCTTCGGACATGTCGAGCGCAATCCACGCCGCAGCGTAGCCACCATCTCGAGCCACGACACACCGACGCTGCGTATGTGGTGGGACGAGGACTACGAGCGTACACAGGACTATTACAACAATATTCTTGGTATGGAAGGTCCTGCACCGCACCCGCTCTCAGGTCAAATGGCACGTCACATCATCCAGCGCCATCTCGACTGCCCGTCCATGCTCTGCGTCATCGCCCTTCAGGACTGGTTGGCCATCGACGAGCACCTGCGTTTGAAGGACGCCAACGCCGAGCGTATCAATATCCCCGCCAATCCCCGCCATTACTGGCGCTACCGCATGCACCTCAACATCGAGGACCTCAAGAACGACAAGTCCTTCACCGAGGGCATTCGCGAAATGATTGTGAAGGGGAATCGCGTTTAACGACCCATCCCCCTGAAGCCCCCCGAACCAGCCCAGAAAGAACACTCAGTTCTGTCTTCCTGGCACCCTGTTATGGAGGGAGTGGTTACCTTCAAGAATTGAAATCTATTAACAAAGACAATATGAAGAAAATAGTATTATTCCTACTTGCTTTATTCTCCTTTTTGCCCCTCATCGCCAAGGTAAATGCTCCCTCCCTCACAGTAAGGGTGGGGAGTGGGTCTGCTGGGTCTTCTTCTTCTTTTTCCCTCACCAGCCCCAACGGACGGCTCACTTTGACCTTCTCCATGGACGGCAAGCGTCCGCAGTATGAACTGACGTACAAGGGCAAGGCGGTTATCCTGCCCTCGCATTTAGGATTGGAACTGGCGCGCGACAAACATGCCTCAAAGGGATTGGATGAGACCGATCTGTTCGACGGCTTCGACGTCGCGAAGGTTGACACCTGTTCCTTCGACGAGACTTGGCAGCCCGTGTGGGGCGAGACGCGGGATATACGCAATCGATACAACGAGCTGGCGGTGACCCTCAAGCAGATCATCAACCGTCCCGTTGCAGCCGGTCGTCCAGACGCTCCCGGCGTTGCGCTGCAGCCACAGGTGCGAACGATGATCCTTCGCTTCCGCGTCTTCGATGATGGGCTCGGTTTCCGCTACGAGTTTCCACAGCAGCCCGATCTCGTCTATTTCCTTATTCAAGACGAACGCACGGAGTTTCGCATGACGGGCGATCATAAGGCTTGGTGGCTGCCGGGCGACTACGACACGCAGGAGCAGATGACGCAGGAGTCACGCCTCTCCGAGATCCGTTCGCGCTTCCACGATGCCGTCAATTGGGGCAACTCCAGCGTCGCTGTCTTCTCGCCCACCGGTGTGCAGACCTCCTTGCAGATGAAGACCGACGACGGTCTGTACATCAACATCCATGAGGCCGCCTGCATCGACTACGCTACGATGCACCTCGAACTCGTCGATGCTGAGACCCGCGCACTCACCACGAAGCTCGACGGCGGCAGCAATGCCTACACGCCGAATCCTGCACCTGCACGCGCTCCGCTGCCGCAGCCCTTCACCTTCGTCAGCCACCTGACACCCGATGCCACGGGGCTGAAGGGCGCTATGCAGACGCCGTGCCAGTCGCCGTGGCGCACCATCATTGTCTCAGACGATGCCCGCGACATGCTCTCCAGCAATCTCATCCTCAACCTCAACGAGCCCTGCGCCTTGGATGATGTCTCGTGGATTCATCCCACGAAGTACTGCGGCGTATGGTGGGAGATGATTGTTGGCAAGAGCAATTGGCACTACACCGACGACTTCCCCAGTGTCAAGCTCGATGCCACCAACTACCCCCTCGGCACGCTCAACTCGTCAACTTTCAACTTTCAACTTTCAACTCCCCACGGCCGTCATGCTGCCAACAACGAGAAGGTGCGTCGCTACATCGATTTCGCCGCCAAGAACGGTCTCGACCAGGTGCTGGTCGAAGGGTGGAACGTCGGATGGGAGGACTGGGCAAACATGTGGAAGCGCGATGTCTTTGACTTCGTCACACCTTATCCCGACTTCGACATCAAGGCGCTCAACGACTACGCCCATTCCAAGGGTGTCAAACTCATGATGCACCACGAGACGAGCTCCAGCACGCAGAACTACGAGCGCCATCTTGAAGAAGCATATAACCTCATGAACCGCTACGGCTACGACGCCGTTAAGTCCGGCTACGTCGGCGACATCATTCCTCGCGGCGATCACCACTACTCGCAGTCGATGAACAACCACTATCTCTATTGCGTCCAGCAGGCTGCCCGCCACCACGTCATGGTCAACGCCCACGAAGCGGTGCGTCCGACAGGTCTGTGTCGCACCTATCCTAACCTCGTCGGCAACGAGAGTGCCCGCGGCACTGAGTACGAGGCCTTCGGCGGCAACCGTCCCGACCACACCTGCATCCTTCCCTTCACCCGTCTGCAGGGAGGACCCATGGACTACACGCCCGGCATCCTCGAGACGCAGCTCGCTACATGGTCGAGCAACACCTCGTGGGTGCGTACCACTGTGGCCGGTCAGCTCGCCCTCTACCTGACGATGTACTCGCCGCTGCAGATGGCCGCCGACTTGCCCGAGCACTACGAACGTCCCGACCTCGCCCCCGCTTTCCAGTTCATCCGTGATGTGGCATGCGACTGGGACGACAGCCACTACCTCGAGGCTGAGCCTGCCGACTACATCACCGTGGCACGTAAAGCAAAGGGCACCGACAACTGGTTCATTGGCGGCAAGTGCGACGAGAACGGCCACAAGAGCGTCATCAAGCTGGACTTCCTCGACCGAGGCCGCAAGTACGAAGCCACCATCTATGCCGATGACCCGAAGGCGCACTACGAGAGCAACCCGAAGGCCTACACCATCACCAAGCGCACCGTCCGAGCAAACGACACGTTGAAGCTCACCGAAGCGCCTGGCGGCGGCTTCGCCATCTCGCTGTGTCCGCTCTGAGGAATTCCTGCATAGCACAAACGCCACAGAACAACAAGAGGATGCGCCCGCAATAGGGTGCATCCTCTTTGTAGATGAGCATGAGTTAGGGTTATGCTACCGTTCGAAGGGCGAATCCCAGTAATCCTCAGAGTTCCAAATCTCCTCGTCGATCTGACGGGAAACGAGGCTTTCATCGGTGGAACCTCCGCCGCTGATGGGGAGAAGTAGGGCAGACGTGAGACTGATGCCAACGATCTGTATGGCCGGTCGGATATAAATCTTTTTCATATCGCTTCGTCTTTAGTTATTTTACAACGAATTTCTGTCCATTCTTCACGTAGATGCCGCGAGGGAGAGTTGACAAGTTGTCTGCTACACGGCGACCGCTCAGGTCATACACCGTGCCAGCACTCCCCTCTCTCATGGGAGAGGGGTCGGGGGTGAGGCCGACTCCGTCAGTGTCGTCTTCTATCCATGTGAACCCTTTCACGCCAACATCATCTACCTTGAGGTAGGCGCGGTTGGCGGGAACGGCTGTCCCGGAGAAGCGCCAGAAGCCGATCTTACCGCTGCTGCTCTCATGGCCGAGCGTGTACACCGTTCCAGCCTCGACATTGGTCTTCTCGGTGGTTCCCTTGAAGATGTTCACGTCGGGCTTCTCGTCTGCGGAGATGCGCGCAAGCCATTCGAAGCTGTTGCCTCCGGCGCTCTCGACCAGCACGGGGGTGTTGGCGGGAAGCACCTTTCCTTCGTACTTCGCGACTTTGAGCTGACTGTCTTCGACGCCAGTGGCGGCATACACCGTCACACCCTCTGGAATCTCGGCGTTGAAGGGCAGGCACGTGGTGCTCCAGCCCTCGCTGCTTGACGTTGATACCACTGGCACAGGAAGATCGATGTAGTAGTAGCCCGAGACACTTCCCAACTTAGTGTTTGCGGTGAACGTCTCTTGCTGATCCACTTCGATGACGCGACCACCAGTGAAGACCTTGAAGTGAAGCGGATCGCCCTTCGTCTCGCCGCTGATATTGAACTTAGCGCACTTCTCGTGTTTACCCCATTTTTTGATTTCGCCTTTGCCGCGGATCTCATCGCCGCAATAAACTGCAACGATGCCTCCGTCTGGCTGAACTTCTCCGTCCAATCGAACTTGACCAAAGAAGGTCATGTTATCCTGGTAACGGTTGTAGTTGACGGTGGGGAAGGGGTCGTTAGTCGTCTGGGCCCACAGGCCAGCACTGCAACAGAGTGCAAGAAGGAGGCTCACCCCAGCCCTCCCAATAAATGGGAGGGGGGATGAGATTCCTGAGAAAAATCTATTATTCATCATCTTGCTATTTATTTTAGTGTTACTTTACGACAACTTTTTGTCCGTTGACGATGTACACGCCTCTCGACAGCTGACGGTTCTCCTTTCTGCTGTCGGCAACCTTGCGTCCGCTGATGTCATACATGGACTCGCTTGTCAGATCGCTGATGCTCTTGATGCCGGTAGCGTTATCGAGGTTGACCGTGAGCGGTGACTTCGGTGTACCGAGTACGGCATCCGTCTCGTAGGTCACGCTTTCGCTGGCCTCATAGATATCAGCACCATCGGTCACGTGGAAGGTCAGCTTCACGGGCTCGTTGCCGGGCACGGTGACGTAAATCATACCACGATTGTCGGTCACACTGGCCTCGCGGCACTCGTTGCCGGCGAAGATACCGACCTCAATGCCCTCAACAGGCTCATTGTCCTTGACGACCTGTACGCAGACGGTCATATTCTCTGCATAAGCGTGGAAGTCAACGGGAACAAAGATGGAAGGCTCAATAGAAGAATCATCGCGACGCGGTGCCAGACGGGCGCCGGAGTTGCTTGCTGCAGAGGCGGGATAGTGGAACGACTTGTTGTTCGTGCCGGTGTTATTCGTCTTGTAGCCCTTTCCAGGAACGAGCGTCTTCAGCGAGCCTATCCATTCGTACTCATCGTAGTAGGCCACACCCTTCTGTCCCTTGATGATGTCACCGTCCTGCGGATCCATCTCTGCGAGGGCATCAGCCAGACTGATGACGCGCTGACCATTGTAGGCAATCCAGTTCCAGCCTTTATTGAATGGAATGACCTCATTCTCGGGCTTCACACGGTGACCGGTCACATTCAGCGTGAAGGATTCTGTAGCACTGGTCAGGTACATCTCGGAATTGTTCATTTCCATGTCGAACCATGTTCCGTTGTCATACTGATCATTATCCGACAGGCACTTCACCTCACTGACGCGTCCTGCTGCCTTGGCGAACACGACTGATGTCACCATGTCATCGGGCTTCACGCTCAGCGAAATCCAGTTCCAGCCCTTTTCCAGAGCGATATCCTGCTCGATTTCGTCCGTGGCATTGAGGGTAACGGGGTTCTTGTATGTGCCACGGAAGTCGTTGGACACGAATTTGAAGACGAACTCGCTACCGTCCTGCGAAGACTTGACAACGGGATAGATAACACCCGTGGAGGCTTCAAAGACCTTGAACTCTAGCGTTTCATTTTGACTTTCATCACTGTTGCCGTAGATATCCATGGTGACGAAGTAGCCATCATAGCGCTTGACATAGGACGGATGAGCTACACCGCGACATTCGTCTTTGATGAATACGCCAATGATATCATCCTCGTTCTGTGAACGTACATTGAGGATATTCAGCGTTCCGATGACATTCATCGTCTCCTGGTAGTCGGCTGGGTTCACTGCCCAATCGGGCACATCGCCAGTCACCTTAACATTGATGGTCAGCGGCACGTCGATATTGTCGTTGTCCGAAGCATAGACGGTCACTTCATGTCGTCCAAGAGGTGCATCGGGAGCGACATTGAACGTGATGGTGCTCTCGGCCAGCGGGTTCGTCGTGCCATAGTCACTGGCAACGGTGATCCACGAAGGCAGTCCGCTCAACGTCCACATCTGCTGCTGGCCACCCTTGTTGACGAGCGTTGCCGTCACAGAACTACCCGTGTTCACGTGCTGCTCAATGGCGACAACGTCATCCTTCCAGACAAGCTGCTTGCGGTTGACAAAGGCCGACCATACGGTAGGCATGGAGAAGTTGCCGTTAACATCGCGCACTTCGCGTACGATGAAGTTTAAGGTGCAACCCTCAATGGCGGCGGGATCCTCATCGATGTCGATGACGATCTTCTCGTTGCTCGCCGTGAAGTTGAAGCTGACATTGGTCTCCACGGGCTTCTTGCGCAGTGCAGGAGCTTCATCAACATAATTGATTGCTGAGACTTGATCGTCGATGGTCATGAGTTCTGCATTTATGCCGGTACCAGTGAAGTCCTCGTCGGTGCCGGTAGTGACGAGTACGCTATACGCATTAAGACCCTGCGTCTCGAAGGGATAGTAGGCTACGAGCCCGGGCTCAATTCCTGTCAGGCGTACCTTGCGGTTCGCATTCAGGAAGTTGGCATTCAGCGTAGCATCCCATACGCGGATCTCGTCCACTTCGCCCTTGAAGCCGCTGTCGTAGGTGTACGTCAAGATGCCATTGGGATAAGTGGCTGTGCGCTTTGCGCCCACGATGATATGGTCAGTAGCGATATTGCCCACGTTGGAGGCACTGGTCGTCAGCTTGCGCTCACCATCGACGTAGATGGCAGCTGCTCCCTGACGCAGCACGTTCAGTGCCACATGGTGCCATGCGTTGTCGGTCAGATCGCCGCTGGTGGAAGCCAGTGTCACGGGAGTATCGTTAACAGTGCTAGTCAGCTGAAGCACGCCTTCGCTGTCGAGCCACAGGCCAACCTTACCGGCCTGCAGCAGCTGAACCTCGCCCGTCTGCTTGTCACCGCGCATCCAGAACTCGATGGCGTAGTCATCGGCAGTGGTGTAAGGCAAACTGCCGGTAAACATGCTCAGATAGCTCTGTCCGTCAAGGGCAACAGCCTTATTCTCGTTGTTCAGGTACCATGTCTCGTTGGGCATTGTCATGTGACGGTTGCGGGCGTAGTCGCGGATGCTCTTGCCTTCGCCCTCGTCCATCTTCCAATAGCCGATGAGGTGGCGTGTCGATGGGCTCTTCGACTTCGAACGGTTCAGCAGAGCCGTGGTCATATCGTGAGCCTCGTCCCAGAGCAGCAACTCGTGCATCGCTCCGGTGGAGCCGCTACCGACAGCAATCGGACCGTTGCCCTTGTAAGCAACCACATCTTGGCTGTTGAAGAGCGTGATGGTCTCGTTGGCGGTAGCCACGTTGGCATTCAGCTTACCGGCGGCGGTAACGTTCATCGTCAGGAACGCCCATTCGTTCTTAGGAACGGCGTTGGTTGAAGTATAGGTTTGACCTGCTATCTCAATCACCAGCTTGCCGTCGGCATTGGTACCCACGGTCAGTTTGTCGTCGGCTTGTCCATGGCTCAGCAGTGTGCCTTCACCGGTGATGTTCACCCATGTGTCGATACTGAAGTCCTTCTCATTCAGGTTGATGCTGGCCTCTGTCTGTGCTGCAACATCAGTTCCTTGCATAGAGAGTGCTGTCTCATGAGCGAGCTCAGCGCCGTTGAGTACGCCGGTGATGCTGAAGTTCTTGATCTTGGTCAGTTCTCCCTTCAGGAAGGCCTCGTTGAAGTTAAGGCTCACCTCGTCGCCGATGTCGAAGATGCCGTCAGTGGGTTCGGGTTGACCTAACGGGCGCGGGCGCTCCATATCCTTCACGAGGGCTACCTCGTTGCTCTCACGTGTGATCTCGCCTGAACCATATTCGCTCACAGATACGACACGGAAGAGGTAGTCGCCGTCGGAGAAGGAGGCCATCGGCAGGTCGTAGCTCACGCTGCCGCCCGTCTTGGGCAGTAACTCGCTGTTCGAACTCATATTCTGAGTCTCCTCAAGCAGATACTCATGGAACATCGTCCAATCGGTAGAACCCTGTTTCTTGTACTGCAGGCGGAAGGCTTTCAGACCTCGGTAGTTGCGGTCGAAGTCTTTGAACGTCAGCGTCAGATCGTCGCCCGTCTGCGTGTTCATTATTGTATTGCTGAGTGCAAGCGTTACGGGTGATGACGACGGAATGAAGTGTGCCGTGATATCTACCGCGCTGAAGATCTCGTCGGGTTCCGAGTCGGAAGCGAACACGAGGGTCAGTTTCTCGTAGTCAAGTACGCTGGTGTTGGTCTGGCGCAGTTGCAGCGTCTTCGTCAGTGTCTGGTTGGCAGGCACCTTAATCAGGCGTCCCGACTCGGTAAGCACCTTGCCGTCGATGGTGAGTTGAGCGCCGTTGGGGTTCGTCTCGTCGAGGACGAAGAGCCTATAAACGACGTCGGCACCAATCTCAGAAGCGTTGGACAACTGTAGCGTATATTCTGCGGCAGAACCAGAGGGAACACTGTTTACGACGGGATTGTCCACTGCAATATGCGGAACCTCAATCTGCATCGTTCCTTCCATGATGATGCTGCCCGGTTCGTAGTACTTAGTGACCACCTCGCCCTCGTAGGGTGCGCTGGTCTGACCACCTCGTGTGCGGAAGATGGGGCTGAACCCCCAACCATCATAGACATCAACCGAAAGGGCGTCGTCCACTCCGTCATCGGCTAAGGTAAAGCTGAACGAAGTGGTCTCAGAATTTGACTCCTCAATTTCATGATGTTCGCCGCCGCCGGTCTCTGTGCCAATCTCCCACTCTACGCCTAACTTATTGAAGGAGGTGCCAAACCTTGTTCCGACAATGGCTACAGCGGTGGTTGTGACATCATAGTGTGAACCGTTGGATGTATTCGTCTCGACAGATTCGTTTACCGTCGTACCGGCATCGAAAGAATAGTTCTTGGTGTCTTCAGTGCGATATTGGTATACCTGAAGCTTTTGCATTTCGTTAAATGCCAAATAGGTTTCCCAAGCCTTGATCTGACTGTTGTACCATTCCACACTGTCCTGGTAGGCTTCGTTAGAGCCTTGCGGAACAATCATCTTATATGATGGACCCATTTCAGACGGGGCTGCAGTTGCTAAATTTTTCCAAACTTTTTTGTCATGATTGCTGGATCCGAAGCGTTCGTCTTCGCTCGTCAGTGTGGACAGATAGACAGGACGATTCGAGTCATTCACATAGCTGTCATAGACGGCTGTCGTTACAGCAGGGGTAATCATCGCATTGCGCAACTTTTTGAAATTGGGAATGAGCGTGTTCACGATGTAACTCTGCGTGTAGCTGAATTGTGTATTAAACTGCAGGCCAGCAGTGAGGACGTCATCGAGATGGAGAATGGCATTGGTGGGATCATTCTCATCGCGAACGATATCAAGGCCACGTGCCATACCGAAGATGAGGTTGGTGGACGAGCCGATGAAGATGTCGCCGTCAGCACCCACATAGTCGGGTGAATCGCTTGTGCTGATCGTCTTGGTTGTCGTCACTTCACGACTCCAAGTTTTTGCATCCTCACCCTCACAGGTCACCTTGACACCAACATCCAAGTCTGCTTTAACCTCAAGATCTTCCATTTTGTAGAGGGCAATTGCACCTATTGCGACTTGAGTATCCGTGCCGAAATGCGTGGTGGTCTTAGCTGTAGTCTCACTCGACCAGGTTCCGCCTTTCGATTCCGATCTCGACCAAACGCTACCCTTCGACCACTCTGCGCTGGAGTTGGAGCCGGGAGGATCACGGAGAATCATGTCGAGCTGGTCGGTACCGGCTGTGACGAAGTTGTTGCCCGTTGGCAAGGTTCCCAGTACAATCCCATTCAAAGGATTGCCCGTCCAGTCGTAGTCTACATTGCCTATCGTGTAATAGATGTTGATGGTACGGGTGTAGGGGTCGGAAATGTTGGGCAGACCGGCCTTCCACACATATTTTGCCTTACCTTCATCGTCCAGCTCCAGTTGGAAGTCTTTCACACCATCGGTGCTTCCCGGTTCGGCTCCCGCTTCGTTGTTTTCACCATAGACCGCTTGCTCTGAGGACAGGGCATTGGCAATGGTCACTACGGTGCCGGCAAGAGGAACCTTCGACTCGACAGTCACGCCTGAATCCTTGTTCTCATACTTCTCAAAGCCCTCAAGGTCGAAGATATAGGAATCCATACTTACGAACACAGGATAGCCAAACTTGTAATTGCCGCCCGTGCTGATATCCTCCACCTTCAGCTCGCCGTTGATATCATTAATGGTGTATTCGTTGATACCATAAGCGCCATCGTCCCTCTTGTCCTGCTTCACGGTGAAGGTAGGTGTGCTGTGGTAGGTCTGGCGGAGCATCGTGTGGTAAGTGTAATAGTCGAAGCTGCCGTCGTCGCTTTCAAGAGAGTCCTTGTTCTCCAACAGAGGCTGAGTGAGGTCAAGAGTGATGGAATTCTCGATGAGATCCTTTCCGGTGGCATCAACTTTTATGCTCTGAATGGTGTAGGATAGCGGAGGCACCATAGCGGAGAACTCGCCCGTTGCGGCATCAGTCCGGATGAACAGCTTGTTGCTGTTGTCTGCACCCGCGCCGCGCCACGAGGTACTCTCGATGATGTTTCTGGCAGAAGGAATGGGCACAGTATCCGGATTGCTCACGTAGCTGAAGCTACCCCCATTATCCTCCCTGACAACATTGAGGCGGTACTTGTCGCTATTGGGCGGTAGCAGCACCAAGGTGCTTCTGCCGATATTGTTCGTGCTTCTGGCGAAGCCGATGGGCTTTTCGCCCTCAATATCGCCACCGACCACACGCCCGGTGAAGTTCACCAACGTCGTGTCGCGGTATTCCAAGTAGAGTTCGCCGTCAAAATTATGCAACGTACCCGTGTTGTTCGGGTCTTCGGGGAAGCGGCCGTTGTTCACAAACACGTGGCCGTTCTTTCTCGCCTCGATGAAGTGATTGCCGATGGGTACGCTGATGGTGAACTCGCCTTCGGCGTTGGTGGCAATCAGCTCGCCGTTCTTGGCACAGATAGTACCATCGACGTAGAAGTTGACCCCTTCCACAGGATAGTCTGTGCCTGCATAGAACACCCGTCCGCTCACGGGGAACGAGCTGACATCCTCAAAATCGACACCACTGTGTACCAGCGACGATGCGCTGATGAAGCGCGACTGTGCCGACGGCGAGAACTCGTGGATGTTGTATTCGGGAATGATGCTGTAAGGCGTTCCCTCGCCCTCGAAGTGTATACCCCGAATGGTGTAGTTGCCCAAAGAGTCGGTGTAGTTCATCATGCACAGCTGCTCTTCGCTCGGGAGCTTCTCGGCTTCTGAATAGGCTGGAATGTAGGTTTGTGCATGGTGTCCGTTAGCCACACCGTTTGTCTTCGAGTAGTCGTAGGCGATCGTCTGCTTCGTCAGACCCTCGTCGAAGGGATAGTAGATAGCAAGACCATCCTCGTTGCCCGCCAACGGGTGGTTATAGTTGCGCAGGATCTCCTTCTCGCTCAGCGCCTTGGTGAAGAAGCGGAACTCATCGACGTAGCCGCGGAAGTTGTTGTTGCCGTTCTGACCCAATCCGGCTATGCTGAAGATGTCGAGGGAGTCCACCGCCATGGGGTCGTTATTCCCGTTCTTGGCCCAGTTGATTTGCTTGCCGCTGCGGACGAGCGCGCGCTGCAGCGTGTCGGCGGCGGCGACATAGAGCATGGTGGTCTTCGCGTCGTGGTTGTGCACCAAGGTCACTTGGCTCCACTTGTCGGCGGGAATGGTGAGGTTGCTAGTTTCCGTAGTACCATCAACCCATGCTCCGAGTTTATAGGCGTTGCCGTTCTTGGCGAGCGACATGTAGAAGATGTGGATGGCGTGCAGCAGGTTGTAGCTGCTCTTGCTGCCGTCCATCTCGGCCAAACTCGGATTCACATACATCTGCACCGAGAAGTCGCCGCCGAAGAGCTGTTGGATGGTCTCGGGGTCGGTCTTAAGAATCAAACCGGCACGGCTTCCGGTAAGTTTCAGCGAGCGCATGCCCGAAGTCAGCAAATCGCCGCTCTCGCTCTGTTGTTTCAGCTTAACCTTCACGCCCTCCACGGCGGTGCCGGTGCCGTACTTGATGCGTCCGCTGACGACACCGGTGGAGTAGGCGAAACCGTCCGTGGTCATTGATCCAAAGATTTTCGAAGAGTTAGTCTTATCTACAATGGCCACCCGGTATTCGTTGTAAGTGCCCAGTAAAGCCGTATTGTCCTCGTAGCTGTATGATGTGTTCGTGCCCGAGATCGTGTGGATAGTCTGCCACCCCTTGTCGTTACCTTCAGTGCCTAACGGACGGCGTGCCACCACAAACGAGGTCGCTTCGCCGCCCACCTGCTTCACTGTCCATGCGAGCTTGACCACATTGCTGTATGTGCCGCGGGATGCAGTGAACTCCCTGAGCTGTGAGCCTCCGAGCGTGATGGGTGGCGTATCCGCCGTGTATTCCTTATCAAGCAAGGAGATCCTTATCTGATAAACGTAGGTATGGTTCGAGCGAAGGTCATCACTGTTGTCAATATACGAGCCTTCCAGCGTACCTTTGCTTGAGATCGTTGAAGAGTAAATAGCTCCGCTAAATGTCTGACCGTCGTCATCAGAACGGTGGATCGTCAGCGCGTAGGTGTTAGACCCCGTTGCATCTTCTATACCACTGTGTTTCCACGACACTTTCACATGGGCATCGTCATCAACAAGCGTCGCCGGAAGAGCCTCCAAAGACCAGTTACGTTCGAGCGAGGTTCCCAGGGAGGTTGCCAGATCGTCGTTCTTATGTCCTGCCGGTATATTGTTGGGCACGAAAGCAACCTTGTAGGTGTGGTTCACTTCGTAATCGGGCACAGACGTATCTGTGAAAGTCATCGTGGGCTTGTCGTAGGCCTTGGAGCCTATCTCATTATTGTCGCGATAAATCACCCATTTACCCTCTTTGCTACGCCGATTGTTGTTTACGACCATCCAGTCGACGTCAACATCCCATGTCAGCTCGATCTTCTTTGTCCACGGATCCTTGCTTTTCACTTCAAGGTTTATAGGCAGTGCGAATCCAGGGACGCCCACTTCGTACCATTTGTAGAAATTGGTGGTGAAACCGTTGTCCTCCACAGGGAGCGAGTATTCCACTGCAGCTATCGAACCGTTCTTATGGCTCAAGTTCTGGCGGGTATATGCATACGACACTCCACTGAACGTGCTCGTGTGCCATTCATATCGCTTCGCTGAAACGAGATTCGATGTCTCCACATATCGGTGCGGTCTGTAGGTCGACGCCACCGTCGGTGCGTTACCTTCACCGCCGGGCTTCAAGCCCACTAACGTTGGACCGTAGTTGTAGTTCAAGTTACCGCTCAGAGACAGTGTCTGGTAGTCGGTCATGTCTGCTGTCAGTGCAACGTTGTCGGCCCACATCGTGGGAGCCCTGAACGCATAAGCAGCGTTGACGTTAGTGAGACCCCCTGCATACATCCATTGACCCTTGAAGCGTACCTCATGATACGAGTTCGACTCCATACTGCTGATATAAACGCGCATATAGCACGAATATTTCTGGTGGCCAGACCAAGTCTGCGAGACGAAAGGACTGTGGAAGCGCACACGATAGGTCACACCGTCCACCGTCTTGTCGTGAATATTGCCCCACCAGAGGACTCCACTGTTAGCTGCTTCGGATGCTTTTTTTCCACCGTTAGCTCCGAAATTGCCTATTTCGGTGCCATAGCACACCAGTACACCGTCCACATAGATCTCCGGCGCACTTTGCCAGTAACATAGGGCGTCATTCGTATTGTCGTAGTACACCATCTTCATTTCGAAGTACGGTTGTTTGTAAGTACCGTTGTCATTGGCAGGTGTACTGGTGATGGCTGTGTAGCCCTCATTGACGAATGCGATGGCCCACGTCGGGCTGCTGCCTCCGATGAGGCAGGCCAGCAATAGTAGTGTGACCCGCCACCATTGTTTTGATAAATAGTCTTTCCTTTTCATAATATTAAATTTTTAGCCCCCTTCTTCTCTCCCCTTCTCCCCTCCCTTTCGGGGGAGGGGTTGGGGGAGAGGCAGGGTTGGGGGTGAGTCTTTTTTATTTAACAACGACTTTCTGTCCGTTGACGATGTAAACGCCTCTTGACAACGTGCGGTTAGCCACTCTGCTGTTGGCCACCTTACGTCCGCCGACGTCATACATGGATTCTGTCATCGAATCGCTGATGCTCTTGATGCCTGTAGCATTGTCGAGGTTGATCATGAGCGGAGCCTTTGGCGTGCCGAGTACGGCGTCAGTCTCGTAGGTCGCACTTTCGATGGCGTCGTAGATGTCCACGCCGTCGGCGACGCGGAAGGTGAGCTTCACGGGCTCATCGCCGGGAACGGTAACATAGATCATGCCGCGTTCGTCGGTCACGTCAGCCTGACGGCATTCGTCGTCGGCGAAGATGCCGACCTCAATGCCCTCGATGGGCAGCCCGTCCTTGACGACCTGTGCGCAGACAACCATATTCGTGGGATAGCTGTGGCAATCAATGGCATCGAAAGTCAACTCTGGCTCATATGCCCTGATGTGTGAGGCACCGGAACCCTTCATGGAAGAAGTCGGATAGTTGAATGTTAACGATGCATCATCGGCCAAGTGAATATTCTTCACCATATAACCCTGACCGGGAACGAGTGTCTTCAGCGAGCCTACCCATTCGTAGCCGTCGTAGTAGGCAACGCCCTTCTGACCCTTGATGATGTCTTCGTCTCCTGCTACCCAGTCGGCGAGGGCATCGCCCAAGCTCATCGTCTGAAGGCGGTGGAAACCGATCCAGTTCCAACCCTTCACGAGGGTGATGGGGGTCTGCGTAGCATCCACGATATGACCTGTCACAGGAAGTGCCAAATCGGCGGTAGCCTTAACCATATACATCTCGGAGTTGTTCATCTCCAAATCGAGCCAAACTGCGCCGTCAAACTCATCATTGTCCGACAGGCTCTTCACTTCCCTGACAAGTCCTGCCGCGTTGGCAAAGACGACAGATGTAACCATGTTGTCGGGACGTACGCCGAGCGACATCCAGTTCCAACCCTTCACGAGGTCGAAGCTCTGTTCGATTTCGTCGGTGGCGTTCAGGATGACAGGATTTCTATACGTACCCTTGAAGTCGTTGCTCACGAAATTGATACTGGTCTCTGTGCCTGCGGTGACACGCACAACGGGATAGATGTTACCCGTAGCAGCCTCGAAGACCTTGAACTCCAACGGAGTGTTGGCATCTATGCCGTCGCCATAGATATCCATGGTGACGAAGTAGCCGTCGTAACGAGGCATATATACGGGATGTGCTACGCCGTGGCACTCGTTACCGATGAAGGCAGCGACGATGTCGTCTTCGTTCTGGCTCTGGACGCCTAAGATTTGCAGCTGTCCGATGACGTTCATCGACAGCTCGTAGTCGGCGGGATTGACTGCCCAGTCGGGCTCCTCGGCCTTCACCTTCAGCGAGATGGTCAGCGGTTCGCTGATGTTGTCGTTGCCGGTCAGGTAGATGGTTTGCTCATACTTGCCTACAGGCGTGCTCGGATCGACTGTCAGGGTGATGGCCTTCGACAGCTGAGCCTTCAGCGTGCCGCTGGTAGCGCTGGCGGTGAGCCATGTGGGCAGGTTCGTCAGCGTCCAGTTCTCGGAATTGCCGCTCTCGTTGACGAAGGCGACATCGAACGTGGTGCTCTCGCCCACTTGCTGCTCAACGCTCACTTCCGTATCTCCCTTCCAGAGCAGGTTGTTCTGGCGAACGTAAGCCGTCCACTTCACAGCTGCCGATTCGTTGCCGTTCATATCCTGTACGGAACGCACGGTGAACTGCAGGGTAGAGCCCTCTAAGCGGGCAGGTGTCTCGTTCAGCGTGATGATGATGCTGCGCTCGTTGGCCACATAGTTGAATTGTACGTTCGTAGCGTCGGGCTTCACCTTCAAGGCAGGAGCCTCATCGACGAACGGCAGTTCGCCCGTGTTCATTGTCGCTTCCTTCGTGCCGGTGCACAAGTCTTTTGCATTGCCGACAGAAGAGATGATACCGTTGTTCGGGTTGCGCGTCAGTGCCTCGAAGGAGTAGTAAGCTACCAGACCGCTCTCGTCGCCGTTGAGGCGTTGCGTGCGCTGGCTGGTGAGCAGGTCACCGGTCATCGAAGCATTCCATAAGCGCACCTCGTCAACAGCACCCTTGAAGAAGGCATCACTGCCGCCCTTCGAACCGAGGTACAGCCAAGCACCTTCGAGGGTAGGAACGGTCGTTGCCGACAGGGTCTTCACGGGTGTGCCATCGACATAAACCGTGGCGTTACCGTTGCGAAGCACGTTCAGGGCCAAGTGGTGCCATGCGTTGTCGAGGTATTCCTTTTCAGTCAGCTCAACCTCTGTTCCACCAGCATTCATCGTCAGGGCGCCGGCGGCATTGAAGCCGATACTCACTGACGTGTTGGCAGCGGAGAACAGCGTGCTGGCAGCGGCCTGGTCGGCCTTGGCGCCCTTGAACCACATCTCCACAGCGTAGTCTTCAGTGTCTGCCACGCTGCAAGCCGAGATGTCGAGCTTCACGGTCTTCGTACCGTCGAGGCTCACAGCCTTGTTGTCGTTGTTCAGGTACCACGTGCTGCCCGGCACTGTCATATGGCGGTTGCGAGCGTAGTCACGTATTTCACTGCCATTGCCTTCGTCCATCTTCCAGTAACCGATAAGCTGAGGCGTCGAAGGCTTCTTCGTGTAGTACATCTCAGCCTGAGCTTCGTTCATGTCGCGGGACTTGTCCCAGAGCACCAGTTCATGGATAGCACCCGAGAAATTCTGACCCAGCGTAATAGCGCCTGTGCCAGTGTAGTCCTTAACCTTCCTGTTGGCGAAAAGGAACCTCCTGCCGTTGGCTGTCACGGCGCGAGCGCTCAGACGGCTGTCACCTTGCTTGTATTTGTATGAGAACGTCAGGAATGTCCACTCATCCTTATCGATGGCTTCATCGGATACAACAGTTGTGTCGCCGATGGTTGCCACGATGTGGTCTGTGTCATCTACGCTCATCTTGAACTTATTGTCACCTGTGCCGTGAATAAAGATGTCGCCGGTCGAGGACGCGCGTACCCACATATCCACCGAGAAGTCTTTCTCGCTCAAGTTGTAGCTAGCCTCGGTGTAGGCCGCACGCTCGGTGTTCTGTGCCGACAGGGCTACGTCGTGTTGCACCTCGGCACCGTTCAAGACGCCGCTCACCTGGATGTTGTTATCCGTCAGCATAGCCTTCTGGATATCTTCGTTGAACGTCAGGCTGATCTCGTCGCCGGCATTCAGGATACCGTCGTTCGGGTTAGCTGCGCCGAACAGCTGCGGGCGCTGTACGTCTTTCACTAATGTCAGCACCTCGCTCTCGGAAGTCACAGGACTGCCGGCAAACTTAGCTGAGCTACGGGCGCGGAACTGATAGGTTCCGTCTTTCCACTTCGATGCGGTCATATCCAACGGCAGCTCGATCACGCCGTTCTCGGGCAGCAGCTTCTGGCTGGCATCTGCGCGCACGCTGTCGCCAGGGATATAACTTTCGAGTAAGCTCCATGAGTGGTCGCCGGGAGCCATGTATTGCAGATCAACACGCTCCAAGCCGGCGAAGTAACGGTTGAAGCCCGTCACACGGATATTCAGACCATCGCTGACGTTGCCGATGTTCATCACGGACTTGTCGATAGCCATGATCACTGGTGTGCTGGCAGGCACGAATTCAGCACTCAGGCTGATCGTGCTGCAGATATCGTCCTGACATGCACTCTGCAGCGACAGCTGGATGTCGTCGTACTTCGTCGTGGCGAGGTTGCCCTGCTCGAGGGTCAGGATCATTGTCACTGCCTCACCAGCGGGCACAAATACTGAACGACCGTTGCCGATAGGACCTGTGGGCAGGCTCAGCAATGCACCCTTAGGATTAGCACCGTCAACGGGAACAAGGTTGAAGTAGCAGTCGGTCTTCGTAATTGAGTTGTTCTTCAGCTTCAGCTCGAACTGAGCCTTGCCGCCCGTCGGGATACCCGTCAGCAGACGATTGTCGCACGTCAACTCGGGATCTTCAATCTGCCATGTGGCAGCCGACAGCTCTTCCTTACCAGCTTTGTAGTACTTTGTCAACACCTGACCCTCATAGGGGCATGACGACTGGCCGCCCAAGGTGCGGAATACAGGACCGTGGTTGCCAGAAGCCGGGTAAATATCCATCGTGAACGAGTCATCGGCACCGCTATCTGCCAGCGTGTAGCTGAAGGTCGCAGTTGTGGTGGTCTCGTTGGTTTCGCTTTCAGCATCTTCAAACGTCGTGTTGTTGGCAGTCTCAAGATTAAAGCCTACTCCATTATAAGTGAAGCCTACATCCAACGATGCAATGACCGTCCAGTTGTGGGTATAGGTTGTAGTCTTTGACCTGGTCTTAGACGTTGTTGATGTTTCCGTGTTCTCGGAACCGCCGCCAAACGATAAATTTTTCTTTTCAGCACTGGAGTCCTTGAACAGATCAACCTTATACTTCTCGTTCTGCTCGATGGCGGCGTACCAGTTCAGGATTTGGTCGTTGTAGAAGCCAACCATATCTACACCAATCTTTCCACCGGTTTTCGGAGCAATGGCTCTGTAGGTTCCGGGCTCACCGAAGTTCGGATCGTCCTCATGCAGTGCCGTTACGTACATGGTCTCCGATGTATCATTCAGCGTCGAATCCACGTCCTCGACCCAAACCAGCAAACCGTTTCGAATAGTTTTCAGGTTGGGAACGATCACATTTTCGATTTGATACTGTGTGTAAACGAAGTTCGTCTTGAACTTCTTACCTATGGTGATCACGTCGCTCACCGCCACTTCCGGTACGCCCTGGTCATTTTCCTTTAGGCCGACGCCTCGGGCCTTACCGAACAACAGGTTACTGCTCTTTCCTATATATAGGTCTGCATCAGCACCTACAAATTCCGGATCGCTACTTGTGCTGATGGCGCGTGTAACCTCGATCGTTGTGGTATTTGTAGTGATGGTGTCGTGTTGCATCACACGGTCGAAGCCAAGCGCAGGATCGATGGTAGTATCAAGTTCGGTATCGAATATGAAACCCCAGCCGCCAGAACCCATTGAGAAATCAGGACCAAGATGAAGGGTTGACAATAAGCTGTTGTCCTGTGTCTGTGTGGCCACTGTATCCGTAGATTCTACGGTCACCTTACCTGTCTCCCAGGTAGCGAACGAAGAGTCACCATACGGGTCGTGAAGAACCATCTCCACGTCCGACGGACCATCTGTAGTGAAGTTCGTGCCAGAGGGCAGGTCGCCAAAGATGATGCCCGCCATACCATCGCCTGTCGTGCCCTTCCATTTGTACTCACCAGCACCGTTGTTGTATGTCATATTTAATGTTCGCGTATAGGGACTCTGGATGTTGGGGAAACCAGCCTTCCACTGATACTTAGCCTTACCCAGAGAGTCGAGCTGTAGCTGGTTGGGCTTCAAATTCAGCACCTCACCTGCATGTTCTGGGTCATCGACGCCCTGCACCTCCTGAGACGAGCTCAACGCATTGCTGATGGTGACGACAACATCTCTCAGCGGCACCTTCGATTCGCGCTTGGGATCTGTGGCGTCTTTATCGTAGTTGGTGTACATCTCATAACCTTCAAGGTTGAACGTGTATGTGCCTAACTCGCCGAAAATGGGATAACCGAAATTATACGTCACCTGGTTGTTGTTCAGCGTATAAACAGCCACCTCCGTTTCCTTCTGCGTGAGCGGATTCACATAGGAGGCTGTTGGCTTACCATACACGCCCTCCGGCAGATTGCCCTGCGTCACGGACAGAACCGGCTCTGTGTGCTTCGCCTGGACGAACTTGGCCACATAGTCGAAGAAGATCTTTTCGCCCTTGTCTGTCAACGTACTGTCCTGCATCACGTTCGTGGCATCACTTGCATTGATGCGCGGCAACTCATCGGCTTTAAACACATACGCACTCTGACCAGTGGTATTCACCATCTGCACCGACACCACCTTGTAGTCCAACGGGGGCACCAGTGCACCGAACTCACCCGTCACAGCGTCGGTCGTGATCACGATCTGCTTCGCATCATTCTCATAATCGCCGCCCGTACGATAAGCATCGCCTGCGTTCGGCATACCTTCAGGATGTGGCAGCGGGGTGTTCGTCTTTGTCGGGAAGTAACCATTGCTCACCAAGTGAGCGTTATCGGCAAACTCCTCGTGCGCGTTAATCATATAAGTAAGGTCTGGTATTTCCAACGTAATGATGGCCTTACCGATATTATTCTCGCTCAGACCGAAGCCCAACGGCTTTGCACCCTCGATGGCACCGCCGACCACGCGCCCCACAATGGGCACCAACGTATTGTCAGTGAACTTCAGACCCGACAGAGGGCTCGTGAAAGGCATCGTTTCAGAGTTCAAGCCGGAGGGGTCTGCAGGAATGCGACCATCTTCAACAAACGTGTGGCCGTCCCTGACGGCTGTGAGATAGTGATTGCCAATGGGCACATCGACGATGAACTTACCTTGTTCATCAGTCATCACAGCCTCGCCGTTGCGGGAGACGGCGCGACCGTCCACATAGATCATCACACTGTCAACAGGTATCGTCGTGCCCTCATACAGCACCTGACCCGACACTTCGAACGAACTCACGTCGGTGAAATCTACGCTGTTCTGAACGAGCGAAGAGGCGCTGATGTAACGGCTTTGCTTTTGAGGTGAGAAGTCGTGGGCGTTCTTCATCGGCTGGATGTTGTAGTTTGTACCCTCGCCGCTGAATGGGACGCCCGCTATGATGTAGTTACCGTCGGTATCCGTCGTCGCTTTCAAACCCAGGGCGGAGGGAACCGTCTCTGATGATTTTGTGTTTGTCGCTGTGCCGTGGTGACCGTTATACACCGTACCCTCGCGCGAGTAGTCGAAGAACTTGTTATTCAAGCCCTCGTCGAAAGTCCAATAGCACAACAAATCCTTCTCGTTGCCCACAAGCATGCGGTCGAAGTTACCCACGATCTCTTCCTCGCTCAGGCACTTCGTCCAAATGCGGAACTCATCGATATAGCCATTGAAGTAACCCATCTGGAACACGGGGTTGACCGTTAGATCCGAAATGGCGTGGATGGTCTTTGTTTCCTTATGTACAATGGGACGTCCGTCGGGATTGGGTTCCACGAGGTAGAAGGTCACCACATTCCCCTTTCGGGTCATGGTCAAGTGATTATACTCGCCCTTCTTCAAGCTAAGTGTCGTAAAATTATATTGAGGACTTGTTCCACAGCAGAACATTGGGTAGCTGTTTTTCGATATACCTATGGCTCCGACGTTAGTTCCCCTCAAGCGTATCAGCCATGCCTCGGGAAACTCATCGAGGTTGATCCACATCTGCATGGAGAAGTCCGCGGTCTGGAACATCTCCTTGGGGTAGTTGGCATTGGGATACTTCCATACAGCGACAGCGTTGGAACCATTAATGCGCAACGATTGATATTGTTTCGCATCATCGCCCGACACACTGGCTTTGGTCATAATCACGTCAACACTATCTACAGCGCTGCCGGAAGCGCCATATGTTACACGTCCGCTCACTGTGCCGGTGGCCTGTGAGAAACCGATGTCTGTTGCGGTCGTATAAATTTGCTCTCCGTTGCCACATTTGTCAACAGCTGTCACTTTATAGTCGTAATAAATGCCTGGCAAAGCGGTCTCGTCGGTATAAAGCAGGTACTCGTCGGTGCTGTTGATGCGATCCAGCGTTGTCCACGCCTCACTCTCTTTCCCTGTCGTACGGCGAGCAATAATGTATGTTTTAGACGCAGTTGAACCTTGATTGTCGATGTGCCACGAGAGTTTCACCGAACCAGCATAAGCGCCCTTCGAGGCTTCGAAGGAATAGAAACTTGTGGCTGCACCGATGGCCTTGTTTTCCTGAGAAGCCGAATTCAACGTCTTGTTCTCGATGACGCCCTCTACACGATAGCTGTGGGGGCTGCAGGCACCTAAGCCCTGCTCCTCGGTCCAATAGACGGTGCTTTTGCCTGACCCCGTAGTGCCGTTCTTACGGTCGGCATGTGCATCCGTGTAGCGGTGCTCCCATGTGAACGATGTATGATCAGAACCCGTAGGAGTGATGGTTATGATTGGCTCTGTCTCCTTGTCCACATAGATCTTGAACTTGTGGCCCCAACCAGCTGGGTAACCATCTGATGACCACGTCAGCGTCAGTTTGGTATCATCAGTTACAGCTTTTAGGTTATTCACAGGCACCGTACGCACTGTACTCACATCCACAGAAGCCTTACAGTCATCTTTAAGCTCTTCTTGTTCCCAGTCCTTGGACACATAATACACGTGATACGTCTCTTTAGGATTATCCACCGTATATTGTGTGTCGATCCACGTGCGTGTAGAGTCCGGATGCACTTCGCCTAGCTTCGTGTTGCCGCGATAGACATACCATCTGTAATTCTTGTAGTAATACAAACCGTCAGCTGCGCTCCAGGTCAATACCACCTGCCTCTTCTCCTGGTCAAAGTCACCGTCGAGGCCCGCAGATTTCACTGTAGGCGGAGCAATTCTCACTTTCAACGATTTTGCGGGACTATTATTGGCATAAGAACCGGCTTTGAGGTAATATGTCACCGTGTACTCTTTCTGTACATCAGTAGCCTCCGGTAACGCTGTTTTATAACTACCGTTACCCACCTTGTAATACATTGTTCCGTAGTTGCCACTAGCAGGGGCAGTTACCAACTTCTGTGCGCTTCCATTATATACGAGGCCGCTTATAGCCTTCGGATCTTTCTTGATGGACAACGTCTGCTCCTTAAAATACATTCTGAGGTAGATGTAGTCGGAACCTTTGCCGCAACCCTTGTTGACATCGCACGGGGCGTTGCTGTAGGCATCATACCAACACACGGGGCCGTAGTTCGATGTACCACTCGATTGGCTGCCGTCGTTGTTAGATGATTCAATCTTCTCGAGTACACGCTTCGAATCATAATGGCCAGCCAAGTTTGCGCGCCCTTTCGTGTAATAAAGGTAGATATAAGCGCCGCCGGCTTCTTTGTTCAGGTCACCGTTGAAATTACTTCCTTCAGCAGTCACCTTATAATATGATCTGCCGTTCAACGTGAAGCTGTTCACATTAGTTGTCCTGGCGACGATGTCCGTGATGTACTCTGTCTCCGGATTTGCATTATCAGTCGTCTTATAAGCCAGGTAAATATACCAGCCGCCAGCATTGTCATTCAGGTCCTTCTCAACGACGGTCCATTTCTGATTCTTGGCCGCATCTTTCAGGCTAGTTATACCTGATTCAGAGCTACTGCCCATAACTTTGAGGTCCGTGATGTATTGAGCCCGCAACACAGGCAAGGCCGAGAAGAGCATGAGAAATACCAGAACCAGTCTGGTCCACACATTTGACGTGCGCCGGGGCATCGGATGCCTGCCATGGCGCAACCATCGCTCAAATCCTGCATTGGCAGGAGGCGAGAAATGTTGATGTTTTGTTTTCATAACGCGAAAAAATTTAGGTTAAAGGAAAAGGGTTGAATATAGTTTTGAGGTTTTGAGGTTATGAGGTTATGAGGTTTTGAGGTTATGAGGTTATGAGGTTTGCTGAAGATGGTGGCGCAGCTCGTCGCGCAGCTGGACGTTCTCGCGGATCTCACGGATGATGACCTCGTTCTTCCGGCGCAGTTCGTGCTGGTTGTAAAGGACACACCCTAAGAGCGCTGCGACGATGACGACGAGTGCCGCAATGATGAGGATGAGAATGTAGAAGGAGGATGCTTCGGTCATACGCTCGGAGAATGGAGACGCTGCAAAGATAGCGTCTTACACCCGTCCGTGCAAGAGCGCGGACGATTTCGCGTATGATCTCAGACGAATTAACGGACGCTTTCGCCTGATTCGCGGAATTGCGATGGGGTGAGCGCATATTTTTGCTTGAAATTTCTTCCGAATGTGTCGGCGCTGGGGAAACCGCTCATGCGAGCGACGTCAGCGATGGAGAGGTCGGGACGTGAAGCCAGAAGCTTGGCAGCGTAAGGCAGGCGGCAATCGGTGAGGAAGTCGATGAGTGACTTGTAAGGACTGCCTTTGGCAAACGCCGCACCGATGCGATCCTTCGACACGCCGAAACGGTCCACTAACGTCTGACGGTCAAGACGGGGGTCGAGATACAGCTGCTCGCGAAGAATGGTGTTGCGCAGCTGTTGATAGAGGGTACTGTAGGCTGACGCTGCGGGCGTGTCACCTGTCCCCACAGCTGAGGAGGGAGTGGGATCATGCATAGACGGGGAAACAGCAACATCACGGGGCACCACGGCCTCGATGGGGTGGGGAAGCGGGGTGTTGTCTAATCCCTTCGTAATCTCGCGCGCGAGCACGCGATTCTTCTTTATAATTTCGCGGCGCTTGTAGAAGAAGTAAATGGCAAAGGCGATGGCGGCGACGAGGCCGCAGGCGATGGCCGCCGTCAGCAGGCGGAAGATGCGCGCATCGGATTCGGCCTGCTGTCGAGCCAGACGCTCCTCCTGCAAGTGATACACCGTGGCCAGTTCGGCGAGCTGGTCGCGCTGATTGCGTTGGTCCAGACTGTCGCGGACAACGGAGGCGCGCTCGCGGTAGCTCAGCGATTCCGCCAGACGACCCTGCATCTTGCAGGCTTCGCTGCGCTGCTCGAGGCAGATGAGATAGTTGGGGTTGATGGTGTCGGGGTACGTGTTCTCGAAGCGCTGCATAGCCTGCTCGAAGCGGTCAAACTGACCCAGGTGGTGGTACGCTGCCGAGAGCATCTTGTCGCAGTCGATGCCACGGCTCCATGACGTAGTAAACACCTGCTCCTCTGTGTCGAGGGCCTGACGCAGATACTTAGCACGGAGAGTGGGGTCGTCCTTGTGCTCGGTCACCTGACGCGCATAGGCCGTGGTGAGGAACGCTAACATCTGCCCGCGGGCGAAGTCGATGTACTCGGCGGGATTAAAGCCTTCAACCATGTCGCCGAAGCGGTCGGGGTGCGCCTCAAGCTCGCCGAGGCGATCGAGCACGTCGTGGCACACCTGTTCCATCTCGCTGAAACGGCCGTGGTCGATGAGGATGTGCAGCAGTTTCTTCGAAGCGTCGTGGTAAGAAACGACACCGCCGAAGGTGTTCAGCTCGCGAAGGTCGGCGAGTGTCTTGCGCAGACGTTCAATGCCTTCGTCCGTACGCCCCGTCTGGGCCATGGCACGAGCGATGAAAGCTTCCATCTTGCCCACCTCGTCGGGCATGTCCAGCGCATGGGCGAGGCGCGAGGCTTCGGTCGCGTAGCGGATGATGGCGGGGTGGTTGGCGGCCGTGTATTCGATGCTTGTCAGCAGGAGGTATGTGCGTTCCAACGTCACGGAGTCGGTGCGCGCATCCTTGTCGCTCTTGCGTAACTCCTCGTCGCGTTTGATCATGTCCAGACACGTCTGTCGCGACAGCGGCAGGTTGTGCAGCCCGCCGTATTGCGTCACCGCCTTCAGGTATTCTGCGCGTTGCCAAGTGATGTTACCGACGATCAGCGCTGAGTCGATCATCACCAACGCCCGTTCGGGCTCGGTGCGATGGATGCTCATAGCTGCCGCCTCGGTGTAGATTGTGTCGGCACCGGACGCTTGATGATTCGGCCTGCCATTCGTCTGACAGCCAGCAACGACGAACATGGCAATGACTATCGCTATAGGATAGGACAAAAGAGCGGATGAACGCATAATGGCATTTCTTTTTGATGACTTCGCGATGTGTTCGCGAGCAAATCCTCATCTTTTTGAGAACAAATCTATATCTCTTCGCAAGCAAATCTGAATATCTTCGTGTGCAAAGATATATATTTTTTAGTAATTATTGGATAAATATCAAAAAAAACGTTCCTCAAGCTCATTTTTTTTATCTCCACACATTTCAAACCACCCTCTCTCCTATAAAAAATCCCTTCGTCATCGTTTTCATCGTCGAAATGCCTTGCTGCCTACGGCAGGAAACGCTTCATCATTGAGTGCTCAGTTGACATGAATACGACGTCAATAGAACCTTCAATATAATACGTCTGCCTATGGACCGATTTAGGATTAATCGTTTCGCTCCGCAAGAATAATCATTCTGCCCGACAGACACAAATCTTCAGCCCAAAATTCCTAGCTTTTTTGATTGCTTGATGATGATGCAGCAATTGCTTGATGATGATGCAGCAATTGCTGCATCATGATTAAGCAATGAACATTCTTAGCAATAATGGCCAAGATGAACAGCCTGTTGAGGCTAAACGACTAAACGTAACGAACGATTCGCCCTGCTGCATATAATGATACAACAGGGCGAAGAGAGTTGGAGGAAGGGCCTCCTCGTCAATCACAATTAGCTGTTCTATAGACTATCACGATTAGTTGTTCTATAGACAAGAGGCTGTGTCGTTGGTGCGACACAGCCTCTTTGGGTGTTTATGGTTTTTAAGCCAAGGGGGATTACTTGACGATCTTCTTGCCGTTGCGGATATATACGCCGCGGCGTGTGGCGTCGGAGCGTCTGCCGCTGAGGTCGTAGGTGACGGCGGCGTTGGTGCTCTTGACCTCGTTGATGCCAGTGACGGAAGCGAGGCTGACGATGCTCACCTTGATGGTGTACTGCTTGAGTGCGCCTTCGATGTCGCGCTGAATGGCGAGCGTCACGGGCAGCTTGAAGTCGTCGGCGATCTCGGTGGCGGTTTCATTGTCCACGCTCATCTCGACGAAGTTCTCGTCGCCTGCGTTCATGTAGATGGAGAAGGTGGTGGCGGCGGTGTCGAAGAAGCCCTTGTCGTTGATGGCGATACCCTCTGACGGGATCTGCGGGTCGCTCCAAGTGCCGTCGCTGGTGAGGGCGGCGACGCACTGACCGCTGAGCATGGAGGCTACGTCGGTTAGGCCGAGGGCTGTGATAGCGTCGGAGAAGTCCACGAGCGTGACCTCATGCTGTGTGTCGGGATCGGCGATGAGGGTGACCTCCTTGGAGCCCACTTCCTCGTAGTTGATGACATCGCCGAACGCGATGGACATGTGGATGGTGATCATGCGACCGTCGGTGAGGTTGACGAGGAAGCAGGTGGTCTTACGTACGGTGCCTTGAGCGTTGGCATTGGGGAACTGGAAGAGCTGGAAGGTGCCGTCGGCGAGATAGCTGTAGGCGAAGGGGGAGTTGGCTGCATTATCCCAATGATAGACATATCCGTCGGGATCGAGCCAGAATCCGGGCTTCGGGTCGCAGCTGTAGGCATCGGAGTACTTGGTGCCATCTGCGGTCTTCTCCCAGCCGAAGAGTGAGGGTGAACGGGTGCCGATGAGCGCTTCAACCTCGTCGAGGTCCACGCCCGGCATGATGTCGCCGCCGTAGGAGTTCAGCGGTTCAACGCGGTAGGCGAAGGTCTTCTCGGCCACGCTGGTGAACTCAACGTCCACATCGGGCTTCTGCTCGATGACGATGTTGACCTTGACGGCATAGTAGCGGTTGTTGGCATCGCTCTTGTTGCCATTGAAGAAGAAGAGGGTGGTTGTGTAGGTGGTGCCGCCTACGGTGGCGCCGGAGTTCTGTCCTACGTTCCATGAGCTGAAGACTTGGTTCTCGACGGGCTCGATGTAGAAGGTATAGGGACTGCCGTCGTTGTCGGACTGACCCCAAACGCATATGACGCCGTTGCCGCTGAACCAGAAGCCGCCATTGTTGGCCGTGTGGCGGTCATCGATATTACCTTGAGCATCGGACGGACCATAGACCTTGAGGGCAGAAGCCTCGCAGTCGAGGGCTGCAGCGATGGCATCGAGGTCGAGGTTGAGCTGCGTCATGTTGTCGCCTTGCATCATGGTGACGGTCTGCTCTTCCTCGCTCACCTTGACCCACTTGTTGGGATCCTCCTCGGGTTTCTCGGAGAGGGTGACGACGTGGTGGAGCTTATAGGCCTTGTCGCCATAGACGATGTAGAGGTCGAAGTTGTACTTGGTGCCGAGTTCCTGCGAATAGCTCTCCCAACCGGTGACGCTGGCGAGTTCCTTCGTGGTGGCATCGTAATTGTACTGTTCGCTGTACATGATGCGGAAGGCGGCGTGTTCACCCCATACGCAGCGAACACACTCATCGGAGAACGCTTCGATCTCGTCGTCCCAAACGTGAGCCATCCAGAAGCCGAAGCCTCCGGCGGTGCCTTCGTTGCTGAGGGTAGCGGTCTTGTAGGGCTTTTGGCTGGCTTCGTCTTCACCCTTCAGCTCGAGGGTCGTCATGAAGAGGAACGAGGAGAGGTTCTCGGCGATGATCTCGTCGGTGGTGCCGAGGGCTTCAGCGACGCCGGTGAGGTCAACGATCTGATCCATCGACATGTTGGGGTACTGTGCCCACTCGATGTTCTTCGTGCCTACGATATTGAGGGCGTTGAGGTCGGTGACGGCCGTGGGGAGGTCGGGCGTTTCCTTCTCGATGATCTTGAGCGTCATGTCGAAGGTAGCCTTCTTGTCGCCCTTGGCGATGACGAGGATGACGTGCCCTTCGTCGCCGGCGGCAAGCTTGTTAGGCATCTGTCCGAGTGACACGGTGAAGGTACCTGCTTCGGCATCCCAAGTGAACAGGCTGTACATGGCCTGCAGTTCGGGACCGTCGTCGGTTTCCTTCTGTCCATAAGCAACGACGGTTCCGTCGAGCTTCATCCAGAAGCCACGGTCGTTGGCCGTGTAGTCGCTGAGTGCTGTGGGTACAAACTCAGAGGTCTGGAACCAGAACTCCGTGGGAGCCTCTTCAGCCATCCAGGCGTCGAGGTCGGCAACGAGCGTGGCGGCGTCGGTGCCGAGTGCCGTAGCCACTTCGGCCAGGCTGAAGTCGTGCCCGTCTCTGTCGTAGCCTGTAGCCGGGTACATCTCAATCGTTGCGCTGAACTGCGCATTGGCGGTCATGCTGCACAGGAAACATGCAACGAGCGCCAACAGATGAGTAAGATACTTTTTCATAAGCGTTTAAGTGTTGGTTAATAATAGGTTATATTTATCTTTAATCTCTCATCTTTAATCTCTAAAAGATACTTTTATTTTTCACTTCTAACTCTATCACTTTTCACTCTTTCAACTTCCCACCTGTGCTGTCGTCGGCTTGCAGCCTTCGAAGCTGACGCGGTAGGGCCATTGTGCATCGTTGATGTCGGTCTCGTCCCAAGCGTGGCGGGTGTAGTTCTTCGGCGTGGCTACGACGCAGAGCGAGAGTACGATGGTACCTTGCGGCACGGTGAAGGTGATGGTGCCTTCGGCATCCTTGCACACTTCGGACACGGTGGTCGTGCTGTTGACACCAGAGCCGGTGACGGCCACGAAAGCGTAATGCCAGCCTCGGTCGGCGGCTTTGCCTGCCGTGTTGTACTTGGTCACCTTGGTGAACTTGTTGGCATTGGCACCTTCGGCGGGGTCGGCGTTCCACGACTTACCGGGGTCGGAAGCGTGGAGGGCATCGCCGGGGTTCATGCCGGTGAAATGCACCTTGATCTCGCTGCCCTGGGTGAAGCCCGTCAGACGGATGAAGTTGACGCCAGAGGTCTCGGGGCAGCTGGCGTAGGCCACCTGATAGGTGTCGTCGTCGTTGCGGAAGAGCTTCGTGGAGTACTGACGCGCACTGTAATTGGCGCTGAGGTACTGGTGAACGGCTTCGAACTGATAGTTCTGCAGCTTGGTGGCGTAGTCAAAGTATTCGTCCCAGAAGGTGTCCCAGTTGCCGTCGCAGAAGAGTCGTGTGTAGGTCTCGAGTGGATCCTCGGGATAACGGCTTCCGCGCCACAGCTGTCCGTAAGCCTCATAGCCGTGCTTCTCGACGAGCTGATAGGGCCACCAGTAGGAGGCATAGCGCATCCATTCGTGGCAGACGTGGCGATGGTAGTTCATCAGCCATACGGCGCAATGGTAGCCGAAGGCCTCGGAGGGGTAGTCCTGCATGGCCTGCCACTGGGCGCACTGTTCCCAGAAGGCGTTGCCGCCGGAGCCATTGGAACCGAAGCCGTAGCGCCAGCCGCGCTGGGTGTAGTTTGAGACGCCGCTCTTGCGGTAGTCGCAGGCGACCTGGTATTGGAAGCAATGGCCGGTCTCGTGGGCGATGGTCGAGCCGACGGGGTGGCATGTCGAGGGAGTCACCCACAGCGCACCGACCATATCATCGTAGCCGGAGCCGACAGCCGTCCAGCCGTCGTCGTAGAGGAGATGGATGATCATCTTGTATTCGTCCAGTCGCGACTTGTTCTCGCCGAGGTCGGCCATCTTGAGCTTATCGACGTTGGTGGCGTAGAACTGCTCGGCTTTCATGAGCAGGTCATCGACGTTGACGCGCAGGTTCGACGGCACGGTGGAGGCGTTGGGATCGTCGCCGAAGCGTTTGTCCCAATAGACGATCCAGTGCTCGCTCTCCTTGGAGCGCTTGAAGCTCCATTGCGATTCGGGATTGGTGTAGTCGTTGTTGTAGTTGTTGTCGGACGTCGAAGGCTTCCAGATGAGGCGCTGGTCGGGCTCTTTGAAGCTCATCGCCACGCTCTTGCCGTCGCCGGTGTAGCCGAGGAAGTCGCTGAACTTGTGGTTGGTCATGGCACCGTTCTTATAGGTGCGGACCTGAGCATAACGGAAGATGACGGAATCGACGGCCGAGAGGTCGAGGCTCTTGGGCTTCGAGTAGTGGTCGGCGGACTCGATCCACAGGACTTGGGCCGGCATCGTCGTGGCCAGACCCATCATGAGGAGGAGGGAACAGACGATGCGTTTCATCGGACAAGAACTTTTTGACGGTTAATAATGTAGAGTCCGCGCTTCATCTTCGAGGTGAGGACCTGGCGGCCGTTGAGATCGTAGCCGATAAGGAGCTCCGACGCGGCAACGGTTGGTGACGGAAGGTCGTTGATGGCATCGACGACTTCAGCCCCTTCGGGCACGTCCTCGAAGATGCGTAGCTCGGCGATTTCAGCGATGGCGTATTCATCGCCGTTGAGGGTGATGGCCTCGGCTGTGGACTTCATGGTGACAATCTTCTTGAAGTCGCTCGTCAGCGGGTAGGCTTTCATGGTGCCGTCCTTGAGCTTGATGACCAGCTCGCGCTGTGCTGCCTGCAAAGACGCTATCGTCATCGCCGCAAGAACGATCAAAGACAATATTCTTTTCATTATATATTATTATTATTCAATCAACTTCACTTCACGCTCCACTCGAACACGCCCGCCGACTTGTCGGCCGCGAGCTTCACTTCGAGACGCACGGCCGTAGTCGTGACGGGGTCGAAGTTGACGGTGCATGCCGCGCCTTTCGTGGTGGGGTATTTGTCGGGGTGAGCCACAGGTTGCCATTGTCCCTGTGCATCGAGGTAGAGGATGCGCCAACTGTCGGGAACCTTACATCCCTGCCACGGCTGGTCGTCGTACCAATAGACGGTAGAGGAGCTGACGGTAGCCGCCTGCGGGAAGGTGTAGGAGAGCCACTCCGTGGTGCCGTTCTTCGGCCACCAATGGGTGTAAGGCACGCTACGGTCGTCGCCGCTCTTTGGCACGAGGCGGTCGTTGATGCTGGCGATGGAAGGAACGCGCGAGGAGGATTCCACCTTGCTCTGTGAAGCCAGAGTGGGCGGCAGCGATGGCGTCGTAGCCAACAGATCCTGAGCCAACCACACTTGCATCTTACCGGAGCCGCGATGGCACCAAGCATAATAAGGTATCAGCGTGAGGTGAACGTCGTCGGTCGTGAGGCGACCGCTCTTGTCGAAGTTCAGCAGCTGTGCGTCGGTGGTGATGGTCTTGATGGGCGTGCCGGCAATCTGAGCATCGTCGAGCTGGAAGCGCGGCTCCTGGTTGACGAGGACACCGGAGATGTCGAAGCTGTTGTCGGGATGTTCAGCGCAATAGACGATGGGGCCGCGTTCGATGGAGATCATGCCGCGGTCGGCGTTGACACGCGCGTTGGCACGGACGGTGCGTGGCTCCATGTCGAAATGAACCAGCACGCGGTCGCCTTTCTTCCACTTGCGCAGGATGGTGCAATAGCCGTCGGTGGCCGGTGTGGCATCGATCTTGACACCATTGACGCTGACGGTGTATCCGAGGCGGCGGTTGTCCGTGTATTCATAAAGGTCGGAGGGTACTACGGTGCCTTGCACCCAACCGGGGATGCGGATCTTCAGGGCGAACATGCCGGCGGCGTTCTTATCGACATTCAACAGGATGTCGCCATTCCAGGGATATTCGGTCTTCTGCGACAGCGCTACGGCCTTGCCGCCAACCTTCAGCTCGCTGCTGTTGGAGAGGAAGAGGTTCACATACACGTTGTTGTCCTTCACGGCATAGACGTAACCCGGCAGCGAAGGAATGAAACGGCAGATGTTCGACGGACAGCAGGCGCAGCCGAACCAAGGCTGACGTTGGTGCTGACCAATGGAGGCGAGGGGATTGGGGTAGAAGAAGCCGCCGCCGTCCAACGAGACACCGCTGATGAGGCCGTTGTAGAGCGTGCGTTCGAGTACATCGTAGTACTTCGACTCGCCGTGGAGCAGGAAGAGGCGGTGGTTGACATAGACGTTGCCGATGGCGGCACACGTCTCGCAATAGGCACTCATATTGGGCAGCTCGTAGTTCTTGCCGAAGGCTTCGCCGCTGGCTGTGGCGCCGATGCCACCGGTGATGTAGAGCTTCTTCGTGACGATGTTGTCCCAAATGGCGTCGATGGCTTTGATATACGATGCGTCGCCAGTGAGGGCTGCCACGTCAGCCATGCCGGCATACATATAAGCGGCGCGGACGGCGTGTCCGACAGCTTCATCCTGCTCTACGACAGGCTGATGGGACTGCGAATAGTCGTTCTTGATGGTGGTCTTGCCGCGGTAGTCGAGCAGGAACTTCGCCTCGTCGAGATAGCGTTTGTCGCCGGTGACGAGGTACAGCTTAGCCAGCGCCATCTCAGCAATCTGGTGACCGGGGACGACGCAAGCCTGACCCGGATTGGGACCTACTTCGCGAACGACGCAGTCGGCATAGCGAATGGCGATGTCGAGGAAGTTGCGCTTGCCGGTGGCCTGGTAGTGTGCGATGGCACCTTCGACCATGTGTCCGAGGTTGTAGAGCTCATGGCTCAGGTCCTCCTCCTTCACCCACCGGCGGTCGCCTGCCCATTCGTGGGGGTGCTGCGGGTTCTGGGTGCGTGAGGTGTAAAGGTAGCCGTCGGGCTCCTGTGCCGTGGCGATGATGGCGATGACGGAGTCGAGGTACTGCTCCAGTCCCTTGTCGGGATAGGTCTGAAGGAGATAGCTGGCTCCCTCGATGGTCTTGTAGGGGTCGGTGTCGTCGAAGCTGTAGCCGCTGACCTTGAAGACCTGCGAAGGATCCTTCATGTGTGCGGCGGCGTTCTCGAAGTTCTTGTAACGTCCCGTCTCCTCGCACTTCGAGAAGGCCAGGGGAATGGTCACCTCTCGGCTGGCTTTCAGGCGCTGCCCCCAGAAGGAGTCGGTCACCTTGACGCTGGTGAAGGGGACGGGTGTGATGGGATAACCCGACGACGGTTGCTTATCGGTTCTGGCCGTTGCGGGAAGGGAAGCAACGGCAAACAATACGGCAAGAAAAAGATGACGCATAAGAGAAAAAGTGATAGTTTAGTTCATTATTTGGGTGCAAATATAACACTTATTCTCAAATGATAAGAAAGAAATCAACTTTTTTTATTGTTGAACGTCTCTTTTTCCCACTTTTTAATAAAAAAGTGCAAGGAAAATGTGGCTACAAGCTTACTCGTAAGTCGCAACTTCCGCTTCGGTGTGCAGGACGACATGATCGAGCGTCGCTCTCGACACCTTGACGGCTGAACGTGTCAGTTCGGGCACGTTGTAGCTCTTGAGCAAGAGCAGGTTATGCTCGGGATCGCGTTGCGGCAAAAGGAAGGCTTTGTGTGCCTGTCCGTTGCGGTCGAAATAGGCGATGTAAGCGCGTGAGAAATTGCCGTCGTCGCGGCGGCTCGCAAAGACAATCCATCGCCCGTTCGAGGACCACGAGTGGTAGCTGTCGGGCTCGTCGTCGGCGTTGGCGGCAACGAGGGGGTAGATTGGGGAGTTGAAAGTTGAAAGTTGAAAGTTGAAAGTTGAAAGTTCTCCAAGTGTGGAGCGACCAAGGTCGAGCGGAGAGTTGAAAGTTGGCTGCGCTTGGTTATCTTTCATCTCTTCTCTCTCATCTTTACTCTCTAATCTCTTTACCCACAAATCTGCACTCTTGTGCCAGATATGGAACTGTCCGTAGTCGCCGAGGGTGAAGAGCAGGTACTGGCCGTCGGGGCTGACACGCGGTACGCTGGCACTCTTGCCCATGCTCGCACAGTCCACCTCAAGCCGCGGCGTGCCGAAGGTGCGGGTGTCGGGGTCGAAGGGCATGGAATAGATATCGTAGATGAGGCTGTCGTATTTCATGGCCATCAGCTCAGATACGTAGTTCTCCCTCAAGGATTCGGGCATGGGGGCCGAGCAGTAGTAGAGGCGTCGGCCGTCGGGTGACCAGCAGGGGAAGGTTTCGAGATGGTCTGTCGTGCGGATCACGTTGTGCACGGCGTTTTTCTCGGCATCGTAGAGCAGCAGGTCGGAGGCTTCGTCCAGCACTTCGATCTTCTCCTTGTGAAGCATGTGGAACACCTGACCTGTCTTGTTGGTGGAGAAAGCTACCAAGGGTAGAGTGGGGTGCCACGAGGGATAGACGCCGGCACCAAGGATGCTGTCGTGCTTGATGGCGATCTTATGGGCTTCGCTGCCATGAACCATGACGGTGCCGCCGTGAGCGGCGCGGACGTGGAAGAGCATGCGGTCGGTGTCGTAGGCTTGGTAGTTATGGCAGTTGACGCAATGGTTGTCGTCGGTGTCGAAGGAACGGTTGTTCTCGTAGATGATGGCCTCGTCGAAGGTGGCGAGATTGCGCTGGTAGAGTCCGATCTGTCTGTACAGCTCGTAGCCGGGTTCGATGAGACGGTAGGAGAGGAAGCCGTCGATGTCCTCCTCGGCGACATGGAAGGTGTAGGCGGGGAAATGAACCCAGCCGTTTTCGCGATGGGCATAGAGATCGACGGTGACATCTTTGCCTTTGCTACCGGTCAACAGCTGTCGCCATGCCACGCTGTCGATGTCGAACTTGCCGTCCTTGACGGCTCCGCAGACGAGGTCCCCGATCTTCGCCACATATTCCTTTGCGCCGGCATCTGTGAGCATAAAGTTCAGCGGTGCGATATTCGGCGGCACCGTCACATCGCGGTAGTCGGGATAGATGGCCACGCTATCCGTCACCTCGGTGAAAGACGTGGGCACGGAGGTGGGACGGGAGGTGCAAGCTGCTAACAGCAACAGTAAAAGAAGAGACCCACCCCCCGCCCTCCCTGTAAGGGAGGGAGTGGTCACCTTTGCGAATGAGTGGAGCCAAGCCTGGGCTTTTCTATAATAAGTCATGAATCCAATGTTTTTGGTATCTGCTCCCTCCCAGGGAGGGCGGGGTGGGTCCCCCTTTTTAATTCACTCCTGCCTTATGCGTTTCCTCCTTCTTGTCCTCTCTCTTGCGCGTGGCTTTGAGGTTGCCGAAGAAGTAGTAGTAGGGGTAGTAGCCTTTGTATTGGTCGAAGAGTTCGATGCCGCCGCGTGGACGATCCTTCATGTAAGGCTGCACGGTGCGGAGGAACGATTGGTACATCTTGGCATTCATCTGCAGCTGCGGGAAGGCCTGAAGGACTTCGGGATTCTTGAAGCTCTGAGTGATGAGACCCTCGGCAATGGAACGGGGAGGTGTTGTGCCGACCAAGGGCTCGCAACGAAGCAGGAAGTCAGGCATTCGTTTGCTGTAGAGGCACGCCATGAGGCTCTGCGTCAGCGCCTCCTTGGAACGTCCTGCTGTCAGCGTGCAGGTATATCCCAGGAACGTGGGGTCTTCGTACATGCCTTCGAAGCTGTCCATAACAGGTTCCGTCTTGCGCAGCTTGGCAAAGATCGGGTCGGCAGCCACCGCCTCCGGTTTGTCGAGCATCGCTTCGTAGCGACGGATGAATTCGCCTTCGAAGGGAGCCTGCTTAATAATAAATAGGTACTTGCGCGCGAGATTCCAGTCGTGGTCGAGCAGGGCAAGACGCGCCAGGTGCTTGAGCATATAGAGCGAAGGCCCCTGCATCGTCAGCTGTTCCATGGCTTTGTGTGTGGCAGCACGGAAGAGGCCGGCATGATAGTCGCAGTCCACGAGATAATAATTGGTCCCGATATCACCGTTTCCCGTCCAGCTGCGGACGTACAACGAGTCGAAATCCATTCGAATGTCAAACATGGCATCCGCCAGATGACCATTTTGTACAAGGGAAATGGCATAGTAAGCGGCCAGCGGACGATAGCTCAACTTGGCGTTGGCACGTGCCGTGGCGGCCATGCCGTCCCAATCCTCGACGAGCATCTGTTCCTGCATCTGGGTGAGCGGACGAAGGTAGGGGTAGCGGAAATGCGTGATGAGGGAGGGAATAATGAAAAGTAAGATGATAGATAGGAGATTAAAGATTAGAGATATATGCGGGCGAGCCTCTCTCGTCTCTAATCTCTCATCTCTCATCTTTGATTTTCTTCCTTTGAACGTCCAGATGATGAAAGCATCGATGGCGAGAATCAAGACGCCGAGGAACAGCACGCCGTGAGCACGGCCCGGTTCGAATTGGTAGTAAAGGTTAAGACCTTGCCAACTCACCCAGCACATCCAGAGCAGAGCCGGAATATAGCTGACGAAACGCCAACGGGAAGTGGAACGCAGACGCAGGCAGTAGCCTGTGAGCCATGCGCTGGACGTCAGCAGCAAGGCGACGACGAGACCGCCAAGAAGAGGCCAGCGGTAGAGCGTCAACAAAATGCGGCCCACAATCCACAGCGCGCCGAACGACTGCTGCCACAGCCAGTGCATCAAGGTCTTATCGGCGGCTACAAAAGAATACTCGTAGGAGATGCGGAAAGTGCTGCCCATCCACCACGAGGCCCAGAGCCAGGCCAAAACAAAAAAAAGAATGAAGGGAAAAAAAGACCCACCCCCCGCCCTCCCTATAGCGAGAGAAGAAGCAGACCCACCCCCCGCCCTCCCTTGTAGGGAGGGAGTGGTTACTTTCGGTGAAACAGTTTTCTTTTTATTCACGATATGATTGAATCTTAAAGAGGTCTATTCTTGATTGGTAACTACTCCCTCCCTCACAGGGAGGGCGGGGGGTGGGTCTGCTCCTTTTTACTTTACCATCACTTTCTTGCCGTTGATGATATACAAGCCGCGGTTCACGTGGTTGACGCGACGGCCGGTGAGGTCAAAGGCTTCGCTGCTGCTGACTTTGTCACCTGCCTTGAGAGCGTCGATGGCATCATCGGGCTTGGTGCTGGTGCAGGGCGTGTCTGTCATGTCATAGTTGGCGGTAACGACCTTGACATTTTCGATGCCGAGATCCGTGACCACTTTAGGCAGTGTATCCCTGTACTTGTTGGTAGCCCAGATGAGGTTGCCGTCCGGGTCGTAGAACTTATGTCCGGCATATTTCTTTGTGCCTTGGAACGTGATGGTCTTGTTCTGTACTTTGTACCAGTCGTCGAGGACGGGTTCGGCATCGGCTGTGAATGCTTCATAGTCGCCGCCGACGTATGCTGTCGCGGTAGGTGAAGTCATGAGGTAGGGGTACTCGCTGTTGGCGCGCTTGTAGCCGTCGTTGGCCGGTGTGCAAGTGAAAATATTGTTGGGGTCGGCCTCCTTCTTGAGCACGCGGTCGTCGATGAACATGATGTTGCCGAGCTTCTTCTCGTACTGCTGCATATAAGCCTTGGCGGCGTCGATGTCAGCCTGTGTGGTCGTGACGAAATAGGTGCTGTAGTCGCCAACCTCGCACATCTTGACGGGAATAAACATACCGTAAGCCTCGAAGTACTCGCTCAAGTCAGCCTGTGCTACGTCGCAGATCATCTTGGCCAGGTGCAGATAGTCGTCCTTGCCGTATGATGTCGGACCGCCGTTGCCCGGACCGCTCCACTTGTTGATGGGCTTTTCGCGCATCTTGCGGAACAAGTTGGGCAGGAAGTTGTCGTCGTGGTGCTGAACGTGGAAGTAGAGGTAGAGCTGGAAGAACATACCGGTCGTCATCCAGATATTACGCTCCAGCCAAGGTGTGTTGTTGGCGATGTATTCGAAGTTCTGGTGAGGATAGTAGCGGCGTGAGTTCAAGATACCGGACTCGAAGGTGTTGATGTTCGAGAACAGGTTGTTCGAGCTTTCCGTGGTGCCGATGACATTGATGCTGCCCTGGTGGTTGTGCCCGATCTCGTGGCTCGGTCCCCACAAGGCACCTCCGCCCGTGGTCATTTTCTGGTAGTTCATGATTTCGGGTATGGTGCTCTCGGTGTACCATGTGCCACGGGTTGAGGAGTGCATGTAGGAGCTGGCTCCGCTGAAGACGTTCCAGATATTGTTGTAACGTCCTTCGAAATCTTCAACGCCCATGTAGCGGTCTTCGTTGGCGCAGATGGTATTCCACACGTGCATCAGGCCTTCCATCTCGTTGGGCTCGGCCTGTTTCACGAGGTTGGCGTCCATCTGGAACACGAGGCGCTCGGTCTTGAGGTTCAGGAAGGGACTTGCTTTCAGGAGATCCTGCTGCAGCAGCTTCCAGTCCTGATTGGTCATGCCGCGCGTAGCGTCCCAATAGCCATTGAGCTTTCCGCCCTCGATGTGGATGGTCATGTCGGGGTAGTTGGCCAGGTACTTCTTGGTGTCGGTGAGCTGATAGAGGATGTAGATCATCTTCTGCTCGGTGAAGCGGAACAGGTTGAGGCCGGACTTCAGCGTCGTGACCTCGCCGGAAGAGTGGTTGCCGGCCACGCCGTCGGTGCCGACCGCTTCGAGCTGAAGGGTTGTACCGCTCTTGTTGCTGCCGTTGACATAAACGTAGATGATGTCGCCGGCATCGGCCACGATACCCGTAGGACCAGAGAGACGGCCGAAGGCATTCGACATGGTGAAGTTGCTGCCGTTGCCCATTTGGTCGCAGTTGCTGTAGATGTGGTAGTCAGCCACGCGGAAGAACTTCTCGTAGCCGGCGGTGTAGTCCGAACCGTTGAGCGTGTATTGCTTCCACGTGTCGTTCTTCACCTTCAGCACCATCGCCTGCATGTCATTGTTCAGGGTCGAGAAACTCTCATTGGCTTCCAGCTCCTCGTCGCTGAGTGCCTGTATCTCAGGCTTCAGCGTGGTGCATGCTTTGTCCTCGAAGAGGTTGTTGAGGGCCGACTGCAGCTTCGTTCTGTCCTTGACGAGGTCGTCGAAGGCCGCCTGTCCGCCTCGTGCTGCCTCGATCTCCTCTTGCGACAGCTCCACCTTCTCGAAGTGCCATTCGCTGGCGGTGGCGTCGGTGTACCACAGCACGACGTTATGCCCTTGGGTGGATGCGTCGTGCAAGCCTCTGTTGTCGCCGGGGGCGGAGATGGTCCAGCGGTAGTCCCATTCGTCGTTTACAGGTTTGATGTCGAAGATGACTTTCGTGGTTCCCTCGCGGAAGAAGGCGCTCATCGTGGTCTGACGCTGAATGTATTTCTGCGACACGAGGTCCATGATTGTCCAACCCGAATTGCTCTTCTTGAGCTGCCAGTACTGGTAGTAGTTGTCAGCATCGATGTTCTTTGCTGTGAGATCGCTGCCGCCGGTCACGATGAGCCCGTAGGTACTGATGATGCGGTAGTAGGCACCGTCCTCCAGCTCTTTGGCATAGGGATTCTGGCTGAGGATGCGTTCGCGAACCTCGTCCATGGTGAAATTTTCCACCGTCTCGAGATACCAGTCGCAGCCGGCATCGAAGGAATACTTGAACAGATTGTGGCTGTCGTTGGTGTTAAGGAAGTCGCCGCTGCAATCGCTCTTGGCCGAGATGTTGAACAGGACTTTCGAGTCGGTGGCGTTGGGGCTGGTGCGGATATAGAGCGTGGCCTTGCCAGCTGCGGTGCTGGTCATGGTAGCTTGCAGGTATTCGCCCGTATTGGCGCTGCGCAGGGTGTAGCCGGCGCCGTCGGCAAAGAGAATCCACACCTGGTCGATCTTGGTCAGCGCCTTGGCTGCCGTCTTCGGAGTTCCGGCAGCGGACGAGGCCAAATACCATGATGTGCGAGCGCTCTTCACACGCACCAAACCGGTTGGAACGTCAGCAGCGCTCATGGTGATGCTTCCCACGATGCCGAGGAAAGCTAAAAGGAAGGAAAGGAATCGTTTCATATTAGATGATTTTTTTGTTAGTTAATATTCGTTCGATTGCGGTGCAAATATAGGGGTTATTTCTCACATGGCAAAAGATTTTTCGTTAAAAGTGCTCAAAGTGGGATAAAGAGATAACAAAACCGCGCCCCTCGGTGGAGGGACGCGGCAGATATGTTGAATCACAAAGGATTCGTGAGGTGTGTGATTACTTCACCAGCATCTTCTTGCCGTCGATGATGTAAACACCCTTGTTGGCCTTGTTGACGCGACGACCGCTCAGGTCAAACATGGTGCTTTCCTGCTTGTCTTCGACGCCCTTGATGGCTGTGAAGTCGCCGAATACCATGATGAACTCATCGATGCTGGTGTCCTCAGGACGGATGTAAGCAGAGTTGGCGGGCATATCCATCTCGGGAATACCGAATGCCTTGTCAGTGCCGGACTCCAGCGGAACGAGAGCACCACTGGTCAAGTAGTTAATATAGGTACCCTTGAGGTCGTTTTCGGCCACGGTAGCTACTTCTGCTCCATCAGCAACGATGGGGAAGTCGTAGGTGCCTTCGTCAGCCAGGATCACGAACGGCGTCGAAGCGGGAATGTTACCCTTGATGGGCGTCATCTGGACTTCTTCACCATTGATCTTACCGGAGAACGGAACGACGCCTTCGGGAGCCGTGACGGCGAACGGAACGTACAGCGAGCCAACGCCTTCGGGACCAACTTCAACCGTGATGGTCTTGGCTTCGATCACCTGGAACATCGATGCATCGGCATCCTTTGACCAACCTACATAGTCACCCTCTGCACGGCGATGCAGGAATGAATAGGTGAACTCTTTGGCTAATGTCTCGTCTTCTTCAGCGGTGATCTCTTCATATTCAGGCTTGCTGCAGAATGATGCGAAGCCCGGAGTGACAATGAATGCCTTCCACGTTACGGGGTCAGTCTCAGACGTGGTCATAGATTCACTTTGTGTCAGCTGCTGGAAGTAAGCGTTCTGAGCCTGGATCGTGTACTCGAAATCGCCGACTTTGTTCAGTCTGACAACCGTCGAAGCTGCGGTTCCGTCGGGATTGGCCATGGTCTGGTCGGAGGTGAGTCCGAAGAAGTCGCCATACCATTTGTTCTTCAGGCGATACCATCCAGAGGGCGGGAAGTTGAAGTTGGAAGCGTCATTCTTAGCTTCCTCGATAGCCAGCTTCATGCTCTTGTAGGCGTCGAAGGGGCAGGATTCCTTGTATTCGGGCTGGTAGCCAATTCTGCTGACGGCAGCTTCGTTGAAGTTGAACCACTTGCTCTCGCTCTCCATAATCGGGGTGATTTCGGCAGCAACGAATTGAGCGAAGTCAGTAGGAACATCGAACACCTTGAATGCAGAACCGGTGTCAGCAATCGTCGTGGAATTCCAGTGCTTCAGGGAGCCACCGGCACCGCCGTACTGGTTGAGCTGATCGTTGGTGCCGGGCACGGTGATCATGAAGGCATCGTCGTAAATGCCGTCTTCGTCATTGTTGATGACGCTCTTTCTCAGCGTCCAAGTCTTAGCCTCGCTGTCATCTACGAATTCAGGAATAGACTGGTTGCCGGTTGCGGTCCAGGAGAAGGCAACGCTGCCACCCTTGGCCTTGTTGTAGATCTTGACGTGCCAGGGATTGCCGACGAATGCCCACTGATAGGAATCTTCGGCCAAACCGATAGCGTTGGCATTAACGGTCTTCAGCGCGCCGTCGTCGTCAACATTGTCGCTCGTCACATACCACGTGTTGCGCACGGACATGTCGTACCAGTGAGCGCTGCCGAAGTCCTTGGAGATCTCGAAGTTACCAAGCCATGTGGCATCAACGCGGACGTGCTGATCCTCTTCGTTGACGGTCTCGTCTTCGTCGTACTCAAACTCGACGAGGTCACCGATATTCAGCGAGGCGGGAAGCTCGGGAATATAATTGCCCAATTCCTGACCAATGACCTTCTCGGTCGTTACGAGTTCGCCGTCGAAGTAGATGTCGAAATAGACGTCGGTAACTTCGATGTTGGGAGCTTCTTCCACGGAAAGCTTAGAACCATCGTCGTAGCCGCCCCACAAGCCGAAGAATGAACTAGCAGATTCACCGCCGAACTGGTTCATGCGATAGAACGTTCCATCGATTTCAGCGCCCAGCGAGAACTCTTCAGTATCAACATGATAGTCCTTGATTTGCCAGAAGTTCTCACCTTCAAGAAGAACAACGGCCAATCTGTCGTTGCCACCGACATTGACATGAGCAGCACCCAACGTCTGACCATCGCCTACAGCCTTATTGTAAACCTTCACGGCATAGGGGCTTCCGATGAAAGCCCACTGGCATTGAGCAGCAGCGCGCTTAGCCTCGTCGGCATCCTGTTCGGGATAATAGATTTCTCTGCCCTCTTCATTCCAAGCATACCATCTGCTGCCGCCGCCATGTTTTGTTCGGTCAAACAGTAGATTGAACCAATTGGCATCCTCCAAGCTAGTGGAGAACAAATTCGCGGGACCATTCCAATAGACATTAACGGTGACATCTCCGTCAGAGGTGATGGTTTCCGGCTCGTAATCATACCAGCAGGAGCTTAAACGCCAATCGTCTGGCAGCTGAGCTTCGGCACCGAAGGGCATTTCGCGTGTGCAGGTACCAATTTCTTCATCGTTAAACATCAGATGATAGGTGGTATTAAAACGCTGTGCCGTGAAGAAGGCCGTCATCTGGTCGTAAGAATCTACGCCGGGTACTTCCTCGATGCCGATGATGTTACCCTCATCATGGGTACGCCAGGAAGTGTCCGTGAACTTGACCCATCCTGCAGCTTGGGAGTTAAAGCGTGAACCTGTTTCCTTAATATAGAATACAATAGGATAATCCGGATTCGATTCTTCTTCGTAACCGATTTCAGCCATCTCGGAAGGTGAACTTGTGAAATTACCATCCTTCTTGAGGAACTTATTCGCACCTACATTGTAGAGATAAACCTTACCTTCCTCGTCCACCCAGAAAGAGAACTGCTGATCCTCATCGCTGGCATCAGGAGTTTCCATGACGCTGGAGAGTTTTGTATGTTCGCTGTCGGAGCAGAAATTACCTACACGTGGGGTAGAGAGGTAGAATGTCTTGTGCATATCCTTGACGAGAGCCCACCATTCGTACTCAGGCTTCTCAATGCCGAAGATCTCCTCGGCCTTAGAGAAATCGAAGGTCTCACCTTCGACTTCCTCGATGGCGAGTATGTTACCTAAGTCTGCCGTGTTCCATCCGTTAAGCACAATGCCACCGCTGTTGTTGTTGTTGAGGAAGTAGTTTTCTTCTGCCAGGGTGAGACGCAGCTTGGAGCCTTCGTAGCCGTCGGGAAGGTCATTGCATGTGCCGTCGTTGGTGAATGACAGGCCTGTTCCCCTACGGGCTTGGAAAATCATATCCTGACCGGTCAGCTCAGCGAACTGTTCCAGCATCGGGCTGTAGATGTAGTAGAATTCGCCGAACTTCAGAATGGCGAAATGGGATGCTTTTTCGTTTTCGGAGACATCCTCATTCACGTTCTGACCACTGCTGGCGTGCGATGAAACGAGCTTGTTCTCATCATAATTCAAGGTCATCGTACCGCGCGGAGTGCGAACGGTGTACACCTTGTCATTGGAGAGCTGCGAGGGGTCGGTGATGACCTCTGCTTGCGCTACTCCCTTGCCAACGATGCATAGCAACGCGGCAAGCATGAATCGGGTAAATTTTCTCATAATAATTAAGTTGATTAAAGGGTTAGGTTAAAAAAAGTTGTTAGATAAGTCACGGATTTGAATAATTCTGGCTTCAAAGGTATCATTTTTTTAAATTCGTTACACACTTTATCCCCCTTAAGTAGGTATATTTTAACAAGCGTTAACGACCAATGCTTTCGTGTTTACATTTAATAACAAAAGCTCCCCCTTAGGAGAGCTTTAGAAGATATTGGATGGAACGATTGACGTTATCGCCTTAAGCTAACGCCAACTCGATGAACTTGTCGATGGCAGCGCTGAGGCCGTCGGGGTTCTTACCGCCTGCCGTGGCGAAGTGAGGCTGTCCGCCGCCGCCGCCCTGCATGAGTTTGGCCGCCTCGCGGATGGACTGTCCGACGTTGACGCCCTGTTCCTTGACGAGTGCGTCGCTGGCGGCGCAGGTGAGCAGGGGCTTGCCGTCGTTGACGGAACCGATGCAGACGAGTGCGTTTTCCACCTCGGCACGCAGCTGGAAGGCGATGTCTTTCACGGCCTCGGCGGGCAGGATCGTTTTGCCCGCGAGGATGCACACGCCGTTCTGCTCCTTGGCCGTACGTATCAGCTCAGCCTTGTAAGCCAGCGCCTTTTCGTGGACGAAGGCCTCGGCCTGCTTCTTCATGTCGGCGTTCTCGCTGAGCAGACGCTCGATGGCGCCTTTCACGTCGGGTATGCCGTTGAACATCTGGCGCAGGGCTTCCATGCTATCCTGCAACTGGTAGAGGGCTTCTTCGACTTTTGCTCCCGTGATGGCCTCGATGCGTCGTATGCCTGCCGCCACGCTGCTTTCGCCTACAATCTTGAACATTCCGATCTGTCCCGTAGCCTTGACGTGGCAGCCGCCGCAGAACTCTACGCTCTGTCCGAACTGCACGACGCGTACGCGGTCGCCGTATTTCTCGCCGAAGAGGGCGATGGCGCCGAGTTCCTTGGCCTTCTCGATGGGCACGTCGCGGTGGTCCTGAAGGGGGATGTTCTCGCGGATGCGTGCGTTGACGATGCGTTCCACCTGCCGCAGCTGCTCAGCCGTCACCTTCTGGAAATGGCTGAAGTCGAAGCGCAGGCCTTCGGGCGAGACGAGGGATCCCTTTTGTTCGACGTGCGTGCCCAGCACTTCGCGCAGGGCCTGGTCGAGGAGGTGAGTGGCGCTGTGGTTCGCCTCGCTGGCGTGACGCTTGTCGGTATCGACGCATGCCATGAACTGTGCTTCGGGGTGCTCGGGCAGGCGCTTGGCGATATGCACGGTGAGGCCGTTCTCGCTCTTCGTGTCGATGATGTCGATGGTCTCGAACTCGCTGACGAGGACGCCCTGGTCTCCGACCTGTCCGCCCATCTCGGCATAGAACGGTGTGCGGTCGAGGACGAGCTGATAGTAAGTCTGCTTCTTCTGCACGACACGGCGGTAACGCAGGATGCGACAGGTGTATTCGGTGTAGTCCCAGCCGACAAATTGGGAGTTGGCCCCCCCTACTGCCCCCGAGGGGGCTTCTGTACTATTGCTACTTGAGGACTTCACATCCGTGTCCCCCTCGGGGGACGAAAGGGGGGCCACACTCTGCCAGTCGTCCGTCTCTACGGCTGCGGCGTTACGCGCGCGTTCCTTTTGTTTCTGCATCTCCACGTTGAAGCCGGCCTCGTCCACGGTGAGGCCATTTTCGCGGCAGATCAGTTCGGTGAGGTCTAGTGGGAAGCCGTAGGTGTCGAAGAGGGTGAAGGCTTCGGTGCCGCTGATCTCGCTCTTGCCGGCGGCTTTCGTGTCAGCCATGACGCGGTCGAGGAGCTTGATGCCTGTTTCGAGGGTACGCAGGAAGCTCTCTTCCTCCTCCTTCATCACCTTGTCGATGAGTTCGCGCTGTGCCACGAGCTCCGGATAAGCCTCGCCCATCTGCTCGATGAGGGTCGGCAGCAGCAGGTGCATGAACGGGCGCTTCTGGCCGAGGAACGTATAGGCGTAGCGCACGGCACGGCGCAGGATACGACGGATGACGTAGCCGGCCTTGGCGTTGCCCGGCAGCTGACCGTCGGCGATGGAGAAAGCCACGGCGCGGATGTGGTCGGCGATGACGCGCATGGCGATGTCCACGTCCTCAGAGACGCCGTACTTCTTGCCCGAAAGCTGCTCGATGGCACGAATGGTGGGCTGGAAGACGTCGGTGTCGTAGTTGGAGTGCTTGCCCTGCAGGGCGCGTACGAGTCGTTCGAAGCCCATTCCCGTGTCGATGACATTCATGCCGAGTGGCACGAGCTTGCCGTCGGCCTTACGCTCGAACTGCATGAAGACGATGTTCCAGATCTCGATGACCTGCGGGTCGTCCTTGTTGACGAGTTCGCGTCCGGGCACCTTGGCTTTCTCTTCGGGCGTGCGGCTGTCGAGGTGAATCTCGGAGCAGGGGCCGCACGGTCCTGTGTCGCCCATCTCCCAGAAGTTGTCGTGCTTGTTGCCGTCGATGATATGATCGGCGGGCACGTGCTTAGCCCAGTAGCTGGCTGCTTCGTCGTCGCGTGGGATATTCTCTTCGGGTGAGCCTTCGAAGACGGTCACATAGAGGTCGGCAGGATTCAGCCCGAGCACATCGACGAGGTATTCCCATGCCATGTCGATGGCGCCCTCTTTGAAGTAGTCGCCGAACGACCAGTTGCCGAGCATCTCGAACATGGTGTGGTGGTAGGTGTCGTGACCCACTTCCTCGAGGTCGTTGTGCTTACCGCTCACGCGCAGACATTTCTGGGAGTCGGCGCGGCGGCGCGGCTCGGGGTCGCGTGTGCCAAGTATAATGTCTTTCCACTGGTTCATACCTGCGTTGGTGAACATCAGCGTGGGATCGTCTTTGACGACCATAGGGGCCGATGCTACGATGGCGTGTCCGTTCTTCTCGAAATATTTCTTGTAGGACTCGCGGATTTCGTTGGCTGTCATCATGTTTTTTGCCATTTTCTAATCTACGGTTTT
>JAEEGL015071832.1_pt1 | contig 67694 bp, 61 predicted proteins | sample 9134231 | NCBI WGS metagenome assembly JAEEGL01 (sample SAMN16246548, study PRJNA631951) | gut metagenome | biome: gut microbiome; feature: rumen; material: fiber-attached | host: Bos | place: Iran: Karaj | collected 2018-10 | reverse complement strand
GGAGCATCTTCATGAACATCTCCTTCACCTCCCCCCCGTCACCCTTCAGCAGATGCGCCTGCAGCGCGCACCTGCTCATCACGTGGTAGTATGCCCCCTCGACCTTTACGCGTCTTCTCCTCATGGCTTTCCTTTCAGATTAAAGGGTGTCTCCCTTCAAATTGTCATTTATTATAGCATAAATGGGGGAGAAATCGACTAGAGTCATTGAGGGACGTCGACGATTGCGCCGCGTGAGCGCAGTAGGAAACGGAGGGCGGTGGTGTCAACGTCGGCGAAGGAGCCGGAAGGCGCAAGCGAGGCGGCGGCGCCGGCCGCCTCGCCCATGGCCATGCAGGGCGCCATCACGCGAAGCGGACCAAGGACATCGCGCTCCACACTGATGGCGCGGCCCGGGCAAATCAGGTTTTCGACGGGATCCGGCAGCATGACAAAGTAGGGAATCGGAACCCACTTTGGAATCGCGACGCGGCGCTCCGCCATGGGCTGCGCACTGGGGCGCTTCGGATCCGGCAGATCCCAGCCGTATGCGCTGAAGCCAATGACATCCGAGAATTGGCGTCCGCTAACAAGGTCCTCAACGCCGAGCATTTTGCGGCCGACGATGCGGCGTGTCTCGCGCACGCCGAGCATGGGCGCGACGGCCTTGACCCGCGCCTTGGAAAAGCCAGGGAAGCGCCCGCAGAGGATTTTGGCGAGTTCCATGACTTCGCGGTGTCCACGGCGCAACCCATCGCTTACCGAGGCCGCGCTCGTTCCGTCAACGTCGCAGAGGCGCGTCGTGTTGATCATCATCGTGCCGGGATGGTCGGTTTCGACGGCAATCATGATGTCGTAGGGGAAGTTCCAGACGCCTTCCTCGCGGAGCTGCGCGATTTCCCTGCGGAATCTCGGCGTGTCGTGTTCGTGGATGTAGGCGCCGAGCGCCTCTTCGTCGATGCCGTCCATTAGGAACTCAAGCGAGGCCGCCGCCATCAGGCCGTCGCCGTCGCGCCCGACGGCGACGCGGCACCCGGCGCGCGCGGCGATGTCGGCGTCTCCTGTCGCATCAATCACGACGCCTTGGGCGACGGCGGTGAGGCCGTCCTTGTTGGCGAGGATGACATGGGTAATCCGCCCGTCGCGGACAACTGTCTGCACAGCCTGGGTGTCCAGCAGCACCCGCACGCCGGCCTCATCCATCTTGCGGTCAAGTAAGGCGACCATTCCGGCGGGCTCGAAGGGAACGCCTTCGAGGAGCCCCCTGAACCACCCGTGGGGCTGGTATTTCGTAGGGTAGTCGGAATCGACTGGCAGCCGCGCAATGCCCAGCGCCGCAGCTTCTTCGGAAAGGGAGCGGAATATTCCGCCGACGGCCCATTCCCGGCCACCGCCGGAGCGGCCGCCGAGCCAGTGCGTGACAAGGCCGGACGTTCCCGTCCCACCAAGTTGGCCGCGCGACTCCACCAGCAGCACATCCAACCCCTCGCGGCGCGCGGCAAGCGCGGCGGCGCATCCGGCTGGCCCGCCGCCGCAGACGAGCGCGTCGCACCGATGACGCACGGGGATGGGTGCAGTTTCAACCGTTTCGTTCATGGCTTCACAACGCCTCGCTGGTTCAAGAATTGCTATTCGAGCATGATGGAGCGGAACTTTTCGATGTCGGCTTCCGTAAAGCCGAGCGAAAGGATGTATTTTTCAACGCGCTCGAGCACGGTGTCCGCCGGGAAATTCTGCTTGAAGCCCTCCACGAGCTTGTCATAGCGTTCCGCATGGGCGAATTTCACGTTCCTGTTCCAGAAGGCAGTCGTCTCCCAGTCGCGCATGAGGTGTTCTTCGTCGGCTCCGAGAAGGGCTTCGAGAACATAGGCGACGGATCCTGTGCGGTCCTGTCCGGCGATGCAGTGGAAGTCAATCGGGTAGTTCTTTTCGTCGAGAAAGACCTTGAACACCTCCGTGAACGCCGCCCTGCCGCGCTCGCCGTGTCTCGTATGCATTCCCGCGTATGCGGAAGACGGATAGTGGAACCAAGCAACTGACGGCCCGAGCGGCGAACCCTCCATGCCGAAGCATTCCGAGGGGGAACGCAAATCAATATCGCTCCTGATGCCGAAACGCTTTAGAATATACGCGCCGTTCTCGCCCTCAACGCGGCTCTTCCCCGTTATCAGCTTCGGCTCGCCCTCGGGCTTTTCCTTCGCGTCGGGATTGACCTTTTCGCGATGGGCGTTTTCGTTGAGCCCGGCCGAGCGGATGATCATCCCCTGCCGGACGCGCCGCCCGCCAAGCCCAATCCATCCGCCCAGGTCGCGCACGTTCGGGACTCCTGGATAGCGGATAAGCCGTGGCGTCCTATCCTCGGTCTTGAATGTGCCGCCGCTGGAATCCCCGCCGCCGGTCACGGTCCAGACATACTCGGCTGCGACTTCGAGATTGTCGATTTCGATGGATGTCCCCGCGACAGTCTCGCTCATGACCGTTTCGCCCTTCTTCGCGTCCTTAATCGTCACTGTGTATGCTTCGGCACCCTTGACCGGCGTCCACGCGAGGCGGACGGTCTTGGGCCAATAGGCCTGCCGGACGACCTTCCCATCCGGCGCATGCTCGCCGGAGCGGGAGAGCTCCTTGCGGAAGCGGATATCCCTGAACTTGATCCGGCGCTCGGCCGTTGGAATGTCGAAATAGGCTTTCTGGGCGTCCGTGAGAAGCGGCACCACCGCCCCCTGAGCGGGTTCCAGAATCTTGATTTCCGTTGAAACGACGGCAGGCGCCCTGTCGGCAGGTTGGGCGAAGAACGCCCTGATTCTGGCCTCTATTTCGGGGATGAGGCGCTGCGGATCGGAATCCGGAATCCAGATGCAATGGCCTGTCAGCCCTTCGCGAATGGAATTGGGATATTCGAAGAATTCACATGCGTTTCCGGCGGCACGGTAGGCGTCTGCGAATGCGCGATGGGAGGCGATGGGCGCGACCCTGTCATTCGTGACATGCGTGCAGAGGAGGGGTGGCATGCCGGACTTGATTTTCGGGATGGGATTCATCGCCAGAAAGTCTTTCTCGCCAGCCTCCTTGCCGAAGAGCGGAACATAGCGCCGTGAATGATGCGCGGTATCTGCGGCGGGGTCGCCGATCGCCGAGATCGAAATACAGCCGGCGACCTTGTCCGTCGGCATGTGGACAAGCGTCCAGAGCGAGAGATGGCCGCCTGCCGACACCCCGCAGATGTAGATTTTCTTCGGCGAAAAGCCGGCATGCTGTCGAAAGTCGGCGGAGAAGAGCCAGTTCGCAGCCTTCACGCAATCGTCGCCACAGGCGGGCCAATGGTTTCCACGGCCCGCAAGACGGTACTCGATGTTGAAGACCGCGCATCCGAGGTCGCGGTAAAGGAATTCCGCCACGCCTGCCATCGACTTGCGGTCGCCGCGCGCCCAGCCCCCGCCGTGAATGGTGAGCACGACCGGCATTTCCCCGTTCCCCGCATCCGGCAGATACAGGTCTCCCAGCCCGGCGGAGCCGATGGCCGGATCGTAGGGAATATCGCGTAGGACTTTCGCCCCGCAAGAGATCGCGGCAACGGAGAGGATGATTGACAACAATGTTTTTTTCATGAGTTCTCCTTATTTTGGAAGTTTGCCGAAGAGCCAGTTTTCGTCGAGCCAGGTCGTCTTGGCGGGGTCACATTCGAAAGCGAGGCGCACGAAGCGCGCGCGCCGCGCCTCGGGAAGCTCGATGTCGCAGAAGCCCTGGGCATCGCAGACGAACGGGAGGCGCACGGGTTCCGTCCACTCCTTACCAGTCTCGGAAAGCGAATACGCGATGGCGACAGGATCGGCGGCGTCCTTCCTGTCGGAGAGTTTCCTTATCTCGACGGTGCGCTTCGCGAGAATGCGCGTGATGTCGAACGGGGCCTTCAAATCCCATTCCACCTCCACGCGTTCCAGCCCCTTCCACGAAGCGTGCCTCAGCCTTTCCGAGCGGTCGCCGCTCTGGAGGGCGAAGACGTCGCTACCGTCGGCGCGGCGGGTGTGGAGCGTATCGACGATCTGCTCGCCTTTCGCCTCGTTAGCCTGCGTGATGTAGCGGTATGACGCGCCATTCCAGACGCTCCACTGGCAGTCGGCGGAGACCCAGTTGTCGGAGAGCAGCAGCTCGTGGCCGGCCTTGTCGATGTCGGCCTGGACGACGGTGTGCGTGACGGCTACGCGGCGACCGCCGACGAAAAGGTCGGCGACGATTGGCTGGACATGGTTGGGGCGCATTTCGGGGCCGTCGCCCGCAACAGTGATTTCATAGCGCGCCTCGGAAATTGAAAGCGGCGGCACTTCGCCAAGCAGTGAGGTGCACTTCACCGTCCATCCTTGCAGCGCCCTGACGCGCAGTTCCGCGCCGCTTAGCGCCACGCTTGAAGGGTTGGCGACCTGGACGCGGAGTGCGAATGTCTCACCCGGCTTCACGAGCGGGGTCACCTCGTCCGGCGCGGTGGTTGCGCCATTCCAGTCGAAGACAGACCCCAGAAGCGGCGGGTGGTCGCCTGACATGAGCCAGATCGCCGCCGCCGACTTGACGGATGGGAGGTCGAAGGAGGCGGAAGCGCCGCCGCGCGTGAAGGAGAGCGGCAAAATACGGTTCTCTTCGGCGAGGGTGAGGAATGCGGTGCCGAAGTCGAGCCCTTCCGGCAGCTTGAGCGTGAGGCGCATCGGTTCGAGCGGCTTCCACGTGCGCCCGCTCACCATGATGACCGCGTTCCCCTTGCCGTCCACAAGTGGGCATTCTACGCGCACGTCGCAATGGCGGTCGGTTGAGATGTCGTAGGAGGTCGCCACGCCGGCGGTGGAGAGCAGGGAGCGGAAGAAGTCGCGGGCTGGCTCCTCGCCGTCCGACGATTCGCTGCGCAGCGTCCCCATCTGCGTGTTCATCCAGTAGGCGCGGCCGGCGCCGAAGCGGTTCTCCATCAGGACGGCGGCCTTGTTGTCGTAGTAGAAGTCGCTGCGGGCGTTGACGGGATGCGCCGTCGTGGCGGTGAACTTCACGCGGCCGTCGCCGCGCAGGAGGCGGCCGAAGCGGGTGTCGAACCAGACATCGCCCGGATCGACGACAACGTCGCCCGACTCCCAGATGCCGTCGAAGCGGAGGCCGAGGACATCGGATAGGCCGCCGTCCGCCGCGCGCGCCAGGTTGTGTTCGTCGAACTGTCCGGCCCGGCAGTCGCAGACGAGGACGCCGCCGCCCCGCACGTATTCGCGGATGTTAGCGATATCGGCGTCGGACAGGCGCTCGGCGGATACGAGGAAGAGCGCGCCATAGCGGTTCAGACACTGTGGGTCGAGGCGGGAGTAGGGGATGACATCGACGAAGCATCCGGCGTCGCGCAGGTGCGAGAAAAGGCGCAGTCGTGAGTTGATGGGGAAGGTCCAGGGCGAGAGATTGTCGTCGGTGCCGAAGGGGATGTCGCGCTGGGCCAGGAGAATGGCGACCTTGGGCACGTCGCGGGCGGGCGCGGACTGTGTGAAGAAGCGCTCGGCGCGATGGATGGTGGCGAAGAAGCGCGGCACGTACCAGAACTTCTCGCGCTTTGTCGCGTCGGGGTTCTCGAAGCCGAAGCTTGCCCAGTCGCCCCAGCAGCCGAACCAGCCGGAGCAGAAGAGGTTTCCGCCCTTGAGCCCGTTGGGCGGCATGCGCCAGAGGGTCTGCGCCCACTGCCAGCCCGGGCCGTTGTGGTTGTTGTTCTCGCCGTAGAGGATTCCGGCGCGGACGCCCGGCTTCCAGTCGTGCGGCGCGGCGGTCAGGGCGTAGAAGTTCATCTCGTAGGCATTGCGGTCGCCGTGGCCGTAGTGGTCCATGCCGCGCACGCCCTGCGTGTAAGGGGCGACGGCCTCGCCGATGAGCTCATGGTTGGCGCGGCGGGCGCGGGCGATCCGCAGCATTTCAAGGGAACTCTGCGTGTCCTTGCCGTTGACGGGGCGGTGGCGCGGGTCGGCCTCGTAGATTGTCCGGTAGTATTCCGCGAGGAAGTCCGCGAAGCTCTCCTGCTGGAAGCGGATCCAGTCCATGAAGGGGCCGGGCTTGTCGCGGCAGGCCGCAGGGTCGATGCCGACGGCGGAATCGAAGCCGTCGAAGCCCTCGCCCCACACGCGCCGGAACTTCTCAACGTCGCCGCCATACCATCTCGGCAGCCACTTGCGGAAGGCCTCGACGGCCTGCGGAGAGAAGTCGAGTTCGGGGATGAACTCGTTGTCGATCTCCCACTTGAAGATGCGCTTGTCGCCACTCGCCACCGCATTCGTGACGGACTCGTGCGCGACGGCGAAAATCCTGTCGAGCGTTGTCGGGTCGAAGAGATTCACGCTGCGTCGCCTTAGCGGCTGGCCGTCGGGGCCAAGGGCCTTCGGCAGATCCTGGCTCCCCGGACCCCTCTGGGCGACCTGGCAGGCGAAGACATGCCCCCCGCGGACGCCCGGCCCGTCGAACGAGTCTTCCTTGCCGGGCATCAGATTGGCGACGGTGTAGTTCGCGCCAGACGGTATCGAGAACCCCCATGGAAGCGGGTCGCGCAGGATGCCCAGCGGGTAGAATCCGTCCGTCCCGTTGCAATTCTCGTCGATTTCGATTGAATAGGCGCGGACGTCGCGCAGCGGCTCGTCGGAAACCGTCTCGGGAAATGGGCCTGTAATGGATTGCAGGGCTGTCATCGTTGCAAGGGCCAGAGAGGTCATGTCGTTCCTTTCAGTAAATGTCGTCGAATTCGCCGGCGCTCTTGACGCCGACGATTCCGGTGAGATCCGGTTCCGGGGCGGTGGCGAACTGGTCGGGGGCGAGGCCGCGCACGAACACCGGCGCGCCGGTGAGCGTCAGGGAGGCCGTGCCGCCCTCCACATCGACTTCGCTTAGCCGCCCGATGGCGTCGCGCACCTCCACGCGCGTCGCGCCCGTCGTCGCGCGGAAGGCGTATGGGACGCGAACGCGCCAGTTGTCGAGCCAGGGCTCGAAGTGGAAGAACTTCTCGCGACCTGCGCGGCGGCGCGGGCCCTGCGTCCGCAGGTCGAAACCCTCCGTGCGGTCCCAGAGGACGGCCAGCGGCCCGCGCGGCGTGTCGAAGAGGAATCCCCGCAGCTCCGTGCCGGGGAGGCGCACCTCGCGCTGGAAGCGCGCGCCCTCCAGCTCTTCGGCGGCCGTCTCGTAGGCGATGGCGGAGGGCTTGGGCGAGTTGTCGCGGTTAAGTATGCCGTAGTGGTATTCGACTTCGCGGACCTTCCCGTTTCCCGGCGCGATGCCGTTCTCGTCGAAGGACACGCCCTCGTGGAGTTGGAAGGCGCAGAACCCGGCCATGCCGTCGGCCTTGGCGATGACGGCGTTCAGCACCGCGCTTTCGGCACTCTGGCGCAGGGAGTCGCCCAGTGGCGCGTTCGGCTGGGTCTTCGCATAGACTTCCGTGAGAATGATCGGCGTGGCGGCGTGGCCCATGTCGGCGTAGATGCGCTTGGAGCCGAGGATGAGCCCTCGGTAGCGCCAGCCGGGGCCAACGGCGTCGGGCGTCCAGTTGAGGCGTCCCGGATGGACGACAAACATGTCCAGCTTGCCGAAGATGCCCTTGCCGTCGATGAGGCGCATCAGCTCCGGCCGTCGCGCGCTTGTGCCGTAGGCGATCTTGAAGGACATCCCCCTGCGCTGGCGGGCGGCACGGATGGCGTCGAGCCAGCCGTTGTAGCGGTCGTAGAGAACGTGGCGCGTCGCCTCGTCCTCGAAATGGCCGATTTCGTTGCCGAACTCGAAGATGGGTGAACCCATGGCGTCGATTTCGTCCAGCCACTCCGTGATGGTCGCGGCGTCCTCGGGGTTCGCCGGGTCGTAGTCGTGCTTCGGCATCGGGCGCGTGAACCCGGCCCTCATGCCGAAGCGGGCCGCAAGGGCGTTGTCGCCGCTGCGGACATATCGCATCCCGAGCCGCGCCGCGAGGGCGTATTCGGCTTCAGCCTCGGCGGCGAAAGTATTTCCCATGCGGGCGGCGACGCCAAAGAAGAAACTGTCGTCCCACGAGAAGCGGAATGGCGGAATGACGGCGAAAGTCGTGCGCGTGAACTCCTCCGCCTCGCCCTCGCCGACAGCGAGCTCGGCGAAGAAGATACCGCGTCCTGGCGCAGGCACCGTGGCGCGGGATGAAATGCGACCGTGCGGCTTGATTGTAATAGTGCGTTTTCGCGCGAAGATTTCGCGGCCATCCCAGTCACGGACGACTAGGGAGACGGACACCGCCTCGGCTCGGTGGCCGGCCGTCTCGGTGATCGTGAAGTCGAGAGCCGCGTCGCCGCCGTCGAAGATGTGGTTGCGCGCGGGGCAGGAAAGCGCAAGAGAGAAGGGGAGGCCATGCGCCCTCGCGCAACATTCTTCCGGCGTCTCGCCTTCGCGCATCTCGCGGAAGACGATGTCGCGCGCGAAAAGACCTGCGCCGCGTTCATCCAAGTTGACGCTTTCGTAGCCGTTGCCGGACCAGGCCTCCCTGCCCACGAGGGTGAAAACGAGGTTCCCGTGGGGGGAGCGGACGACTTTCCACTTCCCCAGCGTTTTTTCCACTGGCTCGGCCTCGCGCCCCGCTTCGTGGCGGCGCCAGCGGCCTGGCTTGACGGGGAATTGCCCCTTGGTCGCGCCCTCGCCGTGCGGCATGAGCAGCGTGCAGGTGCGCGGAGGCTCTTCGCCGCCACCACGCACCTCTATGCTGGCCACGACGCTGTCCACCCCCTGGGTGACGACGACCTCGCCCCGCCAGCCCTTCTGCTTCAGGCGAACGGAGCCGATGCCGACGATTCGCCCGCCGCCCTCGCCGCAAATCCACGAAACGCCATCGTCGCCGCGCTCGATTGAAAGGCCACCATGCGCGACCGCCGCCGCCGACAGAAAGGCGGCGACGGCGGCTATGCGGATACCTATCGTGCGCGCACCTGTCATCTCATGATGATGGTGGTTGCGGAGAGGGTGTATTTTGCGCTGTAGCGTGTGCAGGGCGTTCCGCCGATTGTGACGCTCTCGGTCTCGACTATTCCCGTCAGGCCCCTTATCTTCTCAAGGACGAAGTGGGACGACAAGTCGCTGGCGGATGTTGGAACAGTCGCGATTACGGCCTTGAAATAGTCTCCGACGCTGGATGTCGCGAAGTCGTCAGCAAAGCCGACGTTGACTTTCGTTGCCGCGTCGGCCGGTTCGAAGGACACACCAGTGAAGCCGTTCACAAGGGTCGCTTCAGGCGCAATCACGATCTTCGTGTCGTTGGAGAAGACCATGTTCAGCCCCGCGACCGCCGCATCGTTGAGCGCGCCGATGCCGCCCTCGCGGACATAGCACATCTTGGTGGAACTCGCGCCGAAGGAGAGCTCGCCGCCGAGGATAAGGTCGCCCTCGCCGTGCTTGAACATGATGTCGTCCATCTTGACGGGCACACCGACCTTGAAGGTGATGCCGTTCGTGACATCGAATCCAAACGGACCCGAACCGTAGATGCCGCGGTTCACCGTTGAGAAGTCGATGCTCGTCGCCGGACGCAGCGTGCTATACATGTCCAGTTTAAGTGAATCGTATTTGAATGTATCGAGCGCACCGCCCAGCGCATTCGCCGAGTTGAATTCAAGCGCGGCTCCTGTATCTTCAGTTCCTATCCCACTCGTTACATATATTCTGCCGAAGAACTGTGAATTGTCACCATAAAGTTGAGGGCTTCCCAGAACATCACTACCGAGATTACCATCAACACCGGCACCATATAATTTCAAAGGCCCCTCGCCGGAGAGATTGGCTGAAAGTCGAGTCCAGCGACCTTTGTAACGCGCCTGGAATTCCAAATATGACTTATGGTCATATTCTCCTGCAATGCAGATGTTGCCAGTAATAGTATGCGACCCCGTCCTGTTTGAACGCAATATTTTCCCTGGATATATTGTCGCAGAAGATATTTGTGAATTTCCTCGTGCGTATATATCGTCCCCTGCGATGGTGAGCGAATCGCCATTGAAGACTGCATTGCCTATTTCAGAAACTCTATTGGTAATCAGGTAGTCATATCCGCTCTCCGCTGCCCTTTCGTTTGACCAAGTCGATTCAGAGCCATTGAGCGTCCCATCATTGGGAAAATTCGCAACGCTTACAACCACAGGGCGGATGTTGAGATAGATGTGTTGGACGCCCATGCCGTCCTTCTCGACCGTGAACGACGTCTTTGGAAGGCCATAGATCTTTTCGGTCGCATCGACGAAGTCTTCAGCCGAAAGGTCTTCCGCGCCTGTTGCGATGGTCAGAATTTCCTGCCGCGTCGGCGCAACATGTAGCGGCAACGCGACTTGTTCAGAAAGCGAAATCTTCTGCACAGTGCCGGACGGGATAATATAGGACGAGTCAAGTGAGACGGATGCCGCCGTATGTGTACTGTCGTCGTAAGAAATTTCAATGGTATCGTTGCCGAACCGCACAATCGCACCGGGTTCCGGATCAATGACGAAATCGGATGGGGACTTGACCGCATAAAGCGTGGCCCCGGAGGCAACGGAAATCTTCTGACCCGCAGGGAAGGTTGCCGAGGATGTGATGAGGAGCGTTCCGTTCTCGACTACGATATCACCAGCCGTGTAATCGCCGCTCAGCGTGACTGTGCCGGGGCCGGTCTTCGTAAAGCCGTAGCTGCCACTAATCGGCATCGGAAGTTCGAAGGACGAGCAGTCCTGGTATGGAGTCGCGGTGCTGTCGCTATAGACATAGTTGGTGGCGCAGATGCGGAATCCTGATGCGGAAACTGTGATTCCTCGCACGGCATTAGGAGTGATTCCGCTTTTCACGGACAAAACGGCATTTGCTGATTCTACCGAAAGTGCGTCCGCGCGAGCAGTTGCAGGAGACCCGAGGGCGTTCGCCGAGGCAAGCTCGAAGGGAACCGTCGCGGTATCCAGGCGGATTTTGCCAATGTATGCCGAGTTGTCCCCTCCAAGAACGAAGAGACTTTGCGCAGGGAGACCGGGGGCGGGATTGACGCGAATCGCGGAATCGGTGTCAGAGCACGAAAGATTCGCGTTGAAAACAAGACCTGCCCAGCCAGAGCTAGCTGCAAATGTGGCCCGATGCTCCGCCGACGGATTGTCCAGCGTCGCGTTGCCGGCCACCTCGTAAATGTGAGAGCCACGATATCCTGAAATGACACCCGAATGCCAACGGAGGTCATTAAGTGTAACATCGTTTTGCAATCTGATAGTTGGAGACGTGGAGCCGTCATCTGCTCCGATGTGAAACGCTCCGTCGTGTGTCACGGCCGCTGCCGTGGTAGCAAGGTTGAGTGAATCCGATTTCACGATGTGAAGGATGTCGTCGGAATTAATTACACTTGGAGCGACGCCCAAGGAATTCGTCCAGTTCGCAGGCACCGAAATCGGAGCGGCAACGGCTGTCTTCAGCCAATACTCTTCAGCTGCGGAGGCCGTATTGGCGAGGCCCAGCGCGGCGGCGATGGTGGCGCAGATTGCTATTTTTTTCATTGAGTGTTCTCCTTGTGTTTGGGGTTAGTGAAAAAGGATGGTTTGCAATTTCCAAAGTGATATATCACCATTCAACGACAAAAAATATATCACATTGCAGGGGGAAAGTCAAGTTTTTTTTTGTGCTGAAACGCAGAAGGGAATGGTGAAACGCGATGATGGCTCATCGCGTTCAGCGGAAACGGACTTAAAAGTGCCCCGGAGCTGAGCCGTGCGTGAAGCCGCGGAACGAGAAGGGGCGGCCTTCGGGGATGTAGCTGTCGGGGAAATGGACCATGACCTTGTCATCCTCCAGCCGGCGCTGGAGTTCGCGGATTGGAACGTCGGCCACATCGCAGTTCTTGTCGAGGGCAAGGCTGGCCGCCTCACCGGCGGCCTGTCCGGTAAGGATGGCCGGCGGGATGACGCGAAGAATGTCCCACCCGAAGCCCTCCGCCGACGCGCTCCGGCCCGCCGTGAGCAGGTTGGGCGCGTCGTGGCGGCAAATCGTCCCGAACGGCACCTCAAAGAGGTGGCAGCGGTGCTCGAAATCGTTGACCGCACAGATGGAGTCGTCGGCGTGGTTGTAAACGGAATCGTAGCGGAAGGTGGCGTCGCCGACGAGGCAGGCTGTCGTGCGGAACTGCGGCATCAGCGGGATGCGCGCGATTTCAACGGCTTCGCGCCCCTTCTCGGCCACGATGGCGCGGATTTTGTCGAGCATCGCGTCGTGGTTGGCGAGCAGGTAGGCTGTGACCTCCTCGACCGTAAGTCCGGACCAGCGGGGAACGTCGGTTGGCTGGTTGTCGCCGAAGAGGTTGATGCCGCCGCCGGAAATGCCGCCAGTCAGCGCCTTCTCGGAACGCCCGCTTTCAACGGCCTTGGCGCAGGTCTCGGCCGTCGCGAGCGAGCCAATCCAAGTGAAGTAGTTGGCGCCGGCGCGCGTCGGGACGCCAGCCGAACGCAGCAGGTCGGCGTCGCCGGTGGTGTCGGCAAAGACCTTGGCCTTGAAGAGGCGCAGGCCGTCCTTGCAGAGGGCAACGACCCCCTTCACGCGGGCGCCGTCCATCACGGGGCGCGCCACGGCGCAGTCAAAGAGCAGATCGACCCCCTCGGCGCGGAGCTTCTCGTCGAGCTGCATCGCGTAGAGGTAGGGCGAGAACTTCGTCATGTAGCGCACCCGCGTGGGCTGGGACGGCTCGCCGTCGCGCCACTCGGCGGGCAGGGTGTCGTAGCCGAGCTTGATGGAGTCGCGCAGGAACTCCTCGGCGAGGCCGAAGCAAATCTGCTTCCCGAGGCCGTTGCACATCGGGACGAAAAGGTTGATGAGGCCGAGGGTGGCGAGGCCGCCGAGGATGTTGCTCTTTTCGAGGAGGAGCGTCTTCTTGCCGCGACGGGCCGCCTGGAGCGCGGCGGCGCATCCGGCCAGGCCGCCACCGGCGACGATGAAGTCGTATTCCCGGTCATAGGAGGACGGCGCGCGAGACGATGAAAGGGGAATCCCGCAATGGGGGCAGAACGAAAACGCTGCAGCAAGCTCCTCGCCGCAAACTGGGCATTTGTTTTTCATGCAGTCCATTATACCTCAAAACCGGCGCAAGAGCGCAAGAAAAACGATTGGCGGGCTTATGCCTTCTTGAGGATGCCGAGGGCGTCGATGCGCTTGGCGAATGCGGCGTATTCCTCGTCAGTCAGCGGCGCGTAGGGGTAGCGGTAGGGGCCGCAGTCGAGGCCGATGTATTTCATCATCGCCTTGCGGTAGGACCAGTTCTCGCTCTCGATCATCAGCTCAACGACGCGGTTGGCCTCGTCCTGCATCTTCGCCGCGCCCACGGCGTCGCCCTCGAAGGAGCGGCGGCAGATTTCGGCGAAGTGGCGCGGGATGATGTTGTAGGTCGTCCCGATGCCGCCGGAGAAGACGTTGCGGAAGGCCAGCGCGCAGACAAGCTGCTCGTCGCGGCCCGCGAAGAAGATCGCCTCCTTGCCCTTTTCGACGAGCTTGCGGCGCAGGCACTGGACCGCGAAGTAGTCCGTGCCGGTGTATTTCATGCCTTTGACGTTGGGGAGGTCGAAGAACTTGACGTCCCGGCTGGGCACGACGGCCGCCTTGATGGAGTAGATCATGAAGGGGAGGTCGGTCGCATTGGAGATGCGCTCGTAGTGGCGGTAGGCGGCCTCGAAGGTCTGCCCGAAATAGACGGGCGCGACGGAGGACACCCAGTCGATGCCGACCTTTGCCGCATGGCGGGCGAGCTCGACGGCGTCATCTGTGGCGACGCAGCCGACATGCGCGATTAGCTTGGCCCTGCCGGCAACGGCCTTGACTGCACGCTCCACGACTTTCTTGCGCTCGTCGAGCGAGAGGAGGAAGCCCTCGCCGGTGGAGCCAGTCAGGTAGAAGCCGACAAGCCCGTTGGAGAGGCCGTGCTCGACGAGGCGTTCAATCATTTCCTCGTTGACGCTGCCGTCAGGCGCGATGGGGGTGAACATTGCGGCGTATGCGCCGCGCATTCCGGCGAATTCGGGGGAGGTGAAGGTAGGAGCATTCATGGTAGAGAGGTTGGGAAGTTTGTTGAAGTTTGGCGCAAGCGCCTTGGATGTTTGGAGGTTGGGAAGGTTGGAGTTAGTGGACGGGAGACGTTGGACGAGAGACGAGATGCTGAAAATGATCGTTAGCGTCTCATGTCTCTCGTCTCACGTCAGGTTCTAATTTCTTCGGGGGTGAGGCGGGTGGAGACGACGGAGTGCTTGCGGGCGTCGGGCCAGTGCTTGGTGTAGGTGGTGCAGAGGAGCTCGCCGTTTGGCAGGAGTTCGACGCCCGAGTAGCCGGTGTCGCAATTCCAGCCCTCAAGCTGGGTGCCGTCCGGCGCCTTTGCGCCAGCCCAGCTCTTGAGCAGATGGATGCGGCAGGCGCCTGGCCTGGCGTTTCGGAGGTCTTCATACGTGCCAACCCAGGCGACATACTGCCCGTATGTCGGGGAGCCGATCATGCGGTCGCGGAAGGCGATGAAGAGGCGGCCATCGGGCAGGACGATTCCCTCGTGGCGGTCGCCGGAGAGTTCAGGGGCGGTATCGACGGGGGCGGTCCAGGTCGCGCCCTCGTCGCGGCTGAAGCACATCATGCTGCAGGCGGTGTGGCGGTTCTCGCGGAGGAGGAGGGCGATTTCCGCGCCGTCGGGAGAGCGGATGGCGAATGGCTCGCAGAGGTTCTTCTCCGGCACGGCGGCTATGATGCGCGGCGCAGACCACGAAAGGCCGTCGTTCGAGGTCGCCATCCAGACGTTCTGGTCGTCGGTGGGGCGGTCCTTGGCCTGTTCCTGGCTTTTGAAAACCTGGCCGAACAGGGCAACCGAGCCGTCCTTGAACTGGATGAAGCCCGTGGGCGGCATCATGGCCGACACCTCGGCGGGCGGAGCCATGCGCCAGGTCACGCCGTCGTCATCCGAGAATACGATGCCGAGGGGGCAGGGGCCGACGTGGACGTCGCCGGAAGGGGGCCGCGCCGAGAAGACAAGCAGGCGCTCGCGCCCGTCAGGCAGGACCATCTTCTGGAGGGTGGGGCAGTTGAGGCAATGCGTTGCGTATTCAGGCGGGAGGCGGTCTTCGATATGGGTCCAGGTGCGGCCGCCGTCTAGTGACTCGGCAGCGGGGCCGCAGGGGCCGCCGTGGCCGAGGGTCCAGACGCAGATGAGCTTGCCAGTCCGCGTGAGGACGGTCGTCGGATGCCCCTGGTAGGTGTCGGTGGTTCCGGCGGCGATGATGGTCTGGCGCGAGACTTCGCCTGAAATGTCAATGAGAGCACTGTTCATCGTTCAAAGGTGATATATCACTAGGTAAAGATTATTCCAAATTGGGCGATTCCTGTCAAGGAACGCGGAAATTACAATTGCGCGGAGGACGGCGTTTCGCTAGAATAGAAAGGGAAATGAAGGAAAAGAAGACAGAAAAGCGGGAGTCGTTCAAGGCGCGCGCCTACCGCATCATCGAGGGGCGCATCCTTGGCGGCAAGCTGCGTCCGGGCGACGTCATTGACCGGCGGTCGATGGCGGCGCAGCTCAAGATGAGCGTCGCGCCGGTGCTTGAGGCGATGCTGCTTCTCACGGAGGACGGGCTGCTTGAGACGCGCCCGAGGCGCCTGACGCGCGTGGCGAAGCCTCGCCCTGAGGACGTGCGCGGGCGCCACTGGCTGCGCGAGGCGCTGGAATGCCAGGTGGCGCGGCTTGTCTATGGCGAGCCCATCCGCCGCAACTGGGACAAGCTCCTGCCGCTGGCGCAGGCCGTGGACAGCGCCCTGGCCGACGACGACGTGCGTTGGAGGGCGGAGTCGGAGTTCCATGCTGCGCTTGCTGCGCTCGTGGGGTCGGACGCCTTCCTCGCCGTGTTCCGCAAGACCGTCAGGGCGAACCTCTTCTACGAAATCAAGGCGCTGAAGACAGAGTCCTCGCATGGGCCGGCAAGCAGCCATGTCGCCTTGCTGGAGCATCTCAGGGATGCCGCGACGCCCGAAGAGGCCGAGGCCATCGCGCGCACCGATTTGAACAGGGGCAAGTCCGCCATCTTCGAAGATGACGACGCCTCGTGATTCGCCTACTCGCCGATTAGGCGCGAGATGAGGATCTGCGAATCGTAGTAGTCGTATTTGGCCGAGACGACCGTCGCCTTGGCCGACGACAGCGCCACCTGGGCGTCGGAGCGTTCGAGTTCCGAAGCCTTGCCCACGGAGTAGCGCTCATTGACGATGCGGAGGTTTTCTTCGGCGAGGTCGCGCGATTCAATGGCCACCTTCAGTTGCTGCTGCGCCCGTATCGAGGCGAGGACCGCCGTGATGAGGCTGTTGTGGAGCGAAAGCTCCTCCTGCGCGACCTTGCTGCGGGCGATGCGGAGCTGCGCCACGGCGGCTTCGATCATGCGTTTCTTCCGCCCGCCGCAGAAGACGCTCTGCGTGAGCTGGCCCGCGCCAACGAGCTGCCAGAGGAGGGTGGACTCGTCGTATGTGGCCTTATACTGAATGGAGACGCCAAGCGAGGGGTAGAGGTTTGCGACGGTGTAATCGACATAACGCGAGGCGCCTTCCGCGGAGGCGCGGAGAGAGGCCAGGGCAGGGGCGTTGGTGCGGGCGATTTCCATGAGGTCGTCGGCGGAGAGGCCCTCGTAGGTGCGAATGCCTTCGTCGTCGGCGACGGTGAGTTCGGGCGCGCCTTCGATGCTGAGCGCGGCGTTGAGCGCGGCGCGGGCGGTGAGGACGGCGTTGGAGGCGGTGACGGCGGTGAGGGCGGACTGCGCCCAATCGACGGCGGCCTTGGAGACGGCGTAGGAGTTCACGGCGCCGACTTCATGGCGGTCCTTCATCTGCTGGAGGTGTTCGGCATAGACGGCGGCCGTCTCGGCGGCGACGTCGCGCAGCTCGATGTCGCGGCGGAGCTCGTAGCAAGCGGCGCGGATTGCGTAGAGGGTGGCGTTCTCGGCGGTGCGGACGCCGCGCTCGGCGGCGATGAGGTCGAGGACGGCCTTGCGCTTTGCGGCGCGCGACTTGCCGAAGTCGTAGGCGAGCATGGTGAGGGAGGCGGATCCGCCCCAGGCGCCGTCGTGGGTGGAGTCGGCGTCGGGCGAGACCTTGGCCGCCTGGTAGGTGTAGCCGGCGGCGGCGTCGATGGCCGGCAGGTAGGCGGCCTTGGCGTCGCGGACCGCGATCTGCGCGGCGATGACGGCCTGGCGGGCCTGCAAAATGGCAGGGCTGTTGGTGAGGGCGGCGGCCTCGAGCTGCGCCATGGTGACGGCGCCGTCGGGCGGCAGGCCGGTCTCGGCGTAGGTGGCGACCTTCTCGCCGTTGAGGCGGGAGTCTTCCTTCTGCGCCTCGCGGGCCTCGCGGACAGTGGCGCATCCAGCCGCGCACAGCGCGGCGACTAGGAGCATGTTGCGTGTTGTTTTCATAGGGGGTAGGTTTTGGTTAGGACAAGAGGGACGGGAGGGACTGGAGTGACGGGAGGAACAGGAGGGACGTGGGGATAGCTTTATTCATTCGAGGTTCCTTGTTCCCTTGCATTCGGGATAGCCGGTGCAGCTCCAGAACGCATTGCCGGCATTGCGTCCTTTCTTCGCTATCATCTTGCGCATGGGCTTGCCGCATTTCGGGCATGTCGGCGCCCCTTCGGCTTGCATCTGCCTGTCGCGCTTTTCCAATCGTGCGGTGGAAAGTCGTTCGGTGAATCCGCCCGAATTGCGAAATTCTTCGCCGGTGGCTTTTATTTGCTTGGTGAGCAGCGAGCAAGTCCTGTCAATGACGGAGAGAATGGAATTGGCCGCGACGATGGGGTCTTCCGCTTCAAGGAAAGGGGCGAAGCGTTGGCGCATTCCCAAGAAATACCGCGCGTATTCATGCCGCGCATTTTCGCCAAGGTCGCCGGTGTAGGGGTCGAGTTTAAGATCCCTGAGGCGCGTCATCTCCGGGGCGGATACCGCCCAGGGCAACGCGCCATGGCCTATGAGAAAGGCCTCGAAGTCGCCCGCAAGCTCTTCCAGCGAACCTTTCGCCACGTCGTAAAGGCGAAGCTCCGTCTCCTTGGACGTTCCGGCGCGGGCCGAACCCTCCACGATGTTCTGTCTCGCGGAACGCGCCGCGCCAATCATCTGACCAACGGCTTTCCCTAAGGGGTCGTTCTTGAAGGAGAAGTTGCGCTCGCAAAAGACTTCCGTGGCATGATACAGCAGGCATGCGTATCCAAAGGAAAACGTGCGGCGGTAGCCGCCATGTCTTCCAATGATGGGAATCATTTTCCCTCCGGTCTCTCGGGGTCTAAACATCTCCGGTCCCTCCGGTCTCTCCAGCCCTTCCGGTCGCGACTCTTCTGCACACCACCCACGCGGCGATGGACCAGACAACGGTCATGGCGAGGCAGAAGAGCCAGACTGGCCGCCAGCCTATGCCATAGACGAGGGTGAGGGCGAAAGCCGTCCAAATGCCGCCGCCCATGAAGGGCTCGTGCAGCAACTGCTTGTAGCCGAATGAGGCGGCCGCGATGGTCTTGCTGTCGGGATCGACCGTCCTGAGAAGAAGCAGGCCGGTTGCTGTGACGCCGGTGGACTGTCCGAACTCCGCGATGGCCCTCTCGAACCAGGCTTCCTTGAAGAGGCGCGGCGCCAGGAACATGACGAGCAGGAGGCTGAGGAGCGTCCCGGAGACGGCGAGCACCAGGAGCGGCAGCCAGTTGGCGGCGACGACGGCCAGCTTGATCGTGGCGACGGCGGAGAGGACGAGGTAGTCCAGCGAGGCACCGGATAGGCGCTGCATCTGGCCGTGATCGACAAGCAGGGTGCCGCCGCACTTGGTGACGACCGTCTGCATCAGGACGCCGCCAATCATGCAGAGCGGGAAGAGCGGGAAGCCCTGGAAGATGCGGCGGGTGGCGTTCGGGAAGATCGCGACCTCCGCGCTGCGGAGTCCGAGCAGCATGAGGTAGCCGATGCCGACGGCCAGGCCGATGATGGCGATGTGCCAGGCAAGGGAGTCGATGGAGTCGCTGGCGACGGTCTGGCGGCCGGCGGCGGGGCGTTCGTCAGGAAGGTGGATGCCGCGCCGCTCGTGCACTGGACGCTCGTCGAAGGCGCGGATTTCGCGCACATAGCCATGCCGGTAGGCCCAGTTCACAAGAACCATGCCCACGACGACGCCGACGATCATGCCGATGGTGGCCACCGTGAGGCCGAGGTCGATGCCGTCCTCCCAGCCGAAGGAACGGAAGCTTTCGGACATCCCGCCGACGGTGCCGTGTCCGCCCTGGAAGCCGATCTCAAGGAGGTTGCCGAATGCCGGCGGCACGCCGAAGACCGGCGCAAGCACGAAGCCGGCGAGGCCGAGGCCGATTACATACTGCCCCCAGGCCAGCAACTGGCCGAAGCAGAGTTGCGGGAATGCGATTCGCACGACTTCCTTGAAGCGCGGCGTGGTGACGCCGAGGAAGAGGGTGGCGAAGATGACGTTGATGAGGAATCCGGGGAACTTCTGCGCGGCGGAAATCCACTCTGCGGGGATGTGGTCGCGGAAGAGGTTCACGAGAAGCAGCCCCAGCAGGCCGCCGATAACGGAACTGGGGAGATAGAGCCGCTGGAGGAATGTGAAGCGGATGCGCAACATCTTCCCGCAGACGAGCAGGAGCGAGAGAACTGCGAATAGTGATATGGCGGTCATAATATCAGGCTACTCCTCGCCAGCGGGAACTGGCTCTGACATGTCATCCGGATTCATCGAGTGCGGCTAGAGCGTCTGGGCAAGCGCCCGCGCGAGCTGGTCGGGGCAGGAGGTGCCGTTGCGGCAGGGGATGCCCTTTAGGAGGGCGATCACTTCCTCGACCTTGCGGCCGATGGCGAGCCGCGCCACGCCGACGGTGTTGCCGGGGCAGCCGCCCACGATACGGCACTTCGTGACGATGCCGTTCTCCACTTCGTATTCAATCGCCGACGAACATGTTCCGATAGTCTTGTAGGTAGTCATGTTTGGTTCTCCTTTTGCGTTGTTGCTTCTTGTCGTCGATCCGCAGACTGGTCGTTTAGCTGGCCTGCGCGGCGTCTTCGGCGGCGCGGGCGGCTTTGACTTCGACGGCGGTCTTCAGGTGGAAGATGTGCTTGACCCCTTCGCGCAGATGCTGGAAGAAGGCGTAGAGGCCAGGCGTGACCATGATGCCGACGAAGGTCGCCATCAGCATGCCGCAGCAGGTCGTGACGCCAATCGCCGTGCGGGCGTTGGCGCCGGCGCCAGTCGCGAAGACGAGCGGAATCACGCCGAAGATGAACGACCAGGCCGTCATCAGCACCGCGCGGTAGCGCATGTTGTAGCCTTCGATGGCGGCGTTGGTGATGTCCATGCCCTCTTCGCGCGCCTGCTTCGAGAACTCGACCATGAGGATGGCGTTCTTGGCTGCGAGGCCGATGAGCATCACGAGGCCGAGCTGCGCGTAGATGGAGAGAGAGCCGGCCGCGCCGAAGCCGTGCGCCAGCGCCCACGGCGTGGAGCAGAGCCAGATGCCGAGCATCGCGCCCAGGGTCGCCGTCGCGACGGTGAGCATCACCGGCACCGGAATTGACCAGCTCTCGTATTGGGCCACGAGGAAGAGGTAGGCGAAGAGCATCGCCAGCGCCATCAGGCCGACGATCTGCCCCTGGTTCTGCTTCTCTTGGTAGGAAAGGTCTGTCCACTCGATTGAGCAGCCCTTGGGAAGCTCGAGCTTCTCGATGGCGTCCATGAGCGCCTTGGAGGGGACGCCGGGGGCCGCCTGGGCGGAGAGCTTGGCGGCGTTCATCTTGTTGTAGCGCTGGAGGACGCGGCTGCCCACGTCGTAGCGCAGCGAGGCGAAGGCCGAGAGCGGCACCGGCTCGCCCTTGGCGTTCGGGACCTGGAGGTTCATGACGTCCTCGGCGGTCTCGCGCATCTCGCGCTCGCTCTGCATCTTCACGTAGAAGGCCTGGCCCTTCATGTTGAAGTCGTTGATGTAGTAGGAGGCCAGTTGCGACTGGAGTGTGAAGAAGAGAGAGGTCGTGCTGACGCCGAGGACCATCGCCTTCTCGCGATCGACTTCCAGGAAGAGCTTTGGCGTGTTTGCGACGAAGGAGTTGCGGGCCGAGGTGGCGAGCGGCTTGCCGTCCTTGTCGGTGAGGGCGGTGATCTGGTTGGCGAGGCCGTTGGCGGCGGCGGCCAATTCGGCCGAGGAAAGCGAGCCGTCGGAGGTCAGATAGAAGGAGAGGCCGCCCGTCATGCCGAGGCCGGGGATGGCCGGCGGCGCAAAGCAGATGATGAGGGCGTCGGGGCTGGCGAAGCCCAGGCCCTGGAGTTTGTTCTTGATGGATTCGACGTCCTGGTCCTTGCCCTTGCGCTCGTTCCAGTGCTTCAGCATGGCCAAGAGCATGCCGGAGGACTCGCCGGCGCCGTTGATGAAGCCGAAGCCGGAGATGGCCATCGTGCTCTGCACTTCGGGAAGGGTGTTCACCTTCTCGCGGAACTCGCGAACGGAATTCATCGAGCGCTCGAGGGAGGCACCTTCGGGGAGGGAGATGTCGCACATGACGACGCCCTTGTCCTCCTCGGGCAGGAAGGAGCCTGGTATCTTGCCGGAGATGGCCCAGATGGCGAGGCCGAAGGCCAGGATCGTCACGAAGGCGAAGAGCGAGCGGCGGGCGAGCGCGCCCATGATGCGGTTGGAGAAGGAGCGGGAGCCGTCAACCAGCGCGTTGAAGGGGGCGAAGATCTTCGCGGGCGTCTCGCGCGGCGGCCGCAGCACTAGGGCGCAGAGAGCGGGAGAGAGGGTCATCGCCACGAAGGTGGAGAGGCAGAGCGAGATGCACATCGTCACGGAGAACTGGATGTAGATCGTGCCGACCATGCCGCCGTAGAAGGCGAGCGGCGCGTAGCAGGCAACCGTCACGAGAGTGGTCGCGATGATGGCGCCTGTGATCTGCCGCATGCACTTGAAGGCCGCCTGGCGCGGGGAGAGCTTTTCGCGCTGCATCAGCGACTGGCAGTTCTCGACCACGACGATGGCGTCGTCCACGAGCGAGCCGATGACCAGCACGAGGCCAAAGAGCGTAAGGGTGTTGATGGAGAAGCCCAGCGCGTAGATGAAGGGGAAGGTGCCGAGCAGCGCCACGGGGATGGCGACCGAAGGCACGATTGTCGCGCGCCAGTCCTGGAGGAAGAGATAGGTGATGAAGATGACGAGAAGGAGCGTCACGACGAGCGTCTGCGCCGTTTCCTTCAGCGAGACGACGACCGACTCGGTGGGGTCGTAGGCGATGTGGTATTCGACGCCCTTCGGGAGGCGGCTCTCCCACTTCTTCAGCTCGTCCTTGACGCGCTTGACGGCGGCCACGGAGTTCGCTCCGGTGTCGCGGTAGATCTGGAGGCCGACGGCGTTCTTGCCGTTGTATTCGCCGATGAAGGAGGTCTGCTGCGCGCCAAGCTCGGCGCGTCCGATGTCGCGGATGCGGAGGATGTTGCCGTTTTCGTCGATGCGGACGATGATGTCCTCGAACTCTTCGGGCGTTGCGAGGCGGCCGGTGGTGTTGATGCGGTACTGCACATATTGGTTGGCGCGCTCGCCGCCGACTGAACCGGCGGTGGCCTGCACGTTCTGCGCGGCGACGGCGGCGTTGACCTCGGCCACGGAGACGCCCAGGGCGTCCATGCGCTGCGTGTCTAGCCAGATGCGCATGGCGTAGGTGTCGCCCATGACCGTCACCGACCCGACGCCGTCAACACGCGCGATGGCGTCCGCGATGTTCTTGGAGACGTAGTTGTTCAGCTCCATCGAGCTCATCTCGCTGCCGTCGGTGAGGAAGGCGTAGAAGCAGAGCATGTCGGAGGAGCGCTTGTTCACCTCGACGCCCTGGCGCGTGACCTCGCTGGGGAGCGTGGGCTCCGCGCGCTTCACGGCGTTCTGCACGTTCACCATGGCGATGTCGGTGTCGGTGCCCGGCTTGAAGAATACCTGGGCGTAGAAGTTGCCGTTGTCCTCGGCGTTGGACGAGAAGTAGATCATGTCGTCCACGCCGTTGAGCTGGTCCTCGATGACGGTGCCGACGGTGTCGAGGACGGTCTGGGAGGATGCGCCAGGGTAGTTGCACATCACGTAGATCTGCGGCGGGGCGATATCGGGGTATTCCTCGACGGGCAGCTTCTGGATGCAGATCAGGCCCGAAAGGACTAGGACGATTGAGCAGACAAAGGCCAGACGCGGCCTGTCGATGAATATGCGGCTGAACATAGGGACTAGGGGCTAGGGATTAGGGACTAGGGGGTAGGGGCTAGGGAGTAGGGAATAGGGGCTAGGGGGCAGGGGCTGGAGGCGTTTTCACTGCCGGGTGCTGCCCTTGGAGCCTGGTTTAATCAACGGCGACGGGCGTGACGGGCGCGAACTTGTCCGTTCCGGGAATCGGGAAGACCTTGTGCGTCCCGCGCGAAATGACCGTCTCGCCGGCGGCGAGGCCGTCCTCGATGACCTCGTAGGACGCCGTTGTGGCGCCGGTGGTCACAGGGCGGCGCTCCGGCATGCCGCCTTCGCCCATCACGAAGATGAAGTCGCCGGTGGCGCTGTGGATGACCGCCGTCGGCGGCACGGCCACCACCTGCGTGGCCACCTTGGCCGCAACGGTCACCTTCACGGCCATGCCGGCCATCAGGGCGCCGTCGGCGTTTGGCACGGTGTAGTAGAGCGTAACGGTGTCGGTCGATGCGTTCGCCGCGTTCTCAACGAAGTCGAAGGCCGGCTCCGCCGCGTATTCGGCGCCGTCGGCGAGAGTGATCTTCACCATGTATTTATCACGCAGCCCCGCCACGCCGCCGTAGGTGGCGCCGAACTCGCGGGCGCTCATCGAGAAGGCGAGCCGCACGGGATCCTGGCGCACGATTGTCGTCAGCGCCCCGGAGGCCGTGGCGACGTAGTTGCCGACCGTCGCCTTGTTCAGGCCGATGCGGCCGTCGATCGGCGCGACGATCTCGCAGTGGGCGAGATTGTCCTCGGCCGCGACCAGCGCCGCCTGCGCCGCCGCCAGGGAGGCGTCCGCGACGGCCTTGGCGCTTGTGGCGGAGTCCAGGTCGTCGTCGCTGGCGACCTTCTTGTCGTAGAGGGCCTTTGCGCGTTCGAAGGTCTTGGTGGCGTAGCTGGCGCTGGCCTCCGCCTGGGCGACGGTTGCGCGGGCGCTTGCGGCGGCCGCCTCGTATTTGACCTTGTCGATGGTGTAGAGGATGTCGTCCTTCTTCACATCCGCGCCCTCGCGGAAGTGGACGGCAACGATCTCGCCCGCGACCTGCGGGACGACCGCGACCGTCTCCAGCGCCATGATGCGTCCGTTGTATTTGCGCACCTGGACATGCTCGACCGTCTTGGCGGTGGCGGTTCCAACGACCATTGGCGGCATGGCGCCCTGTCCAAACGCGCTACCGGCGCAGATTGCCGCCGTCGTGGCGGCCACGAATGAAAACTTGACAATTGCCTTGTTCATGATTGTTCCTTTTTTGTAAATCGAATTCCTTGAGCCATTAAATCAGAGTCCCGCAAATCAGAGTCCCGCAAATCAGAGTCTCCCTTACATCAGAGTCTCTCTCCCCCGGCTTTCCCATTCAAATATTCGAGCCAGCGAACGCTGAGGGCCTCGCGGATCTTGGCGAGGACGGCGGCGAAGGCGGCCAGTTCATCTTTGGACACGCCAATGTCGGCGTAAATCTGTCCAAGCAGGGAGGCGGAACGCGCCTTGACGCCCTCGAAGAACTCGCGCCCCTCGACTGCGGCGGTGATAACAGCCGCGCGCCGGTCGTTCGGGTCCTGGGTGCGCTCAAGCATTCCCAGTGCGACTAGGCGCTCGACGGTCTGCGATGCGGCCGCCGCGGTGATGTCCATGTCGTGGGCGATTTTGTTCACGCGGACGCCATTCGGCGCCGTTGCCAGGATGTGGCCGAAAAGGCGCACCTGATTGGCGGAAAGCTTGCCGAGGCGCTCCTCGAAAGCCTTCATTCCCTTTATCGGATAGGCCTTCTTCGCCACCATGGCGAAAAGACCCGAAGTCATCACCAAATTGAGCCAGTCCTCGGCGGCGCTGCCGAACTTTTTGACGTCCTTAGTCTCTTTTCGCTTCCTGTCCATAAAGCGCTTTCCTTCTAAAAAACGTAGCAACCATGCTAGCACAAGCCCGGTTAATTGTCAAGCCGCATTAACTATTTTTGAGGTAGGGAGGTGGCGGGATAGAAGGGGGATTTGGTATAATGAATGCGGAAGAACATGAAAACAGACAATCCCAGAATCCTTTTCTTCTCCGACTCCCATGGCGTGTTCGCCGCGCTTCAGGCGTTGCGCAAACGCGTCGAGGCCGATGCCCCGGATCTCGTCTGCTTTTTAGGCGACGCCCTCTACCACGGCCCGCGAAACGGCGTTCCGCAGGACTACGACGGCGCACGCGCGGCGGAGGAGTTCAACGCGATCGCCGATAAGATCGTTGCCGTCCGCGGCAACTGCGACGCCGAAATCGACCAGCTGATGCTCTCCTTCCCGATGCTGGGACCTTATGCCACCGTTCAGGTGGGAGGCGTCCGGCTGTTCCTCTCGCATGGCCACATCTGGGGGCCGGACGAGCAGCTGCCGCCGCTTCCGGCAGGGGCGATTGTCGCAACGGGGCATACGCATGTGCCAATCGCAAGGCAGGTGAATGGAATCTGGTGCTTCAACCCCGGCTCGATTTCCATACCCAAAGGCGGCTCCGTTCCATCCTACGCGCTATTGGATGGCCGCACGCTATCACTCCGCAGCCTTGCTGACGGTGAACCCTACCACACTGCGGAACTGTGATGGTTGCGAGGCTGATAACCATTCTGGCGGTCGCCGTCGCCATTGTCGCCACTGCGGCGGACGAGCAGGTATGGCTGTCGCAAGGCGTCGCCGTCCATGTCACGGACTCCGTGCACTTCACGCTTTCCAACACAATGTATCTGGAGCATGGCGAGTACTTCTGCGACGAAGAGGCCTTTTCGGCCCGCTGGAAGTTGTCTGAGCGCTGGGCTGTCGGCGGCGGCGCGTCCTACTCGCAAGACCGCGTGGAGAGGGTGAGGGGGGAACCGCCAGACGATGTTTACATCCGCCACCACTGGGACTGGAGCGGCCGCCCTACCGAGCATCTGGCGCTGGACTGGTCGTATCCCGTCGGCGACTGGATATTCATGGACTCCCACCGCATCTACATGTATTTCCGCGAGGACGAGCGCGACTGGGCCGTTTACCGCAACATCGCCACAGTGACCGCGCCGCCAGTGCCGCACCTGCCTTGGTCGCCGCGCCCCTACTTCACGCAGTTCATCTACTTCTCCGGCCGCGACTGCTACAACGGCCACGACCGCTTCAGCCAGTTCCGCTCCATCATCGGCATGAGCGTCACCCCGCTTGAGCACCTTTCGCTTTCGGCATACTGGCAATATAGGGACATTGAAACTCCCTCCTGCGACTGGGTCCAATTCCGTATCGTCGGCTTCTACGCGAAACTTGTCTTCTAGGGTTTGGCTAGACGGCTTTGGGTCGGCTTGGAAATTCAATTCGCCCTGCCCGCAAGCGCCAGGAGAAGCGACAGCGCCATCCCCACCGCCGGAAGGAAATCCAGGCTGGGGAAAAGGGTGCCTGCGAGTCCGCAAAGCCCGCCAGCGGCGACGGCGGCAAGCCAGAAGCGGCGGTTGACGCGCCCGCAGATTATCGACACCGCAAGCGGGCAAACCACGCCCGGGGTGTAAATGGAATATGCCTTGAGCAGGACGCCGATGATGTCGCCGCCGAAAAGGGCAAGGACGGTTGCCGCAACCGCCATGGCGGCGACGGCGATCCGCGTCGCGCGGACGCTTCTTGAACCCGCAAGGTCGCCGGCCACGATTGCCGCGGCGTTCACGAGACAGGTGTCGGCCGAAGACAGGACCGCGCAGAAGAGTCCGATTGAGAGGCAAAGCCGCAGTGCAAGTGGGAGTTTCGCGGCGATGCGCAAGATTGGGTTGCCGGCGCCGGGCGCGTTGGTGGCCGCCCACATCCCCGCAAGGGCGATTGCCACGCCGAAAGACAAAAGTGCGGGCACGGCGGCCAGCGCGGCGCGGCGCGCCGTGCGTCCGTCGCGGGCGACGAGCGAGCGCGAAGCGATGTCCGGCCCGAGAAAGTAGGCGCCGCCGACGGTGAGCAGGGAAAGGATTGCCTCGCGGGGGCCGAATTCGGGCGAGAGCAGCCGGACGGATTCGAGAGGAACCGGCGCCCCGCCGCACTTGCCGGAAAATATCCAAAGGAAAAGCCCGCCGAATCCGGCGGCCAGGACAAGCATCTGCGGGGCGTCGGTCTTGACGACGGCGCGCTGTCCGCCTATGAGAGTGTAGAGGGCGACGATTAAAGCGCAGAGGATGGTGGGCAGGGCGGTGCCGCTGGAGCCGGTAATTGCACACCACAATCCTGCAAAGGCGGCGAGTTGTGCGCCGATGACGGCTGGCCATGAAATGGCGATTACGATGGCCACAAGGCGCTGGGCCAAGGGCCCGGCCGTCTGGCGGGCGAGCTCCGGTAGGGTGCGGGCGCCGGATTCGCGGATTTTGGCGGAAAGGAGGATGCCCTGGAGTGCCAGGCCGACGGCACCGGAAGCAAGCCACCAGAATGCCGGAAAACCAATTTTCTCGGCTCGTTCAGCCACGCCCAGGGTTGCGGATGCGCCGAAAATGGTGGCCAGGAGAGTCAGGAACACCGAAATAGTTCCGCACCTCTGCCCGGCGACCACGAAATCCGCAAACTCACCACCCAATTTCATGGCGAATGATTATACCAAAATGCCGTTTTCATTATGCTGCGCCTTGGTGACTGCTCGACAGCGTGGGCATCCGCCGTGCAAATGTCGGGAGTCTCCGCTATAATGAAACCAGTCATGAACAGAGTCGCAGAATTCAGCCTACGCTTCGCCGGCGTCTTGCGCCACGAAAAGCAGCAATGACGGCGCCCGCCATATTCTTTTTGGAGGCCATCCCAGGCGACCCCATCCAGGCGACGACGCTTGCCGGCATCCGGCGCTATGCGGCCGCCCGTGGGTGGGGTGTGGAGTCCGTAATGACGGATGATTCGCGCCCAGACCGCCTCCAGCCGCTTCTCCGGCGCCTACGCCCCGCCGGATGCATCATCGATTGCGCCGACGGGCGGACTGACCTGCCGCCGCGTCTCTTCGGCAAAGTTCCCGTTGTCTATCTACACTGTCCGCAGAACGCCTACGGCACCCGCGCCTTGCGCGTCGCCTCGGACAACGAGGCCATTGCCGCCGCCGCGTTCCGCGAACTCTCGCTTGGCCGTCCGGCGTCATACGGCGTCGTCGGATTCCGGGCCGTGCGCCCCTGGTCGCGGGCGCGGGAACAGGCGTTCACCGCCCTCGCCAATGCGTCGGGCAGCCCGTGCCGAATCTTTCGCCGCCTTTGGGGATACGGCGGCCACTACGATCTGCGCCGCGCCGAACGACTCGCGAAGTGGCTTGCCGCCCTGCCGCGCCACAGCGCCGTCTTCGCGGTGAACGACGCGACGGCCGCAGAGGTTGTCAAGGCCGCGCGAGCCGCCGGACGTGACATTCCGCACGATCTGACCCTCCTCGGCGTCGATGACAACCGCGTCCTCTGCGAGGCCTGCTCGCCATCGATTTCCAGTATCCGCATGGACTACGAGCGCGCCGGCTTCCTCGCCGCGCGGATGCTGGGGGAAACGCTGGCATGTCATGGGACATCTAGGACACATGGGACTCCTGGGGCAGTCCACCCGTCGCAGTCGTCCCACCCTGCTCCCGCCACTATTCTTCCGCTTCTCGCCGTCCGTCGCGAATCGACGCGCGGTTCGGGGCGGCACGAGCCCTACATCCTAACCGCCGTCGAAATCATACGCCGCGAAGCGTGCGACGGCCTCACCGCCGGCGAGTTGGCCAGGCGCCTGCCCGGCACGCGGCGTCTTTTGGAAATGCGCTTCCGCGAGGCAATGGGGCATTCCATCCTCGACGAAATCATGCATGTCCGCATGGAGCGCGTGCAGACCCTGCTGGCCAGCACCGACACCCCGATCGGCGCCATCGCCGACTTCTGTGGATTCGGCTCAGACGTCGAACTCCGCCACGTCTTCCGCGCCCAGACCAAAATGTCCCTCCGAGAGTGGCGCAAGCGCAATCGGGGGTAGAAAAAGATTTTTCGCAAAACCACCGCTTTCTTGTTGGGAGGTGTGGCATAATAGTTGCATTGATTATGCGAACGCCTTTCCTCACCATCCTCATACTCGCGGCGGCGGTGGCCGGCGCGGGAGCGCCGGCTGCAACACCTGCTGGGGCGGGAACATTGGCACCTCCTGGTGCGGGAGCGCCGGTTGCAACACCTGCCGGTGCGGGAACATCGGCACCTTCCGGCGCGAGAGCGCCGTGTGCAACACCTGCTGGGGCGGGAACATCGGCACCTTCTGGCGCGGGAGCGCCGGTTGCAACACCTGCCGTTGCGGGAACATCGGCACCTCGCGGAGCGGAAGCGCCGGCTGCAGACGTGGCGTTGCCCCTTGCCGAGTTCCAGCAGAAGGCCCGCCCCGGCACCACAGTGGGCGTCCTGACTGCTGCGCAAACGACGGGCCTGCTCGTCTCCACTGACGACACCTATTCCTGGCCGGGCGTGGAGCTGCGCTTCCCCGACGGCCCGCGCGACCTTTCCGGCGCCGGGATGCTGCGCGTTGTCGTCAGCAACGCCTGCGACAAGGCCTACATGGTCCACGCCGCCCTGCGCACCGGCGCCGACCAGGGGCGCTCGCCATCCGCTTCAGTTACCCTTCGCCCAGGCGCGATCCGCGAAATCGCCATCCCGCTTCAGAACATCCCGTGGGTTCTTTCCGCACCGCTCGACCTCCCTGGCATGCGCCAGAAACCTGGCACCGCAGACGCCTCCACCTACGACCTCTCCGCCTGCATGGGACTCGACATATACCGTGTCCAGACTTCCCACAGGGAGGCCGTCTCCTTTGCCGTCCTCTCGGCGACCATTGGCGAGCGCCCCGTTGCGCCGGCCATACTCGACGCCGCGACCTTCTTCCCCTTCGTTGACAAGTTCGGGCAGTTCAACCACGCCGACTGGCCGCTGAAGATCCACTCCGACGCCGAACTCGCCGCCGCCGGCGAGCGCGAGGAGGCCTGGCTCGCCGCCCACGCCGATAGCCCCATCCCCGGCGCCGACCGCTACGGCGGCTGGGCCGATGGCCCGCAGCTTGCCGCGACCGGCTATTTCCGCACGGAAAAGGTGAATGGCACCTGGTGGCTCGTCGATCCCGAGGGGCACCTCTTCTTCTCGCACGGGATTGATTGCGTCTATGCCGACACGCCGACGCCAGTCACCAAGCGCGAGCACTTTTTCGAGTGGCTGCCCGAGCGCGGCGACCCGCTCTTCCGCGGCTGGGTCGAGCGCAGGAACGGCGACCTCAACATCGACTTCGCGCAGATCAACCAGGTCCGCAAGTGGGGGCAGGACTGGAAGCCGCGCTTCGCCGACCTCGCCGCCCACCGCTGCCGCGCCTGGGGCATCAACACCATGGGCAACTGGAACACCGACTACGCCCGCGCCCCGCGCCGCATCCCCTACACCGTGTGGCTCCACTCGCGCAACTTCCCGCACAAGCTGCCCGTTGCGCGCAAGGGCTTCGGCGACCGCCTCCCCGACGTCTTCCATCCCGATTACCCGGCCTACCTGCGCGAGCGCGCCGCCCAGATGGCCGCATCCGTCGCAGACGACCCGATGTGCCTTGGCGTATTCGTAGATAACGAGCTGGCCTGGAACACGGCCGAAAATCCCGCCGCATACGCGGAGCGCTACTTCGCCATCGTTGAGGAGGTCGTGCGCGAAGCCTTCCCGCACCACCTCTACCTCGGCTGCCGCTTTGCCTGGGGTGGCGAGGACGTCTGGCGCGTCGCGTCGCGTCACTGCGACGTGGTGAGCGTGAACTTCTACGAGCGCTCCCCGGCGCGCGACCTGCCGGAGGGGGCGGAGGACAAGCCGCTCCTCATTGGCGAATTCCACTTCGGGGCGCTTGACTCGGGGATGTTTGGCGCGGGGCTTGTGCCGGCCTTCGACCAGAGGGAGCGCGGCGACTGCTACCGCGCCTTCGTGCGCGACTGCCTCGACCACCCGCGCTTCGTGGGATGCCACTGGTTCCAGTGGCAGGACCAGGCGCTCACCGGCCGCCCCGACGGCGAGAACTACGAATGCGGTTTCGTGACCGCCTGCGATGTGCCCTATCCCGAGATGGTTCGCGCCGCCCGCGACATCGCCGCCGAAATGTATCCCCGCCGCTTCAGCAGAGGGAAATAGGCATCCAACCATCAACCTTTCAACTTCTCAACTTCAATAAGGGAACTAAAACATGAAAAACTCCTGCATCCCCACCTCCGCGGCCCTTGCCGCCGCATGCGCGCTCGCCGCAACCCTCGCCGGCCCCGCCCGCGCCGACTCGACATGGGTCGGCCCGCGCTACAGCACGGATCCCGCCGCATGGAACGTCGCCACAAACTGGGACGGCGGCGTCCCGACCGGCTCCGCGAAGGCCAGCATCCCATACGAAATCAGCAACAACCACGTCCTGCACTTCACCCCGCCGCTGGACTTCACCGGCGAAATCGCCGGCGGCCGCGACGGCTCGACATGGGACATCCGCCTCCCCACCTACCTCAGGCTGACGGTGCTGGACGGTGCGACGTGGACGGTCGGCGGCAATGGGCACCTCATAGCCACCGAGGGCATCGCCCCGCGCATCGCCTCCACCTTCACCGGCACGATCCTCGTCCCGCCCGGCATGGCGTTCACCGCGCCCTCGACATTGAACAAAAACGTCGAGTTCACGGGCAAGGGCACCCTGACGCTCACAACCACGAACCAGCTTTCGCACATCTCCGGCTTCAGCGGAACGCTTGTGTGGGACGGCCCGGAAGGTGCCTCGCTGACCCCGCAGGACCTGGCCGTTCTCAACCAGCGCGGCATCCGGCTCGGCAACGGCGCGTCCATCGCCCTGCGCGACCGTTTCCTCGCCATCAACGGCACCCACGAAATCCCTGACTGGAGCGCCGCTCCGGCAGACTGGAGCTTCAACGGGGCGACAAGCGCGCAGTCCTCGGAGCATACCTTTACCGACACCGTTCCGCACGTCAACGCCGACGGCAGCCTGGCGCTTGTCGATGACGCCGCGCAAGTCCACACCGCCTTCTACAACGGCCGCAAGTTCATGATGCACGACAGCTGGGGCATCCACTTCCGCTGGAAACCCGACGGGACTCTTCCGGGGAAATACGCCGGACGAACGCAGGAGTGGTGCGGAATATTCGGAGTCTATCTCGCGGCCGCGCCTACGGAGTGCGGCACCTCCTGCTTCCAGCCTGCCGGTCGCGGCCACGGGTTCGGCGTCGATTACCTTGGCGGCGTCGCCAAGGCGGGCTGGCAGCTCAACCAGTCGAACATTCCGGTGAACATGAACGCCGCCACGCTGGATGCCATAGCCGCAGGCATCGACCTCAAGAGGGAATCCGAAGTCGATGTGACCTGCCAGAACGGGACGCTCACCGTCACCATCACGCAGGGCGACGCGATGTTCTCGATTCAGCGCCCGACCTTCAACCAGAACAAGACGCTCTCCACCATGCCCGACGGCTACTATGTCGGCATCGCCGCATCCAGCTACTACTACAGCGACAATTCGTCCTACGTCCCCATGGCGACGCACACGATCTCGGACTTCAATGGCTGGTATCGCGCCCGCTCGGCGCACGGCTGGCAGGACGTCGCCGACAGCGTCTATCCCTTTACGGCGTCCAACTGCACCGCCCGCATCTACCAGACGGATTACACCTACGTCGAAAACGCCGCCGCGCTGGAAAGCGACGGCTCCTTCCGTCTGGAGCCGAATGGTTCCCGCACCCGCAACATCCTCCGCCCCAACTCCTCCATGAACCGAGCGGACAAGTGGCTCGTCTCGTTCGATCTCGTCGCCGGCGACGGCACGTCGGCTGAAAACACCCAATACACGAAATTCGGATTTGTCCGCTGCAACGACACCCTTGGTAGCTGGATATTCCGCTTTGACTCGTCGCACGGCGACATCATGAACGAGGCATGGGACGGCTACGCCTATCCCCTCATGGTCTCCTTCTATTGGTATGGCGGCCAGGCGCGCTTCTGGGGAGACTGCGCGGGACGCTCAAACAGGCAGTTCAGCCCGTATTTTTCGACGCCTAAAGTGGTGAAGAACACGACGACGCACGTTTCCATGGTTTACGACGGGAATGCGGGCGTATATTTGGAAGAGCATTCCGGCACACATTCGCTGGACGAGGGCTGGGTTCCGCCAGCCGCCGTCCAGAGCGCCTGGTTCGGCAACGAGGGGAGATCAGGCATGTTCTTCCAGATTTCCCACGGCAACACATGGGGGCAGGTCGATACGGTGCTAAAGAATTTCGCCATCAAGAAGCTTGTCTCGGCTGACACCGCATACGTCGGCGGGGAGATTGCCGTCGATGCGAATGCGACGGCCACCTTGCTCGCCGACGCCTCGTCCGCGAATTCCGCCACCCCGGCGGCGCGTGTGCGCCAGGTTTCGCTTACGGATGGTTCGACGCTGAACGTCACGACCGACGTGGCCGGCACGAAGGTGGAAATCGACTCGGTCGCGATCTCCGGCGACGACGCGGGAATCACCGCAACCGCCGCGACGACGCTCGGCGGCTCGTTGGCCTTCTCGGGCGATGTTCCCGCGACTGGCGCCGTCTTTTCGGGCAATGTGACCTTCGCCAACGGCGTGGCAGAGATTGTCGTGCCCGACTCCTGGAGGGCCGCCAACGACCCAATCCCGCTCTTTACACTCTCCTCGACCTCCTCCGGCACATTGCCGTCCGGCTACACGTTCAAGACCGACGCGGGCGACGACATCACCGACAAGGCGCATGTCACCGTTTCGGGAACCGCCGTCAGCGTGTGCTTCAAGTCGCCCTTCGTCCTCATCATGCGGTAGATGGCCATGAAGAGGGCTGCCCCATTCGCAGCGGCGCTTGCGCTTACCTATTCCGGGATGGCGGGCGGCCAGCCCGCCGTCCCCGCCGTCCTCTCCGACTTCCAGCGTGACGTCGATTCCATTACGCCATACGCCTACGAATCGTTCAAGGCCGGCGGGCCCGACTTGCCGGAGAAGATCGTCCGCCTCGCCTACGATGCGAATCCGGGGCTGAAGCGCTACGACGACGCCTTCCGCAAGGTCATGGACGAGGTGCAATCGACCATTGTCACCGGGAGGCCCGCCGTCTGGCTTATCTACAACATGGGCGTCGTCGTGAAGACGCCGCAGACGGTCTTCGCCATAGACCTCCTGCACCGGCAGGGGCCGCTCATGGAGCCGCTGCTGGACTTCGCGCTCGTCACGCACAACCATGACGACCATGCGGACGACGCCCTTCTCGCCCTTATGGACCGCCACAGGAAGACCGTGGTGTCCAACTTCCTTTGCAACTACGGCGCACACAAGGGCGGGGAAATGCCCGGAGGCTACATCCGGGGCGAGGGGACGCTTGAAATCGGCGACGTCAAGATCCGCGCCACACCCTCTGACCACAACGGCTATCTGCGGGAGTTCACCTCCGCCTTTGAAATCACAGTCGGCGACTGGACTCTCTATCACACCGGCGACTCGTGGCGGCCATCGATGCTCAACCCCGCGCGGCCGCCGGACCTCTGGGTCTGCCATCCGCGCAACGGCCTCGACATCGTGAAGTGCGTCAGCAAATTCCATCCGAGGCGCACAGTAATCGCGCATTTGAACGAACTCGGCCATCAGGGCGGCGGCCGCGTGAGCGTTGCCGACGCCCTTGAAACCGCCGCAGCCATCGAGGCTGAGGGAGCCGAGGCCGTCATCCCCGTCTGGGGCGAGCGCATCCAGTGACGCGGTTCGGGGACGCGAGGAAGCGCGGCAGATTCTTCGCCGGCGCGGGCGCGCGCACCAGACGCTTGTCCTCGCCCGATAGGGGTGGCGGGAGCCACCCCTGCAAGACCTGGCGCGGGGAACGGGGAGGCAGGAGCCACCCCTGCAAGACTGCTCTTTTGCTATAATAATTGCGAAGAGGTTAAAGCATGGGGCGCTTGCCCGGATTCGATTACAAACGGCCGTTTTTCTACATGGTGACGATTAAAGGGCAGCAGGAGCCGCTCCTGCGAAACCTGTGCCCGTTTTCCACGATTTCCCCAGAGGGGCAAATCGTGCCGAACGCCGTTACGGAGGCCTTTGAGCGGGCCATCGCCGACTTTCCGCGCCAGTGGCCATACGTGGAGGGCCTTTCACCGCACGTGATCATGCCGGACCATTTGCACTTCATGGTGAAGCTTGGCCGGCCGGGAGCCACCCCGGTTGCGCTCGGCACGGCGGTGGGGCAGCTCAAGAAGCGCTTACGAGAGGCGTACTGGGGTGTGGTGAGTGGGGTGGCGGGAGCCACCCCTGCAAAACCTGGTCTTGCAGTGGCGGCTCCCGCCGCCACAATGGGGCAGCAGGAGCCGCCCCTGCAACACCCGCTTCAAATTTTCGCGCCGGACTTTCACGATTGGATCGTGAAAAAGGACGGGCAACTCGAGGCTTTCCGGCGGTATATTCTTGAAAACCCCGAACGAGCGGCCATTAGGCGCGCCAACAGGAGGTTTTTCACGCGGGCGCGGCAAATCGAATGGCGCGGCGCCAAATACTGGGCCTACGGCAACGAGGCGCTATTGGCGCTGCCAGTAATCGTGGCAATCAAGGGGCACCGGCAGCAAAGGGATGGGGTGGCGGGAGCCACCCTTGCAAAACCTGGCGCGGGGAACGGGGTGGCAGGAGCCACCCCTGCAAAACCAGCCCCTGCAGAAGCGCTGGCGCGCAACACCCGCGAATGGCTGCTTGCGGCGGCGGGGCGCATAGGGCCCGGCGGGGCGGGCGTCTCGACATTCCTCAGCCCGCTTGAAAAGGAGGCGGCCATCGCCATTGAAAAGGCCGGTGGCGCGCGGATCACGCTCGCCATGCAGGGCTTTGGCGATCACTGGCATCCCTGCCGCGAAGAAGAGCGCCTCTGCGCCGAAGGGCGTCTGCTTTTCCTTTCACCCTATCCGCCGCAGGATGCAAAACTCTCCCGCGCCGACATGTACCACCGCGCCCACGAACTCGTCGATTGGGCGCTTGCAAACTCAACCTTCCACCTTGAGGCCTGGCCATCATGACCGCAAAAGCCACCTTTCACCCCTAATTTAAGGAAAAATAAGAATGGATGTCCACATCTTTGAAATGCCGCTTGATTTTGGCGCGAGCCGCCACGGTTCCGACATGGGGCCGTCGGCCATTCGGCTGGCCGGCCTGCGCGAAAAGCTCGAATCCCTCGGATACCGCGTCAGGCAGTCGGCGTCGCCAGTGAGGACGCTGCCGCAGGAGACCCTTGATCCGGGCAATCCCAAGGCTAAGTACCTTGCGCCCATCGTCCGCTGGTGCGATGCGCTCGCCAGGGAGGTGCAAAAGGCCGCGTCATCAGGGGAGTTCCCGCTCGTCCTAGGCGGCGACCACTCCGTGGCCCTCGGCACCATCGCCGGCGTTTCGGCGTCCGTGGCCGACGCGGGCGGGCGTCTCGGAGTGCTTTATGTCGATGCCCACGGCGACTTCAACACCGACGAGACGACGCCATCGGGGAACATACACGGACAGTGCCTGGCCGCCTCCTGCGGTCTGGGGCTTCCGGCGCTGACGAACCTTCACCGGCCCGTGCGTAAGGTCGATCCGAGGGATGTCTGCTTCGTCGGCCTCCGCGACCTGGACAAGGGCGAAAGGGCGCTGATGAAGGAGGCGGGGGTGACGGCCTTCACGATGAGCGACATCGACCGCGCCGGTTTTCCGGAGATACTGAAGTCCGTCCGCCGCTTCTTCGCAGACCGGGTCGATTGCGTCCACGTCAGTTTTGACATGGATGTGCTTGACCCGATGTTCGCGCCGGGGACGGGCATCCCCCTGGCGGCGGGCCTCTCCAACAGGGAGGCGCTTCTTTTAATGGAAGACATGGCGGAGACAGGACTTGTCCATTCGGCGGAGGTCGTGGAAGTGAACCCCGTGCTGGACGTCCGCAACCAGACGGCCATCCTGGCCGTGGCGCTCGTCGCGCGCCTGCTCGGCGAGAAAATCTACTGACGGATACTCTCGCGCACCCCTGCCTGATGCACGCCGACTTGCAGGGAAGGGGAAGTTGTGGTAGAATAGATGGTGCGTTGTAAGAGGAACAGGATGTCCGTGTCAACGCATTTCGCAATTGAATAGGAACTACTCGGCAACGGCCGGGCAAGCCGCATCGGCGCGGGAAAAGGCTCCCCGCTCGCCAGTGTGAATTTCGCCAAACGGCGGAGTGTGCTTGCGTTCGTCGCCAGGTTGTGCTAGAATAGATGAACATTTTTTCCACCTAGGGAAGGAACAAAACGAATGCCTACAACTAATCAACTCGTGCGCAAAGGGCGCAGGCAGCTGACGAACAAGTCGAAGTCGCCCGCACTTAAGCGCTGTCCGCAGCGCCGCGGCGTGTGCCTGCTCGTGAAGACGCAGACGCCGAAGAAGCCGAACTCCGCTCTGCGCAAGGTAGCGCGTGTCCGCCTGACTTCGGGCTATGAAGTCACGGCCTACATCCCGGGCGAAGGCCACAACCTGCAGGAGCACAGCGTGGTGCTGGTGCGCGGCGGTCGTGTAAAGGACCTGCCTGGCGTCCGCTACCACATCGTGCGCGGAACGCTTGACGCCCTGGGCGGCGCCGGCCCCTCGAACACGAACAAGCTCAACCGCAACGTGAGCCGCTCGAAATACGGCGTGAAGAAGCCGAAGGCCGCGAAGAAGTAGTAGGATCAGGGAGGACTGAACAATGTCAAGAAGGCACAAATCGGTCAAGCGTTTCAGCGCGCCCGACCCGAAGTACAACAGCGAACTCGTCGCGAAGGTCATCCGCACCATCATGAAGGGCGGCAAGAAGACGACTGCCGAGCGTATCGTCTATGGCGCCATCGACGAGCTTGGCGAGAAGACCGGCGAGGATCCGATTCAGGTTCTCGACACGGCGATCGGCAACATGAAGCCGAAAGTCGAGGTCAAGTCCCGCCGCGTCGGCGGTACGACCTACCAGGTCCCGGTCGAGATTCGCCCGGCCCGCCAGCTGGCCATGGCGCTTCGCTGGATGCTCCAGTACGCGAGCGGCCGCCGCGGCACCCCGATGCCGAAGGCCGTCGCCGCCGAGCTGCTCGACGCCTACAAGGGCGAGGGCAACGTGATCAAGAAGCGCGACGACACCCACCGCATGGCCCAGGCCAACAAGGCCTTCGCGCACTACGCGTGGTAATGGGCGGGGCTTCGCGCCCCGCACCCCGCGCTGACGCAGCCTAAAGGGCCGCGCCGACAGGACGGGATGCGAGACGGAGCCAAAGTAAGACGACTGAACGAATAAACGGCTAAGAGAGCCATGGCACAATACGCAGACAAGAAGAAAGACGGAGCGGGGGCGCAGGACGCGCTCGCCGCGCGCCTGGCGCTTGTCCGCAACATTGGCATCGTGGCCCACATCGACGCCGGAAAGACGACGACCACCGAGCGCATCCTCTTCTACGCGGGCGACTCCCACCGCATCGGCAATGTCGATGACGGCAACACGGTCACCGACTGGATGGAGCAGGAGCGCGAGCGCGGCATCACGATCACGAGCGCGGCCATCACCTGCACGTGGCGCGGCCACCAGGTTAACATCATCGACACCCCGGGCCACGTCGATTTCACGATAGAGGTCGAGCGCAGCCTGCGCGTCCTCGACGGCGCGGTTTGCGTCTTCTGCGCGGTAGGCGGCGTGCAGCCGCAGAGTGAGACGGTCTGGCGCCAGGCCGACCGCCACAACGTGCCGCGCATCGTCTTCGTGAACAAGATGGACCGCATGGGCGCGGACTTCGCGAAGTGCGTGGGCGAGATCAAGGCGAAGCTTGGCGCGACGCCGGCGCTGATGGCGATTCCGGTTGGCGCGGCCGACTCCTTCCGCGGCACGATCGACCTCCTCTCCATGAAGTTCCTTACTTACAGTGAGGACGACCAGGGGACGACGGTCACGGTGTCCGAGATTCCCGCCGAGATGGCCGAAGAGGCCGCCGTCGCCCGCGCGGAGATGGTCGAACTCGTCGCCGGCGAAGACGAGGACCTCCTCGCCGAATACCTTGAGAACCCCGAAATCCCCGCAGAGAAGCTTAAACCCGCGATCCGCAAGGCCACCATGGCCGGGCGGATCGTGCCCGTTTTCTGCGGGTCGTCGCTGAAGAACAAGGGCGTGCAGCCGCTCCTTGACGGCATTGTCGATTACCTGCCGTCCCCGGCGGACCGCGCGGCCATCGAAGGCACGGACATCAAGACCGAGGAGAAGAAGGAGCGCAAGTTCGACGACCCGAGGCTCACGGCGCTTGTCTTCAAGATCGCGACGAACACCTATGGGCGGCTCTTCTTCATCCGCGTTTACAGCGGCGTGCTGAAGAAGGGGCAGAACGTTTACAACCCGCGGACGAAAAAGCGCGAGCGCATCATGAAGCTGGTGCGCCTGCACGCCGACGAGACTGCGGAAATCGAAGAGCTTGGCCCCGGCGAGATCGGCGCGGCGGTCGGGCTGAAGGGCGCGACGACGGGCGACACCCTCTGCGCCGAGATGCAGCCGATCGTGCTTGAGAGCATCACGGCTCCGGAGCCGGTGATGTTCATGGCTATTGAGCCGAAGTCGCGGGCGGACCGCGACAAGCTGGACGCCTCGCTTGAGGAGCTGGCCAGCGAAGACCCGACGTGCGTAGTCCGGCAGGACGCGGAGAGCGGGCAGACCATTTTGAGCGGCATGGGCGAACTTCACCTGGAAATCCTGGTGGACCGTCTGCGCCGCGAGTTCCATGTGGCGGCCAACACCGGCAAGCCCATGGTTTCCTATTATGAGACCGTCACGGCGCTCGGCGCCGGGAAGGCGGTCTTTGACCGTGAGATCGCGGGGAAGAGACTCTTCGCGGGCGTCTCGGTCGAAGTGGGCCCGCGCAAGCGCGGCGAGGGGATTCTCCTGGAGGCGAAGGAAGCCTGCAGGGAACTCACCGACGAGCTTGCGGAAGCCGTCGAGGCTGGGCTCGCGGATGGCGTCAGCACGGGTGTGTTGGCCAGATATCCGATGATGGACTTGTCCGTCCGGGTGAAGGGTGTTGAGGCCGGGGAGCCTGAGAGCGCCTCGCCGATAGCCTTCCGCTCGGCGGCGGTGATGGCCTTCCGGGAGGCGGCGGGCGCCGCGTCGCCGGAACTGCTCGAGCCCATCATGAGGCTTGTCATCTCTACGCCGGTGGAATACGTCGGCGAAGTGATTGGCGACGTGAACGCGCGCCGCGGCCAGGTGCGCGACATGGAAGAGCGGGGCGACGCGAAGGTCGTCTCCGCCGAAGTTCCCCTTGCGGAGCTCTTCGGCTACTCCACGGCGATTCGTTCGCTCTCGCGGGGACGCGCGAGCTACACGATGGAGCCGGGGGAGTTCGCAGTTGTGCCCCGCTCGGTGAGGGAAGGGTTGCTAAACAGGTAGTGACAGAATGCAAAGTCAGCGCATACGCATAAAACTGCAGGCCTACGACCACAGGGTCCTCGACCAGGCCGTAGCAAGCATAATCGACACCGCCCGCGGGTCGGGCGCACGCGTCGTCGGCCCGGTGCCGCTGCCCACGCGCATTGAGCGTTGGACGGTGAACCGCAGTCCGCACGTCGATAAGAAGTCGATGGATCAGTTCGAGCAGCGGACGCACAAGCGTCTGGTGGACATAGTTGACCCGAGGGCGGCGACGATTGACGCGCTGAAGAAGCTGAATCTCCCCGCCGGCGTGGACATTTCGATCCGCGTCTAGGGAAGTGGAGGATCAAGATGAACGGATTGCTTGGAAAGAAAGTCGGGATGACGCAGGTCTGGGACGCCGAGGGCGCCCGGGTCGCGGTCACCGTTCTGGAGGTCGGGCCCTGCCCGGTCGTCCAGGTCAAGACGAAGGACGGCAAGGACGGCTACGACGCGGTCCAGGTCGGCTTCGGGGCGCAGAAGCCGCAGCGGCTGACGAAGGCCGTTCGGACGCGCTTTGAGAAGGCCGGCGTGGCCCCGTGCCGCGAGCTGGCCGAGTTCGACGCCGAAGGCGACGCGGTCAAGGTGGGCGACACCCTGGGCGTGGACGTCTTCGATGGCGTGGCGCTGGTCGATGTCACGGCGGTCACGAAGGGCCGCGGCTTCGCCGGCGTGGTGCGTCGCTACCGCATGGGCGGCGGCCCGCACGGGCATGGCGGCCACAGCAAGCGGCGCATCGGCTCGATCGGCGAGCGCGACCTGCCGGGCTGGATCGCCAAGGGCAAGCGGATGCCGGGCCACATGGGCGCGGTGAAGCGCACGGCGCGCAACCTCGCCGTGGTGCAGGTCCGCAAGGATGACAACGTTCTGCTGGTGCGCGGAGCGGTTCCCGGCCCCGCCGGTGCGACCGTGATCGTGCGCAAGGCGCTGAAGAAAGCGTAGGCGATACGATGAGCAAGATCAAGAAATACGGCGCTGACGGCGCGCTGGGCGGCGAGATTGAGGTCGCCGACGAAGTCCTGACGCTCGGCAAGGGCGACCAGGCTGTGAAGGACGTAGTGGTGGCGACGATGGCGGCGCGGCGCGCCGGCACGGCCAGCACGCTGGGCAAGGGCGAAGTGAGCGGCACGAACCGCAAGCCCTGGCGCCAGAAGGGCACGGGCCGTGCGCGTGCGGGCTTCACCCGCTCCCCGGTCTGGGTCGGCGGCGGCATCGCCATGGGGCCGAAGCCCCACGGCCCTTATGACAAGAAGGTTAACCGCAAGGTCGCGGCCCTCGCATTCCGCAGGGCGCTCTCGGCGCACATCGCGGACGGCAAGGTCGGCGTGGTCGAGGCCCTCCCGCAGGACGGCAAGACCAAGACCGTCGCGGCCCTCATCAAGGCGATGGGGCTGAAGGGGCGCACGCTCCTCGTGACGGACAAGTTCGACGAGAAGGTCGAGCTTGCCACGCGGAACATCCCCTACGCCGAAGTGCTGTCGGCTAAGCAGGTCGATGTCTATTCGATCCTCCAGGCGGCGAACGTGATCGCCACGCCGGAGGCCTTTGAAACCCTCAAGGCCCGGATGGGCGCGGAGGCGAAGTAATGAACCAGGGCGACATCATCAAGCGGGTTATGGTCTCCGAGAAGGGGACGCTGCTCGCCGAGAAGAACCAGTATGCGCTCGAAGTGGCGCCGTGCGCCAACAAGAGCGAAATCCGCAAGGCGGCGGAGGCCATGTTCGGCGTCCACGTGCTGGCGGTGAACACGCAGAACTACGCCGGCAAGAAGCGGATGCTCCGCAACCGCCGTGTTGTGCAGGCTTCCGACTGGAAGCGCGCAATCGTCACGCTGAAGGCGGGCGAGCGCATCGAGGCCGTCTAGCGCCGAAGGAGGAACGACATGGGTTTGAAGACATACAAGCCGCGGACTGAAAGCCAGCGCTTCCACGTCTCGCAGGATTTTGCCGAGCTCACGGCGAGCAAGCCTGAGCGCGGATTGACAGTTGCGAAGCGGAAGACCGCCGGTCGCAACAACATGGGCCGCATCACGACGCGGCAGCGCGGTGGCGGCGCGAAGCGGCGCTACCGCATCATCGACTTCCGCCGCGACAAGGCCGGAATCCCGGCCCGCGTGGCGACGATCGAATACGATCCCAACCGCACTGCGAACATCGCCCTCCTCAACTACCTGGACGGCGAGAAGCGCTACATCCTGGCCCCCGAAGGCCTGAAGGTCGGGCAGCTGCTGCTGTCGGGCCCCGAGGCCGAGCCGAGCGTGGGCAACGCGATCCCGCTGGCGAAGGTTCCGCTGGGAATGCAGGTGCACGCGGTCGAGCTGACGCCCGGATCGGGCGCCAAGCTGGCCCGCAGCGCGGGCAACGCCTGCCAGGTGCAGGCGCGCGACGGCGACTACGTCAGCCTCAGGCTCCCGTCCGGCGAAATCCGCCGCGTCAGGTCCAACTGCCTGGCGACGGTCGGCGCGGTCGGCAACGGCGACTGGGAGAACGTCAAGCTGGGCAAGGCCGGCCGCAAGCGCTGGTACGGCATCCGCCCGACGGTCCGCGGCGTCGCGATGAACCCTGTTGACCACCCGATGGGCGGCGGCGAAGGCCGCTCCTCCGGCGGCGGCGACCCGCAGTCGCCATGGGGCAAGCTGGCCAAGGGCGGCAAGACGCGCAAGCCGCGCAAGGCGTCCGACAAGCTCATAGTGAAACGGAGGAAGTAACAGATGTCGCGTTCAATCAAGAAGGGACCCTACGTGGAGGAGAGCCTCCTCGCGAAGGTCGAAAAGGCGAAGCAGAGCAGCCGTCCCGCGCCGATCAAGACCTGGTCGCGCCGGTCGATGATCCTGCCGGACTTCGTGGGGCTTACCTTTGCCGTGCACAATGGCAAGCAGCACGTCGCCGTCTTCGTAAACGAGAACATGGTCGGCCACAGGCTTGGCGAGTTCGCCCCCACGCGACTCTTCAAGGCCCACGGCGCCACCACCGTGAAGGTGACCAAGTAAGGCGGTAGGGAAATGGAAGTATCCGCAATAACGAGAAACGTGCGCCTGTCGGCCCAGAAGGGGCGGCCGATTGCGCGCGAGGTGCAGGGCAAGCCGGTGTCGGACGCCCTGGCAATCACGACGTTCAGCCCCCAGAAGGCGGCGTTCCACCTCGGCAAGACGATCAAGTCTGCAGTGGCGAACGCGGCCAACAACCACAACCTCGACGTGGACAGCCTTGTCGTGAAGACGGCGGTGTTCGACGAGGGCACGCGGATGCGCCGCCACTGGGCGCGCGCCCGCGGCTCGGCGAGCCCCATCGCGCGGCGCCTGTGCCACGTGAAGGTCGTGCTGACCGACGGCAACGGTAACAACAAGTAAAGGAAGGAGCCTACTTTGGGACAGAAAGTCAATCCGATCGGCTTCAGGGTCGCCATAGACAAGCAGTGGCGCTCCCGGTGGTTCAGCGGCAAGAAGGAATTCGGCGACCTGCTCGCCGAGGACCAGAAGATCCGCGCGGCCGTGCTGCGGGAGCTCAAGACGGCTGCCGTCGCGAAGCTTGAGATCGAGCGCTACGCAAAGAACGTGCGCATCAACGTCTTCACCGCTAGGGCCGGCTTCATCGTCGGCAAGAAGAGCGGCATCGACATGGACAAGCTCACGCGGAGCCTTGCGAAGTCCACGGGGAAGAAGATATTCTTCGACATCCACGAAGTGCGCGACGCGGACGTGAACGCGCAGCTCGTGGCGGAGAACATCGCCTCGCAGATCGAGCACCGCGTGGCGCTGCGCCGGGCGCTCAAGCGCGCCCTGAAGGTCGCGATGGACATCGGCGTCGATGGCATCAAGATCCGCTGCAGCGGCCGCATCAACAACGCGGAGCTTTCGCGCGTCGAGTGGAGCAAGGAGGGCAAGATCCCCCTGCACACGCTCCGCGCGGACATCGACTACGGGTTCGCCGAGGCCGACACTACGGCCGGCAAGATCGGCGTGAAGGTTTGGATATGCAAGCCGGAGGACTTCAAGCCTAGGATGTCGCCGGCAAGGAGGAAGAGCCATGCCCCTAATGCCTAAGAGGGTAAAGTACCGCAAGCAGACCAAAGGCAACCGCAAGGGTTTCGCCACGTCGGGCGCGACGCTCGCATACGGCGACTACGGCGTGAAGGCGCTGACCCGCGGCTGGATCAAGAGCACGCAGATCGAGGCGTGCCGCGTCGTGATGAACCGCTTCATGAAGCGCAAGGGCAAGCTCTGGGTCCGCATTTTCCCGGACAAGCCCGTCACGAAGAAGCCGATTGGCGTCCGCATGGGCGGCGGCAAGGGCAACCCCGAATTCTGGGTGGCCGTTGTTCTGCCGGGCAAGATCCTGTTCGAAATCGGCGGCGTCCCAGAGGCGACCGCCAGGGAGTGCCTGCGCCTCGCCGACTCCAAGCTCGGCATCAGGACGCAGCTTGTCTCCCGCGCCCACTAGGGCGGCAACCGCAAGGAGCTTGAAATGAAAGCTAAGGAACTCAGGGAACTCGGCGCCGACGAACTGGCGCAGAAGATCATCGACACGAAGAAGGAGATGTCGAAGATGCGCATGAGGCGCGCCAGCGGCGTCACCGTCGAGAACTACGGCAAGATCCGCGGCATGCGGCGCGACGTGGCCAGGATGCTCACCATCCAGTCCGAGCGCGCTGCGAAGGCCGCGAAGGACGCGCAGGCAGCGCAGAAGGAGGGCAAGTAAGCCATGGCCGATGACAATGACAAAGTGGAAGTGACGGAGGAGCCCGCGCGGGCGACCCGTGGCGTCCGCAAGACCCGCTCGGGCGTGGTCGTTAGCCGCAGCGGCGACAAGACCGTCGTCGTGCGTGGCGAGCGCCGCCTCCCGCACCCGATTTACGGGAAGGTCGTGCGCCGCTTCAAGAAGTACCACTGCCACGATGAGAAGAACGAATGCCAGGTCGGCGACACCGTCGAGATCGTCGAGTGCCGCCCGCTCAGCAAGATGAAGCGCTGGCGCGTGACGGCGAAGCTCGCCGCCGCGAAGTAGGGGGATGCCGCAATGATACGCGAAGAGTCAAATCTGGTTGTAGCGGACAACACGGGCGCCAAGGTCGCCAAGTGCTTCCGCGTCCTGGGCCAGCGCAAGGAGTTTGCGCACCTGGGCGACGTGATCAAGGTGTCGATCCGCGAGGCGACGCCGACCGGCGCGGTGAAGAAGGGGCAGGTCTGCCTGGCGGTCATCGTCAGGACGGCTGCGCCGATCCACCGCAAGGACGGCTCGACGGTGCGGTTCGACCAGAACGCGTGCGTGATCGTCGATGCGAAGTTCAACCCGCTGGGGACGCGCGTCTTCGGGCCGGTGGCCCGCGAGCTGCGCGACTCCAAGTGCGCGAAGGTCGTGTCGATGGCCCCCGAAGTGGTTTAACGCCGCGATAAGGACAAGGAAGGAACGCAGCGATGAGCATAGCGAGAATCAAGACGGGCGACGAGGTCGTCGTCATATCCGGCGAATACGCCGGCAAGACCGGCAAGGTCAAGTCTGTTGACCCGAAGGCCGGCAAGGCGGTAGTCGAGGGCGTGAACATGGTCAAGAAGGCCGTGCGCCGCTCCCAGGAGAACCCGGAAGGCGGATTCATCGAGTTCGAGGCCCCGATCCGGCTCTGCAAGCTTATGCCGTGGGATGAAGGCGCCAAGAAGGGCGTCCGCATTTCCCGCGTCAAGGAAGGCGACACCTACGTGCGCAAGGCCAAGGGCACGGGGCGCGTTTTCTAGTTGGAGGTGACTTATGTCAAGGTTGAAGGACAAATACGTGGCCGAGGCGATGCCCAAACTGCGGGATTCGCTCGGCATCAAGAACCCGATGCTCGTCCCGAAGATCTCGAAGGTCGTGGTCAACATGGGCTTCGGCATCGTCGAGAAGGACGTCCAGAAGAAGCTCGTCGAGGAGCTCGCCGCCATCACCGGCCAGCACCCGCAGCTCTGCAAGGCGCGCAAGAGCGTGTCCAACTTCAAGCTGCGCGAAGGCATGGTCATCGGTGCCAAGGTGACGCTCCGCCGCGAGAAGATGTACGAGTTCCTGGACAGGCTGTTCAACGTGACGCTGCCGCGCATCCGCGACTTCCGCGGGCTCCCCAACAGGGGCTTTGACGGAAGGGGCAACTACACGTTCGGCCTCAAGGACCAGACGACGTTCCCCGAAATCGACGCCACGCAGGTGCCGGTTGAGAAGGGCATGGACATCACCATCTGCACCACCGGCGACGACAAGGCCGCGCGCGAGCTTCTCACGCTGCTGGGCCTCCCCTTCGCCGGCAAGAACAAGAACAAGTAAGGAGTAGAGACAGTGGCAAAGACATGTTTGGTAGTCAAGGCCGCCCGTAAGCCGAAGTTCTCTTCGCGCGGCTACACGCGGTGCTCGAAGTGCGGCAGGCCGCATTCCGTGATCCGCAAGTTCAAGCTCTGCCGCCTCTGCTTCCGCGAGCTGGCTCTGTCCGGGCAGATTCCCGGCGTCACCAAGGCCAGCTGGTAGCAGCGCAGGAGGAGTTCACAATGAGCATGACAGATCCAATCGCGGACATGCTGACCCGCATCCGCAACGCGCAGGCAGCGCGCCACGAGGAAGTCGCAATTCCGGCTTCCAAGATCAAGCGCGAGATCGCCCGCGTCCTCAAGGAATACGGCTATGTGTCCGAAGTCAAGGACGGCCCCGGCCCCCGCGAGTTCACAGTTGGCCTCCGCTACGCGAAGGACGGCAACCCCGTGATCCGCGGCATCCGCCGCGTCAGCCGCCCCGGCCTCCGCAGCTATGCGGCGGTCGATGAAATCCCAATGGTTCTCGGCGGCCTCGGCCACACGATCGTCTCGACGTCGCGCGGCATCATGAGCGGCCGCCAGGCGCGCAAGGCCGGCATCGGCGGCGAAATCGTCTGCAAGGTCTGGTAGCCGCAGGAGGAACGAAGCAATGTCTAAAATCGGCAAGCAGCCAATCGCAATCCCCGCCGGGGTTACCGTGACCGTCGCCGGCTCCACCGTGACGGTCAAGGGACCGCTGGGCGAACTCTCCCGCGAGATCCCAGCCGGCATCACCGCCGAGGTCAAGGACGGCCAGGTCATCTACACCCGCGCCGACGACTCGCGGAAGAACAAGAGCCTCCACGGTCTCTCCCGCACCCTCTGCGCCAACATGGTCGTAGGCGTCACCAAGGGCTACAAGAAGGAACTCTCCATCGAGGGCACCGGCTTCAAGGCCGTCCTCCAGGGGAACAAGCTCCTCCTCTCCCTGGGCTTCGCCTCGCCCAAGGAATACGAACTCCCCGCCGGCATCAAGGCGACCGTTCAGAAGGACGGCACCATCGTCGCGGTCGAGGGGACGAGCAAGGAGCTGGTCGGCCAGGCGGCCGATCGCATCCGCAGCTTCTATCCGGCCGAACCCTACAAGGGCAAGGGCGTCAAATACGTCGGCGAAGTCATCCGCCGCAAGCAGGGCAAGAAGATGGCCTAGCGCGGCCTGACGAAAGGCATTTGGAACAATCATGAAGAACCGCATCGAACAGCGCAGGCTCCGCCACAGGCGCCTCCGCCAGAAAGTCCAGGGCACCGCGGCCCGTCCGCGCATGGCCCTCTACTTCTCCAACAAGAACATCAACGTCCAGTTCATCGACGATGACGCGGCGAAGACCATCGCCGCCGCCACGACCCTCGGCACGGACGCCAAGCTCAACGTCGCCACCGCGACCGAGCTCGGCAAGAAGGCCGCCGAGGCCGCGATCGCCAAGGGCGTCTCCAAAGTCGTCGTGGACCGCGGCGGCTACGCCTTCCACGGCCGCGTCAAGGCCCTCGTCGAGGCGGCCGTCGCCGCCGGACTGAAGATTTCTGACAAGGAACCCGCAAAGGAGGCCAAGTAAGCCATGGCATTTGAACAAGGCGACAGGCGCCGCAGCCGCAACGATGCGCAGGCGTCCGATCTCTACGAGCAGCCCGTCTTCGTGAACCGCTGCGCCAAGACCGTCAAGGGTGGCCGCAGGATGTCCTTCTCCGCAGTCGTCGTCGTCGGCGACCGCGAGGGGCGCGTCGGCTACGGCTTCGGCAAGGCCAACGAGGTTTCCGAGGCGATCCGCAAGGGCGGCGAGGCCGCCCGTCGCGACATGATGCCGGTCACCATGAAGGGCCGCACCATCCCCCACGAGGTGATGGGCTTCGCCGACGGCGGCCGCGTGCTTCTCAAGCCCGCGCCCGACGGCTCCGGCGTCATCTGCGGCGGCGGCATGCGCACCGTCATTGAAGCCTCCGGCATCCGCGATGTCGTTGGCAAGTCGCTCGGCTCCAAGAACAAGCTCAATGTCGTCAAGGCCACGATCGCGGCCCTCCGCCAGCTCCGCTCGGCAGAGGCTCTCGCCGAGGCCCGCGCGTAGCATTACAGATTAGGAGTTTTGCAAATGGATCTTCACTCACTCAGCAACGAACCAGGCGCGCGCAAGACCGCAAAGCGGCGCGGCCGTGGGCGCGCCTCCGGCCTGGGCAAGACCTCCGGCCGCGGCAACAAGGGCCAGTTCTCCCGCAAGGGCCACAAGTCCAAGCTCGGCTTTGAAGGCGGCCAGATGCCGCTTCTCCGTCGCATGCCCAAGCGCGGTTTCAAGAACCCCGTCCGCTGCCCCTTCTTCGGCGTCAACGTCTCCTCCCTCGAGAAGTACTTCGATGCCGGCGCCACCGTGACCCCCGAGGCGCTCGTTGAAAAGGGACTCGCCGATGGATGCCGCGTCAAGATCCTCGCCACCGGCGAGATCACCAAGGCGCTCACCGTCAAGGCCCATGCCTTCTCCGCCTCCGCCCAGGCCAAGATCGAGGCCGCCGGCGGCAAATGCGAGAAGATTTAACTAAGGAACCACCGTCATGCTGAAAGCCTTTGCCAACACCCTCAAGGTGCCCGAACTGAAGAAGAGACTGCTCTTCACGGCCGGGCTTGTGGCCATCTGCCGCCTGGTCTCGCTCGTTCCAACCCCGGGCGTTGACGGCAGCGCCATTTCCGAGGCGTTCAAGAACGCCACGGGAACGGCCGGCGGGCTTCTCGGCATGATGGACATCTTCACCGGCGGCGCCCTCGCGCGCTGCTCGGTGGGCTTCTTTGGCATTTGGCCCTACATCTCGGCGTCGATCATCCTGCAGCTGATGACCGCCATCGTTCCCGCACTCGAGCGCATGGCGCGCGACGGCGAGGCCGGCCGCCAGCGGCTCAACCAGTGGACGCGCTACTTCACCATCGTGATTTGCGTCTGCCAGAGCTTCGTCCTGGCCCGCACCCTTGAATACCATCCGGAGGCAATTCTTCGCGGCATCAATGTCACTGTCGTCCATGCCCCCGGCTTCGGATTCGAAATCATGACCGTCATCGCCATGACCACCGCCGCCATGTTCGTCATGTGGCTTGGCGACCAGATCACGGCTCGCGGCATTGGCAACGGCATCTCGCTGATCATCATGATCAACATCTGCTCGCGCCTCCCGATGGCCGTCATGCAGGCCCAGGCGAAGTACTTTCCGGACATGGTTCCGAACCAGGACGCCTTCCAGCTCGTGCTGCTCCTCGTCGTTGGGTTCATCGTCTGCGCCGGCACCGTGATGCTCACCCAGGGCGTCCGCAAGGTTCAGATTCACTCGGCGCGCCGCTCCGCCGGCGCCTCGACCTACGGCGGCATGGCCAGCTACATGCCCCTGCGCGTGAACTTCTCCGGCGTCATGCCCATCATCTTCGCCGGCCCGATCATCCAGTTCCCCGGAGCGCTCCTCGCCCGCATCACCAACCCGCACTTCCAGTGGCTGGCCAACATCGGGCGCACGCTTTCCGAAGGCCGGACGGTCGCCTACATGGTCATCTACGCCCTGCTGATCCTCTTCTTCAGCTTCTTCTGGGTCGCGACCCAGTTCAACGCCGTCCGCATTGCCGACGACCTCAAGCGCACCGGCGGCTATGTTCCCGGCGTGCGGCCCGGCCGCGCAACGGCGGAGTTCCTGGACCACACCATGTCGCGCGTGACTTTCATCGGCGCGATTGGGCTGATCATCGTCGCAATCTTCCCGACGATCCTCTACTCCGGAATGCAGGTTCCGTGGGAAATGGCCAGCTTCTTCGGCGGCACGTCGCTCCTCATCATCGTGGGCGTGGCGCTCGACACGCTGCGGCAGATGGAATCCTACCTGACGATGCGTCACTATGACGGCTTCCTCAAGCACGGCCGCATCCAGTCTCGCCACAACTAGAAGTTGACAATCGGGCCACCAGCCCGCGACAAGAGAACGACGGCGCCCCCGCGCCGTCGTTTTGCTTTATGGCCGGAATGGGGAGAAAGTGCTATAATAGATTTGTCTTCACGTGAAGCGGTATTGAAATGAGGCAAAAGCAACATCTCTCTCTCCTGGCGGCATGGGCGCTGGCTTTCGGCTGCGCATTTGGGTGGGACGCATTCGTCCTGCCGTGGACGACTTTCCTACCTAAAGCTGGGCCGCTGGGCACTGTCCTTGGAATCATTTTAGCCGGCCTGGTGATGGCCGTCATCGCCCGCAACTACCACTACATGGTCAACCGCCATCCCGGGCCGGGGGGCGTCTATGCCTATGCTACAAAGACGTTCGGCGCCGACCACGGTTTCATCAGCGCCTGGTTCCTTTGCTTCGCCTACACGGCTGTCACGTGGATGGACGCGACCGTGCTGGCATACTTCGTGCAGCATGCGTGGGGGTTCGGCGGCCATGTCGGATTCCGCTACAGCGTGGCGGGCAACGAGGTCAGCTTCATCCACATCGTCCTTTCGCTTTCCGCCATCGCCATTGCGGCCGCCGTATGCTGCCGTCGCCGCGTCGCGGGCCGTGCTCAGACTGTCCTTGCGATTGTGCTTGCCGTCAGCGTCGTCATGGGTTTTTTCGCCGCCTCGTTCCGGCACAGTGGCGGGCTGCAGTCGATGGCGCCTGCCTTCGCGCCGGATCGTGGCAGCCTATTCAAGCAGATACTCTCGATTGTCGCCCTTTCGCCATGGGCGTTCCTGGGGATAGAGTCAATCTCGCACTCCTCGGGTGAGTTCAGTTTCCCGCTGAAAAAAACCTTCGGCGTAATGGTCGTCGCGATCGCGACGACCATCGTCGCATACTCGCTTCTCGCGCTAATCCCCGTGCTGATGCCGGGCTTCGCCGGCGCGAACTGGGTGGAGGCCGTGGCAAACCCCGCCAATTCGCAGGACACCGCCTTCGAGGTGTTCGGGCGTTGCTTTTGGGGCAAAGGGCGCATAATCATCTCCGTCACCATCTTCGCGGCAATCTTCACCAACCTCATCGGCAACATGGTCGCCGCGAGCCGCCTTCTCTCCGCCATGGCCAAGGACGGGGCGCTTCCGCCATGGTTCGGGCGGGACAATTCGGACGGCGTCCCGCGGAACGCCGTCATCGTGATCGCCAGCGTCTCGCTTCTCGTCTTCGCCCTCGGGGAGATTGTCATCGGTGTCGTTTCGCAGCTAGCGCTTGTCGGCGCTGCGGTGGCATACGCCAACACCTCGGCCTCGACGATAAGCACGGCGCACAAGGAGGGCGACTGGGTTCACCAGACCACAGGCATCGTTGGCCTCGTCTTCTCCATAGCGATTCTCCTGCACTTCGTTCTTCCGAACTTCTCATCCGACCATGCGTTCATGTCAACGGAGTCCTACCTGGTCCTGATTTTCTGGTGCATCCTGGGCATCCTTGCCTTCCTTGCCGTGTTCCGCCGTGACCGCTACCGCCGCTTCGGCAGGTCGCCCATCGCCTGGCTCTCCCTCTTCGCCGCAATCATCATCCTGTCGGTGATGTGGGTAAGGCAGCTGACATACGAGACCACTAGAAAGACATTCGGCGACATTGCCAGCCGCCACGACGCCGTCTGCCAGGTGGTGCATACCGGGCGCCTCGTTGCCAGTGGCCCGAATGACGATGGCCTGCACGAAAGCCTGCGCGACGGGCAGTCGGCCCTTAACTACGCGATTCTTCGCAACAGCTACGCCCAGACGGGCCTCACGGTTTCGGCACTTGTCCTCATGGTGGCGCTCTACGCCATCCTCCGCCGCCGCGAGCGGGACGTCGAGCGCGAAAGGGCCTCCGCCAAGAGCCTCTTCTTCGCGACCGTAAGCCACGACATGCGCACCCCGCTCAACGCCATCATGGGCTTTTCGGAACTGCTCAAGGCTGGATTCGACACCGAGGAGGAGCGCAAGGAGGCGCTTGACTCAATTCTTGTAAGCAGCAAGACCCTTCTCGCGCTCATCAACGACCTCCTCGACCTCTCCAAGCTCGAATCGGGGAAGATGAAGATAAACCCCGAACCAACCGACTGCCAGCATCTCCTGCGTGAGCTTCTGGACGCCTTTGGCGTTTCCGCGAACCGGCCGGGCCTGGAACTCAGGGGCAAAATCGGCAAGATGCCGATACTCATGCTGGACCAGCAGCGCATCAGGCAGATCGTGTTCAACCTAGTTGGGAACGCCGTGAAGTTCACCGAACACGGCCACATAGAGCTCCGCGCCTTCTTTGAACGGCGCGGGAAGGCGCGTAGCGGCACGTTCAGGCTGGAAGTCGAGGACACCGGCTGCGGCATATCCGAGGATGACGTGAAGAGGCTCGTATCCCCCTACGTGCAGGTCGATACGCAGACGAAGCACCACGGCGGCACGGGCCTTGGTCTCGCCATCTGCAGGCAGCTGGCGGTGGCGATGGGCGGCGAGCTGAACATCGTCTCGGCACTGGGCATCGGCTCGGTCTTCTCAATTATAATCCCGGGCGTGAAAGTGGCGGACATCGAGTCCGACGACGAGTTGGAGATCCCGGCCCAGGTGATACTGCCGTCAGCGCCTCCACCACCCCCGCCGTCAATACCTTCGCCCCAGCCCTCGCCCTCGCCGCCTCCGCCGTCGCCGCCGCCGATTCCGGCTCCGGCGCCGCAACCACCGCCGGCAGTGGCGGAGATGCCGTCTTCAGCGGAAGGGCAGGGGAATGCGGCTGGCAAGGGCCCCCGCCGCATCCTGGCCGTCGATGACTCGAACATCAACCTCTCCGTCCTCTCGACGCTTCTAAGGCGCATCGGCGACTTCGAGATAACCACTGCGGCTGACGGGCTGCTGGCGCTTGACATCCTGCAGGCGCCGGACGCCAAGCCGTTCGACCTCGTCCTCACTGACATCTGGATGCCGAACCTCGACGGCGAGGGCCTTTTGAAGGCCATACGCGCCAATCCGGCGCTCGCCACTCTTCGCGTCATAGCCGTGACGGCCAACATGGAACTCCGCGGCAAGGCTGCGGAGCTGGGCTTCGACGACATCCTCCTGAAGCCGATCAACACCGCCGAACTCACCAACGCCATTTTCGAGACGAAATAGCGAAATGGGGGAACGGGGAACGGGGAACGGGGAATGGGGAACAGGGAACGGGGAACAGGGAACGGGGAAAGTCGGCCGCACTTTTTTCCAAGAAATTCCCAAACCGCCGGAGGCGGATTCCCAGTCTGGCGCGCCGTGGCGAAGCCACGCGGCGCAAAGGTCGTTGTCGCGGACATCGACCAGAACCGTCTTGGTGAGTCATTGAAGGCCGGCGTCTCCGCCGCGGTGAACCTCCGCGACGAAGGCGCGGCGGATCGCGTCGCCCGCCTTGCGGCCGTTGACTTCGTGGAGTGAGCAGCGGAGCCTTTGCGCCGTGTTGGGCGGTGTGCCTATCTTATAGTCTTCGTCAAGTTTACAGAGTTGACAGATCGCGAGTAAGGTGCTAGACTTGTTCACGCACTGTCACTGAAAAGAGGTGTTATGGACAACTTGCTACACCGCATTGAACTTGGAGAGGATTCATCCCTTGAACTGAAGCGGATTTCCGTTACGGGAAAGCGCGTCGCCGAACCTGATTCACGCGACATGGCCGACGAATTCGCAGCCGCCGCCAACTCTCAGGGAACAACGTTTCTCCTTGGTGTCAGCGACAGGACACGGGAGATCATTGGCATCGCGCCCGATAAACTCGATATTGTCGAAACATGGGTTCGAGACATTTGCAACGACGCGGTCAAGCCGCCAATTCAGGCATCTATTCGGAAAATCGCGCTGTTGGATTCGCATGGTGCTGAAAAAAGCATTTTGCGCGTCGATGTGCCAAAAAGCCTTTTCGTCCACAAGGGACCGCACGGATATTTCTACCGCATTGGAAGCTCAAAGCGCGAAATGTCGCCCGAACAGTTAGCCCGGCTCTTCCAGCAGAGAAGCCAGACCCGTCTTGTCTGCTTCGACGAGCAAATCGTGGCTGTCGCGAAAACAACCGACCTCGCGCCACAGTTCTTCGGGCGATTTCGGACTCCTCTTTCCCCCTCCTCCGATGCAGAGTTCCTGAGAAAACTCCATTTTATCGCGAAGGACGAAGACGGGGTGTGGCGTCCTACCGTGGGCGGCATCCTCATGTCCTGCGCCCATCCCGAAGAGTTCCTGCCAAGCGCCTACATCCAAGCCGTGTGCTACAGGGGAACGGAAAGGAATGCCAACGACCAACTGGACGCGCGTGACATCACGGGGCCTCTCGACGGACAGATTTTCGAGGCATGCCGATTCGTTTCTCGAAACATGCGGATTGCTGCTGTAAAGTCGCCGGCCCGCATTGACATTCCGCAATACGCCATGAACGCCGTTTTTGAGGCTGTGACGAATGCGGTGGCACACCGCGACTACTCGATTTCAGGTGCGAAAATACGGCTTCACATGTTCGCAGATAGGCTGGAAATCATGTCTCCCGGCGGATTGCCAAACTCTATGGCCGTAGAGGAAATCGGTGAGCGTCAGTTCGCCCGCAACGAACTCATCTGTACATGTCTGTCAAGGTGTCCACTTGAAGAGAGGTTTACAGAAGTTGACAGATCCCGCATCATGGACCGCCGGGGCGAAGGAGTGCCGGTCATCCTTTCGGCGTCGAGGCGACAGTCCGGGGCAAGCCCAGAATACAGGCTCTCCGGCGACGCCGAACTCAAACTTACGATTTTCTCGGCTCCGGTTGAAAACCGCGCAGCCTTGTTGAAAATCGCCGCGAATCTGTCAAGCAGAAAACGAGAAAGTTTACAGACTCAGTCGGCGGGCGTTGAACGTCTCAAGGCACTGGTGGTCGGCAATCCCATGATTACCCAGGCGGAAATGGCCAAGGCATGTGGTGTGTCCCGGACGACGATCAACAATTGGATCCGAAAATCAAATGGTGCAATCCGCAGGGTAGGATTTGACAACGGCGGCCACTGGGAGGTTGTCGGCGCAACCAAGCCTTGAAAATGGAAAACTCAAGCAGAACCAACCCGTCGCGAGCCTCCGCCTCCGCGCACGAGAACATGGCGCGGAAAGATTGAAGAATAGAATGAAAATCAAGTTACTTCCAGATTATCCCTATCTCTACGAAACCCACATGCACACCAATGTCGGGAGCGCCTGCGGCCGCAATTCAGGCGCCGAGATGGCGGCGGCGTGCAGGGAGTGCGGATACTCCGGCGCGTTCATCACCGACCACAACTGGGGCGGCAACACGGCAATCGACAGAAGCCTGCCTTGGCGGGAGTGGATGACCGGGTTCGCCGGTGGCTACCGTGACGCGAAGAGCTATGGCGACGCGCACGACATGGACATCTTCTTTGGAATGGAAGCGGGGTTCGCGGGAACGGAGTTCCTGATTTACGGATTGAGTCCCGAGTGGTTCATTGACCACCCCGAGATCAGGGAGGCCACGATTGCCGAGCAGTACGCCCTCGTGCACGCAGCCGGTGGAATCGTGTCGCAGGCGCATCCTTACAGGGAGGAGCACTACATTCCGGAGGTCCGGGTATTCCCGGAGTATGCCGATGCGTTGGAGACGTCCAATGCGACCCACTCGTCCCCTTTGAGCCAGGGCCACAACAATCCGTCGTGGGACGATGCGGCGAGGAAACTCGCGGCCAGGTGCGGGAAGCCCGTCACCGCTGGCTCGGACACCCATTCCACGCGGCTGCTAGGCGGGGGCATGGCGTTCCGGCGGAGGATTAAGTCGGCGGAGGATTTCTGCGCCGCCGTTCTTGGCGGCGAGGACTACATTCTCTCAGATGGACGCTACTGGCGCCGCAAGGACGGGGAAATTATGGATGTGGTATGATTAATGCCATAATTGTTCTGCCATGGATGGTGGAATTCGGTCAACTTTTTTGAGGACAAGACACATGAACGACAAATCACGCCCAGACTTCACCAAGCTCGCATCCACGCCGCGCGCGTTCGAGGATGCCGACCAGCGCCTCGTTGGCTGCCCGCCAGCCATCGCCATCACGCCCGTCGCCGACGGCCGCCCGTCGGCCTACGACTCCAACGTCGAGAAGACCTGGCGCATGGTCGAGAAGACCTACGACCTCATCCGCGCCCACGTGCATTATCCCGACGGCACACCGGTGCGCGTTGTCGTCGCACCGGAGATTGTCTATGGCCCGCGCTCCGGCGCCCGCGCCCAGGCATACTACGCCACGCAGAACGTCTGCGCCAACATCTGGGTCGCCCGCTCCTGGTGCTACTCCGACGAACTCATGAGCGCCTGCCAGGGCATCGGCTCCTCGGAGTGGCAGCAGTGCGCCTACGGCCTCAACCAGACGGACCGCCCCGGCGCAGTCTGGCTCAAGGCCTTCACCGCCGCGATGGACGAGAAGGAGCGCCCCATCTTCTGCATCTACAACCCGGACCTCGAGGACGAGAACGGCCCGCTCTGCGACTACGTGGCCACGCGCCTCCTGCGCTTCGCCCGCTGCGCGGCCGCCGTGGGCTACCTGCGCGGCAAGAACTTCCTCGGCGTGGGCGGCGTCGCGATGGGCATCATCGGCTCCGATCTCCGCCGCAACGTGATGCTCCACACCTTCGGCATGGGCTCCTGCTCCTTCGACATGTCGGGCCTCCACACCCGCATCGCCGAGAAGTTCTACGACGAGAAGGAACTCGACCGCGCCTGCAAGTGGTTCAAGGAAACCTTCAAGATCGTCTATGGCAACAAGAACAACGGCAAGCTGCCGCGTCCGCTACCCGAGGACGAGCTGATCCGCCAGTGCCTGCGCGAGGCGATCCTCGTGCGCGACCTCATGGTCGGCAACGCCGCACTCGCCAACCGCACCCCGTCTTGGGTTCCCGGCTACAAGCACGTCGAGTGGGCGCAGGGCTACAACGCCATCGCCGCCGGCACACAGGGCCAGCGCCAGTGGACCGACGGCAACCCGAACTTCGACGTCTGCGAGTCGATCCTCAACTCGATGGTTGACTGGAACGGCTTCCGCGCGCCCTATGTCGTGGCCACCGAGAACGACGGCAAGAACGGCATCGGCATGGCCGTCGGCCACCTCCTCTCCGGCGGCATGAGCCAGATGTTCGCCGACATCCGCACCAACTGGACGCCTGCCTCCATCAAGAAGGCGACAGGCACCGACGTGTCGAAGATCTGCCCGCGCGGCATCATCGACAAGCGCAACAGCGGCGCGGCCGCGCTCGAATACGCCGTCGATCTCTACAAGATCTGCGGCTGCACGAAGAAGACGCCGATCCAGGACGTCGTGGCAAAGCTGCGCGCCAGCGTGAAGCTCCAGGCTGCCCTCGCCAAGGAAATCGGCAAGTCCGTTACCTACATGGGCGCCGACCTCACCTACTTCCCCGGAGACGGCCTCTCCAGCCACTTCCGCACGCCGGGCGGCCTCCCGCTCACGAGCTACCGCTACAACTGCGTCGGCGACACGATGACCTGCTCCGTCGTCGAGGGCGAGACGGTGGCGCTGCCGAAGGCCGTCGGCGACAAGATCGGCGCGATCACCGACCCGACCTGGCCGGAAACGCATTGGATGCCGCGCGGCATGACCTCTTTCGAATACATGAACCGCATCGGACCGAATCACGACGGCTCTTCGCTGGGCCTCATCGGCGCGGACTTCATCACCTTCAACGCCATGCTGCGCATTCCGGTGGACATGCATAACATCGCCCAGGAGGACATCTTCCGCCCGACGATGTGGGACCGCTTCGGCGGCGACGACTTCCGCGCCTGCGCCCATCTCGGGCCAGTTTACCGGTAGCGGCGAACCATGCCTAGTCCCTAGCCCCCGTTCCCCGTTCCCCGTTCCCCATTCCCCATTCCCCATTCCGAATTAATTTATGATATAATAATTTGTCATGGAAATAGGAAAAATTGGTGAAGCGACGGGGCTGACGGTCCTCATCGCTGATGACGGCGATATCGGCCGCAAACTGCTCAAGGCTTACCTCGGCAAGTTCTACAAAGTTGTTGAGGCAAAGTCTGGCATTGAGGTTTTAAACATACTCAAGGCCGGAAGCTACAATATTTCCTGCATGCTGCTGGACATCCTCATGCCGGGGATGGACGGGATCAAGGTCCTCGAGTTCATGCGCGAGAACGGCCTAGACTGGCAGATACCGGTCATCGCCGTGACTGGCATTTCCGACATAAACGGCAAGCTCGCCTGCTACGATGCGGGCGCGGTTGACATTATCGAAAAGCCATACGACCAGCGGATCCTTCTGAATCGCGTCAAGCACTACATCGAACTATACGCAAAGGTGCGCGAGGCCGAATCGCGTCCTAGCATGGCGGCCGACAGCCGTTTGGCGCGCGACGCGGCGGTTCTTGACGCCCTCCCGCAGGCCGTGTTCGTCTTCGACAACGCGATGCTCAGAATCAACTACTGCAACGCAGCCTTCCCGCTGATTCCAGGAATGGCCGCGCAGCCCGTCGGGAAGTCGCTGGCGGAGGTATTCAAGCCAACCGAATACGCAGCCATCCTCTCCGCAGTCTCCAGCCTGCTGACAACCAAGACGCAGACTCCGGTCGTCGTCCAGGCGGGCGGATTGAGCCTGTCGCTGCTTTTCAACGCCATCGTGGACGCATCGGGCAATGTGACCGACATCGTGGGAACTGCGGCGAATGTAACCCCCGCCGCGAAGGGACCGGCCGCATAGGCTCCATTCGAAAGGATCACCCCACATGGCCCTGAATACAACTAAAACGGGCATTGAAGTCCTTGACAGGGATTTTGGCGGCATATACCTCCATCACCCCACGATCCTCTGCGGGCGCAGGAACAGCGGGAAGTTCGTCTTCGCGTCGCAGTTTCTCGTGAAGACCCTCCGCATTGGCGAGCGCGTAATCGTCTTCACGTACAAACGCCCCGAGGATGTCATCGCCTCCATCTCTTCTGATGACATCGACATCAACGATGCCGTTTCCACAGGTCAGCTGATCATCTGCCCTTATTCCTCCATGCGCCCTGACTCATCCGACAGAAACGCCCCGCTGCCCCTGCCGGACGTGCTGGACGAGCTGACCACCATCGTGAAGGAAAACGGCGTCTCATACGCGATTTTCGACACCGTCGTGCCATGGACGGCCATCGAGCCGCTTGAAGCGATGCCGGACCACGTGAGCAAGTTCATCTCGACGCTCTCCGCGCTTGGCCTGACTTCGCTGCTGATTCTCCCCGACCCCGCGTCGCCGGCGGCGCAGAGCCTTTCCACAGCCCTTCGCGAGCAGTGCCCGATCAACATCGAGCTAGAGGCCCGCAACTTCGGAGCGAACTTCATCGTCCGCGTCACGAAGTTCCAGGGCATGGCCCAGATGAAGCTCCCGATAGAATACAAACTCGACATTCTCCCGGAAGAGGGCTTTGTTGACACGGCTTCCGAAGAGAAGCATCAAATTAATGAAATCGCGGCAATCGCGCAGGCAAATGCGTCGGTGCCGGCATCGTCGGCGCCGGTCTTCAGGCCATTCCTCGCGCCGTCGCTCACAAGTTTCCGTTCCGCTATGGCGCCGCAGCCAGTGGTGCCGCCCGTGCCGCCGCCTGTGCCCCAGCCAGTGGTGCCGCCAGCGCCGCCTGTGCCCCAGCCTGTGGCACCGCAACCTGCACCTAAGCCGGCACCGCAGCCTGCGGCGCCCCAACCAAGTCCTAAACCCTCCGCGCCCAAGCCGCCCGCCCCGACCAATGGGAATCCGGCCAGGCGCGCGTCATTCGCAAGCGTGGTATTCCAATAATGTACACATCCTACTGGAACCTAAAGGAATCTCCGTTCCTGAACGTCGGGAACGAAGCGCTCCTCTATCCCTCTCCGCAGCTCCAGGAGGGCGTGGCGCGGTTGTATTACCTCATTGACCAGGAGCGCACCGCAGGGCTTCTTACCGGCCCATACGGCGTTGGCAAGACCTTCCTCATATCATGCGTGGCCCGTCGCACGAAGAGTCTGGACATGCCGCTGATACTCTTCGACGCCATTCCGGAGGGAAGCCTCCAGATGGCGCGCCACATTCTCAAGGCGCTTGGCATAAAGGGCATAGCCCCGACGCTCGCCGATGCGCTCATGATGATGCGCGAGAGGTGCGTGGAGAGCGGCCAGCGGCCACTCCAGCGCCATGTCCTGATCATTGACGAGGCGCAGTACCTTACGGAACAGGACGGGCTCTACCTCGTCCACTTCCTCTGCAACCTGATGATAGAGACGCCGAAGGGAAGCAGAAACCTCTTCACGACCATCCTCGCAGGCACGCCGGCGCTTGCGGAGAGCATCCGCCAATACGAGTCGCTCCAGCGCCGCGTCCAGCTCTCATGGGCGCTCTCGCCGTTTGACGCTAGCCAGACTGCCGACTACGTCCTGCACCACATGCGCGCGGCCGGCGGGGACGGCGGGTCTTTCACGCCAGACGCCCTGCAATCCATCTATGTTTACTCCGGCGGCTTTCCCCGCAACATCAACAACCTCTGCGACACGGCGCTCATGATCGGCTACGCGGAGCGCGCCGCCTCGGTCACGCCGGCCATCGTCGCCGAGGCTGCGGTCGATACCGGCCTCGCCAGTGAGGGCGAGGGGCAACAATAGGAGGCGTGAATGAACCTGCAAATCGTAGCGGGCATCCTGGCCATCTTCTTCCTGACCGTGGCCGTTGCGAAGTCCATCGCGAAGGCCGCCGCCAAGCGCGAGGCCTTGAGGAAAAGCGCGGAACGGTCCGGGGCAGGGACCTCAGTATCCCTGCACAACCCCTATCCCGGCAAGGGCCCCGAAGTGGAGCCGGCGGAAGAGGCTCCTGCTGAGGACACTCCGGCCGTGAGCGCTCCCGCCGATGTCCCGCCCGCTGTCAAGGCCCAGCAGCCGGAGACGCATCCCATTCCCGCGGCGACCACGCAGCTTCCGCCGCATGACTCCATCTACAAGTGGAACTGACGTGCGCTCGCCGGCGACAATCGCAAAGGCCATCGTAGCCGCAGTCCTGCTGGCCATCCCATGCCTGCAGTATGCCGCTGAGCCTTTGGCGGCGCAGCCTGCGGTGTCGGAAAGCGAACGCACCTTTCGCGACTTCTCCTTCTCACCCGATCAACCAGATGTCGCCACCACCGCGCTGCGCGTCCGCCTGGCCTCGCCCCTTCCGCGCGACAAGGTCCGCGCGGTTACCATTTACCTGAAATCGGGCGACGGCTGGTATGCGGCGCCGGTTGGCGCGGCGGACGCCTTCTGCGGCGCCCGCGCTGTCAGGATTTCGCTCCAGGGGTTCGCGCCCGAGGGCAATCCCGGCACCATCGTGAAATCATCCCTCATCCGAGTCTCGGCCTGGAAGCGGGCCGACTTCACCAACGAGATCGTCCTGGCCGAAGCCGCCTTCGACGGCCCCGCGCGGATTGCGATAGTCCGCTCCACCGAGCGCTCCGCGCCGGGTGAGACGGCACTCGCCGTCGAAATGGCGGACCGTTGCGCCTCCATCGTTGGGAAGACTGGCCGCGACTTCGACTTCATCTCCGACGAGGACTTCGCGCGGCTGAAGGGCAGGGGCAGCGACAAGGCGCTTCCCTCGCTGGCCTTCCTGCCATATTCCCCGGCGCTTTCCGATGACGACGCGAAGTCGCTGGCGGCGTTCGCCGAGGCGGGCGGCAGGCTTGTCGTCTTCTGCTGCGCGAACCGTAAACTCGGCAAGGCGCTAGGCGTGGAGCCTGGGCCATGGCGCAGCAGCGGCAAGCGCGCCTTCACCGCGATGGACTGCGAACCGCTTCTTGGCGGCCAGCGCCGGATACCGCACTTCACCGAGGGCGTGGTCCCGCCGCACCCGCTTCCCAACGGCGGCGCGGAGAAGATCGCCACATGGATTACTGAATACGCTAAGCCAACGCGCCAAGTGGCGGCGACGCTGGCGCCTTGCGGCGCCTGGTTCGCGCACATTCCGCCCCGCGCCTACCCCGCCGCCGTCGATTTCCTCGATGCGATTATGACGGCCCTTGGGGAACCTAAGCCGGATGGCGCGTCCGCTCCTGCGGACGCCGCACCCGCGCTCCCGCAGGAGAAGTGCCCGTCCCTTGCCGCATGGGCGAATGCGCCAGACATCCCGGCCGCATACGCCGGCCGTCTTGCGGGGCTAGGAATCGAAGCCCTCTACGTGCGCCGCAAGCCTACCGACGTCTCCGAGCCTGCGAAGATTCCGGGGGTAGCCGTCCACGCCTGGATCAGCTGCTTCACCACCGAAGGCCTGCCGCCTGATGTCCTTGAAAGGCTAAAGAGGGAAAACCGTCTCTCGGCCACGAATCCGAGCTGGATGGAGCCTACGGTCAAGGCCAATGGCGAGATCACGATTAGGCAACTGGTCAAGGCCGCGAAGAGCGGCGTCGCCGGAATACACCTCGACTACGTGCGCACCTCCAGCGCCACGCCGCAGTCGGCTGAGGCGACGGCGGCGATAACGGAGTTCGTCCGCGAGGCGTCGAAGGCGGTGCGCAAGGCGAAGCCGGGAATCGTCCTCTCCGCAGCGGTATTCGGAACGCCGGAGTCTGCGGCACACCATAACCAGGACTGGCCGACGTGGCTGGAGGAAGGGCTTGTCGATTACGTCTGCCCGATGACCTACACGGAATCCCCTGAAGAGTTTGCCGGATACCTCGGCGCGTGCCTTGCGGTGGCGCCGGCGGACAAGCTCCGGCCCGGAATCGGAACGGGGGCCAACGAAAGCCAGGTCGATGCCGCGACGGCTGCGGCGGAACTCGCGGAAGTCGCCAAGGCGGGATGCCCGGAAGCAATTTTCTTCACGCTCAACGACTCGCTCATCGAAGTCCTTGAGGCCTTCAAGCGTGGCGAGTGATCGGTCCTGAAGGTCGCCAAATTCCATCTGTGCTGGTTGCGCCAAGGAGCCATTCCCTCGCGGGCACTATCTCAATTGTGATGCCACCTTCCGACACGATCTCACGGTCATGCTCGGTCACCAGAAGAAGATTCCGGCAACCGGTTCTCTTCGCAACGGAAAGAAGCGATTCAACTTCGCGCTTGCGTGTTTTCACTCCATCAATCGTGTAGGCCACCTGAATGAACTGGACAATGTTTCCGTGTCGTACGCGACAGAAGTCAATGTCGCATGTCTGGTCCTTGTAGTAGTAGATTTCCGTGTCATCGTCCGCCCTGCGCCTCAGCAGTTCGAGATAGACGATGTTCTCTAGCCGCCAGCCAAGTTCTTCATCCGAGCCCAGGACTCCCGTGAAGTAGGATATGAACGCGGGATCGTTGACATACAGTTTTTCGTTGCGTATTCTTTCCGCAGGCTTTGTGGAATATCTGCGGACGAGTGAAACGAGATACGATTCGACCAGATACCCCATGTACGTTTGCATGGTGTGCGCACTGGAAACGCCCGCTTTTCGAGCCAGGGCGTCGTATGACACTTCGCGGGAGAACTGCTGCATCAGCACGTATGCGGCATCGATGAACCGCTGGGCGTTCCTGACCTTGCGCCGTCCGAGAATGTCTTTGGAGAGAATGGAATTGTAGAGAGCGGAAACATATCCCTTCTGATCGGATAGCGCAAAAGTCTCAGGAAGCCCACCGTTGAAGAAATATTGCCTCCAGGCTTCCTCCGAGTCGCCACCGTTCCACGCGCAGTATTCCGCATAAGAGAAGGGAAATACTGAAATGGGGATGTGGCGACCCGTCAGATGCGTTGCAAGATCTCCTGTGAGCAGACGCGCGTTCGAGCCAGTTATGACGACATGCTTCCCACCGCGCAGAAGCCTGTTCACGAAAAGATGCCATCCCTCGACATTCTGTATCTCATCGAAAAGGAAATGATCCACATCGCCATATATGTCATATACAGCGTTGAGAACATCATCGAGTTCCGAGGCGTCGATCTTGGCAAGCACTTCGTCGTCGAAATCAACGTATCCGAAAGCGACGTCGGAATCTTTCATGGCCTTTCTGCACACCACCGATTTCCCGGACCGTCGCATACCCACGACTGCCTGCGCCAAGGAACTGTTCGCATCGACTTTCCTCATAGGAGAACGCTCTAGCGTTTTCGCCGAAAGGAGACGCTCAAGTTCCAGTTTTTGTTCCTGTATGGCCTTTTTTAGACTTCTACCCATGACAGACCTCCATGATTTGCCACCTATTATAGCATTTTTCTACAGCTTATTGCAATAACTGGTACGATTTATTGCAATAAGCGGCATGGAATTGCCATAACAGCCTAACGAAATATTGGAAAATCATCCGTCCGCAGATATCCGCCAAGCGCGGTCAGGAAGCGGCTCTCCCGGAACAAGCCCCTTGAGAAAACGTTCCGCCGGGACGGTTAGCGTCCCGTTTTCCATGAACTGCTCCTTGTATACGATATTTCCGTCTTCGCCCCGCAAGAAATTTTCCCGCGCTACGGGAAAATTTGCATCAATTTTTCCCGTAGCGCGGGAAAATTTTCACATACGCACCCATAAAACACCATGTTGACAATTCCGCACCTCAAACCATCCAAGACGCTACTGCGCCGAAGTTGGGAAACTGGTGCGCCGCACCAGATTGGGAACCGCCTCCGGCAGACAGGAAATCTTTGGAAGGGAGGGCCCGGCTTCGTCCGGGCCACTGCGGACGCGACAAAGCGCGTCTCTCCCGACCTTCGACCTTCGACTTTCGACTTTCGACCTTCGGCTTCCCGGTTTTCCCATGCCGCAGAGCGGCCTTCCCAATCTGACGAGGTGCGGCCACAGGCCGCGCGGATAGGCTGGCGACACATGGAGCTTGCTCCAATGTGGCGTCGGACACACCGCAGAATGCGCATTGCGCATCTCCGGTAGCTTTCTTGCTTCGGCGCGGTAGCGCCTTGAGTGGATTCTTGACTACACTTTTTCCGCATTTTTCTTTGAAGAGACAATTTCTTGCTCTGGTTTCTCCGGCGTGGGCCGGAACTCCACTACGGTGTAGGAAAAGGGGGCGAGGACTGGATTGTCGCCGAACGAGGCCGTGACATCCCTGGGTGCGACGCGCTCCGGGTCGTCGGGCGTGTTGTGCGCTTCAAGGCCCGGCGCGGAAAGCGAGGTCGCCTTGAAAAGCGACATTGGGCCGGATGCGCCGAAATCGAAGGCGAGACGCCTTGGCGCGTCTGCGGGGTTCATCAAATGCAGCACGATTGACTTGCCTTCACGGTCGCGCGTCGCCGAAACCTGGATGTCGGCGTCATCGGCCTGTCCGGCCACAAGGAGGTCGCGGTGGTTCTCGCTTGCCATCCGCTGCGCCCAGGCGCAGGGCTGTAGCCAGACCTTGTCTGGCGTGAAGAATATCTGCCCCTGGTCCCAGCCGTTGTCGTTCTGGCCCCATGGCTGGAGGGCGTTCGCGGGGCAGCTCGTCAGGAGGACCGGTCCCACCTCGCGCGCGGCGGCGAGGTTGCTGACGTGCGCGAGTGCGCGGCGCATGTCGTGGTTGCGGGCGTTTTCCTCGAAAATCGCCGCCTTCATCTTCGTTTCGAGGTTGAGGCGGCGCGACAGTTCGCGGAAGCCTTCAATGGCCGCGCGCGTTCCGTCGCCGGCGTCGGGGCCGTAGGCGCCGACGTGCAGATCCCAATAGTCCACGAACCCGTCGGTGAGACGGAATGCCTCCTCCATGAGGTCCAAGCGGTCCGGCTGCCACATCATCGCGCTAGCAAAGGCGAGGCGCGGGTTGGCGGCCCGCATGGCCGGAACGAGCCGCCTGACCTGCTCGCAGTAGCGGCGCGTGTCCGGGATGGTAGGCTGGCCGCCAGCCGGCGTATAGCCGATGCACTCCTCGTTGCCAATCTGCACGCAGACGGAGCCCTTGAACTGCGCGAGCCATTCGGCGAATGCCACGGCGTCCTCCGTGGCGTCGTAAGCATGGATCGAGACGGCGCAGGGCAGCCCCATGAGGTCGGCCATCCTCACAAACTCGCGCACGCCAAAACCGGCGGAGCTCGTCTTGAACCAGTAGCCGTCGTAGGGCCGACGCTCCCCATTCATGTTGCGGAGAAGGTAGTCCGGCGCATTGACCATCGACCCGCCCCAGCGCAGGAAGGTCACGCCCTCGCGTTGGAGGGCGGCGACGATATCCTCGCGGCACCCCACGCGTCCGAATTCGTTCGTCGGTTCGTCTGCGAGATAGGCGTCGTCGATCCAGACGGTTCCTGTGCCGGAAGCGGCGATGAGAAAACGCGCTGCGGGGTCGGTCGTGTCCGGAATGAGGGAGAAGTCCACCTTGTCCCAGCGTTCGCTTCCCGCGTCGGGAAGCGCAATCGTTGCCGAAGCGTATGTGGCGCCTCCGTCGCGGCTCTGGAGCTTCACTTCCAGACAATCGACACAGCCGCGCACGAAGAAATGCCCGACCATGCGTTTGCCCGCGTGGCAGGGGATCCCCCAGCCGTTGAGGCCGCCGTTCGCCACGCCCGCCGTTCCGCCGCCGGGCGAAAGCCGCTGCGAGCGGCTACCCCAGTGGGCGACCGCGTCGTCAAGCGCGGCTGCGCCGCAATCTGACACGACTCCCGTCCACTGCCGCCCGCAGACCTTGCCGCTTGCGCCCTCGATGTCGTGGGGCAAGGGAGCGAAGGGCTGTGTCTCCTCGAAGCTCTCGTCGTAGAGGCGCTGCGCGTCGAGGCCGCCGTATATCTCGTGGTTCACGTCCTCCAGGCACGTGCCGTAGAGGGTGCGCGGAACCTCCGCGCGTATGTCGGAAGGATCGACGGCAATGCGAACCGTCGGCACCTCGCCCAATGATGCGTTTGTCATTGACATTTCCGCCCGTCAGCAGTCCGTGCCTTTCATGCCGAGACCGCGGCCGCCATCGACAATCCACGTTTGGCCGGTG
>JAEEGL011409354.1_pt1 | contig 67698 bp, 63 predicted proteins | sample 9134231 | NCBI WGS metagenome assembly JAEEGL01 (sample SAMN16246548, study PRJNA631951) | gut metagenome | biome: gut microbiome; feature: rumen; material: fiber-attached | host: Bos | place: Iran: Karaj | collected 2018-10 | reverse complement strand
TTTCTATCATTATATAGATTTATTTTATCTTCATAACTTAATTTTCCCATATAAAAACCTCGCTTCTATGTCCAAGAAACGGGGTTCATATCACATTTGAAACTCTATTTTTTATCTTTGATTAAATGCTTTCATTCCAGGATAAACAGCATCTTCTTTTAAATCATGTTCTATATTTAATAATCTATTATATTTAGCAACTCTATCTGTTCTACAAGGTGCTCCTGTTTTAATTTGTCCAGCATTTGTTGCTACTGCAACATCAGCAAGAGTAACATCTTCTGTTTCTCCACTTCTATGAGAAACTACAGAAGTATAACCATTCTTTTTAGCTAGTTCAATTGCTTCTAAAGTTTCAGTAAGAGTACCTATTTGATTTAATTTAATTAAGATACTATTTGCTGTCTTATTATCAATTCCTTTTTGTAAACGTTTAATATTAGTAACAAATAAATCATCACCTACTATTTGAATCTTAGATCCAAGTCTTTCAGTATATTTTTTCCAATTAGACCAATCTTCTTCAGAAAGACCATCTTCAATTGATACAATTGGATATTTTTCTACTAACATTTCTTGCCATGCTATCATTTCTTCTGGTGTTTTTAATTCATCAGTTTTCCAGAAATAATAATTTCCTTCTTTACCAATCTTTTTAGCTTCATCATACATTTCAGTACTAGCTATATCCATAGCAAGTTTAATATCTTTTCCAGGAGTATATCCTGCTGCTTTAATTGCTTCTACTATTAATGCTAATGCATCTTCATCATTCTTTAGATTTGGTGCAAAACCACCTTCATCTCCAACACCACTAGCAAGTCCTTTATCTTTTAATACTTTTTTAAGAGTATGATATATTTCACTACACCATCTAAGTGCTTCAGTGAAATTTGGTGCTCCTACTGGCATAATCATAAATTCTTGTGAATTAACTGTATTATCAGCATGTTTACCACCATTTAATATATTCATCATAGGTACTGGTAATGTTTTAGCATTAACTCCACCAATATAACGATATAATTCAAGACCTAAACTTGCTGCTGCTGCTTTAGCACAAGCAAGACTAACTCCTAATGTAGCATTAGCTCCTAATTTACCTTTATTTTCAGTTCCATCAAGTTCTATTAAAGTTCTATCTATTAGTGTTTGATTATATACATTTAATCCTATTAAAGCAGGTTCAACTAATTTATTTACATTTTCTACTGCTTTTAATACACCTTTTCCTTGATATCTATTTTTATCACCATCACGAAGTTCAACTGCTTCAAATGATCCAGTTGATGCACCAGATGGTACCATTGCAACTCCAGTAAAACCACCATCAGTAACAACTTTAACTTGTACAGTTGGATTTCCTCTAGAATCCATTACTTCAAGTGCTTCAACACTTCTAATTTCTAAAAATTCTTCATTCATTTAATTATCCTCCTACAAAGAATATTATATCATGTTTTATTAACAACTGTAGAAAATTTTAAAAATTATAATTCTATACATTTTCAATTAATATAAATTTGCCAACAAAATTGGCAAATTTAAAATAACTAAATAAAAAAGTTAGTTAAAATATTAACTAACTAATTTATTTTAATTTAATACTTCTCAAAAACTCATCTTCAGCAGCAGTGCATGCATTATCATTACTTTCTTTATCATTAGTAGAATACTCTATCGAATAATAATAATTAGTTGATTCTACTCCATAATGATGTTCATTTTCATATTGAGTTAAAACATCTACAGTATATGCTTTCTTACCATCTATTTCTATTTCTTTTAATTCACCAACTTTATCATTTAAACTAACGCTAACTATTCCTTTAAACCATTCTTCTAATTTACCATCTTTATGTTTCTTACTTGGATATATAGATACATTACATGATAAACCTTCATTATCATAATAACTAGCATAGTGATCATTTAACACTTCATCAAATATTTTAGGAAATTCATATTCAATCTCATTATATTCTTCTAACATTTCTTTTTCAAATTGTGCATTATCCATATATTTAAGTATAAAATAACCCGCTATTATAATAACTGGTATAACTAATAAATATAAATAATTATTATTTTCATCTTTAACTTTCTTAATCATTAAATACCTACTTTCTAAGTGTATTATAACATAAAAAAATCATAATAATTAATAGTATAAGTACACTTGACTTTTTATTTGATTTATTATAGAATACTTTTCATATATAAAAGATGTTGATCAAACTTATTTACTTATTTAAATATTTTTGATATAATCTTTTTATAAAGTAGATGATATCTACAATAATTTTCGGATCTGCTGATTCATCGGAGGTTTCAGTGGATCCGACCTTGTGGACGGCATACGTCACTTAAAAAAGTAACCTTATGGTTGCTTTTTTAATGCTAGAATCTATTTTTACTTAATGATTTAATTATTGATTTTATTCTACGATATGAGAAAACTATCTTTTCACTATTATGTTATCCTTTCTATATCACACCTTAGATACAATAATTGCTTCTATAATACCATAGAACATTTGTTTATACAATATAAATATTTTTATAATTAAAAATCAAGTTGGTTTAACCAACTTGATTATATTAATTATTTCCAAATAAATCTCTTGTGTATACTTTATCAATTTCATTTGTTAAAAAAACTACTTATTTTAATTTTTTAGTTAATTTTTCATATTCAGCATAATCTATTTGACCATTATTATAATCTTCAATCATACTTTCAACTTCTTTTTTAAGATTTCTATATTCTCTAATCTTATCATCATTTTTATCAATAAGTTTACCATATCCATTAGAATCTAAACAATTCTTTTTAATCTTCTTTCTATTATTTAATAAAGCTAATAATGAATAAAGAGTAAATGCACTTATTGTTCCTCCAGTAGCATATAAAATAATATTAGCTAGTCTTAATTCTCTATTATATGCTTCCTCATCAAAATTAACATTTTCATCTATTTGTTTAACTCTTTCTACTACTGTATATTCATCTCTACTTAATTGTTCACCAAAACTATAATCAATATTAGTTCTACTAGAAGCACTATTATTTTCACTTACTGCTTCTACATAATCTTCTATATCTTTTAATTCAACATCAGATAAATTATATTTAACAACATCTCTTTTATTTCTAGAATCTACTTCTCCATATACTTTAACAGTTACATATTCGTTATCTTTATAATCAAAAGTTATTTTTTCGCTTCTTGTTTTACCACTAACAGTATCATAAGCTTCAGTAGTAACATCATATGAAGTAGTAGTATTAGCATTTCTAACTATACCAGGAGCAGATTTATATGCACCTATATTTAATGCTAAAATAATAGCTCCTATTATAGATTTAATTCTATTATGATTTCTTTTTATATCTAGTTTATCTTTTTCTCTAGTATTAGTTCTTAATTTATCATAATATTTACTATTTAACTTAGAATATTTATCTGCTTTTTCATCACATTCTATTAAATCATATTCTAATACTTTTAATAATCTATCATCACTCTTAAGAACAATATATTTTATTAATTTAGGATCAGCAAAGTTATAATTAATACCTGCTTTACTTAATTCAGAAATAGTATCTTCAATATTATCATCCATTAATTTATTCTTTTCTATTTTATTTAAATCTTCTCTTACAAAATCATTAATATATTCTACTCCACCATTTTTAATAATATAATCTAATAACTTAGAATTATTATTTTTAATTAACTCTAATTTAATAATTTCATAAGCAGTATAATATACATCTGTAATAATCTTTTTAGATTCTTTTACACTTTTTATATCTAAATTATATGTTTCAGATATATTAGAAATTGCATTCTTTATATAATAATCCATTTTTTCTTCTGAAAAATTATCCATTTTAGATATTTCATTTAATAAACTATTATTTTTAAAATGAATAGATAAAAATTTTTGATGACTATTTAAATTCTCTTCTAATTCTTGTAAAGATTTTAACATATTCATAGTAGTCATATCATTTTGCATATTCTTTACTGCTGTTCCACCCATAGAATAATCTACATCTTCAGTTTCACTATTTAATATTTCTTTTAATCTTTGCTCATATTCATCAGTATCAATACCATATCTTTTAATAATATCAATTTTATCTAATATTCTTGATTCACATGAATTTATTTCTCTAACATAATAATTCATAATAATCCCCCTTTTCAAGCTGGTATATTATATCATTTATAATATTATTAGTCAAATTAAAAAAGCATAAAATGCTTTTTATTCTTTAATAGCTTTAAATATCTTTTTCCATAAATTATCACCAGAATAATTTAATATACCAACTTTATATATTTTAAATCCATATTTAACAACTAATAAAGTAAATATAATTTGAATAATAGTTGATATAACAACTGATATTAAACTAACTTGTTTTAACATATATAATGATGGAGATAACATAAAACTTATTAATGGAAAATATGATAATACTTTTATTAATCTAGCTCCTTCAAATATTGATGCTAGTATTGATAAATAAAAACCTATAGAAATAGTTAACATAATTGGAGTTTGTAATTGTTGAAAATCATCAATATTTGTAGTAACTGATGCAAATACACCTGCTACAATAGCATAAGTAACAAAAGTAAAAATTAAGAAAATAATAATTAATGGTAAAATCTTTAACATAGAACTAACTATTTCAGGACTAATCATACTCTTTAATATTTCATTCATTAATCTATTAGTTTCAGTTTCAAAACTAGCTCCTGTTTTATTTCTTATAAATATAGCAATACCAAAATATAAACTAATTAATAGTACTTGTACAATTGTATATAAAGTGCAAGCAGTAGTTTTAGCAATTAAATGATCTTTTGGAGAAACATTTGATATTATTACTTCCATTGCTTTAGTAGATTTTTCTTCATTAATTTCAGAACCAACCATTTGAACAAGAGTAGTAATTATAAAGAAAAATGGCATAACAAATACTACAACAGCTACAACACCTAATCTAGTATCATCATTACTAGTATTAGCTTGTTCATTAGTCTCAAGAACATTTAACATCTTATGTTCAAATGTAATACTCATATTTAATCTTTTAATATCTTCAGAAGATATATTTAAATCTTTAAGAGCCATATCATATCTAAATCTATTAAGTGAAGAAATAAACATACTTTTTACATAATCACTAATATTATAATTTGTATATAACATTCCCTTAATATAATTTTCTTCATCATGAGAAACAACTAAAAGCATTTCATTATTTTTTAAACTCTTAGATTCTTCAATATCATATGATTCTTCTATTTCAAACTTATTAGTACTAAATTTAGCTGCATTTAAAATATTCTCTTTTAACTCATCATATATACCTAATTCATCAATAATCTTAACAACCTTAGTTTCAGTATATTCTCCTCCAAAAATATTAATAATAGTATTAATATTAATTAATAAAAGAATAACAATAAATAAAAATATATTAATACCTATAAACCACTTAGTCTTTAATTTCTTTTTTAAACTAGCTTTAATTAAAAAATTTCTTTTATTCTTCATAATAATCACCTACTTTAGAAATAAATATCTCATTTAATGTAGGATCTTCTACTACAAATTTAATAATATTTTTACCAGTCTTAACCACATTAAATACTTTATCTATAACAGACATATCTTCTACTCTAATAATATAATCATCACTAGTTTCTTTAACCTCTTCAACACCCTTAATAGACTTTATTTTATCTATATCAATATCACCTTTAATATGAATATTTTTCTTCAAATAATTTTCTTTAATCTCTTTTAAAGAACCATCTAATACCTTTTTACCACTAACAAGAATTAATAACTTTTCACAAAAAGATTCAACATGCTCCATCCTATGTGTAGAAAAAATAACAATCGTACCTTTACTTGCCATTTCTTTTAAAGCATTCATCATAGTTTCAATATTAAATGGATCTAATCCATTAAAAGGTTCATCAAGAAGTAATAATTTAGGTTCATTAATAACAGAAGTAATAAATTGTATCTTTTGTTGATTACCCTTACTAAGATTCTTAATCTTTTCATTCTTATATTCTTCAATATTTAATTTCTTTAACCAATAATCTAATCTTTTCTCAATAGTCTTATTAGAAATACCTTTTAAATTACCATAAAATAATACCTGCTCTAAAACAGACATCTTAATAAATAGACTTCTATCTTCAGTTAAAAATCCTATATCATCAGTTAAATCATAATCAATATTTTTATTATTAAGAGTAATCTGCCCACTATCAGGTTTTAATAAACCAACTATCATTCTAAAAGTAGTTGTTTTACCTGCTCCATTAACTCCTAATAAACCATATATACAACCATTATCTACTTCAAATGATAAATCATCTACTGCTTTAATTTTACCAAATGATTTAGATACATTACTTACTTTTAACATATTATCCACCATATTTATTATATAATTCTATAAAAAGATTATCAATTGAAAAAATATCATATAATAATATGATATTTCTTTTTTATTATTCATTTGATACCACTTATATTATACTATTATATACTTGTATATATATTTTATTACTTATAGAATTAATTATTAATTTAAAAGACAGCCTTATGGCTGTCATTCTTTTATATTTTTTCTATATTATCAATATATTCTTTTGAATTATAATTTATTATTTTATCATATGCTAATCTTGTATATAAAAAACATAATGGTATCTTATTATCCTTGCATATATTTTTTTCATCTTTTCTATTATCTAATATTTTTTTATATATATCATTATTAATCATTTCATCTAATGCTAAAGTATCCATTTCTTTTTCATCTTCTATTACCATAGTTTTACTTTTTAATTTATTATAATCTGATTTCAAATGCATTAATTCATGATATAAAGTGTAATAAAATGATGATTTTTCTTTATAATATGTAGTCATATATATAGCAGGAGTATTAATCATAACTTTAATACATCCTCTTACTTTACTTCCTTTTAAAGCATCTTCTATACATAATATAATTCCATATTTATGAAATAATTTTACTAATCTATCTTTATCAAATTTTTTAATTCTTTCTTCTTTCAACTCTTTTAATAGATCATTTAATCTATTTGAATCATACTCTCCTATTTCAATACCTTTAGTTAATATATCACAATGTCTTACCCATAAAAAGATTTTAATTTTATTACTTTGACTTAATTTTTCATTTACAGTTTTAAATAAATATCTCTTATTTAAATAGTTTTCTATATTATCAATACTATTAATATTCATGTAATCTGATAAATCAATATAGTTTTGTACAAAAGATGATTGTTCTTTTAATTTAATCCAATTTCTTTCTTTCATTTCTTTTAAACCATATGAATTTAATACTTTATTTATTTCAGATTTTGTATTGTACTCTTTTATAAGTTTTTCATAAGTTTCTTTTTCTCTTTCAGCTGAATAAATTAAATTTACATCTATATCAGTTAATAAACTAATAACGACCATTAGTTCAAGTGAAATACTTGTTTTACCATTTATTATTTCATTCATATGTTTTTGAGTAATACCAAGTCTATCAGCAAAATCACTTTGTGATATTTTATAATATTCTAAATAATTTCTTAATATATTTCCAAAACCATACATATTATTACCACCTTTCATAGTGTTTATTATCTATATCAACAAATTCAATATCAGTAATCTCAATTGTCTTATATGGATATTTTCCTATTGGTTTCATAATTAATCTTATTTTTTTATTTATTCTTGCAGAATAATATTCTTTCAAATTACCCTTTTTCTGTTCTATATGATAAATAATACTTAGTGGATTAATTATCAATTCATGGAGATTAAAACTTTCTTTTATAAGAAGTTTTATATCATTAAGATTTCTTTGATCATTAATATTATTTTTTAATATCTTACTATATGCTTTTTTATATTTGTCACTCTCAATGATATTCATACTCCAAAAATCCTTTCTTAATATATTATAACCTAGTAAGTTATAATATGCAATAAAAATATTATAATTAAAAATCAAGTTGATTATTCAACTTGATTAATTATTATCAAATAAATTTTTTGTATATGCTTTATCTATTTCATCTTCTAAATGTTCTTTTATCATTAATTATTATGAACAGTATGATTCACCATCTGATTCTATAACACATCCATGACCACCATCATAATAATTACCTACAAAACGATAACCATTTTCTCTAACTTCTACATACAATCCAGTAATATAACAGGTAAACTTTGAATCACCTTCAGAACATTGAATACCAGAAATATCTGGTTTTAATGCATCTAAAACCATATCTCTATTAGTTTCATATGATGTATTTCTATCTAAATAATAAGTTCCATATTCTACTTTAGAAGGATCTCCAACTACATCTTCATTAACTACAAGTCCTAATAGATTATTTGTAATTCTATTAGTATTTGTATTTATATCATATTTTAAAAATGTTAATGGTTGTTTATTTTCATGGGGGTTTATTATAATCCAATCTTTCAATGCATCTGAAACATTATTTCTAAATACAGGATGATTTGGAGTTCCATCAATATCGGATGAACTAATTGCAACAGCATATGCAGTTGATGGATATACAGTTGGCTCATTGTATGTTATTGTACCAGGTATACTTATATCTTTATAATTTAAAACAATTTCTGATGTTTCATTCTTAAATTTAATTTTTTCTATATTACCAGCAAAAATAGACTCTACATTAGCACTAGGATTTGCAGAAAAATCAAAACTACTTAAATCTAATTCTTCTAAATTCACCCAAGAAAACATATCAGTCATATATGTTACATTTGATATATCAAAACTGCTTACATCAATTGTTTCTGCATAACAATTTGAAAACATACCTGACATATCAGTTACATTTGAAGTATTAAAACTTCTTAAATCTAAGTTTTTAACTTCACTATCACTAAACATACTAGCCATATTAGTAACATGATAAGTATTAAAACTACTTAAATCTATACTTTCAGCTTGACTATATTCAAATAATTGCCTCATATCTACAATTGGTTTTCCATTTATTGTTGAACACATTGTTTCTGTTATTGGATCTGTAGAACTTGGATCAATTAATTGCATTGACCAACCATCTTCTTCTAAATCATTACCATATCTATTTTGTTTATATACATATTTATATTGAGTACCCATATATGTAGCACCTGGTACTAACTCACCTTCATATGTACATGGATTTGAATCTACAAATGTATTTTGATTATTTGCTACTTCACCTAAATTAGATTGTACATAATCTATATTTAATTTAAAATTTAATAGTTTTCCTACTGCTTCTTCAAATTGTGCATTTGTTATATCTTTTTTAAATTCTACTCTTACTAGTAATGTATCTTTTTCTTTTGATTTTAATTCATGTGGTAAATCTATCTCAGTTCCATTACTATATGTTACTGAATATAACATATATTCTGGTAATGTTTCATTTGTTAATAATGTTTCTTCTCCATTACCTATTCTTATTTTTGATTCAATAGAACTTATCATTGCATCTATTGATCCATCATTTACTACATCTACAGTAAATTCATAAAAATCTCCTGGTTCTGATAGTAAAACATTATAACTTAGTTTAGTTGGATCAAGTACGTCTATTGTTGCTGCTTGAGCATCAGGATAAATAGATTTATCTATTTCTACACTATCATTTTTAAGTGTTATATTAGCAAAATGTACATCCCAATTACTTTTAGCTATATTTGATATACCTATTATATTTAAAGTCGAATTAAGAGCTGCATAACCTATACCTAATAATAATAGTAAAACAAATACTATTAAATATTTTTCTTTCTTATTATTCATTTAACACCTCTTTTATCATATATAATAATTATATTATACTATTATAAATTTGTATATATATTTTATTTATTCTTATCCATTATTTGTTTTAATAATACAGCAAGAAAACCAATAGACATAATTAAAATAGATACTAATAAACCACCTATACCTAAAATATATCCAGCATGAATATTCATAAAATGAGAAAATATAAATCCTATTATAGATAAAAATATACATATTAAACTAAATAAACTAAATATTTTTAATGGATTATAATATATACATGATTCTAAAATATACTTTATTAGTATTAAAGAATCTTTAAATAATTTTATCTTACTCTTTCCTATTCTTTTATTATATGGTATTTCTATATATTTAACTGTTAAAGAATTCATAACATATGCTAATGTTTGAGAAGTAGTAAAACTAAAAGTATTACATAATCTTGGAAAAAATGGTATTACAGTAGACTTATCAAATATTCTAAATCCTGAATTAATATCTACTATTTTTTTACCAGATACCATTTCAACAAATCTTCTTAAAATACTTCTTAATAATACTTTAGAAAATGATTCTTTATAATATTTTCCTGTTCTTGCTCCTACTACTAAATCAAATCCTTTTTCTTTTTCTTTAATTAGTTCATTAAAATATGAAAAAGGATATGTATAATCTCCATCTATTATTACAATAGTTTCATATGAAGCTTTATTAATACCTTTTTTTAAAGAATAACCATATCCCATATTACATGGATTATTAATTATTTTTACATTTCTTTTTTTTATTTCATTATATGTATTATCAGTTGATCCATCATTAACTATTATTATTTCATAATCTTTATATTTTTTATTCTTATTTAATACTTTTTCTATTTCATCAATACATTTTCCAATCGCATTTTCTTCATTAAAAACAGGTATAATTATTGAAATCATTAATTATCCCTCTTTTCTTTTTTAACATTTAATATTTTATTTCTATATAATCTAACTAAATTTAATAAAATAAACATATTTTGTAATAAATATATATTACCTAAATATCCATATCTTAAAGCATCAAAAGATACTACATGTGTATATGTAACACCACATATTATTATTAAATAAGTAATTAATATTACATGTAATAATATATTTAATTTATCTATTTTTTTAATATTTTTAATATATATTATTAAACAAGGTATGCTTAATATAATAGTTAAATATTTATATATATTTCTAAGTATTTCATATAATAAAGGACTCTTCTTAACTATTTTAGCTGTATTATGATAATCATAATATTGAAAATAATATATTCTATATTTCTTATCATATTTCCAATTACTATAATTCTTATTATTTATTACTTTTATATCTTTATATGAAGAAGTATATATAATAGTATTTAATAATGCTTTTGGTAATTTCTTTATATCATTAAATGTAGGAGCATTTATAAATATAGAAAAGAATGAAAATTTCTTTTTAAATTCACCTTTTTTAAATAATTCTTCTATTTCTTTATTTAAATAATAGAAATATCTTTCTGATTCTTCACCTGATTTAAATTGATTCGCTGCAAAAACAAATGATTTAAAATACCAAACCATATTACCACTATATATTTCACCATTCTCTTCAGCACCCATTTCATACATTAAATCAATATTCTTTTTATTTAAATTAAATACTGTAGTTTTTTCATATAACTTATATAAAGTATTCTTAGTAATAGGTACATTATATTTGTTATTTTCATCTTTAATTTTTAATATATTAGTATAAGCTTTCTTAAACTCAGATTTATTTAATTCATTATAAGTATATATCTTATAATATTTATAATTAATAAGACATACTATATTTAAACATATAATTATTTCAAATAAAGGTATTAAATAATACATAATATTTTTAAATTTATGTTTTTTATATAACTTATATATATAAACTAAAAATAATATAACAAATACCCATATATTTTCTTCTTTAGTAAGATACATAATAGAAATAATTAATCCTAAAAATATATAATTATAAACACTTTCTTTCTTATTAGTTAATATTCTAAATATAACACCTAAAAAGAATAATATTTCTATTATAGATAAACTATTCCTATATAATCTTTGTAATAGTTCAATAGAATAACTAACTGGATTAAATAATAATACGATATATATAACAACAAGTATCCATTTTCTCTTAGTAATACTTTTTAATGATAAAGTAAAATATATACAAGATAAAATATATAAAATAGTTAAAAATATACTATAAGATATATGAAGTTTATATGCTATAAAAAGTACTAATGGATATATACATCCTTTAACTAAAGTTAAAGCATTATATATTCCAAAATACTTTCCATCTATTAAACTAAATAATTTACTCATCATTAAAGCATCATCATAAACCATATTAGATATTACAAAACTAGGTAGTTTATAACTTAATAAAAATCTTAAAATAGTACTAACAATAACTATTCCAAGAAGTATTCTTTTTTTATTATTATTTTTAACTATCTTCTTTTTCATTTATAACCTACCTCCTATAAATTCATTATAGCAAATTTTATTTTATAAATAAAACTAATAAACAATTAAAAAACTTGTCATAAAGACAAGTTATTTTAAATATATTTGTAAACTTTTTTCTCTAAATGTTTCCATAGCATTAGCTAAATCTTCATGATTATCTATTTCAACCCATCTTCCATTTAATGGACAAGCTTTAAATTCTACTTCACTTAATATATCATTTAATGCTACTTCACTCCATAATTTAACTTCTTTTCTATCTTCAATATATTCTTTACATTTATTAAAGAAAGCTTTACCACCTTCTTTAGAGAATTTATATACATCTATAGAAGCACCTAAAGCATCTTCTTCTGTTATTTTTTTAGATATTTCAACAAGTCTTCCTTCTTTCTCAATTACTTTCATAGACTCATCATAATATGTTCCTATATCAGTAACAATAGCATTATCATGATTAAAATTTAATAATTCAGTAATAACTGATGAATCAAAAAATACATCAGCATTCATCATTAAAAATTCTTTATCTTTCATTTCATCTTTAGCTAAATAAGCTGAATACATATTATTAGTATTAGCATAATCAACACTACATATTATTTTAATATCAGGATATAATTCATGAACATATCTTTCAAGAATATCTGCTTTATATCCAGATATAATTGTAATATCAGTTATACCATTCTCATATAAATTATCAATTTGTTTAGATAAAATTGATTTACCATTTACTTCTACCATACACTTAGGAATATCATTTGTTATTGGTGCAAGTCTACTCCCAAAACCTGCCGCTAAGATTAATGCTTTCATATATAATCCCCCATCAAATTATTCCTATTGTAGCATATATTTTAATTATTTCCAAATAAATCTCTTGTATATACTTTATCTATTTCATCAGCTAATTCTTCATCATAACGATTAGCTATAATAACATCAGAAGTATTTTTAAAGTTATCTAAATCGTTTTCATATTTTTTACTCCTTTTTATAATTCTCTTATTTTACCCCAACCATGTGGAAATCCCATTAGTTTTTTAATATCTTCAATACTAACAGATGATAATTTTGATGCAATACTATAAATTCTTCCATTTATTTTATTGTAAAAAAGATTAAAATCATTTTCATTTGATAATATCTTAATTACTATTGTTAATGAAAATAAATCATTTTTACCTTGAATATATTGATTTCCTTGAATTGGTATATTCAATAAACTATGATACTTTGTATCAGGTAGTGTAAGCATTTTATATGAATTAGCATCATATAATCTTTCATCATGAGCACATAGATTTCTCCAAAAAGCAAGCATTTTAATATAGATACACAAATCTCCTTCATTAACATTAAAATGTTTTGCTATTTTAACTCTTAAAGGCTGTTTTATATATTCATAAAAAATTGAAATTGTTCCTAAAGATAAAGCATTTACTAAAACCCATAATGGTATATATCCATGTTTTGTAATATAGTGATTTATATAATTCTTTTTATCAATAGAGTTTGCTATCTCTCTTTGTATTGATGAAATTAAATTTTGTATTCCTTTTATTCTTTTTTCTATAACTTCTTTTTTATTAGAACTCATTCTCAAGTTTTCAAAATTATCCATTATCAAATAGTTGTCATATCCATATTCTTCAGAAAAATAATAAGAGACTAAAGATTTGATTTTATTTTCTATTTTTAAAATATTATCTAAATATACTATTCTAATACTTCTATCAAATTCAGATAAATAGTATAATTCTTCAAATTTAGCAAGATTAATAAATGTTTCATTTCCATTTGAATCAGTTTTTATAAATATTTTTTTATATCCATTTATAACATTATAATAATTATTTTCTAATAACTTTTCTTTTGCAAAATCTATATCATTTATTATTAATCCTCTTTTTTTAAGAATTTCAATTTGTTCATCGATAGTTTTAAAATCTTTAGCCATTTATAAGTCCTTTCAAAAAAATCTCTGGTCCACACGGGATCCAGAGCTCATTACATGTTAAGTATACTATATGAATAATAATTATTCAAGTATTATTTTATTTATTATATTTCATTAATCATATACAAATGCTTCCTTGCAATACTTTTTATAAGTTCTTTTTGCTTTTTCTAATTGTTTTTTTATATTTTTATCATTAGAAATTTTTATAACTTCACTATAATATAATATTTCTAGATGTACAATATGTATTTTGATATCATTCAAATTATTAGGAATTCCTAAAGAACATTCTTCCCAAAATGGTAATATAAATTCATCAATACCATTTTTCCATTTATTTCTATCTATATTATTCTTTTTTAGTGTTTTAATTATGTTTTCATTTAAGTTTTCTAAATAATTTGATATATCATTACTTATTGACTCTAAATTTTTGATATCATTATTAATAATTAAAATTGATTTTTTAAAATCTGCATTAATTTTAATAATCCTTTTTAAGCAATCATCATTTTTATTATTAATATCTTGCATTTCATCCATAAATAATTTTAGTTCTTTATTTACTTCAAATATTCGTTCATAATCAAAAGAATAAGTACCATTGTATTTTTTCTCATGGTCACTTTTTATTTTCTTTAATATTTCAATAGTATATTTATTTGGATAAGCATCTATTTCAAAATGATGATTACGACATAAGCACATTAAATTACTTGCACTATTTCTTTCTTCATCAGTTTGATTTGGATTAAATCTAGGTCCATTTTTTGATAATGCTTCAATATGTGCAATTTCACACATAACTTTATAGTCTTCATTAACAAGATTTTCTTTGCATCCTGGAAATGCACATACATTTCCTGATTTAGAAAATATAGCCTTTATAACTTTATCATTTATCTTTTTTCTCATAATTACCCTTATCTTTTTAAATTATAAAATCTCATATTTGAATAATTCTTCTTCTGCATTTAAATCATATTTTCTTACCCAACTATTACCAATTCTTTTATATTTTAATTTTCTCATTATTGAACATTCTATTATTTTCTTATTTTTAATATTCTTTAGTTTTATAAAACCATAATCCCATTTTTTACTATAATTAATTATGCCAGAAACAAATTGTTTCCCATAACCATATTTTTCTTTAATAAAATAATAAGGGAATAGATAATATATTATTTTTACTATTAAAAACAGCAATATACTTATTATATCCTTGATACTTGAAAGAGTATTCATAATTGATAATATATTTTCTAGTGATTCGCTACCATATTCTATTAAAAAGGCATTTATAGTTAAAACACTATTATTAGTTACTTTAAAATACTTATCAAATGATAATCCATAAAAATCTTGTTTAAGTACTAGTTTTTTTCTTTTTTTAGATAAAAAATAACAGCATTTTTTCTTGCTTTCAATTTCATATTCACAACAATAGTAGCTTGGTTCATTACTATAATTCTTTAATAAATACTCATTTAATTCATCTAAATTATTTATAATTTTTGAATCATACTTTATTTTTAACACATCAACTATTAAGCTTTTTTCATCTCTTATCAGTACATTTATATACATATTTTAATCCTCCTTTATTTTTCTATCTTCTTTTATTAAATTTATTACATAATCATAATCTTTAATATCTTCTAATTTATATGGAGTTTCCATCTTTTCTAATACTTTTATTCCAGTAATAGATACAAGTATATTAATAAGCATATTTTTATTAGAAATAGGTATTCTATTTATTTTCAATGAATCAATTATTCTTTCTCTAACATCTAATAAAGACATTTCAAACATATACTTTTTTCTATATTCATTTATCTTAATAACATATTCTTGATTATCTATTTCACTTATTCTTAATAAATAATCTATTTCTTTTAAAATATCTTCCAAGTCATATATATCTTTATGATCATCCATTAGTTTAAATAATTCATAGGCTTTATTCATTTATATCCTCCTTTCTATGTTATTTACTTTAACCCCCTAATTACAATAATTGTCATCTATTCTATCACTATATCTAATATTCTTCAATAATGATATGATTTAAAATATAATTTTCTATATAACTAAAAATAAGTAATTGTTTCAACAATTACTTATTTTAAATTATAAATATTAATTATTTTTTCTCCAAACCATTTTATCTACTACTCCAGTATAACTTTGAATTAGTTTTACAACTTTAGTAGATACATTTTCATCTATATAATCTGGTACTGGAATGCCAAAATTTTTTTATTTTATCATTTTGCGATTTTTGATTAATTATTTCCAAACAAATCTCTTGTATATACTTTATCTATTTCATCAGCAAGTTCTTCATCATAACGATTAGCTATAATAACATCAGAAGTATTTTTAAAGTTATCTAAATCATTTTCTACTTTATATCCTTCAAATGTATTATCTTTAAGAGTTGGTTCATATATTTGAACTTCTACTCCTCTATCTTTTATTTTAGACATTACACTTTGAATAGCACTTGCTCTAAAATTATCAGAACCACTTTTCATAGTTAATCTATATACACCTACTACTTTAGGATTTCTTTTAAGTACCATATTTGCTATATGTTCTTTTCTTGTTTCATTAGCATCAACTATAGCTCTAATCATATTTTGTGGTATATCTCTAAAATTAGCTAATAATTGTTTTGTATCCTTTGGTAAACAATATCCACCATATCCAAATGATGGATTATTATAATGATTTCCTATTCTAGGATCTGAACATACTCCTTCAATTATTTCTTTTGTATTTAGTCCCTTTAATTCAGCATATGTATCTAACTCATTAAAATAACTAACTCTTAATGCTAAATAAGTATTAGCAAATAATTTAACTGCTTCTGCTTCAGTATTATTCATATATTTAACATCAATATCTTCTTTAATAGCACAATCAGTTAATAAAAATGCAAACTCTTCTGCTCTTTTACTTTTTTCACCAATTATAATTCTTGATGGATATAAATTATCATATAAAGCTTTTCCTTCTCTTAAAAATTCTGGACTAAAGAATATATTATCTATTCCATATTTTTCTTTCATATTATCAACAAAACCAACTGGTACTGTTGATTTAACTACCATTATTGTATTTGGATCTCCTATTTCTTTAACTGTTTTTATTACATCTTCTACAGAAGAAGTATCAAAATAATGAGTATTTTCATCATAATTAGTTGGTGTACTAATTATTACAAATCTTGCTCCTGTATATGCTTCTTTTGCATTTAAAGTACATTTTAAATTTAATTCTTTTTCTTTAAAGAACTTTTCAATATATTCATCCTTAATAGGACTAATTCTATTATTAATCATATCTGCTTTACTTTGAGTTTGATTAACTGCTACTACTTCATATTTTTGACTTAGTAATGTTGCAAGTGATAAACCAACATAACCTGTTCCTGCTACTGCTATTTTCATATAACTCCCCTTCTTTGCGTACGCGTATGATTATATAATATATAGGGAGAAAAGTCAATTTATTTTGGTACCATAAACCAAAATATGATAATCATTTAATAGATAATAATGCAAAATTAATAATCAGTATTGTATAAAGATTTCAAATATGAATTAAAGGAATTGTATCAAATAAAAAGTCTACGATTTGTAGACTTCTATTCATAAATATTACCAAAAATTGAGTAAATTACATATCTTTTATCATTAACAAAAAATTCTCCAGCTTTTAGGTCATATGTATAGAATCGTGTTATATTTGGATTATCAGGTCTTAGTAAAGGACACTTCCCGGTTGTAATAGATTCTGTAATATCAGCCTTTCCTTCTCTATCTAATATAACTTCAAAAAATAACTATTTCCAGCCCAGCATAAACCAAAATAAGTCACTTTTCCTTTAATTATTATATTCTCTATTTTTAATTCTTTTTTAGGAAAAACTGATATTTCAAGATTTGCATATCCTTCATAATCAGTCCCTAAAATAGTTCTTTTTTCTTCTGTTCTAAAATCTGAAACTTGTGCACTAATATTAAAATAATTTTCAAAATTTTCTGATGTTAATTCGACTTTTATTGGTTCTTATTTTCCACAACCAGTTAATAAAAAGCATAATAAAACTAACAATAAAATTTTTTTTCTTTCATATTTACACCTCTATTTTTGAAAATAGTTTTCTCTCTACTTCTTATCATAATTTTAGATAATAAAATCCAACTTATTTATAATATTATATTATAAAAAATATATACTTTATTATAAATAACAAAAATTTATATAAAAAAACTAATAGTAACCAAAAAAACTACTTTATATTTGTCAATTAAAAAATATGTTTCAAGTATTAATATAATTATCATATATTTCTAATTTTTTAATTAATGCAATTCTTTTTTATATAGTTCAATGACTTTATTATATTAACTATTATTTTTTCCATTTTTTAGTCTTTTTAATAACTCACTAATTCCTATAAAATGCTTGTTATTTTTATATATTATAAAATACAATATGCAGGATAATGAAAATGTAACAATTCCCTTTATAACTAATCCAAAAAAACCTGTAAATTGGATAATTGAACAGCAACTAAATAAAATGCATGAAATGATAACACATATAATAAAATACTTTAAATTGCTAAGATAATAATCACTTGAACTTGATTTAAAATATTTTTTAAAAACAATAGTAACCCTTGGAATAAAATTAAAAACAAAAATTGTAATAATTGTAGCTATTAATACTCCAAGAATACCCAATATTTTTCCTAAAATTATGTTTAACAAAAGATTAGAAATAGATTCAATTACATACCACCATCTTAAGTTCCAATATAATCCATTACCATTTAAATAAAGATTAATTGTATTGTTCATATTTATTTCGTAAAAATAAATACAAAAACATATAACACAACTATGTGATAAAATCAATTCTTTATTATTCATCCAAACATTCATAAAAGGTTGGTATAAGCAAACCAAACATGTTGTGCAAATACTAGTTAGTATCATATACATTAATGTTATTTTACTTAAATCATTGTAATTTTTTTCAACACTTTCCTCTACTATACTATTTCCAACACTTGCTTGCATCCCATTCATTAAAACTAGAAAAAAACCTCTAAGTCCACTAAAAATGTATAAATAATTATCATATGCGGCAACTGCCGTTAATCCAATAAAACTTGAAATAATAATATTATCTAATGAGTTTCTTGCTACATCTGCAACTCTAGAAACAAATAATGCTCGTACTTGTTTTGACAAGTTGTTCTTGTATGAATTTTGCAATTTTCCATATGGAAAAATATTTGGAAACATTTTTTTGGAATAGATTTGTAATAAAATATTATTGATTATCGTCCCGATAGGTTGAACTAAAATAAAAACATAATAGTTTTTTACAACAATTAATAATACTATTTGGGTTAACCTTACAAAAATTGATGTTAATGTATAAATATTAGAAACAACATATTCTCGCTGCATTGAGGTAAAAAGTACACTTTTATATGCAAATAAATAATACGAGATTACAGAATTAGATAAATAAATTAAATATAAAATGTATATATTAATATTATTAGGAATATTACCAGTGATTAAATGATCCAAAAATGGAATTAAACATAAACCTATAATAAGAACTGCAACACCAATTATTCTATATATTTTTCGTAGATATAATAATAAAGCATTTATTAACTTATAGTTTTTTTCTGAAATAGGTTTGTAAAGTGAAAAAACAACTGCTGTGCTGAATCCAAGATCTGCCAAACTTAATACTTGTAATATAGATGAAAACAATCCATTAATACCTTGATATTCGGAACCTAAATTATAAATAATAATAGTTCTTATTATAAATGGTAAAACAATACCAATAATCTGTTTTATAAATCCACTAAAAACATTTCTTGTTGTATTATATGTTCTTGATTTTGACATTTTTAATCTCCTTTTTTTATATTTTTAATCATTAATAAATAATTCTAAACTAATGTTATATTCTTTTGTAACTCTATTTAAAAACAAATCATTTTTCCCTTTTCCAACATTTTCTGGCATCAATGTATACTCCTCATCAACATCAATAAACTCTCCCATTACTTTTATATCAGCAAGAACAACTTTTATTGATGATTTAATTTCCATACATTTCATCCAAATATCATCAGCTTCAAGACAAAGCTCAATAATTTTATTTGAATCAAAAGTAGAATTGCACAAATGATTATTTACATATGGTGGATATAGTGTTCCTGCTCCCGTAGTAGCAAATATTCTATTACTTGGTTTAATTCTTCTTATATATTCTTTATCCCATAAATTATACGGAAGTATTTGATTGTTCTTTTTTGTTATTTTATGAACTCTTCTAGCACAAACTACTTCTGGATATTTTTCATGACATTTAAGTAATTCAGAAATCATAGTATTAGGGAAAATAATATCATCATCTATTGTAATAACTAAATAGTCCTTAAATTCTCTAAGTGCATAAAAATACTTTTTATGTCCTTTTAAATTCAATTTTGTATCAAATCTATATTCTACACCATATTTTTTTAGTTTTTTCATTTCATCAGTAATATCTTTTTCTTTTGAATCTGATCCAAGATAAACAATTATTTTGTTAGGAGTAATATCTTGTAGAATTATACTTCGTAATGTTATTACTAATTGATTAAATCTATTAGGAAAGCTTGTTACGGATATTATTACTCTGTTATCTTTTCTTTTTTTATACTTCTTTACATCTGGTAATGTACCATTCATAACATTAATATGTGTATGAGATAATAATTTCTTATTTTTCTTTCTTTTAACTAAGATATTTGGATAATTCAATATTTTATCTGTTAAATCAGATATTCCATACGATTTAATAGCATTAGTTATATTTTTTATTTTCATTTGGTAGCTCCTTTCTACTCAATACAGCAAGATATAATAATAATAGAAATTGTGGAATATACAGTGATACTTTAACAAAATCTATAGTTTCAGTAATTGAAAAGACAAACCATAAGATAAAAAACCTTAGACAAATTTTTTTTATTATATCATTTTGTGAAATCTTACAAATTTTGTAAATAATTACGTATATTACATATATATAAAGTGGAATAATAATAAAACCATATCGGCCAATAAAATGAATTAAAGTATTATGAGCATGAGCATATCCTGAAATATAGTTGAATCCAATTCCAAACAAACCAGAATTATAAAAAATATAATTCCATATTTTTAATCTTCCAGCAGTAATATCCGAACCACCCCATTTGTTTACAAATAAATAATCTTTGAAAAAACTACTAAAATCATTCCAAAAAAACAATAAGACAATTGGAATTATTATTAACGCTATGATTCTTTTCTTATTTGTATTAAGTTCTTTAAAAATTGTGAATAAAAATACAATAGTTATTGATAGAATGGCACCTCTCATTTTTGTTAATGATATTATTATAAGTGATAATATAGCTAATATTATAAATATTATCTCTTTATCCTTTATAAAATAAAAATCTATAAAGTTTATCAAAGCAACAATTCCAAAAGAAAAAACAATACCTAAACTATTAATCTCAAAACTTTTATAGCCACTTGCTGCGTATATTGATGATGCACAAATGATTAAACCAATTTTAATAATATCTGAATAATTCAATGAACTTCTAATAAGCAGTATTGATGATAAAATTATATATATTATTTTTTCAATTTCTTCTATTGAACCATCTATCAATGCATAAAAGATAGCAATTATAAAAAAGAAAAAATAAGGTAGACTAATTTTCCAATTAATATTACTTGATTTTTTTCTACCAAAAAATATAAATACAATAATAGAACTAATTAAAATTAGTATTGTTCCGTTTGGAAAATATGATTGAATCCAACTTGTATTGACCGTGTGTCCAATCATTAGTGTAAATAGTACAAAAAGAAAAAATCCTCCAATCATATTCTTAATTGTACTTAATTTAATTGTTATACCACTTTTTTTCAATATACCACCTCCATACAAGTATTAATTATTATATTTTCATTTTTTCTAATGATTCTTTCAAATTAGTTAACATTAATTGATATTGCTTTCCATTAATGCGAATCATATTTATCTTCCTAACAAATTTATTCTTTTTTAAAGAATTCTTTAAAAATAATCTAAAATTTTTAAAAATAATAATATTCTTTTTTTCGCCATATGATTCCAATGTTTTCATTAGTTTCTTTTTTTCTTTTATATCAGCATTACTATATAGATGATATAGATGTTTAATATATATTTCTCTCTTACTTTTAGAGTCATATTTATTTATAATATCTTTAAATTTATCTAAAAATTTCTCTTTTGAAGATAAAAGGACTTGATAGTTTGGCGTATTAATACCATCATAATTTGATTTTACAACAAGAAAGTCATCTAAATTGATTATATTTGATTTTTCTAAGAATCTAACCATATATTCTAAATCCTGATGTCTTATAAAATCACTATCAAACATTCCAACCTTATCCATAGCACTTTTTTTAAAGAACATATTGCTTCCAGTACCAAAAAAACCTTTTCCACCTAAAACTATTTTTTGTAAATCCTTATTATTATTCACACGAAGAAAGCTTGTTATAATTCCTTCTTTATCTTCAAATATCACAGATGAATATGCACCATCATACTCTTTATTATTCTTTAGTATATTTACTAGTTTTTCTATTCTTTCAGGAAGAAAATAGTCATCATCATCTAAAAATGTAACATATTTACCTTTTGATTTTTTTATTCCTGTATTTCTAGCATAAGCACCATTCATATTTTTTCTATGTTTTATATAAATTATCTTATTATTAGTGATATATGGTTCTAATTTTTTTTCGTTTTCTTTCCTAAATTCTGATTTTTCATCATTATCATCTACAACAATTATTTCAATACTTTTATAAGTTTGATTTAAGACACTATTAATTGCTCTAATTAAGCACTTAGATCTCTTATAAGTTGGAATAATAACACTTACTAATTCTTTCATTATAACTCCTTTCTTAGCATTATGCTAACAAATCAATAATAAACTATAGAATCATATTATTATATTGCTCAATACATTTTTTAATAACAACATCCCAGTATAAATCTTTTTTTGTATAATTCTTTGCATTTTCACTCATTTTATTACGCATTTTTTCATTGGATATAATAATTTTAATATTTTTAAAAATTTCATCAATTTCTAAATTACTTGCTAATCCGCACTTATTTTTTGATATATAATCTCCTACATTAGTTCCATATGTTACAACACATGGCAACCCAACAGATAATGCTTCAATAATTCCCATAGGCTGCCCTTCGGATCTAGAACATTGAATAAAACAATAAGCATTTTTTAATGCCTCTTCTTTTTCTTTATTAAATATTGGTCCATTAACAGTAACTATGCTGTTAACATTTTTATCTTTAATCATTTTTTTTAATTTTTTCAAATTATTGCCAGAGTCTCTTCCATATAATAATACTTTTACATTATTATCATCAAACCATGCCTTATATTTTTCACAAACATTTATGATCAAATCTAAGCCTTTATGATATATTTCATATCTTCCTATATAAATAATATTTTTAGAATTACCTTTGAAATTATTTATATATGATGGTCTGCTTATTCCGTTTCCAGAAATAATACTTCTATGACTACTAAATTTACTATTCTTTTTTTCATTTTTATTTAAAAATTGTATTGCAAATGATTGTTTAATGAATCTATTAAATAATAGAATATTTGCAATACATTTTTTAATTTTATGCTTATTTTGCGATTCTTTCATAAGACATCCATGAGGAATAATGATATATTTTATATTATTTTTTATACACTCTTTATATAAACTAATATAATTTATTTTATATACTTCATTAAAAATAACCAAATCCGGTTTATTAAAACCTTCTGGCAAAGAAGAAATTGTTTTATATTTTGAATAGTTAAAAGACATATCATTATCTATAATGTTTTTTTCTAAATTATAAATAGCAACATCTACTATTTTTTTCTCATATTTAAAATAATTCTCTACTGCGACTGCAACACCATTTCCTCTAGGATTAGTTACGGAAGTTATATGTAATAATTTCATACTATTTTCCCTTCTATTAAACACTTTTTTCTATTATTTTTTTACTTCTATTTTTATTTAATTTTGACATTGTATTTGGTAATAAGTATCCGGATAAAATCATTATTTTTCTATAATTTGAAATATACTTATTTTTTAAAACGAAAGGTATATTTGCTTTTAATTGCTTTTTCCAAAAGTTATATGATTCTTTGTACATTTTAACTTTTTTATATTCTATTGTTTTTGTTATTGCACCTAAATAAAATGTCGAAATATGTATAATAAACATTGATTTAACATAATCATCATCAAAATCAATCATTTCTTTAATTATTTCAAGAGATTTTAACCCATTAATATATTTTTCATTGTTATATTTTGTAGTTGCTGATGATATATTATTTTTTCTATAATATAGTACTCTTCTTTTACCAACTGCAACCTTATTTGAAACTAATGACATTCTAATAATGAAATTTAATCCCTCCCCATAAAATAAATCTGTCCTAAATTGTAATTTATTATTATCAATTATTGATTTTTTATATATTTTGTTATAGCATCCTACGACAACATCTGGTGATAATAACAAACCTGATGATTTTTTTCCGTCTATTATTTCTATGTAATCTTTATCTATTTGTATATCATTTTTTGATTGATATAAATTGGTAGTATATGCAAAATCAGCATCATTTTTTGATATTAAGTCATAAAGATACTCAACATAATCATTAGCAACGTAATCATCTGCATCTAAGAACATTATATATTTACCTTTTGATTTTTTTAATCCAGCATTTCTTGCAGAACTAACGCCTTGATTAGATTGCTCAATTAATATTATTCTATCATCTTTAAATTTTTTTATTATATTTACTGAATCATCTTTTGTGCCATCATTTATAAATATAAATTCACAATTATTATATGTTTGGTTTAATAATGATATCACACATTTTTCAATATATTTTTCAACATTATAAACAGGAATAATGATTGAAACTAAATCCTTCATTCTATCACCTCATTACATTGTAGTGAATTTTTTAAAAAGCTAATAGATTTATCTCTTTCTTTAATTAGTAGTTTATTTGCATTTTTATAATCAATTGACTTATATGTAAAATGTTCATTTTCAATAAATCTGTCATCTAATTGTAATTTAGCTAGTAATGATCTTAATCTAGTTGACTGATTATCAGTAACATATTTCCTATCAAACGCATAAAAATCTTTATTAAAATTTATTGAGAAAGCTAATCCATGAAATGAATCAGTTAATATGCATTTTGCGTTAAGCATATATTTCAAAAACTCTATCGGCCCACAATTTACATTATTTTTATTTATATCATTGTTAATATATATTACTTTATATTTTTTTTCAAAACTATTAATTATTTTTTGTGCAAGTGATGATGGTTCATTAAGAAAATATACTAATATGTATTTACTTGAATTGTCTTCTATTAGATTGAAAATATTCATCCATTCTTCTTTACTAAGTAAAAGTGTCGGATCTAGGCATGTGATAACATCTTTATTCGTAAGTTTTTTTATTATATCTTTTGCGGAATCTTCACGAACTGATAATTTATCAAACCCATCTAAATATTTTTTTATTATTCTTTTATTATATTTTGGAATAAATTCCCTTCCAAAACTTGGAGCATAAGCAATTCTTTTTTTCCTAGGTGCAAATTGTAAATAATAAAATGGATCAACATAATATGTTGTTGAATTCCAAATTTGATCACTCCCACAAATAAATGCATAATATTCACTATCTTTTGATACTTTTTTTAATTTTTTGTAATTAAGCTCAATTGGTTTTAAATATTTCGAATTAAAAATATCAAATTTTTTTATAATATTTGGATTCTTATTACCTTTATTATTTTGAGAATAAGATTTTATTACTTTTTTGATATTTTTTGAATATAGTAGTGTTCTAAATAACATAACAATTAATTTCTTTATTCTTATATCTCTACCTTTAACCACACTTCCTGATAATTTAATAATTTCACCATTATAGTTAAGGTTATCTAATACAGTTTTAGTAGCATAAGCTTGTAATGAAGAACCAAAATTATATCCTGTAAACAATGTACAAATACCAACTTTTTTCTTCATAACTACAGTCTCCTTTTTACAGCATTAAGATTTTTCCAAAATAAACAATTTAATGAATTAATTACACTTAATTTTTCTTCATTTCTATATAAGTTCCATAACGATTTTTGAGTTCTTAATTTATTTGAAGAACTTGAATTAGGTATTCTTCTATAATATGAGAATATATTTGGAATACCATATGCTATATAACCATTTCTAAGTATTTTGAACCAAGTAGCAGTATCTTCAACATATTTTAAATTAGGCATTTTTATTAATGATTTGTCTATTTTTGATGAGTCAAACATAACAGTTATAGTTGAAATAATATTATTTTTTAATGCATGTTTATATGACATTCTTTTCTTAGCAATTACTTTTTTTCCACTAGGCTCACATTTTTCATTTGAAAATTCATATGAATGATAAGAAAAAGCAATATCATTTTCTTTCATAAATTCTATTTGTTTTTCTATTTTATCTTTATCCCATTTATCATCTGCATCAATAAAGCAAATATATTTTCCTTTCGCTATATCAATTCCAGTATTTCTTGTGATTGCAGGTCCACCATTTTCTTCTTGATTTATTATCTTTATTCTTTTATCTTTTTTAGCATATTTATTAATAATTTCTAAACTCTTATCTTTAGAACAATCATTAACTAATATTAATTCCCAATTAGTATATGTTTGATCTAATACAGTATTAATTGTTTCATCTAAAAACTTTTCAGCGTTATATACTGGAACAATTATACTTACTAATTCATCATTCATATTTTCAACCCCTTATTTTAAGTTGCTTGTTTGAGTTGCTTTGTCTATAGAAATAAATATTAAAATTTTTTATTTCTATAATAACCCCTATAGGTTTTCATTCGCATGGTATATTATACTTATTTTACTTAAAAAGTCAAGGAAAATAGGAGTTTTATATACATAATAAAAATATAAATATACTATATCTATTATGTTCTTATAAATTTTATCATATTTTAGTTGTTTTAACAATTAAAAATAGATATATTTTGATATATCTATTTATATTTAATGATTCATACTTTGTTATTAGAAATATTACATTAAAAATAAGAGTACTATTACAACTAAAAAAGATTCTTAATTGTGAACTTGCTTGAATTAAACAAGTAAAGATTATGATTTTAGACATTAATGTGCATCTCTAGTGATTTATAAGAGTACTAACGTTACTTTAGTAATCAAATATTTTAAACATATAAAAATCGAGGAGACACTAAATACATATTCACATATGTTTAGTACTGCACTCGATTCAGTCGTTTCTATAATAGATAGCTTAGAAGATAACTAAGCTATTTTTTTAATAGCTCTTTAATTTTTGCTTTTCTCGTTTTATATTTTAATTTTATGTTATTATTAATGATAAATAATTCTAATTCATCATCAGTAGACTCTTTTAAAATTTCCTCATATTTGATCAATATTTCTTTCTTCAATTTTATTCTATTTTCATATGTAATATTTTGTTCACTTATGAAGTCTCTTGAAACATCCTTTAAGGTAGCATAGACAGAAAATAATTTATTATCAAATGTATTTAAGTACCAATCTAATATTTCATTTATTTCTGTAATTCTATTTTCTGAATATAAGTAGTTTATTATTTCATACAAATAATCAATTTTTAATCTTCCTTTTGTGGTTCCTTTATAAACTGTCTTTATACAGTAAACATAATCTTTTATATACAGATCTTTAATCTTATCGTTATTTGCTAAAACGCCTACTATTGAATTATATAATATATCATTGAAAAAATCATTAAGTTCATAATATGACATACCATAGCTTTCCTCTAAACTAAATATCTTTATTATAGCATTAAAACAAGCAAACAAGTTAGACTTTAATTTAGATTCTATGTGTTTATATTTTTTATCATTCAATAATTTTATAATTAGCTGAATAATCATCGCTAACGAGTATTTTAAATCATTAATACCAGTCACATATATTCCTTTATCCCTTAGATTTGAGATAATTGTAATAATAGTATCATCAGTAAAAAAATCAACAAAGTTTGTCATTTCTTCGTTATCAAATCTTTCGGCAGATATAAATTCGTTTTCTACCACATTTGCATTGTAATAATTTTCTATATACTTCATCACAGAATATGGTTCAAAACTATAAAATATATAATTTAAATATAATCTTCCGTCATCATATCTTCTAACATTTGTATTACACATATTAAACTTTATACAATTATGTTTTAAAGTCTTAAATATATTCTTTAAATCGATACTTTTTAAAGTGTTTTCACAATTTAAAACCGGATATAATGTGACGGTTATCAAGGATTGAACATTTCTAAAATTCATTAATGAATTATTATCTAATGATAAATCAGAAATATTTTCCAATTTATTATATAAATCCTGATCAATTAAATTTCTAAATGCTGATGAATTTTTAATAAATATATCTTTGAAAATTTCGACTGTATCAAAAAGCATGTTATCATTATTTAACATTACAATATCCTTTATCAAATCAAGATAATAAGTAAAAATTACTTTAACAGTCAATTCTAAATCATCAGAATTTTTATACCTATTATCTTTGCCCAACAATAATATCTTATGATAAGTATTTTGGATAATTGCTAAAATATCCCTATTTCTATTATTTAATGCAATTGTAGCATATTCATCTAAATATTCAATCATGTATTTTTCAATAAAAGAATCATTATCTTCATGTGGTAAGACTTCATTTATAAAGGGTATATTAATTCTATTAATGGTATTTTTCCTTTTTTCAAGTCTTACTTTAATAATGTTTGTGTAAGCATCCATTCCGTTTGCAAATAATAATGGATCATCTATTGAATTTCTTAATATAATATTAATACATTGTATTTGACTAGCAAATAAGCCATTCATCCTATTTAAACTTTGTACTAAAGTTAAACTTTTTTGATTATATTTTGTACAATATCTATCAAAATCCTTGTTTTCTTTTTCAACAAGTTCTACAATTCTATTAACTCTTTTTTCTATTTTTTTTAATAACCTATATTTATTTGAATTTCTTGTGGTACTAAACAAATCTATTCCCATCAAAATAAATATTGTTATCAAAGATATGTAGTAGTAATTAATTGATATAACAGGATTAATGTGTATTTTTGGCAAAATTAAAAAGATAAATGTGGTTATACATAAATAGATGTATTCAACTATATGTTGTGCTTTAATATCGATTATTTTCTCCATAACCGAATTCATATAATTATTTTGAGATTCCTGGCTGAATATTTGTAGAGTAAAAATAATTCCAGATAATCCAATTAGTGCTATACCGGTATTTCTAAATAATTCAAAATATTCTTTTAATAAATTACTATTGATTTTGTAATCAATTTTTAAATTAAATGTAACAAATATTCCTAATACTATAGTAATAAAATATATTATTGCAGTTTTCTTAGTATCAATTGAAAGATAGTATTTAGTTCTTAAATAACATTTAATTTTTAATAATCGTAATAATAACTTTTGCTCCAGTAAATTACAAATATTTTTTATTTTCTTTTGTATATCAAAAAATTTATCAAATATTTTCTTCAAGTATTATTCTCCCCCTTCAAATTTTATTTTATATTATAACACAATTTTATTAATTTGTAATATATCAATATTTAATCACAGAGGAACAAACAACAATTTGTTAATTGCGCATATCTAGTCCTTATAAAATCAATAATTTAAAGGAGCATTTTCTAATAATATTTAATCTTATACAACAATGGTGTAATTAGCAATATATGTGAAGTTATATAATTATTTCTTTCATCTTTTATCTCTTATATTTTCATAATACTCATCCATGATAAATCTACTGATTTTTCATCATTTATCAGTAATTTTGTCAATGAAATGAGATATTACAATTAATAAACTTAACACATGAAAGAACAATGAATACAATCATTGATATTATTCTTATAAATATATAGTTTGTTTATTAAAGCAATAATATATTATATATTAAATAATTAAAAATAGAATCTCAATGAGATTCTATTTTCTTTTTTAAGTTCCTCTTATGGTGGGAATCACCAGCTTTTTTTATTTAATGCACTTTTTTAATGCATCTAGATTATACAATAAATATGTATAATAGTCAATCTATATAAAAAGAAATTGAACTTCATTTTGTAAAATACTAATCTATATATATATTTTCATTCCTATCAATATAAATATATCAAAAAATATATATCAATTCAAGTAACAAATAAAAAGAACTAAGCATTGTTCTTACTTAGTTCTTTTAATTTCTTTTCATCTATTACTGGAATAGATCCTGTTACATATAAGTAATTATCTTTTAATTGTTCTATTTCTTCTTTTATGCCTAGTTTAGATATTTCTACTCCTTCACTCTTTAAAACTGATTTAATAGTTTTTAATATTATTTTTATATCTAATAATAATGACATATTATCTACATATTCTATATCATAATTTATTTTATCAAATATTGTTAGATTATTTCTTCCTGAACATTGTGCTAGTCCTGTTATTCCAGGTTTAACCTCACATCTTCTTTTTTGTTTTTTAGTAAAGTTTTTATAATATTCTGGAACCCATGGTCTTGGTCCTATCCAAGACATGTCATTTTTAAGAACATTGAAGACTTGTCCAAGTTCATCCAAAGAGTATTTTCTAATAAAAGCTCCTACTTTAGTAAACTCATTTTCTTTTGAAGTATCATATACATTATTTCCATCTACCATACTTCTAAATTTATATAAATAAAATTCTTTTCCATTTAACCCAGTTCTTTTTTGTTTAAAAAATACAGGTCCTTTACTATCTAATTTTATAGCTATTGATATTAATATCATTGGTATACCAAATACTAATAAAAAGCATATACATAGTAAGATATCAATTATTCTTTTTATATATTTATACATTATTACCCCTCCAATGTATATTAAATATACACCCCTTCTTAAAAAGCGTTTAGTATTATAACATAAGATATGTAATTATTCAAGAATAATCTATCTTTTTTATAGCACCTTTATAAATTATACTATTATTTACTATACGCGGTCAAGTTATTTTTTTATCTGGCAAGAGGATGGGATGGTATAAATAGATAATTATTTGGAACGCATTGCGTTCCATTTTAAAATTGTAATGGTTCAGTTTTTTTAAAGATATTTAGTTATGTAAATGATTAGAGATAATGTTAGATGTAATTGTGTCCACAATGTGGACACTTTTTATTATTAATTTATTAAATCTTATAATGATTAACCCATGTTAATTGTGTCGACATTGTCGACACTTTTTCATTGAAAGATTGTCATACTATTAAATATTCTCTAGATATTATTCTTTTATCACTACAATATTCAATAATATACTCATTATTTTGTTTGCATATTATTATTCCTACTGTACTATTATGATTTAATCCCTTTATATTTTTATCTATATAATTCATATATAATTCTATTTGTCCTATATGTTCTTTTTTTAATTCAACTACCTTTAGTTCTATAACTACAAAACAATTATATATATAATTAAATAATAATAGATCAATGTAATTGTATGTATTATCAAGCTTTATTTTATATTCGTTACTTATAAAACTATATCCTTTACCTAGTTCTTTCATAAATGATTCTATATCTTCTAGTATTATTCTATGTAAGACTTTTTCATTTATTATTTCTATATTATTCTTATTTTTTATTAATATTGGATTAGGTACTAAATCCTTTACTTCTGTATGTTCATTAGTTATTAATTTGTTTTTTGTTTCTAATGGTAGTCTTTCATATTCTTTAGATTTTATTTTTTCTCTTAACTGTCTAACTGATAAATTATTTGTTTTAGCTAGTTCTATATAATAATTAATCTTATCAATATTTTCGAAAGATAATAATTCACAATAGTGCGACCATGACAATTGTGCAGACAGTGTCTGCACTTTTTCTTTCAATTCATAAAATCTTAACATTAGCCAAAGATTCCTCTTACTATAACCTTTTCCCAAATCTTTTGTTAATCTTTTTGAATATTCATTAATTATACCATCACCATAATGGTTTCCAGCTCCACTTAGCATTTTTCCTACATTATAATATGTCTCTAAATCGCTTTTATTCTTTGAATAGTCTTTTACTTTATGTACTATTTCATTATTAATTAATTCATTTTTTATTTTTTCATAATAATTATCCATTTTTGGCCTCCTATTAATATAGTTAGCCAAAAGTAAGAAAAATACTTCTTTTTTAATAATTATTTTCTTATTTTATTAGTTTCAAAGTGTGACAATTTGTCACGGTTTCATTTTTTATTTCAGTTGGTGACAAATTGTCACCAACTTATTCTTCTAATAAAAAAACTTTATCAAATTGATAAAGTTTAGTTTTTTAATTATACACAAGTATATCCACCATCTATTGGTAATATTGCTCCAGTTACATATGAAGCTTCATCACTTGCTAAGAATATTGCTCCTGCATTTAATTCTCCTTCATGACCATATCTTTGCATTGGTACTGTTTGTTTCATATAAGCAGTAAATTCATCTGTATTTAATACAGCAGTTGTAAGTTCTGTTTCAAAATATCCAGGACATATAGCATTACATGTAATATTATATTTAGCTAGTTCAGCAGCTACTGCTCTTGTGAAGTTTACTACTCCACCTTTAGATGAATGATAAGCTACTGTATCTAATGCTGTATTACCTACTAAACCATACATAGAAGCTATATTAATAATTCTTCCATATTTATTTTCTTTCATTATATTAGCAAATGCTCTTGTTACTTTAAATACTGATGTAAGATCTGTTGATATTGTAAAATCCCATTCTTCATCAGTCATATTAAGTACTCCTTTATCTTTTGAAGAACCAGCACAGTTTACTAATATATCTACTTTACCAAATGTTTTTTTAGCTTCTTTTGCTGCTGCATATACTTCTTTTGTATCTGTAACATCACATTTTATTGGTAATACTTTTACTCCTTCTTTTTCTAATTCTATTTTATATTCTTCTAGTCTTTCTATTCTTCTAGCCATTATTACTAAGTCTGCCCCTTGTTTAGCAAATGCCATAGCCATTTGTTTTCCTAAACCAGAACTAGCACCAGTTATAGCAGCTACCCTACCTTTTAAATTAAACATTTTATTTCCTCCTACTATATATTTATATTATAATTCATTTTTTAATTATTATCTACTTTTATTTGATTCATCTATGTTAAATAATATTTCATCTGATTCTTTTATACTATATATATCTTTTAAATCTTCTTTAAATAAATAATTATTAAAGAAATCATAATGTACATCGTCTAATTGATATGAAAGTGGATCTAACATCCATTTAAATAATTCTAAATCATTATGTCTTAATATTATATTAGTTATTGCTTTTATATCTTGTCCTTTATATTTAGTATTTATTCTTTTTACAGTACCCATTATATCATTAGATTTATTTTTATATAAATCATATGAAATAATAGCCATTAGTTCTACTAATGCTTCATCTATTAATTGTTGTTCATATAATTTATCATTTGTTTTTTCATCTTCAAATGATTTTACTTCTAATTCATCTATACTATATTCTTTAAATTTATTTATTGTTTTTTTAGAACTATCTATACTACCTCTTAATATTTCTTGAGATGCATCTGCATAATAAGGTTTTTTACTATCTGATACTTTTTCATATCTATTATTATTATAAATTATACTATTATATTCTTTATTATCATTATAACTAGTATTTAATAGTATCATTCTTCCAGCATGTATTTTTTCATGTATTAGTGTTACATATATATTTGCTTCATCAAATTGATTTAAATTATTACTTATTATAATTAATCCTTCATTTAAATAATAATTTTGTTTATCTTTAGGTACTTTTCTCATATTTAGATAGTTTTCTAATTCACTACTACCTGCTGTTAAGAACATACCTGGTACTCCTATATTATCTACAGCTACTGGACATTTTGTATTTTCTATATAAAAACTTCCATTTAGATTTAATGAATCTACAAAATGTTTTATCATATAATCAGATTTTTCTTTTATTTCATTTATATTCATATTTATCAATCTTTCTAATAACCTTTAGCTAATTCATTAAATCCAAGTGGTATTCCAGCTTTTGTTCCTACATATATTTCATTTCCATTTTGAGCTACTGTATCATTCATTATACTTGTTTTTATTGTACTACCATCTTCTGTTTTATAAGAATCTACTTCTTTTATTACATCATCCCACATTTCCATTACTTTATCATTTGTACTTACTGATGATGTACTAGAATATGTACTATCTATATAATCATTTGTTGCTTGTAAAGCTATTTTAGATTTCTCTGCATATATAGATGTATATGCATTTACTATTGCACTAGATACATATTCTATCATTGCATAATAGTTAACTGTGAAATTAGAGTTAGCTATTATAAATTTATAATCTTCATAATATTTATCAAATTCTTCTTTATTCATTCCTTCATAAATAATTATATATGGCATATACCACTCTATTGCTTTACTATCTAATAAACTACTTAAAGAAGATTTTAATGTTGTAGCTATTGCTGAAGTACTTGTAGATACTTCTATATAATTAGTTCCATATTCAAAGTCTTTTATACTTGATGTATATTCTACTCCATATACATCTAAATATACTCCATGGTTTTGTGTAGATAAAAGATTAGCATCGTTTTTACCCATTTGTATTTTTAAATCATGTAATGTTTTTAATTCATTTAATGTTTTTTCTTCTACTTCTTTATCCTCTATAAATGTACTTCCTGGATAATAAGTATTCATATAATAATCTATATATTCATCAGCATTCATTTTATGCATATATGTAGTATAGTAATCTGTATTTATACCTTCTCTATAATTAGAATTTTCTGTATAAGAATGCTGTGAAATAATAGTTATTCTAGCTGTTCCTTCAGGATTAGATAATACTACTGTTTCTACAAATGGATAACTAGAGTTTACTAAATCTTGTGAACTTATATAAGAATTCCATCCTTTAGGTACTATACTTCTAAACATATTAATACCTTTATCTTGTAAATTAATTACTGTATATAATTTGCCAGAGGAATCTAAGTTTGTATTATTACTTAGTTCTTTTTTATTACATCCTACTAAAAGTATTATTGAAAATATAATTACAAATAATTTCTTTTTCATATTAAATCCTTTCTATTTAAAAATTGGATTAATATCCAATTTATTCTTCTACTGGGACTACATAATTAGGTTTTTTATTAAGATATTTTATTAATATTTTATCTCCTTTTGTATATGTACTTTTAGATGTTGCTAATAAAGCTTCTACTTCATTTCCTTCTTGATTTCTATATATTACATATGTTTTATAAGATGTTCCATCTTCATCATGATATTCTTCTATTCTACTTACAGTAGCATCCACTTGTATACCATTATTTAATATTTCATTTTTTAATTTAATACTACGTATTACTACAAATAAAAATATTAAAATAAATGCTGCGAATAATACATATTCAAACATTATAATCCTATTTCCCTTCTTGTAATACCTATTACATCACATGTTTCATCATTTTCTTCACTATCTTTAACTATTTTTTCTAATTTATATCTATCTTTAGAATCTTTATTCATTTCTATTTTTTCATATATGAATGTTATTGTATATGATTTTCTTTTTTTATTAATTTTATATTCATATCTAGCTCCTTTATTAGCTTCATATAATATAGAATTATCTTTTAAACTATTTATTTTTTCTTCAAATTCTTTTTCATCATCAAATGTATATGTAGTATCAACTTTCATATTAATAGCTATTCTATTTTTATCATAATTTGTAACAGTTTTTGTTAATACTATATCATTATCTTCTTTATATTCTAATGTACAAATAGAAGTGTATTTTCCCTCTTTTAATTCATTTGTAGATCTATTATTATCTTCTGGCCTTCCAAATAAAACAATAGCGAAAACACCTAATATTACTACACAAGCAATTATACCAATTATAGTTGTATCCTTCATAATTAGTCTCCTCTTATAAACATTATATACATATTTTATGTCAATATTAAATAAATATAATCATACTTTACATTTATCTTTTATAAATCATATGTATTTCATTATTATTTCTTATTATATTATCTTCTTCAAATCCTGCTTTTTTATAACAATTTATTGCTTTTTGATTAAAGTCAAATACATATAATTCTATATTATCTAGTTTTAATTCTTTTTTAGCATAATTAATAAATGCCTCTATTGCTTCTCTTCCATAATGTTTACTTTGTTTATCTGGTGTTATACATATACCTATTTCACCAGTTTTTTCTATTATATGTACTAATTCTATATTACCTATATATTCATTAGTATCTTTTTCTATCATAGAAAAGATAAAATGATTATTTTCTAATTTTTCTTTAATCCAATTTAATTCTTGCTCTTCATTAAAATGTTTTTTCTTATGACTTATACATTTTTGTACTTCATCATTATTAACCATTAATAAATAATCATTTAATAAATTATTTGTTACTTTTATAAATTTTATTCTTTCTGATTCAAATATTATATTATTCATAGTTATCACCTTTGGGTTATTATAATATTTTTTTATTATTTTTCAAGTATCCATTCTTGTAAATACTTTATTTTAGTATTACAGTGTTCACAATATCCTTTAGTAGCATCTATTGAAGCACCACAATTATGACATTTCATTATATTAGCTCCAGCTTTTAATTTTAATACTTCTTCATTAGATTTTCTAAATATATAAGTATCATCTATATATTTAGATATAAATTTATTATTATTAAATGTTATTACTCTTATATATGCTTTTACTTTTACATATAAGTTATCATCTTTTTTATAATCTTCAAAGTCATCAAAATCTATTACATCAAAATCTACTATATTAGATGAATTATAATATTTATTTCTTACTTCATAGTTTAAATTATTAAAAAATGATTTTTTATCTATTTTTGTTTTATTCCAAAATTCTATTTGTTTTTGATTTTGTTTATCTTTATATTTTTTTATTGGTCCTAATACTATGTAACCATCTATTATATAAAAAAAATAATATAGTATTAAAGCTAATATAAATCCATATATAAATATTTTAGATATATCATATGAGTTAAATGTTCTAGAAGTAAATTTAATAAAGAAAAATGAAAGTATAAAACTAATTATTAAATCTACTACTCCAGTTATAATTCTATATGTAGTATTTCTAAGTACTCTATCATAATGATATTTACTACCCATATCTTTTTCAGTATAGTCTATATTATAATATGTTTTACAATATGGACATCCATCTATAAAGTCTTTTAATTTTGATGTCATACCACAGTTAGGACATTTATAATCTTTGTTTTCTTCTTCTTTTGATATAAATGTATATTCTATTCTTGAATCAAATTTATTTTCTTTATGTAATAGTTTATTATTTAGATAATATTCTTTAGTACATCTAATACCATTTTTTATATCATCATTATAACTATCATCAGTATTTCTTTCTAATATTTGATTACCTACTATATATTTAGTTTTAATATTTATATTTAATTTTTTTAATTTATTTTTTTGTGAAGTTTCAGATACTAAAGCCATATTATCACATCCTATCTGTTATTGTTATTATTGTTATTGTTGTTATTATTATTGTTATTATTAGAAGATGATCCTCCACTATATCCACCACTATAAGAAGATGGTGTATAATGAGGAATTATTCTAAGTAAAGCATTTGTTATTATTAATCCATCTATAGCTGATGAAACACATTTAGCAGCGATTGATGTTACTATGTTATTATCATTTGATAATGTAAGACTTGTTTTGTTTCCTTTTACTTCTGCTTTACTATTTTGGGCTAAAAAATCATATATTTGATTTAATTCTTCTTTTGTTACATCATAATATTTAGCTATTTCATAACATCTTTTCATTCTCATTAATTCATCATATGTTTCTGGTTCTTTATTCATATTATAACTCCTTATCTATATAATAAAATTCTATATTTTGAAATGGTAAATTTATTGCATGCATATGATAATATGCATTATTTTTTTGTTTAGTATAATGATAATCTCTTAAACTAGATGTAGTAAAGAATATATTATTTGTATTATCTTTTGAATACATATTTTTATATTCTTTTATATAGTTTGATATATCATATTTATAATAATCTTTTTTATCACTTTGTGTATTATCAAGTACATATTTATATATTTGATTAGTTGATATATGACACTGTTTAGTTCTATTTTCATCTCCATATGTTACCATATTACCTGAAAGTAGTATTATATATAATGAATTATTTATTGGATAATCACATAATTCATTTATTAGATTCTTTTTCATATATATTTCTATTTTAGACATTGGATTTATATATATAATATCTCTTGTTTTTTTAATTATTTGAGATTCTAATTTATATTCTACATTATCTATTTTTAATATAAATGATTCTGAATCATATATATATTTTAGATTATTATCACTGTTAATTATTTCTTCTAATGATGGATAATCATTATTACTTGGTTTAGGTAAATATTTAACTGGATCATCTAATCTCATTTTAGTTATATAATCATATACAAATTCATCATTATATTCATCTTTATTATAATTTCTATCTTTATACATTTTTTGTTGTAATAAACATGTATAACTCTTATTTGTATTATATGTATTTTTCACAAATGGACATCCTGTTTTACATAAATATAAGTATCCACATTTAGAACATTCTTCATTAAATTCTTTTTTATTATGATTTAAAAATATCTTATTGTATGATGTTTTTAATATATCTTCTACACTATCTTTATATATATTTCCATAATAATAGTCTTTATTTTTTTGACCTCTTACACATGAGTATATATCACCATTCTTTTCAAGTAAGAAAAACTTTTCTCCACAGTTATTACAATTTGTACAATATTCTGGCCCAAATTCATCAAACCAAGGTCCATTTACTCCATAGTCTAAATCAGTACCATCAAATTCTTTATGCATTCTATCATATAATTTTAATTGTTCTTCTTCTGTTATGTGATGAAGTATTCCATTAGAATTATAATCAAAACCTATCATAAAATTAAAATCATTCATATCAAGACATGTATTTTTATGTAAATATTTTATATCTTTTACTATTTCATCTAAATGATTAAAATGTTCTTTAAATATAGTAGCTGATACTTTTTTCTTATTAGGAATATCTTCTAATAATTTAATATTATCTAATATTTTATTTAGTGTTTTTTTATCACCTTTAGTTACTCTATATTCATCATGAAGACTAAGAGGTAAATCTAAGCTACCAGATATAGATACATTAAATTTTTTTATTGTATCTATATGTTTATCTATTCCATACATATTTGTTTTAATATGAGGCTTAGATAGCTTAAAACCAGCATTTGTAATTATATTTTTATTTTCTTTATAATAATTATCTATATATTCTATTAAGCTATAAAAATCATCATGTGATAGTGTTGTTACTTCTCCTCCATGTAGAGAAATATTAAATGGTATTACATTTGATTCTTTAAACTTTTTAATAGCAAATTTTAGTGTTTCTAAAGGATTTATATTACTATATTCATCTTTAGTATTATCTTCTAAATAACAATATTTACATGCCATATTACATCCCATAGTTGGAACATATAGTAGATGTATAAATTTATTATTCATATTTATTCCCCCCTATTTAGTTAAAATATATTACTCCTGAATAATATTTTGATGTCATTTTTAATGTTGTTTTATAATATAAATTTTTATCTTTAAACTCATAATTATTAACATTTAATTCTATTTTTTTATTAATATCTCCAGTAAATTCTAAAATACATTTATAACTACGCTCTGCTACTTGTTCATAATTACTAATTTTAAAATATAAGTTTTTATATTTATCTGATACTATTTTAGCTGTTTTATCAAGATTATTATGATCATCTAAATTTATATAATATTTATAATCTTGAATAGGTGCCATTTCATATATTGATACAAGAATACTAGTATTATATTTACTACTTACTTTTATTAAATATTTATCAAAAGTTTGATATAACAAATCTTCTTTGTTCGAATCAAATACTACTTCTACATCTTTTGATCCTTGAATAACTTTAAGTTTTATTACATCTGATTCTATACCTGTATATTCTACTTCAACACCATATTTATTGTATTTCATTGTTTGATAATAATCTAAGCCTGCCGCTACTGAATCAGTAGATAAATATTCTCTTTCTCTTGCTTTTGGAACATTTTCGATGATATCATTATTTGCGTCATTATTTGCATCATTATTTACATCATAACTTTCTCCATAATAATTAATAGTTGTTGGGCTTCCTTTAAATGCTCTTTCATTCACAGAAACTCCTCTTGGTAATGTAATTGAAAATAAACTACCACATTCTCTAAATGCTGATGAACCTATTTCTGTTAATTTACTATTTTCTGATATATATACATTTGATAATTTATAATTACCATAGAATGCATGTCCACCTATTCTAGTTACACTATCAGGTATTTCTACACTTTCTAATGAAATACAATTTTCAAACGTGTTTCCTCTTATTTCGGTTAAATTGTTTGAAAGTACTACTTTTGTTAAACTTTGAGCATTAGTAAATGCTTCTCCACCTAATTCTTTAACAGTATCAGGTATTATTATACTTTTTAATGATGTACAATTATAGCAAAAACCACCACCTATATATTCTAAATTACTTGGTAATGTTATTTCTTCAATTGATTTACAGTTTTTAAATGCTTGACCTCTTATTTCTTTTATTGAGTTTGGAAGTACTACTTCTGTTAAGAAAGGCATATTTGAAAAAGTATTACCTCTTAGTGCTACTACTGGTTTACCATTATGGGTTTCTGGTATAAATGCTGTTTTAAAATTAGTAAGTCCAAAGGCATAATATCTAACTGCATATCCACCATCTGCTTCTTCATATAATATAACTGGTTTAATAAATATTACTAATGGTAATATTATTGCTACTAGAATTGATACTAATTTAAATATTTTAGTATTATCTTCTACAAATGAATTCTTAGTAGCCATAATAATATTTGATATTTTTTCACTTGGTCTAGATTTTATTTCTTTAGTTAAATATTTTTTTAAATTAAATTTATTAAATAATTTAGAACATAAAAATAAGATAAATATTCCTATAATATATGTCACTAATGGAAAATGAAAAAATATACATGTTACATATACAAATACTAAAAGTGAAAAAATAATATTTAGCACTTTTTTTCTTTTTAAAACATCTTCTGGTAATATAGAATTACTGTTTTCTATTCCAGCTTTTTTCATTTCTTTTTCAATAAACGTATCTAATAATTTATCTTCTGTATAAGAAAACATTGGATCAAATTCTGTTATTAATACAATATCTTTCTTAATATTTTCATTTATTTGAGTTTCATTTTCATTTTCATTCATATTTGTTCCTCCATTTGTTATATTACTATTTTCACTAGTTGTATTGATACTTTTTACAACACCTGGTATTGTTGCTTCTAGTATATTTCTTTTTGTTATTATAGCTGTTACTGGTATAACAATAACCGGGCTTAATAATACAAAGAAATCAATAATGGTTATAAGAGGTGTTATAAATAAATCAAATATTAATAATATAACCCATCTAACTATAAATAATGTCCAAAATACTTTTTTATAATTATCTGGTGCTACTAATTTAGCAAAAGGTTTAAAAAGAAATAAAGATATAAATAGTGTAAAAAATAGTTGTATAGGAAGTACATATGGTAATAACTCACTATTAACAGCTTTTGCAAATACAAAAGTCGGAAATAATAATCCTAATAATAAATATTTATTCTTTTTCATTTATATCCTCTTATCATACTAATTTATTATATCATATTTTTTTACCAAATAAAAAGAGTTAAATAACTCTTTATAATTACCATATTAGAAATACTATAGCTAATAAGATTGCTACTAATATTCTAACTGTACATACTATATAGTATGATAATGGTTTTATTTTTTTATTATTTGTTATTTCTTCTGATACATATCTAAATACTGCATATACTATTGGTAAAAACATTATTACTAAGTAATCATCTAAGTTATTTACTTTAGTCATTAAGAATCTTTCTTTTGATAATAGATATATTCCATATACAAATAATGATATTAAATATATATCAAATATGCTTTTTATATAATTATAGAATGTTGGTTCATATTTAATCATTCTTTTACATAAATAGTATTCTTTATTATTATCACATTTCTTTTCTAAAAATAATACATTATATTCTTTTAGTTTTTTTAATGATATATCTACTAATACTAATGTATTTTTACCATTTATTTCAATTATTATTGGATTATATATAGATATTATTGATTTATATTTTTTCTTTTCTGTTTCACTTAAATCTCTAAAATTATTTTCTTTTAATTCATATTTTATATCTTTTTTATTTTTATTAAATAAATCTGTTATAAATGTTATAAAAGGTATTACTGTAAATACAGCTATTAAAAGAGATATTGTATTATAATTTCTATATAAATTACATCCAATTAGTATACTTGTTAATATAAATATAAATGATAAGAATGATAAGAAGTGTTCATATTTATATAGTTTATATTTTATTTTTAAATTAAGATTACTAGCATTTAAATATACTTCTAATGCAAATAAAGCGCCACCTAGTATTTCTGTAATCATTCTTGTTTTTTCCATTTTATTCACCTCTTTTATTAGTTTTAATCAGTATTAATGGTACATATATTTCATCATCTGTATAACCAGCATGTTGTGATTTTAATATTTCACTTCCTATATATAAAAGTGCTTTATTAGTTTTACCTATTGCTAGATAATCACCTAATGCATCTTTAAATATTTCATTTTCTTCTCCATTACCAAATAATTTAGATTCTATTACTTCTTTCATAGGATATAAATCAAAATCATTACTAAAGTATTTATTAAATAATTTTACAAATTCTTCTTTTTTATCTGGTTTAATAAAGAAATTTACTGCTCTTGGTTCTAAAGATGTATTCTTTAGTAAACAGTTTTCTATATCAGGATAATCTTTTATAAATATATTTTCTATATTAATATGGCCATGATCTGCTACTACAAAGATTATTGTATCTTTTAATTTTTTAGATAATTGTTTTATTCTTTTATTTAAGTAAAATATTTTACTTTTTGCTTCCTTCGAATCACATCCATATATATGCATAGTATGATCTGGTTCATCATCATATGCATATATGTATTTTTTTCCTTCTTCATTACATAGTTTTTCTATTCTTTTAAACATATCTTCTATAGATGTATAATTATCTTCTCCAAATGGAAATAATGTATATCCTTTATATTTACCTTTTTCATTTATTTCACTTTCTATAGATTTAGTTATCATATGTTTTTTATTATATTCAATTGCTTCTTCTAATACTTCTTCGCTACCTTTTTCTCTATTTCTATATACAGTAATTATTTTATCTAAATCTTTATAATACATATCCCATCCTAACATACCTGTTTCACATGGATATAATCCTGTAATAATAGATGTTGTAGCTGCGACAGTAGTAGCTGGAAATACTGTTGTAATAGGTTTTATTCTATGTTTTATTAAAAACGAATCTTTACTAAGAACTCTATCTAATATTATTGAACCCATTCCATCACAAAGAATAGTTACTACATTTTTAGGTTTGTATTCTTCTAATATTTTATCTATATAATCAAGAGTATTATGTTTATAATCTAATTCAAAATATTTTCTTATAGAACATGCTAAATTAGTTATACATTCATTATAATCATTCTTAACTTTCATATTGTTCTCCTTTAAATAGATAATTCTTTAAATCTTTTTACACCTCTTTTAATTAATAATAAATATAATAAAGAATCTATTATTATATATACTACTGCTACTATTATTAATAATGTTGTTGAGTTAATTTTACCTATAAGAAAGCTAAGTAATATATAAGATATTATTGCTAAAACCATACCTATCAATACAGCTATAAATGAACTTGTACTTTGTTTTACTACTTCTGTACTATTTTCAGCATCTAATTTAGGAAATTTTAGATTTACTAATATTCCTATAAAATGAGATACTAATGGTATTAATATTGATAATAATATTAATAGTATTGATTCTATTATATTAATCTTAAATTTAATAAAAAGTATTATATTACCTATTAAAAATACTGGTGTTGTTATTAATAAACAAGCATATATTTTAGACATAAGTATTGTTTTTATTTTTATAGGTAAAGATTTTAATATATTTATTTTTCTTCCTTCTAAACTTATTACTGAGTTAGTAATAGAAGTCATATATGAGGCAATAGACATTAATAATAATATAAAAATTGATAAATTATTCATTATTAATTCTTTTGATACACCTAATCCTTCTTCAGGATCTACTAATGATGGTAATAAACTATCAAATTTTAATACAATAGCTATAATACCAATTAAGAATAATATTAAAGCAAAACCTGAGTTTATTATAAATACTGGTGTTTGAAAGAATGTATTTAATTCTTTTTTTATTAATGATTTTGTTTGTGATTTAGTTTTAAATACTAATTTTTTATTACTGATTTTTTTATCAGTAGTTATTACTGATTTTAATCTTGTATTTATTTTAAAATAGAATTTACTTAATACTATTATTGATGTAGTAAATATAACTATATGAATTATTATAAATACTAATAAATCTATTATATTAAAATTTACTACTAATTTAGAATATATACCTGCTGGATAATATATTTTAGTTATTATTTCATTTATACTTGATGCTCTTTTCATAAGATATTCAAATGCATTATCTATATTATATGAAAAATACATAATAACTACTAAGAATAACATAGATATTACTATTTGAAATACATTTTTATGTTTAAATCTACTAGATATACTTGATGTTATTACTCCTAATATACAAGATATAATAATTGGTATTATTGGAAGAAATAATAACATGATTATACTTGTTAAATAATATGTCCAAGTTATTGATTCACCCCATCTAATGTAGGCAATCATTATAGGTAGTAAAAACATTGAATTAAATAATAATTCAAATATATAAAATTTAAATATTCTTATAAATAATACAGTTCTTCTCTCTATAGGAAGTGATAATAATAAATCATCATCTTTACAATTAAATATTAATGGTCCTGATTTATATACACCTTCTACTATTGTCATAAAAGATATACTAAAAGCAGTTAATGATAAAATTATATATTGCATGTTTGTTGGTGACATTTTTTCAAATAATGAATTAGCATACATCCATATCATAAACATTAAATATCCTGCGATAAATAATGGTAATAATGATGTTTTTTTAGAATTCTTTTTAGTTTTTATTTTAAATATATTCATATCACTTGTCATACATGCTCTAATTAGTGATACTATTTTTTTCATTGTTTTTCTTCAAGTTCCATGAATACATTTTCAAGGGACTTATCTCCTTTTATTTCTTTCATACTACCGCTTTTAATTAATTTACCTTTTTTTATTATTGCTACTCTTGAACATAATTTTTCTGCTACATCTAATATATGTGTAGAATAAAATACTATTTTTCCATCTTTAACCATTTCATTTAATATTTCTTTTATATCAAATACTGCTTTTGGATCTAATCCTACAAATGGTTCATCCATTATTAGTATTCTAGGATTATGAGCAAGTGCTGATATAAGTACTATTTTTTGTTTCATACCATGAGAATAACTATCAATAGTATCATTTAATTTATCTTCCATTTCAAACATTTTTGAATACTTTTTTATATTATTTTCTCTTGTTTTAGTATCAGTATCATACATATCACATATAAAATTTATATAATCAATTGCTTTCATGTGTTCATATGTTTCAGGATTATCTGGTACATAAGCCATTAGTTTCTTACATTCTACTGGTTTTTCTTTAATAGACATTCCATCTATTAAAATATCTCCTTCATCAAAATCATGTATGCCTACTATTGATTTTATAAGAGTTGTTTTACCTGCTCCATTATGTCCTATAAAAGCAAATATATCTCCATCATTAACATTAAATGAAACATTATCAACTGCTTTTTTAGAACCATATTTTTTTGTTACATTTTTTATTTCAATCATGTTATTCCTCCTAATATTACAATTATTATATCATAAAAAAGCTAAGAATAATCTTAGTATTTTTATAATCATTTTACTTTTAATCCATTCATAAATATTTTAGATAATTTATCTATATCACATTCTACACTATCATATTTCATTACATTAACGATATAAATGTTATTATTTCATTCAAATAAATTATAATACAATATACTTTGTTTGACTTAGTAATTTATATATGCTAAAATACCTTTCTAATTGAAAGGGGTTATTATGGAAGAATTAAGATTTACTGTGGATGAATTTAAAGAAATGATACCTAAACATTTTGAACATATAATTCATACAGAATCTAATTTATATGAAATACCTAATAATGATAAAGAAGTATTTAAAATATATAATATGAATAATAAAAGATTATTAAATAATAAATTAAAGACTATTAAGTATTTATATGAATTTAATAAAGAAGAACATATTGAAGAATTAGTTCTTGCTAATGGTTTAATTTATATAGATAATTTATTTGCTGGTGAAATATTACCTAAGATAGATGGCATTAATACTTCTAAAATTTTATATGATAAAAGTATTGATTTTAATAAAAGATTAGAAATATTAAAAAAGATAGGTATTATATTAGATAAGATTCATAAAAGTAATCCTAAATATAATGCATCTTTTACTGATGTACATCCTGATAATTTTATGGTTAAAGATGATAAAGTATATGCTGTTGATTCAAGTAGTATTAAGTTATATGATTCTGAAGGAGTTGTTAATTTCTATTTAAGTCAATTAGGTACTATGAATGTATGTAAATATGATATAGATTATGCTAAAGATATAATACCTAGTAAAGAAACTGATATTTATTGTTATATTATGATGATATTAAAATTTTTATCAGGTTTTGATTTGTATGTTGTAAGTTTTGATAGATATAATCAATATCTAGATAAACTTGCTAATAATGGATTTGATATAAATTTAATAAATAGTTTTAGAAGTATATATGATGAAAATATAGATAATATTGATCCTCTTCCATATATAGATACTTTATTTAATATAGATGATAAAAAATTATCTATTGCTAAAAGAGTTTTTAATTAAAAATAGTACACTTTTGTGTACTATTTTCTTTTCATAAATCTAGATAATAATTTTTCTTTCTTTTTTTCTATATAATAGTCTTTCATAACATCAAATTCTCTAGTATTTTTTACTTTATTCTTTATTGAATATTCAATAGTATTAAAGAAATGATTTACTTCATTTTTAATTTCTGGAACTAATACAGATGATTTATTAGATGCTTTAGCTGAAGAATGCATTCCTATATTACATAAAATATTTCTTCCATATACAAATGGAGTACAATCAAATATTACATAATTATTTATATCTTCAATATTACCATCTAATAATTGTATACCAAGTATACTCTCTTCTTTATTATTTCTTTTATAAAAAGCATTAATATCTTTATTTACTATTCCTATTTCATTTAATTGCTTTTGTATTGATTCAATTAAATTATCTAATTCTTTTAAATCTGTAGAACTATTATTTTTGTTTAAAACTAACTCATCAGTATAATAATCGAAATACATGTAAACTCCTTCTACTCAATTGACTCTAAGGCTAGTTCTAACATTTGTTTGAAACTATTTTGTCTTTCTTCACTTGTTGTTTCTTCATGAGTAACTAAGTTATCAGATATAGTTAGTAAACAAGCAGCTTTCTTACCTAATACATTAGCATTATGGAAAAGAGCAAATGATTCCATTTCTACTGCATAACAATTATATTTTTCAAATAATTCTTTAAAGTTATCATTTTCTTTATAAAAAATATCACTACTATGAACATTATGAAAATGAAGATTTATATTCATTCTTTTAGCAGTTTCTTTTATATGATCATTTAATTCTTTATTTCCATGAAGAATATTTCTTTCTTCACCATTTTGTGTTTTAGCAAATGTTGATTCACTATATGCTCCATCTACTAATACTACATCATATAAATTTAATTCATCTGTATATGCTCCTGCTGAACCTATTCTTATGATTGTATCAACATCATAGAATTTAAATAATTCATATGAATAAATTCCCATACTTGGCATTCCCATTCCTGATGCCATTACTGTTACTTTTTTTCCTTTATATGATCCAGTATATGCATATATATTACGAACTGAATTAACTAGTTTATAATCATCTAAAAATGTTTCTGCTATAAATTTTGCTCTTAATGGATCTCCAGGCATTAATACAGTTTTAGCTATATCCTCTTTTTTAGCTTCATTATGTGGTGTCATAAAATACCTCCTTATAAATAACACACTAAAAGATTAACATCTTTTTCTTTTTTATTATAACATAAAAAATAGATTACTTATATTAAATAATCTATTTTCTTATTATTTGTAGTTATCTCTATTTAGCCTACTTTGAAAGCTGGAGAAACACCGCGAATATCAGTAGCATAGTATCTTGCTCCTATTTTTCCACTTGAATTTACTTTATTAAAATCAGCTTCATTTGGAGAATATGCATCTCTTAGATACCACCAAGACTTATAATTATTTTCATTATATTTTATTGCTGCACTATAATTTCTTGTACTATAATAATCTAGTTGTCTAGAAAAATCTCTCGCAGTATCTAAAGTAGAAGCTTCAGTACTTCCCCAAACCTCCTTAGAACTTAATAAATATAATTTATCTTGAGATGTGAAATTTGTTTCTCCTGATTTAAGTCCGTGGCCCGATACTACTATTGTTTTTATTATTATATTTTGTAATTCACTTGGTAGCGCATTATATATATCTGTATTCAAATATGTTCTCATATCACTTGCTGGCCATCCTCCAACATTTGTACCTGTACTATTCATATTATGTGTTGATGTCAAATCCTCAAATTCTATTACTAATCCACATGCCGTTTGTGAAAATCCTACACTTGAACATTCTATTGGAGTTGAGCAATTTGCAATTCTAACTGTATGAATTCCAAAAGATCCCATATCTACTTCTTTTGTATCGCCTACATTATATGCTCCGCATTTATTATTTGTTACTATTGTTTGTTTTGCAGCTGCGTTTCCTGCTTTAGCTATAACATCCCAAGAATCAGTTTCAAACGACTCTGGTTGTGGGCCTACTTCTATTGCACTTTCATCAGCTTGTATATACTTTGGTTTAAAACTAAATATTAATGATTTATTTACTGTTGGTAAATCGCCTGGATCTATATCTGTTTTAAATTCTAATCTTACTTTATATGTTTCTTTTTCTCCTGCTTTTAATTCATGATGTGGTTGTATTTTAACATCATCACTGTATGTTATAATATAATCCAAATATGTTGGTAAATTGCTATTATCATCTGCTATTACTATTGGTTCTTCATCATTTATTTTTAATGTTGATGTTATAGTTTCTATCATTCCATCTATTGTTCCAAAGTTTTTTACATCAACTAAAAATTCATAATAGTCTCCTGGTTTTTCTAAAGTAACTGAATAAGTAACTTCTGTATTATCATTTGGATTAATTGTAGCATTTTCATCTCCAGCTGTCTCATTTATTTCTATACTTCCATTTGTTATTGTTATATTATCAAAATGTATATCCCATTTTGCATTTGCTACTGCTGCTTGTCCAATTATATTAAGATTTGATTGTAAAGTTGCATATCCTATTGCTAATAAACAAATTAATGCAAATACTATTAAATAATCTATTTTTTTATTATTCATAATATATGTCTCCTTATAATAATCTATTTATTGCTTTTAATTAAAAGATAATTTTTTTCTTTTTCTTTTACATTTAATTCTACTCCATAAAAAGAAGATCTATTTGAATCAATATTATAACCATTATAATGAAAATCACCTACATATTTATAATCAATTAATTCATAACTAGAAGATGACAAATAATCATTTATTGCACTTTCTACATCATGATTTGTTAATAGTATTTTATGTTCTTTTTTAATACCATCATATTCTAAGTATTCAGTTAAATAAAATAATACATTTATTTGATAATTATTATTATCTAATTCATGATTGATAGATATTTTATATTTTTTACCATTTCCATAATAATTAGTTAATATTTGTTCTAATTTTTTAGTGGTTAGTAATATTTTTCCATTAGTATTTTTATTCTCAATTATATCTAAAATTGGTCCTGAAAATTCACCATTTTTAAATCTAGTTTCATATTCATTTACTATTTCATCAAAATTATCACTTTTATTAACAATATTTTCTGTAAATGATATAGAGTCTTCTAGTGTATAAAAATTAAATATTAATTCATTTTTATCTTCACCTAATACTATTAATTGATAATAAATACCATAACTATTTTTTCTAGTTATGATATTTACACAATATTTCATTAATGATATTGATAAATTATTATTATTTAAGTACCAATGATTTAGATCAATTCTTTTCATTTTGTCTCCTATTTTTTAGTTATTCTTTTTGGTGCTTTGGATATAGCACATTCTGGACATACTAGCTTGCATAATTGACACCCTACACATTTAGTTCCATCTAATGTAGGTTTTCTATTTTTATCAAATTTAATAGCATGATGTCCTCCATCTCTACATGAGATATAACATCTACCACATCCATTACATTTATCATATTCAAATTTAGGGAATTCTATTGTATCTTTTTCAAGATCAGCATTGTTTATTAAATTAAATTTTGCTTTACCAATAAAATCACTAACTTTTTTATAATTATTTTCTTTCATATAGATTTTTAATCCTAAGATTAAGTCATCTACTATTCTAGTACCATATTCCATTATAGCTGTTGTTACTTGAATGCATGAACAACCTAGTGACATAAATTCTACAGCATCTTTCCATGTATATATTCCACCCATTCCACTATATGCTAGGTCTTTAAGATTTTCATTATTTGTCATTTCTGCTATATATCTAAGAGCTATTGGTTTTACTGCTTTACCTGAATAACCACCTAATGATGATTTACCATTTACATTTGGTTCTGGTACAAAGTTATAAATATCTACTCCTGTTATACTTTTTATTGTATTGATTGCTGATATTCCATCTGCTCCACCTTTTTTAGCAGATAATGCAGGAATACACATATCAGTTATATTAGGAGTCATTTTAGCAAGTACCGGAATCTTTGTACTATTTCTTACTACTCTAGTAAATTTTTCTACTATTTCTGGACTTTGTCCTACATCAGATCCTGTTCCTTTATATTTCATATTAGGACATGAAAAATTAAGTTCTATTAAATCAGCTCCTGCTTCAGTTACTTTTTTAGCTAAATATTCCCATTCTTTTTCATCTCTACCCATTATAGATGCTATTACTACTTTATTTGGAAATTCACTTTTTAATCTTTTTATTATTTCCATATTTTCATCCACCGAATGTTCTGATAATTGTTCTATATTTTTAAATCCTAAGAATGATTCATCAAAATCTTTTAATGAAGAAAATCTAGGAGATGATTCATGAATATCCATCATACATATAGTTTTATATGCTACTCCTGCCCATCCTTGTTTAAATGCTCTTTTACACATTTCATAACTACTTCCAACTACTGATGAAGAAAGTAAGAATGGATTTTCAAGTTTAACTCCACATATCTCTGTACTAATATCAATATTATCTAAATCATTTAAATTATTTTCTTCTTTAATTAAATTATTTATTATTTTATCTATATCAATACTTCTTGGACATGTTTCAGTACATTTATTATTTTTTTCTAAGCATGTATTAATATCATCTATTAAATATCTTGCTCCTTTTCTATTATTAAGTTTTAATGCTCTAATAATTCTTTCTGGATTAATATTTTTATACATTCTACCACATGGAGCATCATGGCATAATAAACATTTATTTACTTCATATTTTTCTTCATTCATATTTGATCATCACTTCTATTCTTATAGAAGTATTATATCATATTAGTTATTATATAATCTATAAAAAAAATAACTCGATAATCGAGTTATTGTCTTTTAAGTACTTTATCTCCATAAGAATTAGTTATTAATTCAACCATTTCTTCTAATTCTTTAATAGACATGTTATCTAAATCATTTATACTTAGTCTATATATTTCATTAGGATTAACATTATTTTCACTATTTCGTAAATTATTTTCATAGTTTAATATATCTTCATTTTCTATAAAATATTTATATTTTAAATATTCATTTATTAATTCTTTTCTACTAAAATATGAATAACCTCTTATTAAAAACATAGCTACAAATGATAAAAAACAACTACCTTGTATTATTTTGCTTCTTTCAATATCTGTTGTCATATAATTATGTGCAGTATAATACATAAACCATGCATTATATAATTCCCAAAATAGTTCTTTTCTATTATTACTAGCAAATTCTCTAATTGTACGTTTTGCTTTTTCTATTTGGTTTTTCATTGATGATTCAATTAAATTTATTTGATTTATAGAATAATCAAATCTTATTGTGTTACCATCTGCATATGTAACTATTATAGAATCACCAATTACTTCATATTTTGTTATAAAAACATCTTTAAGCATATTATTATTTTTATATAAGTATTTCATTTTATTACCTTAATATCTTCACTATGTAATATTAAGTATACCCCCTTTTTTTCTGATTGCATATTATACCAAAAATATTCTTATTTGTAAAGATTATTCTTGTATTTTATATAGTATTTTTTATCATCTAATATTATTAAATTATTTTTAAAATCATAATTACCATATATTTCTATAATATCATTATTTCTTGCGAAGCTTTGATATTTCCATAGTGGTGTTATTATTTCAAATACTTTATTATTTAATAATGCTTTTGCTCTTCTAGGAAGAAAATCTGTATATGTATCATCTATTATTTTTACTATATTTGTAGTATCTATTCCATTTTTTATTGGAGAAATATAATTATCTATTACAAATCTTGGTGTTGATAATACTCCACTATCTAATTCTACTCCACTCCAATTACGAGATATTATTTTTTTTAAATCACATTTTTTAGGATAATAATTTTTATGTTTATTATATTGATGAAGGATATGTTCTTTTGTAATACTAGTAGCATTAATATAATTTTTTATATATTCTTGATTATCATAATATTTTTTAAAGTTATTATAACCATATATTACGAAATCAATATCTTTATTTGGCTCAAATCCTATTAAGAATGAACCAAATATACCTATATCATCTATATCAACATTTTGAAGAGCTTCTACATATTTTTTCCATATAGGTGGTATTTCATTTAAATGATTTTTAAAACATTCTCTTGGCTTAAATAATTGTTTATATTTAGGTATTTTTATTAAACTATTATCATTTCTTTTTATATAATTCATTTTAGTAAAATTATTATATCTATCTCCACTATCATCTTGTTCATATACCATATATCCAAAATATCCTTCTTTTGTTATATGATATATTACCCAAAAATTATTATTATAATCTAATATATAATCTAATAATTCTATCATACTATTTGTTCCTTATTTAATATTAAATTTGTCATAGAGAAATGTTTAATATTTTGTTTTTTCATTTCTTTTAATATAATATTTTTTCTTCTTATTTTCTCTTCATTAGATATTTTATTATCCATTATTGATGCTTCTGTATTTGGTCTATCATTATACATAAATACTTTTACTCTATCAAATAAACCTAATTTAATTATTTCTAATGTCTTATTAAAATCTTCTTCTGTTTCACCAGGAAAACCAACAATTACATGTGTGTTTATTTTTATTTTTTTATTATTAGTTTTTATCTCTTTTATATTTTTAATTACATTATTAATTTTATATGGTCTTTTCATAAGATTTAATATTCTTTGTGATCCACTTTGTATTGGTACTGTTATATATATAAATCTTTTATCTTTTAAACAGTTTATTATTTCTTTATTTATTCCATTAGGATTAAATTCTGGTATTGAAAAATATATATCTTCTTTTATTTTAATTATTTCATTTAATAATTCTTGTAGTGAACTATTTATATCAGTCCCATATGCTGATGCATCATCTGAATTAAGTCCAAATAATTTATATCCTCTTTCTATACCATCTTTTATAGCATCTATTATTTCATTAATAGTTCTACTTTTTAATTTAGTAGTAAATTTTTCTGAACAATATGCACATTTTCCTCTACAACCACTTGATATTTGTAAATAACATACTTTATTTCTTTTTAATCTATATTCTATATGTTTACTTCTTAAAATATATTTATTAAAGTCATATATTAATTCTTTTTTTAATGGTAATTTATCACATACATTAGTAGCTTTTGATTTAATATTTTTATCAAATTTAAAATATTTTTTTATTTCATCTATATCTCTACCAAATGTAATAATATTAGGATGTATTTTTAATAATTCTTCTTTTCTTATACTTGGTAAACAACCAATTATAACTATATATTGATTATTATTTATTTCTTTAGATAATTTATTTATATAATTCATAAAATAATCTTCTTTTGTTTTTAAAAAACTACATGTATTAATAATAATATATTTAGCTTTATCCATAGTTAATTCTTCATTATAACCATTTATAGTAAATAGATTTTTAATATCTATTCCATATAATTTAACTCTTGTACATGTATTATTATTTATTAAATAAAAACTCTTTAACATATATATTAATCTCCTTTAATGTTTTATTCTTATTACTTGATAAAATATTAATATTACTATTTTTTATTAAATAATTATTTATTTTTTCAATAATATTTATATTTTCTATCCAGTTACTATTTCTAATTTTTTTCTTCTTTTTATATCTATTTATTAATTCTTCTTTTGAAGTATAAATATTTATATATATTACTTCATAATATTTTTTTAATTCATTATATAGATTTTTATTAACTGTAACTCCTTCAAGTATAATTATTTTATCTTTAATATTTTTTATTAATTCTTTTATATATTTATTTATTATTTTTGAATGTTTAAGATATGATTTTATTATTGGTAAACCTTCTATATTAGATGCATTATGAGATGTTGTATATAAATATTTTTCTTTATTTGAATCTATAAATATTTTTAAAGTATTTTTTATTATATCTATGTTTATATTTGTACTTATATTATATTTAATAGATAAATAATTAGATATTGTTGTTTTACCTACTCCTGGTACTCCACCTAAAAGAATTATTTTCATATTTAAACTCCTTTTAAAAATTCTTTATGTAATATGATAGATTTATCAAAATTATTATTGTTAAAATAGTCTTTTATTACTCCAATATAATGATTAGTCATTCTGTCTCCTTTAGCTTTATAAATAATTTTATTATTTGTTAAATCTATTACTTGTTGATTCATACTATCTAATCTAATAGTTTTGTCTTCATATATTAAATCTATATATTTTTGACTTAATTTATTATTCCACTCTACTTCTATAGTTATATCTATATCATTTATTTTAAATAATGATTTAGAATAATAATCATATTTATCTCCTTTATAATATTTTTTATTATTTTTTATAAATTTAATGTTATATCCAAACATTCTTGTTAAAGCAGATAATGGATTTATTACTTCATCTAAATATGATCCTCCTAATGAAATTTGTTCATTATTAATATGATTATTTGTTACATAATTATCACTTATATATGAATAAATCTTTTTAGGTTTTTTATTAATATTTTTTATAAAATATTCTATTTCTTTACCATATGCATAATGAAGTGAACTATATATATTTTTATTATTAATATTTATTAGTTCATTTAATTCATTCATATTTGTTACCATAGGTTTTTCTAATATTATCTTTTTATTCTTTAAATCCTTAATTATTTCTAAATGTGTATTAGGTGGTGTTGATATTAATACTAATGAATTATTTAATAATTTATAATCATTTACAGCTTTATATTTGATTATTTTATTGATATCTATATCACATAAATCTATATTATTAAAATATCTTTTTAATGCTTTATTTTGATATATAAAAGCATGACCTAATCCAATTATAGATATACTATTTTCCAATTTAATCTCTCCCTTCAATTAAATTGTAGCATGCTTATTTATATTTATTTCTCTATGATTTGTAGACATAAAAAAAGACTAGATTCACTAGTCTATAAAGATCTTATTTTTTTATTAATATGTTTATTTAAATCTATTGTTTATAACATCTTGCTGTGCCATCAATATCTATATAACACATTGAATATTCATAACTAATCGCATGAATATATCCATCAATAGAAGCAAGAACTGATAATCCTGGTACATCACATCCATATTCAAAATCTGTATTTCCATCAGAGCATCTATTATTATAATGTTGATAATCAAATGCTTTTTTCATAGTATTTACATTTTCTGCATAGTATGCACTATTTATTGCACAACTTTCTACTTCTTCATAACCATAATAATTCTCATATGTACAGTCTTGTCCTTTTGCAAATTTTAATTGATAAGTTCCAGGTATCATTCCAACATTTTTATTTGCTAATGTTTCTGTTACAACAAATTCTAATATAATATCTTTAACTTCTTTTCCTTGTAAAGTTAGATTAAGATAAAATGGTCTAGTGTTTCCCGCTAATTGAATCCAATCATTCATAGCATCATCGGCATCAGATCTTATATTAAATCCATCTGGTATATTACCTCCTATTTCTATTACTGTATTATTGACTAAATAATTGTTGTAGGTTTCGGGTTCTGGTAGTGTAGCTGCCGCCTTAGGTGCCTGTATAAACATTGATCTCAATCCAAAACTTAATGTTTTAACTTCTTTTGGTAAGTCTTCTGGTTCTATATCTTCTTTAAATTTTATTCTTACTTTATATGTTACTTTTTCTCCTGATTCTAATGTATGATTTTCTTCTATAAGTGTACCATTTAAATATGTTAGATTATATTCTAAATAATCTGGTAAATTACTTCCATCTTCTTCTATTACAAATGGTTCATCATTATTTATTTTTAATGTTGAGGTATTAGTTGCTAATTGACCTTCCAATGTTCCACTGTTTACTACATCTACAGTAAATTCATAGAAATCTCCTGGCTTTGATAAAGAAACTGAATAGTTTACTTTTGTATTATCATTTGTATCTATTGTTGCATTGTATTCTCCAAGAGTAGTATTTATAAATACATTATTTGAATTATATGTTACATTTTCAAAATGTATATCAAAGTTATTACTTTTGATATTAGCAAAACCAAGTATTCTTAAATTACTTGTTAGAGCTGCATAACCTATTCCTACTAATAATACTAATGCTATAAATATTAAATATTTTTGTTTTTTATTTTTCATATTTACCTCCGATATTATTATATATTATATTAAAATAAAAAAAAAGAAATTCTTCAAAAATATTTAGATGGTAAAGATAGTTCAAGGAGTTTAGGAAAAGAGTACAACATATCATATAAATCAGTAGATAACATGATATATAGGTATAGACATCCTGAATTAAAAACAAAACAGATTAGAAAATAATTCTAACCTGTTCTTTTTTTTGTGTGAACTATTTGGGGTTCACTTCACTAGTCTTGCGATTTTTTTAATCTTTTTACTTTTTCTATTATTTTTTTATTTTTATCTTCTAATAATATTATTCTTTCTTTATTATATTTTATTTTTCTTTTTAGAAAGTTTATATAATCTTCTTTTGTCATAAAGAAACTATTACCTAATGTAGGCTCTTTATAATTACCAAAATATGTATTACCATCATCACCTAATACAGTATAGTTTGTTACATACCATGGAGATCCATGATAAGATAAATCATGAGATTCTTCACTTTTAATAATTATTCCTTTTTTATAATTATCTGTATCTTGATTAACTCCCCATGATGGAATATATTTAAATATTAATACTTCTGTTCCATTTTCATATATTTCTTTATCATTTAACATATTTGCCTCCTAAACAAGAAATAGTATATATTATGATTTTTAATAATTCAATAAATATTACTCTACAATTTATAGAGTTTTTTTATAGATAAGTATACTATTATCTTCATGAATATTACTTCCTGGTAATATTATTCTTTCAGTAATATATTTATTTAATTCTTTATTAAAATATATTTCTTTATTCCATAAATAACAAAGTAACATTTTTCCATTTATAGAAAGAGCTTTTTCATTATTTAAAAACATATTATTTATTTCATCATTTGCTAAATAATGAGCTACATTTGAAAGCCAAATATTATCAAATAATCTATCATATTTTTCATTAACAACATTTCCATTAATAAAGTTTACTTTAGTATTCATTATTAATGATTTTAAATGTTTGAAGTTTTTATCACTTTTTAAATATTCATTACAATAAATTATATCTTTTTTTATATTTATATCATTTCTAAATATTTTTTCTAATTTATTTATATCATAATTACTAAGTAAATATATCCATAAATAGTATGAATCATAATCTAAGTTTCTTAATGTATTTTTTATTTTATTAAATGTTCTTTTATTTAATAAATATGGATTATTTTCTATACCATTATATGTTTCACATAAGAATTTTAAAAATTCATCTCTATTTAATTCTAATAAAGAAGCTAATTTTAAATAATAGTAATATTTTGTTAATGAACATACATCACATACTGTTACATCTTCACATCCTGAATATGAAGCATTTAATACTTGATCACATGATGAACCAACTGTTAAAAGAGATTTATTTTTTAAATCAAAAAATGGTATATAACTACTTATGTTTTCATTAGTAAAAGAATATATATTAAAAAAACTATTATATTCTTTTTCATTATTAAGATGATTTTCTACTTCTCTTATTATATCCATATTTTCTCCTTGTTAGTTATTATACAAAAAAATAATAGATTATTAAATCTATTATTTTTCTAATGTTAATACTTTTCTATTACCATATTCATTTATTGTTATTGTATTTCTTGTTTCTTTTGATATATATAAAGCTTCTTCTGCTGCATGAAGCATATTTCTTACTGTTGAATCTCCATATACAGCACCAAAACTCATACTTAGTTTAACTAATGGACTTTCTGGTACTTTAATTCTTTGTACTGCATTTTTCATTTCTTCTAAAATATGTTCTAATGCTTCTTTAGTTATATAACGAAATGCTATTACAAATTTATCTCCTTCATATCTTATTATATAATCTGATTGTCTTAAACATGATTTTAATACTTTAGTTATTTCAATAAGTATTCTATCACCTACTTGATGACCTAATGTATTATTAATATTTCTAAAGTGATCTATATCTGCGATTATTAAACCTCTACTTGTATCATCAATTAATTCTTCATCAAAATATTTTCTATTCTTTGCTTTTGTTAATGAATCATTAAATAATAATCCTCTTAGTTCTTCTATATCTAAATTCTTTTCTCTAATACCTAGTAATATATGATTAATACCTGTACGAATTATTTTAGCTTTTCCATATTCTCCATATTCATTTCTATATACTAGTGATTTACTAGATCCTTTATCTAATCTTTTTAAACTACTTATTTTTAAGAATTCTCTTGTATCTTTTAAATCTCTTTTATCAATACCAATTCTAAGATAATATTTAATTAATTTTGAATATGCTATATCATTATTCCATATTCTTTTTACTGCTTCTGATCTAGGAACTGTTCTTAAGAATTCAATACTGTCATCAGATAAATCTATTGAACATACTGTTGTATATTCTTTCATTAAACTATCTACTATTGAACTAAATTTAGATTTTTCTATATTTGTAAGTTCTATTTCTTCAGCTCTTTTTACTTCTTTATCTAAACTTTGTATTCCACATAATACATATCTTAATGGTTCTTCATTATTTAATCTAATAAACACTATATTACACCAACCAAGATTCTTATCACAAAATAATTGAGATACTACTTTCTTATCTTCTAATCTATCTTGTAATGTAGATAATGTTGTAAAATCTTTTATTGAATCTAATGTTTCTGGTATAGATATTTTTTCCATTATATTTGTTACTAATTCTTGTGGTGTATCACATTTTTTTGATAATTTATTTATTTTGTCATTAGACTTAATTTCATATATTTTATTTTTTTGCAAATCAAATAAATGTAATGATATAAATAATTCTCCCATAGCTTGAACTATATTTATTACATAATCTATATTATTATAACTTTCATTATTATTTGATTGCATTTCAAAACTCCCCTTTTGAATCGAGGGATATTATAACACAAATCTAATTATTTTTCAATTATTACTTAATAGCTTTAAATATACCATATTCCCATAGTTTATTTTTCATACATATATATTGATATTTAGCTGCTTTTACATTACCTTTATTATACTTTGTTCTCTTTTTAGTTACTCTACCAAATACATCTACAAAGTATGCTGGGAATGATGCTAAATAAAGTATTTTAGATGTTTTTAATACTTTATCTGTTATATTTGTATATGATTGATTTTTAAATCCTATTTTTTTACTTTCTTCTATAAAGAAGTTTCCTGTTTCAAGAGAACCTACTGCCCATCCATTATTCCAATTTTTCATATATTTTAATTCTTTTTTTGTATATTTATCTTTTTCTTTAGTATTATATCCATCAAATATAATTAGTGTTCCATTTGGTTTTAATAAACGATAAGCTTCTTTTAAAAATGCTTTTTTGTCTCCATGACATACACTTTCTATTCCATAGATTACATCAAATGTATTATTTTTAAAACTTGTTTTTGTATAATCTTGCTGTGATACATTTATATATTTATCTAGACCTTTTTCTTTTATTACTTTTTCTGCAGTCTGTGCTTGTTCTTCAACTATAGTTATTGCTTCTACATGACATTTCTTTTTATCTGCTATATACATTGCTGTACCAGCATATCCACATCCTGCATCTAATACATTACTTTTTTCATTAATATCAGCATTCTTTAATATTTGTTCATTCATCTTTAATATAGCTTGTGTTAAAGATTTATCCCCTTTTTCAAAATATCCATAGTGCATACCCCAAGCTCTATCAAGACGCCATAATAGTTTATAATCTTGTTTACAATCATTATAGTAATCAATTATTTCTTTATTATCCATTTGAAATCACCAAAATATATTATATCAAAAAAGACTAGTTAACACTAGTCTTGTTATTAAACCCATGATTCTATTTTAGATTTGGAATCTTTTGCTTTAGATCCAACTATAGCAATAGCATCATCTAATACATTAGCACCTCTACATATTCTTTTAATATCATTTGGTACTCCTGCTAATCCTGATCCTTCATGTGTTGTTATAATTCTAATTGTTTTACCTGTGAAATCTAAATCTTTTAATGCAGTTTCCATTTCTGGAGCATATGTTCCCCAATATATAGGACTCATTATATAAATAACTTCATAATTAGAAATATCATTTATTTTTTCTTTTATAGGTGCATTACCTATTCTTTCTTTTGCTTCTTTAGTACAAGTTTGATAATCTTTTGCATAAGGTACTAATGGTTCAACTTTAAACATATCTGCACCTGTTAAATCTCTAACATATTCAGCTACTATTTCAGTATTACCTTTATCAACATACCCTACTGAGTAATTTTCATCAGCTCTACTAAAATATATTATTAAACTTTTTTTATCTTTCATAAATAATCATCTCCTATAAAAATTATATCATAAAAAAGAATGATATTAATCATTCTCACTTTGTTCTTTTTATAGATTCTTATTCATTTGGTTCTTTTGTTTCATTAATATTAATGAAGTACGCAAGTTTACCTTTGTATGTAAATAATATGTCATATTTACCTTCTGGATAATCCATATGAACATATCCTTCACCTACATATTTATAATTATCTGGATCTGGAGTTTGATAATTTAGAATGAATCCTCCATTTTCAGTAGCTAATTCTTCAAGTTTAGAAGAAGACATTTTTTCTAATTCTTCTACTGCTTTATGTGGTACAACTAAAATCTTAACATTATCTACACTTCCAGTATATTTTGTATCAATATAGAATTGAATATATTCATTTAAATAGAATGATGTATTAATTCCATCTTTATTGTATCCTTTTTTAACGAGAGCTTCAATTACACCCTCACCATCAGCAGGTATACCATCATAACTATGTCTATTACCCATTAGTATTATTCCATCAATAACAAAGTCACTTTGCTTTGGATTTCCTTCTTCATCTACAATTTGAGTTAATTTGCCATCAAAATAATTATATTCAACACTTCCTTTTGATGGAGTACTACCAGTATTTATATTTTCTTGAGTATTATTTACATTATTCTTTCTTGTCATAATTCCTCTATCTTTTAAGAAGAAGAACCATACTGCAAATAATAGTAATAAGACTATGATTATTATAATTATTATTAATCCTGTATTTGATTTTTTATTATTCATATTTTATTCCTCCTTAATCTTCTTTAGGTTTTTCAACATCTTTACCTAAAAGGATTTCTCTTAAATTATATGCTGAATCATTATCATTTATATCATTAAAGCCAACTGTTACTCCATAATCTTTAACAGTTTCAACAGCTTTTTCTCCAAAACCAAACATATAATGATTACACATATATCCACGTTTTTCTACTTCTTGTGGTTTCTTATTAACTGTTTTATCTTGATAAAAGTATGCTCTTTCAACAATCATATTAATTGTTGTTCCACTTTCTACACTTTTTGATTCTAATTTGCTGCCTTTTTTAATATAAAACTTATCTGTCCATGAACCATTATCATAAGTTCCCACATAGTATTCTTGTTTCTTACCATTGTAATCAATAAAATACCAATATTTATTTCCTTGACCACCAATACTATGATCAACAAAATCTTTGTAACCTATAACAAATTCAAATCCATCGTTTTCATCAACTAGTTTCATAAATGATTCTGCATTCATATTTAAGTATAACCTCCTTTAAATATATCTTATTTACATTATATCATAGTTTTATATTTTTTTTAAAAAAATATTACCATCATTAAATTCATAATATGGTCTTGTTCCAATAAATTCTATTTTATTATCATTAATATAAATAGTATCTTCTTCAGGTATAGCATAAACTAATTTTCTTTTTGATAATTCAAGTAAATAGTTTTTATAAATTTCCGTTTTCTTTTCATTATTTGTATAATGACATAATAATGAATAACCATTAATCATGTCAAATCCTGTATCATCAATTAATCCTACTTCATTTTCATCTTCAATATTACATGATTCTATATCTTTACCAAATATAATTGCTCCTGCACTACCACCATAAACAATACCATCTTCTTCTAAAAGATATTTTTTTATTTTATCAAATGCTCCATTTAATTTTAATTCTTTAAGTAATTTATATGTATTACCTCCACCTATATATATACATGCATAATCAGTAAAATTTTTACTCATTAATTCATCATTAGATTTAATCATATCTATTCCTAATTTATCTACATCAGATAATTCATTTGTCATAAAATCTAAACAACCATTATAAGTAGAATCTTTCCACGCAAAAGGTATATATAATACTTTTTTATTATGATCAATTAGTGAATTTAATAGTTTTCTTGCATTTGCTACTTGATTACCTATTCCACCACCATTAAGAATTAATTTCATCATATCACTTCCTATAATTATTATACCATGAAATAAGACTAGATTTCTCTAGTCTTTATATTATTATGATTTAATAGTTAAATTCTTGTGTCCAATAATAATTGTATACACCAACACCAATCTTTGTAAAACTTTCTCTTACCATATTAGCATAGTGTCCTGATGATTTTGACCATAATGATACAGCTTGTTGTGGAGTTGTTGCATTTTGAAGAATATTTTCTCCTGATGAATATATTCCAAGTTTTTCATTTAAATATCCCCACGCTTCACCATTAGGTCCTGAATGTTCAAAACTATTTGTATAAGACATTTCCATTGATTTAACAGTAGCATATATTGATAAATCTTTATCAAGAACTAGTGGTTCTACACCTGCTTCTTTACGTAATTCATTAACATAATTTGTTGCTTCTTCAAGTGTACTCCAATTTTCTTCAACTAGTTTTGTAGCTCTTTCTTTATATTCTTCATATGATTTTGGAGTATCATCTTCTTTCCATTTAGCATATACTGTGACATTCTTTTTAAATTGTGTCATTCCATAATATACTTGTCCTTTACAATTTTTATCCATGTACCAACCTTCAAATATATATCCTTCTCTAGTTGGTGATTCAAACCATACTAAATCATTTGATTTAAATGTAGTTGGATTATTTTCATTATTAATTCCACCATTTAATACATATGTAATCTTAAATACTTGATCATTCCACTGAGCATATAAAGTTATTACAGCTCCATTTTCATTAGAAAGATTTTTTACTTTTTCATTATTTTTATACGATGTACCTGTTCCATCAGGAGCAGTATTCCATCCTACAAATTTTTGACCATAAATATAAAATTTATTAGATGTTAATTTACAATTACTATTATATTTACATTTAACACTAGATGTTTTACCTTTACCACCATTAGAATCAAACTTTATTGTATATGTATCTACTTTCCATTTAGCATATAAAGTTTTATTTCCTGTACTTCCTGTTTTTATATTAGTTATTTTCTTTTTATATTTTTTATCTTTATACCACCCTAGAAATTGATAATGTTCTTTTGTTGGATTATTAAGTGTTATTGTTTCACTTGTTACATCATAATTACTAGGATTATTTTCATTATTTACTCCACCATTTAATTTATATGTAATATTATATGTTATCTTCTCCCACTGAGCATATAGTGTAATACTTCCTGAAGATGTTATATTTTTTACTTTTGATTTATTAGAATAATGTGTTCCACTTCCATCTTGTTTAGTATTCCAACCTATAAATTTATAACCAGATTTTTTAAAATTATTTTTATTTAATTTTACTGTTTTATTATATTTAATTTTACTTTGTGATTTAGTTTTTCCTTTACCACCATTAGAATTAAATTTTATTGTATATGTATTTACTTTCCATTTAGCATAAAAAGTCTTATCTCCAGTACTTCCTTCTTTTATATTATTTAGTTTCTTTTTTAATTTTTTATCTTTATACCATCCTAAAAATGTATATCCTTCTTTTGATGGATTTTCTAAATAAATAGTAGTTTTTCCATCATAATTAGTTGGATTATTTTCATTATTTACTCCACCATTTAATACATAAATAATTTGATATTTTATAGTTTCTTCTACTGTACTATTATCTATTATTGTATTATTTGTTTCTACTATTGTTTCATTAGTAGTATTAGTTTCATTTGAATCATTATTTGTTACATTCATTTCAGTAACAGTCATATTATCAGCTAATAAAATTGTTGGTAATAATAAAACACTTACTAAAAATATTCTTAAAAAATTATATTTCATATTCAAATCACTTCCTTCATAATTATATCACAAAAAAGACTAGATTTCTCTAGTCTTAATATTACTTATTTTTTATTATTTGTTTTTACCATCTTTTTTACTGGATATTCATATGGCTTAAAGTCGAAATCAAAATATGTATAATATCCTCCTTTGGGTAAATTAAGATATGAGTTTATATCATGATTTGCAAGTTCTGATATCATATTGATTCTTAATGGTCCAACTTCAGTTGCAACTAATGGATTTACATATCTTGTTTTTGCATTAATATTTACACAATATCTGCTATCAACATATTCATTGCTATGATAAACTGTATTAGCATTTTGAAATCTTCTAAAACTGTCAGATAAATAAGTATCATTACAATTTAAAAATTTATTAATTATTTCTTCTTCTGATAATGTATATAAATCATCTATTGTTAAATACCCAGCATTACTCATAGATTTACACATATCCGCTAAGAATTGCATAACAGTCCTATCTTTATCACTTACCCATTCAGGCCAAAGTCTTGATATAGTATGAATATATTCTTCACACACTTCTTTATCCTTAAATGCTAGTTCATCTATACCATCTTCATTTTTTACAATTGTTATATTATTGTACATCTTTCTTATTTGTTCCAATTCCCATACTCTAAAAAATGTTAGTCCACTAGCAAAAGTATATTCAAATCTATCGGCTGATAATCTTGGAGTATCATTATCAGCAATTGGATATATATGATAGTCATCTACTTCTTCTAATTTTATTCCATCTCTATTTAATAAAGCCATTATTTCTTTTGAATTTTTAATAATATCAGTTGTTCTTTCTTCAGTAGATTCTTGTGTTTCTGAATCGCCATTCATAAAATCTATACAATGTTTAAATACTGGAGTTGCTATATCATGAAATAATCCAGCTAAAGTTTGTTTTTTGTCATGAGTAAAATTCCATATTATTAATGCTACTCCAACACTATGATCTAAATTAGAATACCAATACCTTAGATTAAAGCATTTAGAGTAATCTGTTCCACAACTCATACTTATTTTCCCAATTCTTTCCAT
>JAEEGL016207580.1_pt1 | contig 67730 bp, 66 predicted proteins | sample 9134231 | NCBI WGS metagenome assembly JAEEGL01 (sample SAMN16246548, study PRJNA631951) | gut metagenome | biome: gut microbiome; feature: rumen; material: fiber-attached | host: Bos | place: Iran: Karaj | collected 2018-10 | reverse complement strand
TCTTGAAAATTGTGGATAAATGCGCTATACTATAACAAGATTTTGAAAGTAATTAAAATTTAAGGAATAATATGCCAAAACGCACATATCAGCCACACAAGCGTCAACGCAAAGTTGAACACGGCTTTATGAAACGCAATGCAACCGCCAATGGTCGCAAAGTCTTAGCCCGCCGCCGCCTCAAAGGCCGCGCCCGCTTAACCGCTTAATTACAAGCCCCGGCAAGGGGCTTGTTTGTTATATAATATATATATGCTCAACAAAAAATACCGTTTCCACTCCCGTGGTGGCGTTCGTTACGTCTACCAAAAAGGGAAAACTGTCCGCTCACCCAAAGCGTCCTTGGTTTTTGTTGAAAACTCTCGTGGCTTTACGCGCATAGCGGTTGTAATATCTAAAAAAGTCATTAAGTCTGCCGTTGGTCGCAACCGTGTACGCCGCCGCGTCTATGAAGCGCTCCGCACTAATTTCAAATATCTTCCACCAAAAACCGACTTTGTTTTTGTAATTTTTAGTAAGGAAGTAGCCACGATGCCATTTTCCGAACTAGAAAAACTCCTTGGCGACCTAGTCGCCGAGGCCAAGATATGCTACAATAAGTAGAATATGAGTGTGAAAAAATTTATTACCCTATCAATTATTGTTGCACTAATTGTAGGCATGATAATGGCTGGTGGTCTTTTTAACCTCCTAGATATCATTATTGTCCGCCCAATTGTCAATATTCTCTTTATTATCTTTAACCTTGTTGGCGACTTTGGTCTTGCAATTATTATCTTTACGATTATTGTAAAGCTCGCAATGTTGCCGCTCACCAAGCGCCAACTTCATCAAACCAAACTCATGCGCAAGATCCAGCCAGAGCTCGCCCAAATCAAAAAGAACTGCAATGGCAACCGTCAGCTTGAGTCTCTCCAAACTATGGATCTCTACAAGCGTTACAACGTTAAACCATTCGCTTCAATCCTCACTCTTCTTATTCAGCTCCCAATCTTTATCGCAATTTTCTCTGCTATCCGTGTAATTGCTACCCCACTCCCAACCGACAACCTCAATAACCGCGCCTATGAAATCGTGGCTTATGATGGTTCACGCATTAAAGAGCTTAAAGAAAAACAAACCGCCTACCTCGAAAGCGTTAAGGCTGTCCAAGAATATACCAAAGCCCAAAAAGAAGCCGAGAAAAACCCTGAGAACACCGAAACCTCAGCCGACGCTCCGGCAGAAGCTACCACAGAAGCCGCCGAAGCCCCACAAATCGTCGAATACGATTTCCATCCACAACTCTTCGGCGTGATCAATCTCGAAGCCAAAGCTAGCGATGTTCTCACCGACAAACGCAGCTGGAGCGCCTTCTTTATCCTTATCTGTGCTATCGCTGCTGCCTTTGTCCAATACTTCATGACTCGCCAACAAATGTCTTCCGGTAAATCCGAAAAGAGTAAGAAGTTCCGTGATCTCGTAAAAGACGCCAAGGATGGCAAGGATATCAACCAATCCGAGGTCAACACCTTTGCTACTGGCCAAATGGGTAAGATGATGCCAATCATGATGTTTTTCATCATGTTCAACCTTCACGGCGCCCTTGCCTTCTACTACTTCTTAAGCAATGCAATTACCGTCTTCCAACAAAAACTCGTGCTTAAAAAAGCCGAGGAGGAAATGGATAATCTCGCCGACAAGGCAATCTTAAAAGAACTCAAAAACATTCAGGAAGCTGAAGTTGTTGAAAACAAAAAAACTGGAACAAAAATCACTCGTATCTCCGCCAAGGATAATAAAAAGAAAAGGAGATAATAAATGAATAAAGACGAATCAATCCGCTTCGCAGCCAAATACCTCGAGGACCTTCTTAGTTTCTTTGGTATCAACGTAGCAGTTTATTCCACAATCGACGACGAAGTAATTCAGCTTTCGGTCCCGTCCACCTCGCTCAATTCACTTCTCATCGGTAGAAATGCCGACAATCTTCGTGCTCTTCAGCATGTCGTGTCAATGGCTCTCGCTGCTAAAAACGCTGAAGTTGTGCGTGTAAATGTCGACGTAGCCGACTACAAACGCCAACGTGCAGACCGCATCGCCGACAAAGCCGAGGGCTGGATTAAAAAAGTCCGCGAAACCGGCGAACCAATGACCATTAACTTGAGTCCTGCCGACCGCCGTGTCGTCCACAAGCTAGCTGAAGATTATTCAGATATTACCACCCACTCCGAAGGAGAAGGGCACGACCGAAAACTTATTATCGAAAAGGTTGCGGTAGAAGAATAAAAAATAGCCCCTGCGGGGGCTATTTTTTATCTTTTACTCTTCAGTCTCAGACTCGAGTTTTTCTTCACCCAAGATGATAACCACATCGCAGCCTTTGTTATCAACCCCATCAGGAAGTTCTGTGGTTGCAGCCACACCATAGCGCTTTTCAAGCTCTTTGATGGTGCCGTCGATGTTTTCACTAAGCTTAACAAGAAGAATCTTTTGGTTATAATCACCTTCTGGTGCATTATCTATATATTTAACAATAAAATCGTCAGCCTCAAGCTTTTCTTTTTCGGCGCTAGCTAGGCCAACCTGCTCGGTTCCATTTAAAACAAGAATGGAAGCTTCCTCACGGATCACTGGGTCACTATTAAATTGCTTCTCGATATATTTTTGTATGGCAGAATAATTGCCTACGCCTGCGGAAGGCACTACGTAAGAAATACCATTAATGTTTGCCGTAGTCATATAATTAATATTTTTTGTCCAATCAAGCAGGGAAATCTGGCGCATCGAATCAAGGTCGAACTCAAAAGTAAGATGAGCAGCGGTCTTGATCTCGGAGAAGGAAAGGTTAGAGCGGAGATTATCACCAAGAGCACCCGCAAGATCAGTCATTTGGCCAAGCGAAAGATTGGTCTCATAAATCTTGTTTTTAATACCAATCAAAATCTTTTGTTGGCTGTTACCACGTGAGAAATCGCCAAGCGTTGTCCCATGGCGCGCTCTTGCTAAACCAAGGGCTTGTTCGCCGTTAATTTCATATTCAACGCCAGCGTCAAAAACAGCCTTGGTCCAGTTATAATCATGAATGTCTTCGTCAAGTGTTACTTTGATACCACCAAGGGTATTTACGATTTGAATTAATGATTGCCAGTTAACGTGCACATAGTATTGGAAATCGAGGCCAAGGATTCCGCCAACCTCATTCATCAAAGCCTGCGCGCCGGCCTCTTCATTGTCGTTTCTCATGTTCTTGCACCAATATACTTCATTGATTTTGCCGGTAGCCGTACAGGTTGGCGAGGCTTTCAAATCGCGTGGCAAGCTTAGCATCGCCACGTCGCCGGTTTTTTGGTCTAAACTGATTACCATAATAGAATCTGTAAGCTGGGCGCCATCATGGGCGTGATCGCCCTCGGTGCCATCCATATCGTAGCCGCTGGTGCCGAAAGCTAAAATATTAGTGCGACCGTTGCCGCCAGTTTTGAGAGGCTCATAAGTATCGCTCATTAAAGCACCAATAGCGCCAAAGATATTATCTTTGCCACCAGTGATCTTCATGATGATATCGTTACCCCAAAGCAGCAAAGCCGTAGCAGCCGCGAGTAAAACAAAAATCACAGAAAGAATTACAGTCACAATAATGCGACGCTTCTTGTGTGGTTTCTTAATTTTTTCTGTAGTAACTTTCATCTCTTTTTTCGTGGACTTTTCAGGCTTACTTTCGGTATTAAGTTGATCAAATTCAAAGGCGGTCGTAGGAGCCAAGAAACTTTCGGTAACTTCCTCGCGATCAGCCTTCATAAAAGATTTCTCAACGGATTTTTCATCTGGAACAGTGGCAACCGGAACATTTCTAACAACTTTTTTAGTAGTAGATTTAACTATTGGTTTGACAGTCGAGACTTTAGTCTTTTTTGCAGCGGCCTTAATGACAGGCTGCATAGCGACTACTTTTTTTGTGCCGCTTTTCTTAGTGGCGGGCCTCAGGCCGTCGATTGATTTATTTTTTTCCATTGTTATAATTATAACATAATGACGATTAAGCTTACCAAAAAGCAACTACTTCTACTGGACTTCATTAAAGAATATACAGAGGCGCACAATCTTTCGCCTTCATACCGTGAAATTATGGCCGGCGTTGGCCTTAAATCTGTTTCAGCTGTCGCTGAGCATATTAATAATCTTGTCGAAAAGGGAGTTGTTAAAAAAGTTCCAAACGCATCGCGCTCACTTGAATTAGTTGATTATCGTCACGACGAAACCGTCACCCTCTTTAAAAGCACGCTCCCTAGTGTTTCCGACGAAGATCGCGATATCCTACTAAAAGCCGCCGATATCCTTGGCCTCGACTTAGAGAATTAATCTTTACAAACCTCGTCAAACCTGTTATGCTTTAAACAGGAGTATTATCTCATGGCAAACAAACACAAAAGAAAAAAATCCAATCTCTTTCTTATAATTCTATTTATCGTTGCCGCCGTTGTTGTGGCGACAATTCTGATCACTAAATATGTTGATTTTGATAAACTCTTTAACCAGCCAGCTGAGCCAACTCCAGTGGTCGAAAAACCAACGCCAGCCGTTGAGCCAACCCAGGTTAAGGAGCCAGGCACCGAAAATCCACTCACGCCAACTCAGCCAGCCCCAGAGCCAGAGAATAAAACCAATCAGTATGAAGGTGGCAATCCAAACCAGGAGAGCAACATCACTGGCGCAATAACTTACGCGGGAGTGAGCGGAGATAATGTAATCATTCGCGTTAATATTGATCAATACCTAAATGGTGGTACCTGCAATCTTATCCTGATTCAAAACGGGGAACCAAGATATGGCGCCGAGGCTCGCATTATTGATTCGGCATCCACCTCAACCTGTGAAGGCTTTAACGTCCCAGTCGCTGCCCTCGTTCCAGGCAAATATCAAATCCAAATTAACCTCTCATCTGAACGCAAAACCGGCTCCATCATGGGGGAAGTCAACATATGAGGCGACGCAATAACCGCCGAACCATAGTTGCGTTTGTTGGGGTTTTTGCCGCATCTGCGTCGTTTGCATTTTTGTCGCAAAGTATCCAGCCAGAAGCCGAAGCCGCCAAATTAGACAAATTTGATCCCGGTAACATTATTTCCGACTACATGATGGGTAACTTTGCCTCAATGACCGAAAAGGAAATTCAAGATTTTCTTACCGCCAAAAATAGTTGCAAAAACAAAAACCGCGCCCTTTATGACGAAATGGTTGCCACGTGGGGCGAAGCTGGCTACACCTGGCATTGGGAAAATGATCATTTTGTCTGCCTCTCTGAAGAAAAATTTGGCGACGGCGAAGTGATAGGCGAAGGCGAAACCGCCGCCCACATCATTTGGCAAGCCGCAAACGACTATAAAATTAACCCACAGGTTTTACTTGTTTTGTTGCAGAAGGAAACCGGCCTTATTACCGACGATTATCCAAACAACCGCGACTATCGTAAAGCTACAGGATATGGCTGCCCGGATACTGCCGCTTGTAGCGAAAAGTATTATGGTTTCAAAAACCAAATCCGCAATGCCGCCGCCTTGTTTTCAACTGTACTATCTGGCGGCTGGACCAACTTCCCGCTAGGCAACAACTATATTCAATACAACCCAAATGCGGCTTGTGGTGGCTCTGTAGTTAATATTAAAAACCTTGCTACCTCATCGCTTTACCGTTACACTCCATACCAACCAAACGCTGGTGCCCTTGCGGCCGGCTACGGCACCGCCGAATGTGGCGCCTACGGCAACCGCAACTTCTACCTCTTCTTCTCCGACTGGTTCGGCGACCCAACCATTCAGTCGACTATTCAGCCAGAAAACCTAACTGCAAAACTTAATGATGATGGCCAAATAGTACTAAGTTGGGGCATTTCCAAATATGCCACCGAGAAAATTACAAAATACGAAATTGTTTTTGCCGACAAAAATAATAAAGAATATAAATACGAAACAAAAGATGATAAGGAAACAACTTACGTGGCGAAAGAATTGCCGGTAGGTGAATATAAAGCCGCATCTGTAAAATCTATTGGTGAAACCAATCAGCTTTATTCTAGAGTAACCTTTTCGCTAAAATCAGCCAAGCCACTATCTGCGCCAAAAAACATTGATGTTAAAAAAGTTGAATCTGGAATCGAAGTATCTTGGCAAAAACCAGACAGCGAAGGGGGGTCTGCAATCGAGAAATACGAGATAGTATTAACGAACAGCTTTGGCGTCGAATATAAAGGTCTAGTTACTGATATGAAACTTGCAAAGTACACATTTAAGGATTTGCCAGCGGGCGCTTACGTCAAGATAAAGGTTACCGTATTTAATAAGAAAAAATCCCAGTCTTCCGAGCTCGAAAAAAAGATCATTACGCTTCCAGAACTAGCGTATGAAACTAACGAATATAACGGTTTCAAAGACATGCCGAAAGACGACATCAGTAAAAATGCCGTCAGCTGGGCAGTCAACAATAACATCACAGACAAGAATGATTACTTCAATGGCGAGCAAGCTCTCTCACGTCGCCAAGCCATGGTGTTGCTTTGGCGCATTTCTGGGCAACCAACAGCTAACGAGTACAAAGATTTCAAAGACATGCCGAAAGACGACATCAGTAAAAATGCCGTCAGCTGGGCAGTCAACAACAACATCACAGACAAGAATGATTACTTCAATGGCGAGCAAGCTCTCTCACGCCGCCAAGCCATGGTGTTGCTTTGGCGTTATACTAAGCTGATTTCCGACCCAGAGATCTAAGTTTTTTGTAAGGTTTTAGTAGGGTATTAAAAATACGATAGCTTTTTGCAGAAGTAACTTTTTCGAGTTCATTTTTGTAATAATTGCAACGTTCGCGCACGTCAAAAGTTTTATCGCGCAAATCACCAAGCTCCTCGCTAGCAATAAACCGAATCTCCGAACATAACTCAGCAGACTTCACCGACTCTATGTATTTACTATCAAATGCGCTAAGTTTTTTGGGCTCCACTTGGGATAAAATTTTTTCAAGTACACGGTCTATCATAAACTCTTCTTTTTGCTTCGCGCCCAGGCTATTTTGAAAGGCCACAGCGTCAGTAAAACCCTCTAATATTTCTTTGGAGATTTGACTACTCGTTTTATTAGAAGTAAACCTGCCAGAAAAATTAAAGTACTTAGTGCGTTCAAAATTCTTTTGGGTCAACCAGCCATCACCGCCGAAATGGTCATATACATAAACCGGAATATTCATAATAAGGCAGTATTGTACGGTTTTGCCTATCGTAATCACTGCATCATATTTGCTTAGCATTGCTGGTGTTACTTGGGAATACTTGGCTTGCCCTTCACCGAGTCTATCCACAATGATACCGCGCGCTTCGAGCTCTTTAGCGGCGTCTAATACTTCTTTTGGCGGATGGTTAGAAACAATCAGGAGACGTTCAAGTTTGGTAGATGGTGATTTTTTGGCGTTATTAATAAACTCGACCGGCACGGGATTCCTAAAAAAGCCAGTTTTTTTAGGCAAACCATATTTTTCATTTGTCGACAAAGTTCCTTCGGAAATGTACAAAGATAAACTTGATAGCTTGTCTTCCAGTTGATAAATCCAAGGATGTTCATCTGGTATTTGGTCTAATGCAGACATATGCAAGAATATGAAAGCCGGGTTTTTCTTTCGTTCAATTTTTAAATCGTCTAGCAGCGAACGTGGCAAAGTAAGGGAATGCACCCAAACGTAATCAAAATCATTAATCGAAAACTCAATTTCGTCTCGAGGCGTAATGACCCTGAGTCCCGCCTTCTTAAAATTAGACAAGGCTGGATCGAGGGCAATATTGGTGTAAACAACAACTTTGGCGCCACAGGATTGAAGAAAGCTAGCAAGCTCTAGCGTGACCATTGTTGAACCATTTAAACCACGAATCATTGGCTGGGTAATTAAAAACCGCTTGCCAAAATATAAAGAGTTTTTTGTCATATTTTTATTTTACAGAACAAACGCGCTGGGTGTCAAGATAAGGGAAAAGCATGCTATAATATATATATGTCAGACATCAAAATCTTAATTGCGGCGCACAAAGCCAGTGAACTCCCCAAAAACCCTCTTTTTCTACCAGTCGAGGTTGGTGCGGCGAACCGCAAACAGCATCTACCGGGTTATCAACGCGACGACCAAGGTGACAACATTTCTAAACAAAACCCAAACTACTGTGAGCTTACAGCAATTTATTGGGGATGGAAAAACCTAAAATGTGACTATTGCGGCATTATGCACTATCGCCGTTTCTTTTCTTTTACCGATAATCGCTATCCAGTTAGTGCTGATGGCCGCAAGATGATACGTTGGCCAGCAGCTACCGAAGCAAAATACAAAGAATTCGGGCTCACAGACGAAACCAACATGCGTAAGCTAATTGAATCAAACGATTTAATTGTTGCAGAATCCCAAAACGTCAAAGAAATTTACACGCCAAGAAACAAACGTCGCAACACGGTCGAGAAACATTATATAGATCATGAAGACTGTATTATTAAAATGAAAGATCTATATCTTGCAATTGAAATCGCAAAAGAAAAGTATCCCGAAGTTGCTCCATACCTAAACCGCTACATGCACCAAAAAATGTATCTTGGTTACAATATGTGGATTGCAAAGAAACCAATTTATGACGAAATCTGCGACTTTATGTTTTCTGTTTTGGCCGAAGTAGAAAAACGTGTTGACATCCATTATTATAGTGTCCAAATGGCTAGAATTTATGGATATCTTGCCGAAGTCCTTTCAAGCGCCTATATATATTACATTCGCCAAACCCGAAATCTCAAAGTTAGTGAACGTCAAATGATTTATATCGAAAACACCGAAAAAATTGCCCCTATTGCCCCAACCGATAAAACCGCTTGCCCAGTAGTCTTTGATCTTACCCTACCTACGAAAACTCAATACTTGCCAATGTTGTTCGCGCCTTGTTTTGATGCGTTTCTAAAAAGCCTTAATCCAAAGAAGAAATACGACACCATTATCTTCTATAATGATGACGCCACACCAATCACCGCGAGCGCAATAGAAGTTATTAAAGGGGCTGCCACAAAGTATCCAAACTGCAATTTAAGATGTTTTAACCTCCCATTAGAGTTAGCCAGGTGCAATGTTAAATATGAACCAAGGAAAAGCCTGCTTAATTATTTTGATGTGCTTCCGTTTCAGTATCAAAAAATTATTTATCTTAAATGGAGCACCATAGTCTATGGCGACATATCAGAGCTTTATGAAATCAAACTGAATCATGCAATTGGTGCAGCAGCAGACTTAATAACCGCCGGCAAAGCAAACGAATTTAGGTCAACAACTTTGGCTCACCTAGAAAAGATCGGCCTCACGCGTGACGACATTTTAGACGCAAGTGTTATGCTGATCGATGTCAATAAATTTAAAAAGCTTCCAAACGGCCAGAACATAACGGAATCCATAATGACGGCCTACTCTGGCAACTGGGATAAGCTACCACAAGAATGGAATTATCAAGCTCCGCTGTCACCAAGCGATGAATATACTATGTCGTTGGCCCCTGCTGAAGATTTTTCGAAGCGCGGCGATTACAAGATTATTAGTTTTGATTTTGATAACGTCAAAACCATTAAGTCAGACGCTTTCTACATGAAATACTTCGCATTGATGAAGGAAAGCGCAGTATTCCCATGCTATCTAGAAACGCTAATCTCGCAAAAAGAGCCTAACTACGCCAACAGCATGGTGATGACAGAAACCTTCCCGGTTGGGTCGCCAAAAAGAGAACTTCTCCATAAGCTCTTCCCGCACAATACTAGAAGGCGCAAACTAATTAATATGGCCTTGAAAGTGTTTTTACGTGACTAAGACCGCTAAAGAACTTTCAATAATTATTCCTGCCTACAATATGCAGGATTATCTTGGGCGCTGTCTCGATAGTTTAGTTCCAGTGATCGACAGGCTTGACGTCATTATTGTTAACGACGGTAGTGTTGACGATACCGCTAAAGTAGCTGAAAAGTATCTCAAAAAGTATCCCAAGTCGATTACGGTGATTAACAAAGAAAACGGCGGCCATGGCTCAACGATTAATGCTGGCGTAAAAGTGGCGAAAGGGAAATACCTCAGAGTTCTAGACGCGGATGACTGGTTTTTGGCAACCGATATTGAAAACTATCTAAAAGACCTGGCTAATGAGCCGGCCGACTTGGTCGTCACTGAATATAGTCGTGGTGACTTAGAAAAAACTGAAAGAATAAAACTCGATTATTTTGAGTATGGAAAACCACTCCGACCAAATAAGATACAAGAACTAACACCAAAAGAACAGATAGAATTTCTTGCTATTCATTCTATAACGATAAAAACCGAAAATTTTCGCCACCAAGCTGAATTGCTTGAGAACACTTTCTATGAAGACCAAGAATTTGTAGCAAAAGCCATTTTGGCGGCGGACAACTTTATAACCCTTCCTTACAATATCTACCAATATTTCATTGGTAGAGACGGTCAAAGTGTTTCGCCCGAAAAACAGTTTAAACATCGCAACGACCATGCGCGCGTTATTACTAGATTAGTTGAGCTCTATACATCGTGCAGTGACAAAACAAAGAAAGAAATCCTAGCCGCACGTATAAAAGAAATATATAAAACGCATTATTGGATTTATAATTATAACAATGAGTCTACATCTAAGGACCGTCGGGAGTGCAAGGAGTTTTGTCGCGCTACTAAAAAACAGTTTGAGAAATTAGACAGTGAAGTGACTACCGGCTTTAGGATAAGGCTATATATTGGAAGAATTAAAAATAGATTGAAAGGGAAAAAATGAATTACGATTACATCATTGTTGGTGCTGGTTTCTTTGGCGCGACTGTCGCAGAACGCCTAGCGGGGAAAGGTAAAAAAATCTTGGTGATTGACCGTCGCAACCACCTGGCTGGCAATGCCTACAGCTATACTGACGAAGCGACCGGTATTGAGGTCCACAAATACGGTTCGCACATCTTCCATACCGAACTAGATGAAGTTTGGGATTACATTACCAAATTCACTGAGTTTAATAATTATATTCACACGGTGCCAACCCGCCATGCCGGCAAACTTTACCCTATGCCAATTAATCTAGATACTATTAATTTGCTTTACGGCACCAATATGACCGGTGAAGAAGCCGAAGAATTTGTTAAAAAAGAAGCTGAAAAGTCCGGAATAACTAACCCTCAAAATTTTGAGGAAAAAGGCATCTCGCTTGTTGGAGAAAAACTCTACACTACTTTTCTCAAACATTACACCGAAAAACAATGGAGCACCGACCCAAAGAATCTTAGTGCAGATATCTTGTCGCGCATTCCAGTACGTTACAACCATGACAATCGCTACTTCATTACAGCAAAGCACCAAGGTATTCCAAAAAACGGCTACGGCAAAATAGTAGAAAACATGCTAAATAACGAAAACATCGAAGTGCGCCTAAACACTGACTTTAAAGATATCAAAGACCAAATCCCATCCACCACCAAAATTTTGTATTGTGGCCAGGTGGATGAACTTTTAGATTATAAGTTTGGTGTTTTGCCATATCGCAGCCTCCGCTTCGAAGAGGAAAGAACTACCAACACTTTGGGCTGCGCCGTGATTAACGAAGCGGATGCCGAAGTACCGTATACTCGTTCACACGACTATAAGTATTATCAAATTCACCAACCAGAAGTTATTAACCAACCAGAATGTATTATCTGCCGCGAATACCCAGCCAACTTTGAGAAGGGTGGGGAAGCGTATTACCCAATCAACAATGACGAGAACGAGGCTCTTTACCAAAAATATGTAACAGAAGCCAAAACGGAGTACCCGAACCTAATATTAGGCGGCCGATTGGGGGCCTATCGCTATTGGGACATGGATATTGCCATCAAGAACGCACTAGACCTTGCAGCTAAATTAGATTAATTATTTCTTCTTCCAAAGGTTTTCATAGGCGTCGGCCACTTCGTTGGCGCCACCATCAAGCTTGATTTTGCCATCTTCAATCAAAATTGCACGATCGCAAAACTTGCGAACGTTTGCCATAGTATGAGTTACCAAAATCACGGTTTGGTTACCGTGCAAAGATTCAAAATAATCGTTACATTTTTGTTGGAAGGCTGCGTCGCCCACAGCAAGCACCTCGTCAAGAAGCAAGATGTCGCCTTTGGCGCGAATCGCAATCGAAAATGCAAGACGCACTTGCATACCAGATGAATAGTTTTTGAGTTTTTGATCTTGGAAATCTCTAAGTTCGGCAAAATCCCAAATCTCATCATACATCGCGTCCATCTCGGCATTCGAAAAACCAAGCATGGCGCCATTCAAATATACGTTTTCACGGCCAGTAAGCTCTGGATTAAAACCAACACCAAGCTCGATAAATGGCACGAGATTCCCATTCACTATGATTTCGCCACCCTCTGGATAATAAATACCAGCAAGAGTTTTAAGAAGTGTAGATTTGCCAGAACCATTGCGCCCAACAATCCCTACAAACTCGCCCTTCTTGATTTCGAAATTAAGTCCTTTTAGCACCTTTTGGTCTTTATAACCTTTGATACCACGAAGGCGATTAAAAATTGCTTGCTTCAAGCCCCAAGAACGTTCAGTTGGCAAGCGAAAGCTCTTTGAGAGATTAGAAACTCTGATTGCTGCATCGTCTGCCGCATCATGCTTCTCAATTCTGGTGCCTAGTTTACGTTTTGCCATTTAGATCTCCTCTGCAAAGAATTTAGATTTTCGACGGAAATATATTGCTGCTAGCACGAGGATAGTTATCACTATGACAACCGGAACCATGCGAAGAACTGGGTTTTCAACACAATTCCAAGTAGTAATCGTGGTATCAGTAATTAAACTGTGGCGCACATCCTGAATAACTTGCGCGATAGGATTTAACAAAAGAATTTGCGCAGCGACATGGCTTACGTCTAGTACCATCGTGACTGGATAAATAATTGGCACCGCATAAAAGAGCGCTTGCACCAAAACATCCCAAACCGAAGCGATATCGCGATATTTAACGTTAATAGCACCAAGCAGGAAAGAGATACCAAGCGACAAAGCATAAAGTTCAATCACGAAAACTGGCACCAAAAGCCAGGTAACGCTTGGGGTCACACCATTTATTAATGCAAAAATTATCACCACCACGAGGTTAATTAAAAGGTTAATCACGGCCGTTAGGGTGGCCGAAACTACTACGATATATTTAGGAAAACAAATTTTACGAATTAAATCGCCGCGTTGCACGATAGCATGAATGCCCTGCATGGTGCACTCGGTAAAGAAGCTCCAAAGCGTAGTGCCAGTAAGAAGATACACTGGGTAGTGCGGAATATCGCCACCAAACCGAAGAATCTTCGAGAACACAACATATAAAATCGCAAACATCAAAAGTGGGCGAAGTAGTGCCCAAAGATAGCCCAGCACCGAGCCTTGATAACGCAGCTTGAAATCAGTTTTGGTTAGTTCCTTCAAAAGAATCCGATTCTTCTTACATAGAACATTAGGAATTTTCATACTCATTAATTTTAACACAAAACCGTGTAAATGTCTTTTGTGGACCATAAAGACTTGGCCAGAGCGGCCCGCTCGCCGAAGGCGTAGCAAAGCGCCTGCGTGTCCGCAAAAGATATTACGCGGTTTTGTGCTATAATCTAAGTATGGAAAGAATATTAGTCACAGGGGGGACAGGTTATATTGGCTCCCATACGATCATTGAGCTATACAAACAAGGCTACGAGCTTGATGTGATGGATAATCTTTACAATTCTAAGATTACCGTTCTTGATCAAATTGAAAAAATTGCTGGCAAAAAACCAGACTTTTATAAAGTAGACCTTCGCGACTACGACGCAATGGATAAACTCTTCACCGAACATAACTACGACATGGTGATTCATTTTGCTGGTCTTAAGGCCGTGGCTGAGTCGGTCGAAAAACCACTCGAATACTACGAAAACAACGTTGGCGGCACCGTTAATCTCCTTAAGTGTATGCAAAAGCATGGCGTCAAGAAAATTATCTTCTCGTCTTCCGCTACTGTTTATGGCGACCAAGGTGTAGCTCGCCTCGACGAAACCATGTCCACCGGCACTGGCATCACCAATCCATACGGTGAAACCAAACACATCATTGAAGAAATATTGAAAGATGTGGCCGAAGCCGACCCAACCATGAATATCACAATCTTGCGCTATTTCAACCCGGTGGGGAACCACGAATCTGGCCTCATCGGCGAAGACCCAAATGGCATCCCAAACAACCTTATGCCAGTCATCATGAAAGTTGCTCGTGGCGAAATTTCCGAACTCGAAGTTTATGGCGACGATTATAACACCCCAGACGGCACCTGTATTCGTGATTACATTCACGTAGTCGACCTAGCTAAAGGCCATGTTGCCGCAGCCGCCCACATGAAACCAGGCGTCTCAATTTATAACCTTGGCTCCGGCAAAGGCACTTCTGTTAAAGAAATGGTAGCCGCCTTTGAAGAAGCTGCCGGTAAACCTCTCCCGCACCATGTGGCTCCACGCCGCGCTGGCGATCTCGCCGAACTCATCGCAGATCCAAGCAAAGCCGAAAGAGAGTTAAACTGGAAGACCGAGCTCACCGTTGCCGACGCAATGCGTGATACAATTAAATTCCTTAGCCAAAATGGTGCCTAAAGTTTCAGTTATCATCGCGGCATATAATGTTGAGAGATTTATCAGCAAGTGTGTCGATTCGATTTTGGCTCAAACATTCACCGATTACGAAATCATTCTTATTGACGATGGCTCTACTGACCAAACTCCCGAAGTATGTGACCGTCTTGCTAAGAAATCCAAAAAAATTACTGTAATTCATCAGCCAAACCAGGGTTTGTCTGAAGTACGCAACCGCGGCATTCGTCAATCAACGGGCGAATATATTGCCCTGATTGATGGCGACGATTATGTTTCGGTGGATTTTCTTGAAAAATTAATGGATGCCATCATCAAAAATAAAGCTGAAATCGCCGGCTGTGGTTTCAAAACTGTTCCGGTTCGTCGCTTATATCCAACCAAAAGCGGCGTGTTTTCTGGTGAGCAAGCTGCCATTGATCTCCTTACCGAGCAAGAAACCTATCAAATTGTCTCCTGGAACAAAATCTACAAAAGAGAGTTATTCAAAGGGGTCGAGTTCCCAGTTCGAAAACGCAACGAGGATTGCTTAACTACCTATAAACTACTTAGCCGAGCCAAAAAAGTTGTCTACGTTTCTGACCTACTATATTATTATAGCCAGCGTGACGACAGCATTATGGGCACCATCGAGCTCAAGGAGCGTCTCGACATGAAGCTTCTTGCTGCTACCGAAGCCAAAGAATTCTTCAAAGGCAACCGCAAACTTGAGCAGGCCTCTGAAATTTGCGAACTTCTCGCCTACTTTGCCTACATTGATAATATTTGTGCTGGCCGCCTCAATCTCCCGCTCGAAAAATATTTTGGCTTTATCAAAGAACGCAAAGATTACCTGCTCGCCAACCCATATATTAACAATAAACTTGAGGCTTACATCAAAATGGTTACCTTTAAAAATGGTGGCCTATATAAAGCATTTCGTAAAATTAAGAATTAGCGCGCTTTTTGGTGCGGTGATATGAAATCTTCCAACGCAAAGCTAGCATTCTGAGCCAAAAGCGGCCCTTCACGCTTGGCCGACCGGCCCACTTTTTGACGTCACGATACAAATCGCGCCAGTTTTGTTTTATTGCGCCAGACTCTTTAACTGTGCTAGTTTCGTTACCGGAATAATATATATATAATGGCTCACGAACAAAGAAAATGTTGCCTGGAATTTTTTCAAGATAACTCATCACAAAACGCGTATCCTCGCCAAAACGGACGCCCTCCGGAAAATAGAGACTATGCTCTTTTACAATGCTGGCTCGATACAACTTATTAATGGTAGAATACATAATTCCGTCAATAGAGAGAAGATAAATCATATAGTCTTGTATTCGCTCGTTTGGTTTTCTTGCGCGCAAATTTTTCACATAAACTGGGGTTTTTGTTTTTTCTTTCACGCGACAGTAAAGTATCCCCGAAACGGCAAGGTCGACATCTTCGTCGTAACTGTTAAGAAGCTTTAAAATAAAGTTTTTATCAAACTCATCGTCTGCATCAAGAAAAGCCAAAAACTCTCCAGTGGATAAGCGGATTCCGGCATTCCTTGCAGCAGACTGTCCACTATTGTTTTGACGAATTGAAATAATTCTAGAATCTTTTTTTTGAAAATCCGCAATGATTTTAGCGGAGCTATCGGTAGAACCATCGTCGACTACGATGATTTCCAACTTTTTATAGGTTTGATTTAGTGCCGAATTAAGCGCTCTTTCTAAATACTTTGCAGAATTATAAACCGGAACGATAATCGAAACTAAGGGGTTTTCCATGCCAAAATTATACCATTTTTACGACTTATGCAACAATCGTTGCATAAGTCATAAAATTAGCCTTTAAACTTTGTAATTTAATGCTACACTTTCTTTGGATAAAAAATGAAAGGAGAGCGATGCTTAAAAAAGTGGTGGTTTTTGATGGTGGATTTGGTGGGGAAATATTTGCAGATTACGTAGAAAGGGAAATCGCCGTGATAGACGTGATTCGTGTTATCGCCTGGCGAGACCTTATGCCGCTTACTAAAAATCCCAAAGATGCTCGACAAATCGCCGAGCAAGCACTGTCACCCTATATTGGGCGAGTTGATATTATCGTCTTTGCAAACCATCTTTTATCAACCCTCGACCTTAAATATTTCAAACAAAAATATCCCAGGCAACAGTTCCTGGGCTTTTCTTTTCCCACGACTACATCAAAGCGAGCATTAGTATTGGCAACTAAGGCTCTGCACGGTTCGTTCGCCTATTTTAACCTGATTCACAAACTGCCGGCCAAAACCCAAACAGCAGATCTTGATGAATGGGTGCCACTCGTTGATGATGCCGAGCTAACAAACGAGCAAATTCAGCACGACCTTGTACGCTTTAAACGCTTTAAGCCAGAAACGATTTTGCTAGCACACACGAACTTCGTCGATATAAAAAAAGATTTGTCTAAAATCTTTGGCCCGCACGTCAAAATAGAAGATGGTTTTAGCGATACCTTTAGAAATCTTTGTAGCATGTTAGGGTTCCGTGGACTTGATGGTCGCAAGAGTGAGTAGTGGGGGTTGCAAAAATCTTGCGACGCGCTCATTATATATAGAGAAGAGGTATGCTATAATAATACTAACTATAAAGAGGTAATACTATGACGAAAAAATCAGATGCGGTGGCGGATACAAAACAAACAGACGGCAAATCCGAAGCTCTAAAACTTGCAATCTCCCAAATTACCAAACAATTTGGCGATGGCTCAATTATGAAACTTGGCGAAACACCAAAGATGGATGTTGAATTATTGTCTTCTGGTTCCTTGTCGCTCGACCTAGCACTTGGCGGTGGTTATCCTAAGGGGCGCATTATTGAAATTTATGGCCCAGAATCTTCCGGTAAAACCACTCTAGCCCTTCATGCAATTTCCGAAATCCAAAAGCAAGGTGGCCAAGCTGCCTTCATCGATGCTGAGCACGCTCTTGACCCAGCCTACGCTAAGCGCATTGGCGTAGATACTGCAAATCTTTTAATCTCTCAGCCAGACAATGGCGAGCAGGCCCTCGAAATCTGTGAAACCTTGGTTCGTTCCAACGCCGTAGATTTGGTCGTGGTCGACTCCGTGGCCGCCCTCGTGCCACAAGCCGAAATCGATGGCGACATGGGCGACGCTCAAATGGGCCTCCAAGCCCGCCTGATGTCTCAGGCCATGCGCAAGCTTACCGGTATCATTAGCAAATCCAAAGCCACCGTTATCTTTATCAACCAAATCCGTATGAAAATCGGCGTGATGTTTGGCAATCCAGAAACTACCACCGGTGGTAACGCTCTTAAGTTCTATGCGTCTGTCCGTATCGACATTCGCCGCATTGGCCAAATCAAAGACGGCGACAACATCATTGGCAACCGCACCAAGGTGAAGGTTGTTAAAAACAAGATCGCAGCTCCATTCCGTACTGCTGAATTCGACGTGATGTACAACGAAGGTATTTCCAAAACTGGCGACGTGCTCGACCTCGGTGTTCAATATGGCATTGTCGACAAAGCCGGCGCCTTCTTCAAATATAACGGCGAAACTCTCGGCCAAGGCCGCGAAGCCGTAAAGAAACTCTTCAAAGAAAATCCAAAACTAATGGCCGAAATCGAAAAGCAAGTACGCGAAAAAGCCGCAAAAGATGAAGGCTAGTTTATGCACCACAACGAACTCTGGCAACTATTTTCTCCAAACGGCGAACCGATTCCTGGGGTGGGAAGGGAATCGGCTATTGGCAACCCAGACGGCAAAGACGCCGACATTATTGGCGTAGCAATAGTTTTTCTATATCGCGTTAACCAAAATGGCGAAGTAGAGTTCTTGTGGCAAAAACGCTCAGATGAAGTAGATAGATATCCCGGAGATTATGATCTTTCTGCCGGTGGGCATATCAATCTCGGAGAATCGCCAATCGAGGCCGCTATCCGTGAAGGCCGCGAAGAAATCGGTGTACAACTCACAAAAGACGATCTTGAATACGGTTTCATGCAGCCATTTAATAAAAATCGCTTCGCTTGGCTATACTTTGTAAATTGGACTGGTCGTACTGAAGATTTTCAGTTTAACGACCAAGAGGTTTCCGGAGTGAAATGGGTTTTAAATAAGGAAATGCCAGAATTTGTCAAAAACTTTGCTAAACCACCACTCGTAAAAGACAGAGTAGCTTTTGTTCTTATTGATGAATGGCTAAGAATGCATGACCTCGCTTAAAATTACAGATATCAAACAAGGTGTTAAAAACGAAAACCGCGTTAATGTTTTTGTAAATTCAAAATATGCGTTTTCGTTGGATATTTCGCAGGTAGTAGATTTTCATATTAAAATTGGCCTAGAAATCACAGATGCCCAACTGGAAGAATATAAGCGCGCATCGGAATTCGGTAAGCTTTATCAAAGAACCTTAGAGTGGGTTTTGACAAGGCCACACTCTACGCAAGAAACCAAAGACTACCTTTATCGCAAAACTCGAACAATCAGCCAAAAAACCCAGTCGCCAGTTGGCAATCTAACGGAAATCTCGCACGATATTATCGAACGTCTCACCGTGAAGGGTTATCTAAATGATGAAAAGTTTGCCAAATACTACGTTGAAAACCGTTTCGTCAAAAAAGGCATTTCGAAAAAACGCCTCAAACTAGAACTGATGAAAAAAGGCGTCGACAGAACAATTATCGACGAAGTCCTAAGCGAAAACTCCAGGAACGATGAAGAAGAGATTAAAAAAATTATCCTAAAAAAACGCGCGCGCTACGACGACGAAAAACTCGTTAATTATCTTGTTCGTCAGGGTTTCGACTTTGAGCTGGCGCGTAATCTGGTTCAGGCTTCTTGCGAAACGGATTAACAAAATTTGGTACAAAATCTTCAGTTTCGGCTTTTTCGCGGATGGTTTTCTCTTCATCCCTCACGATAACCTTATAGTCTGTAACCTCAACAATTTCTTTTCGTGGAATAGTAAGTTCTGGATCAATAAAACTTTTGATGGCTGGACGCTTCACGAAAAGTTGCTGGACCATGAAGTCATTGTCGGTAACAGTATAATCCTCAACCTTGCCCATTTTTGAGCCCTTTCTCGACTCGACTTTAAGGCCCGGTAAGAAAAAGTTGAGCCCCATTACTTTGTCGATTTTAATCACGTCCTCGCGTGAAACGAGCTCATCGATAGAATCAATTACGAAGCCATATTGAGAAGAATACTCGCGGATGCTATTGGCGTCCAAAATATTTGCAGCCGCCTTGTTAACGAGGGGGCCAAAAGTAGTAAAGGCAATAATTTTAAGAGAATCTGGGTCAACAACTGGTTCTTTAACCCACGCGATAGGGCCACCAGCCTGCAAGCTTAAAATTGGAGTATTCGTGAAACTAGACCCGCGCACTAACATAACCTCATTATACCATATGATATAATAGGGGGCATGGAAAATGGCGAACAGATTATACTGATTGATAAGCCAGCTGGCATGAGCTCGTTTGGTGTAGTAGCTAGAGTGCGCCGCAAACTTTCGGCCGAGCTTGGCCACAAGGTAAAAGTTGGCCACACTGGCACGCTTGACCCCTTCGCGACGGGCCTTCTCATTTTGTTGGCTGGTAAAGCCACTAAGCGTTCTAACGAATTTCTGAAACTCGATAAGATTTATGAAGCTGATGTTTGCCTTGGTGCCACTTCGACCACGGGCGACACGGAGGGCGAAATCACTAAAAACGAGGTTAAAGCCCCAGAGAGGGAAGTGGTTGAAAATGTTGTGAATAGTTTTGTCGGCAAGATTTCTCAAAAGGTTCCACAATTCTCAGCCGTCAAAATTAACGGCGAACGAGCATATAAGTTGGCGCGAAGTGGTCAGGAGTTTGAAACTCCAACCCGTGAAATCGAAATCTATGCTATCGAAGTTCTAGATTATGATTTTCCAGTTCTGAAGATTCGTTGCCACGTTTCAAGTGGCACCTATGTTCGTACTCTTGGCGAAGATATCGGCGAAAAACTCGGTACCGGCGCTTATCTTACAGCGCTTCGACGCATTCAAATTGGTAGCCACAATATAAAAGACGCCAAAACCCTAGACGAATTCATGGCCTAAAGTATACTCTACCCCTGGACAAATGTTGGTTTTTCCTGTATAATATACGCGTTTATGCAGCAAGAATCAATTAACGACTACATCAAAGTCCGCGGCGCACGTCAAAATAACCTCAAAAACATTGACGTTGATATCCCGCGCGACAAACTTGTTATTATTACTGGCCTCTCGGGCTCGGGCAAATCCAGTCTGGCTTTTGATACAATTTACGCCGAAGGTCAGCGTCGTTATGTTGAATCGCTAAGTTCCTACGCTCGTATGTTTCTTGGCGTGATGGATAAGCCGGATGTTGATATGATTACCGGTCTTAGCCCTGCTATTTCGATCGATCAGAAATCCACTTCCAGAAACCCTCGTTCTACCGTGGCTACGGTTACCGAAGTTTATGATTATTTGCGTCTCCTATTTGCTCGCGTCGGCGTACCACATTGCCCAGTTTGTGGTAAAGAAGTCTCGCGTCGCTCCGTTGAAGATATTGTGAATGAAGTAATGAAGCTTCCGCTTGGTGCTAAATTAATGCTACTGGCACCAATCGTGCAGGGCAAAAAAGGTGAATTTATTCACATTCCAGAACAATATGGCGCCAAAGGATTTTCTCGCGTGCGCGTGGACGGCATTGTTTATGCGCTTGATGATTTTCCAGAGCTAAATAAAAACGAGCGTCATGATATCGAACTAGTTGTAGATCGCTTTATTTTGAGCCCAGACCTTTATTCACGCATTTCCGGTTCTATCGAACAAGCTCTTGACCTTGGCCAGGGCATTATCAAACTTCTCAAAATCAACGACACTTCAACTTCGATTGGTGAAAAAAACATCACGGCCGACAACACCGAAGTTTTGACTTATTCGCAACGCTATGCCTGTGAGGACCATCCAGACGAACATATCCCAGAGCTCGAGCCGCGTCTCTTTTCGTTTAATGCTCCAGAGGGTGCCTGTCCAACCTGTACTGGCCTTGGTTGTCGTATGGAAATTGATCCAGGCCTAGTTTTCAACAATAACCTCACCATCGCCGAGGGTGGCATTCGCCCGTTTAATCGTATTAACCAGGATTCCTGGTGGCTCAAACGCCTGATCGGCGTGGGACTCAAACACAATTTTTCGGTGCACGTGCCTATTGGCGAACTAAGCGACGAAGCTAAGCAAATTATTCTTTACGGCACCGGCGACGAAAAATACAAAATGAAAATTAGCGGTTCGGGCCGCTTTGCCGACGGCACGGTTTATGAAACCACCTACGAAGGTGTTATTCCGACTTTGGAACGCCGCTATAATGATCCAAAAGTTTCTGATTTTACTAAGCATGACATTGAGCGCTTTATGCGCGTGCGCGAATGCCCGGATTGTCACGGCGCCAGACTAAAACCAGCCGTGCTTGCCGTAACTGTGCACGGTATGAATATTGTTGACGTTTGTAAGCTTGATGTTGATTCTACTATCGAAATGCTAAGCGAAGACCTTGGTTTTACTGAGGAAGAAAATCTCATCGCAAAGCCGATCCTTAAGGAGATTAGAGAACGCGTGAAGTTTATGCAAGATGTTGGTCTTGGCTATATCGAGCTTGGCCGCGCCGCCAACACGCTTTCGGGCGGTGAAGCCCAGCGTATTCGCCTTGCCACCCAAATCGGCTCCGGCCTTCAGGGCGTGCTTTATGTACTCGATGAGCCGTCGATCGGCCTTCATCAATGTGATAACGACAAACTTATTGCCACCTTAAAGCATCTTCGTGATCTTAAAAACACTGTTATTGTGGTGGAGCACGACGAAGACACTATGCGTGCTGCTGATTATATTATTGATATCGGCCCAGGCGCCGGCGATAAAGGTGGCAAGCTAATCGCGGCAGGTACGCCAGAAGAAATCATGCAAAATGAAAACTCGCTAACTGGCCAATATCTGAGCGGTAAACTTAAAATCGAAGTACCAAAAAAGCGCCGCAAAGTTAAACCGGGTCACGAGCTTGTCGTGCGTGGCGCGCGTGAAAATAATCTCAAAAATATCGACGTTCATTTCCCGCTTGGCGTAATGACGGTGGTTTCCGGTGTTTCTGGTTCTGGTAAATCCACGCTTGTTAACGACATCCTCGCAAACGAACTTCTAGCGCGTTTGCACCGTGCCCAAACCGTTCCGGGCACCCACGACAAAATCGAGGGAATCGAAAAGCTCAATAAAATCATTGTCATCGACCAATCGCCAATCGGCCGCACGCCACGTTCCAATGTCGCAACTTACACTGGCGTATTTAACCAAATTCGCGAGCTCTTTGCCTCGCAGCCAGAGGCCGAAGTGCGCGGTTACAAGGCGGGTCGCTTCTCGTTTAACGTCAAAGGCGGTCGCTGCGAAAACTGTCAAGGTGATGGTGTTAATAAAATTGAAATGCACTTCCTGCCAGATGTTTATGTAACCTGCCCAGCCTGTCATGGCAAACGCTACAACCGTGAAGCACTCGAAATCAAATATAAGAATAAAGATATTTCCGAAGTGCTCGACATGTCCATTGACGAAGCGGTGGAATTCTTCAAAAATATTCCAGCTATCGTTGGCAAACTTAAAACCATCCAAGAAGTCGGTCTTGGCTATATTCGCCTTGGCCAATCCGCCACAACCTTCTCTGGCGGTGAAGCACAACGCATCAAACTTGCCACTGAACTCTCACGTCGCTCTACTGGTAAAACCCTTTATATCTTAGATGAGCCAACCACCGGTCTTCATACCGACGATGTCAAAAGGCTGCTCACGATTTTGAATCGCCTAGTTGATGGAGGTAACTCGATGATTGTAATCGAACACAATTTGCACGTTATCAAATCTGCCGATTGGGTAATCGATATGGGCCCAGAAGGTGGCATCAAAGGCGGCCAGGTAGTTGCCGAAGGCACCCCGGAACAGCTTGCGAAAAATGCCAAAACCCCAACCGGTGAATATCTTAGGAAATATCTTTAATTTAAACTATCTAGTAGTTCGCTAGCCTTTTTGATCATGTAATTTGCTTCATTGGTGGCAATTACATAGATTGGCTTAGAATCTTCATCAGCGATATTAGTATAGCCGGCCGCGCGGTCGATTTTGATGTCGCTATCAATCTTGAAACCCATAAATTCTAGCTTAGAAATGATGGAGCCACGGATTGGAATCGAACGTTCGCCGATGGTTGCCGTAAAGACGATAGCGTCAATGCCACCCATCTTGGCAGCAAATTCACCAATTTTACCCGCCACGCCATCTACAAACATATTATAGGCTAGGACGGCCTCAGGCACACCTTCCTCGGCGCCGGCGATAATTTCGCGCATATCATCAGAACCGGCGAGCGCCTTGAGGCCAGACTCCTTATTGAGCAGTTTGATGGCCTCGGCGGCTCCCATCTCGCTACCAAGAAGAGCGCCCACAGTAGGGTCAATCGAGCCAGTGCGAGTAGAAGACATTAATCCCTCAAGCGGGGTTTCACCCATCGAAGTATAAGCCGGCTCACCGTTTTCAAAACCGGTTACCGAGCAGCCAGAGCCGAGGTGACAAACCACCATTTTTGGCACTTCAAGACCAAGCTCTTTTACGCGCTCGCGAATAAAGCCATAAGAAGAGCCATGGGCGCCCCAACGACCAAGATCGTATTTTTCAATGATTTCTTTTGGCAAAGCGTATCTAGCGTCCTTACGGGTTTCGCGCGTCAAAGCCTCAGAATCAGACATTGTAAGCACCGGCACGCCAGGGAAAGCCGCCTGCGCATTTTTGATACCACGGAGCACGCCCGGCACATGCAAAGGATAGGTAACCTTCACTTTTTCGAGCTCAGAAAAAGTTTGTTCGTCAACAACGTGATGCTCGGAAAAATACTTGCCGGCAGCAGGGGTACGCACCAAAATACCATCAAGCGGATGCGCTTCGTTAATAAAACCTTCTTGTTCAAAAATTCCTTTTGCATCCATAAAAGCTGAGCCAAGGTCGCCCCAAGTTTTGGCTAGTTTTTCTTCAGAACCATCATCGCGGGTTAGCGTACAGATAAAATGTTTCTCACCGCCCTCTTCGATACCCTCAAAATAAAGTGAACAAACCTCATCTTCGCCTTCATAAAGCGAAAATTTTTCGCTCGAAGAGCCAGAATTCAACACCAGAAAAATCTTTGTAATATTGTTCATTTTCCTCCTTTCCTCTATCATAACACAGAAAATCAGGTTAAAAAACCGCCAGCTATTGCATTTTTCCGCATTTTGTGCTATAATTAAATAAGAAGATATTCTTTAAGGAGAGAAGTTGAAACAAGTTGCAGATTCTGAAACTCGTGAAATTTTGCAGATTGCAGAAGCTTGTCTTTCCACCCCCGGAGATTTCGTAGAGCTCGGCTGCTACGAAGGCGACACCTCCCTCCTCTTGGCCGATCTTATTAAAGCAGGAAACTCTGATAAAAAACTCTGGATTTATGATTCTTTTGAGGGCTTGCCGCCAAAATCAAAAGAAGACGAGTCTGCCGCCGGCATCAATTTTCAGGCTGGCGCCCTTAATGTCACTAAGCGTGAAGTTAAACTGCGTTTCCTCCGTGCTAATTTGCCAGTGCCAATTATTAAAAAAGCCTGGTTTGCCGACCTAACTGAGGAAGATTTGCCGGCAAAAATTAGTTTTGCCTTCTTTGATGGTGATTTTTATCAGTCGATCAAGGATTCGTTTAAGGCCGTTGAGGGCAAGATGTCAAAAGGCAGTATTATTATTGTGCATGACTATAATAACCCCGAGCTCCCCGGTGTGACTAAAGCGGTAGACGAATGTGCTGTCGGCAAAAAAATCGTGCAAAAGGACACGCTCGCGATAATCAAAAACTAAGATGAAAAAGGATAGCCGCTACCAAAAAACCGAAACCGCTATCCTCACCACCCTCGCAAAAATCCTCCAAGAAAATCCCCGCTCAGTCAGTCTTAACCCCAGCCAGCTCGCGCAGTATTCCAAAATATCGCTCTCAACCTTCTATCGTCACTACAAAACAGTCGACGATATTTTTAACTTTTATGAAACAAAAATTCTCAAAAAATTCGAAGTTTTTGTTCGGTGTCATAGCGCCAGCCAAAAAAGCGCCAAGCACGCAGTGCGCCTCACCTTAATATTCATCATGAAGCACCAAAAATTATTCAGCCTTTCTTTTGCGCGCGGCGACCAATATTTAACGCGTTACCTGTTTGAATTTTTGGAGCCAAAAATCGGCCTAATCTATCGCTGGCCCAAAACCAAAGGCCGCCTCTATGACATCTGTTTTTATGAGTTCTACGGAATTCTCGAAGAGTGGAGCCGGCGTGCCTTCGACGAAAAAGAGCTAAGTTTAGTTGCGAGCAACATTGTCTATTTGTTTAAATCGGCGCCGGCGCGCTTAAAAGGGCTCGTTTGGCACTCTTGACATGCGAGTGCTAAGGAACTATAATCGAGAAAAGGAGATAATATGGCACTAAAACCGCTCAAAGATCATATTGCTGCAAAAATCGAAAAACCACTTGAAAAGACCAAATCCGGCATCTTGCTCGGTGAAGCCAAAGAAAAACCAGCCTACGCCGTGGTCGAGTCCGTCGGCCCAGAGGTTAAAACCGTCAAAAAAGGCGACAAAATCATTTATAAAGAATTTTCAGCTACCGAAATCAAACTCGATGGCGAAAATTATATTATCTTAAAAGAGGAGGATGTCCTCGCGACATTATAATATATGGCAAAAAAGATCTATTACGAAGCAGAAGCCCGCGAAAAAGTCTTGGCGGGTGCCAAAAAACTTTACGACGCAGTCAAAGTTACTTTTGGCCCTAAGGGGCAAAACGTTATTATTGAAAAAGAATACGGCGCACCAGTCATCACCCACGATGGCGTAACCGTGGCCGAAGCCGTTGAGCTCGAAAACACCGGCGATAAAATGGGCGAGCAAATCGGCGCCAAGCTCATCAAAACTGCCGCGCAAAAGCTCAACAAAGTTGCAGGCGATGGTACCACCACCGTTACGGTGCTTACCTACAACATTTTGAACGAAGCCAACAAGCTCATCGCCGCTGGCGTAAATCCAATGGAGCTTCGACGTGGCATCGAAAACGCCGGTGCCGAAATCGTTAAAGGCATCGAAAAATCTGCCGAGAAAATCGCCGGCGATTCTAGCAAAGTTGCTGAAGTCGCCACCATTTCTGCAGGCGACGAAAAAATCGGCGCCCTCATTGCAGACGTCATTAGCAAGATCGGCAAAGATGGCGTGGTCACCGTCGAGGCTGGCCAAGGCCTCGAGATGGAACAGGAAATCGTGGAAGGCTTTAGCTACGACAAAGGCTATTCATCACCGTTCTTCATCACCGACGTCAACCGCCAAGAAGCCGTGTTCGACCGCCCGCTTGTGCTCGTGACCGACAAAAAACTTACCGCCTCAGGCGACATTCTTCCAATTCTCGAAAAATGCGCCGCGGCCGGCAAAAAAGATCTTGTTATCATTGCCGAGGAGGTCACTGGCGAAGCCTTGTCGCTCCTAGTTTTGAATAAGCTAAAAGGCGTCTTTAACTCGCTCGTCCTCAAAGCCCCGTCCTTTGGCGAACGCCGCAAAGAAATCATGGAAGATATCGCCATTCTTACTAACGCCACTGTCGTTTCCGAAGACAAAGGCCTCAAAATTGAAGAAGCCGGCCTTGAGGTGCTTGGCTCCGCCGCCAAAATCATCGCTACTAAAGATGAAACTACGATTATCAAAGGCGCTGGCGATCAAAAGGCTGTGGCCGCTCGTATCGAGCTCATCCACACTCAAGCCAACCTCGCCAAGACCGATTACGAAAAAGGCGAATTCGAAAAACGCGCTGCTGCTCTCTCTGGCAAAGTTGCCGTGATCAAAGTTGGTGGTGCCACCGAAACTGAAATCGACGAAAAGAAATACCGTGTTGACGACGCCGTCGCTGCCACCAAGGCTGCGCTCGCCGAGGGAATCGTCACTGGCGGTGGTGTCACGCTCGTGAACCTCGCCAATAAGCTTAAAGGCACCGACGACGGCACCCGTATTGTGAAAAACGCTCTCAAAGCTCCATTTATTCATATTGTTGAAAATGCCGGCCTCAATTCTCAGGCTTTACTCGCTGAAGTTGAGAAAGCCGAGCCAGGCTTTGGTGTTAATGTCATGGCCCCAGAAAAAGGCCTCGTCGACCTTAAGAAAGCTGGCGTGATCGACCCCGCCAAGGTTACTAAAGAAGCCGTGAAAAATGCCATTTCGATTGCCGCCACCGCAATCACTATGGGCGCGCTCGTCGTTAATATCCCAGAAGAAAAATCCGACCAAGCCCCAGAAGGCATTTATTAAAAAAGAGCCCCGCTATGGGGCTCTTTTTTGTTGGAGGTTATCTTGCTTCTACCACGTAAAGCAATGCTTGTCCACGAGAGTTTTCGTCCGGGATTTCCTTGGCAGCCTTGAAGGCTTGCTCGAGCATAATCGGATCATGAAAATCTTCAAAAGCCATTTTGCAAAGATCGAATTTCTTGTTTGGAGAAATTCCATCCATTTTGTCGAGGAGTGGAATGAGTTCCCTTAAAGCTTCGTCGCGGATATCATTATCACCATGCGATTCTGCCGCAACTGGGTCAGCAGTTTCGGTAGAGAAATTTGGCATTGGCGACATCGAATCGTTTTCAACTGGCATTGGTGGCACACCAAGCTCGGGCACAGAATCAAGGTCGGCGTCGACTGGTGTTTCTTCAAAAGAAACCACAGGTTTTGGTGTATCGCTAGCTTCTGGAACTGAAGATGGCGCGGCGACCGGGTCAGCAAAAACAGGCTCGCTCACCTCGGTATTCGTGATATCGTCAATTGCTTTTTGTAAATCATTATCAATGTCTTGGTTTTGGTCCATTTTGCCCACCTTTTTACTTATGTTTATAATATCATATCTTACGAAATCCGCAAGAATTTTATTAACTTATCAATAAAATCAAGTCGCACTTCTTCCATTGGCAGGTGCGCGCCAAGAATATCGACAATCACCTCACCGTTAGTTTCAGGAAAATAAACCTTAACCTGGATGCTAAGCCGTTTTTTCGGAATTAAAACCGCCGAATAATGGCTGCCTTCTTGCAAAATTCCAAAGGCCTTGAAATCTCTAAAACTGTGACGCTGGTTGCCCTCAACTAGGCCATCCTTATCAAGCGAATATTTAATTTTGCGCGGTGGCATTAAAGCGCGCGCCATAAGTGCGATGGCAGCGAGGGCGATTACGGCAATAAAAGTCCACATCTGAAGGAAGACACCCAAAACAATAAAGGCTCCTGCAACCAAAATAAAACCAACAAACCACCAAAAATTACGTTTTTGTTCGATATATTCTTCGCCTTCCCAACTGACGGTTGCTGGAACTTTAACCATAAGGCCATTATAGCATAAAAATTGTGCTGGGGGGAATTTTGTGGGGGAGATGGGGATCTCGCCAGCCTCCGCAGAATAGGAGCGCAAAAGACTTCGTCTTTTCGCGAACTTTCGAAAACAAAAAACCTAGAGCAAGCTCTAGTTTTTTCTTTTCTTCAAGTTCGCTACAAAAGCTTCGCTTTTGTGCGCTCCTGCTCTGGCGGAGGGTGGGAGATTCGAACTCCCGCGCCAGGTTGCCCCAGCCTAACGATTTAGCAAACCGTCCCCTTCAGCCACTTGGGTAACCCTCCAACACTGTCTATTTTATCACACTTTATGGTCTCTTTTCAAAATTTTAGGAATGTGATATAATTAGATTATGAAAAGAGTAATGAAATTAATCATCCCAATCGTAATCGCCTTTTGCTGCGGTTTGGTTGGTTTTTCAAATGTTAATGCAGCAGATAACCCAATCAAAGATGGTATGGAAGCCGTCAGATGTGACGGATGCCCACGTGAGCTTTTTGGCGACACCGGCATTTTCCGCCAAATTACTGATACTATCCTTTACATCGTCGGTATTATCGCAGTCATCATGTTGATTTGGGGTGGTATTCGCTACGTAGTTTCTGGCGGCGATGCAAAAAAAGTTACCGATGCCAAAAACACTATTCTTTATGCTATTATCGGTTTGATTATTTCATTCCTCGCTTATGCCATTGTGCGCTTTGTGGTTAACGCTCTCCCATCCGACAGCAATACTACCACCACCGAAACATCTAGCCTAGTGGTTGAGTCTACTCACTGCTAACACGGCACCAGCAATCTTCAAAGCTCCAGCCATCTGGAGCTTTTTTGCGGCTGATTTCATGCTGGCGCCAGTTGTCCAAACATCATCAAGCAAAAGGTAGGTGATGTTCGGGTCGATCGTGCCACTCACTTCGTAGGCGTCGCTCGCTTGTAGCCTGCGGGTTTCTTGGTCGGCGCCAACTTGCACATAATTAGTAGCGCGTTTTAAAACTGGACAAATCGCAAAGCCCCTAAGCTTTGCTAACTTTTTTGCTAACAATAAAATATGGTCGAAACCGCGTTCGCGGATATGCTGGCGGATGGTTGGTAAGGGAACAATGGCAACTCGTCCAGCAAAAACCGGCAAAGTAAGATCAAGAAGCTCGGCGAGTGGCCGCGCAAGGGCACGCACTTGATGGTACTTATAATCGTGGATAAGTTTGCCGAGCAACTGCAACCGTGGTCCCACGGCAAAAAAGGGCAGAGAACCGCAATTAGAACAAAATCCGTTGTTCGTGGGATGCTGACAATTTGGACAAAAATCCACATGCGCCGAAAAAATGTTATTTTTACAACGATCGCATAAAACCTCACCGATGGCTTTGCAACCCCTACAAGAGTGAGGACAAACCAAATCAAAGAGCCCACAAAATGTTGTATTTTTTACAATAAAACCCATTATCCTCTTGATTTTAGCAGAGGAGTACTTTATAATAAAGCATAACAATATAAGTGGAGGAAATATGGCTAGTACAAACAGTGACGATTTATTATTGGACGAGGATCTCGCTGCTGCTTTCAAAGGCCTAGACGACGAAGTTTCGCCAGCTACAGAAATTGAAGAAGTTCCTCAGGAAGAAGTCGTTGAAGAACCAACCGACGACGGTTGGGATAACACCGATGATGTTCCTGGCCAACTCGCTGTAGATGTCTACGAGACTGCCGATAAGCTAGTTGTCAAAGCTCGCACGGCTGGTATCTCAAAATCCGATCTCGACGTCAGCATTTCCGACAATATCCTAACGATCTCTGGAGTTCTTTCTGGTGGTGAAGACGAACAAACAACTCGTTGGCATATCCAGGAATGCTATTGGGGTGAATTCTCCCGCAGCATCGCCCTTCCAGTTCCAGTTCGCCAAGACGAAAATAGCGTCAAGGCCGAGCTCAAAGATGGCGTGCTCACGATCACCTTCGAAAAAGAGAAGATCGAAACCACAACCAAAATCCCAGTATTGTAGTCAACCAAAACCGCCCACTAAAAGGGCGGTTTTTTGGTGCCAAACCTTTTGCCAACAAAAATACTCCCCGAAGGGAGTATTTAGTTTTTAGCTTAATTAGGCTTTGTTGATGAGATTTGCAATTACGAAGTTGACGATAGCAAATGCAAGACCAACGATGACAAGACCAATGATACCGTAAAGGATGGTATCTTTGCCTTTCTTAACTTTGCCAGCATCACCAGCGGAGGTCATGTAAGAAATACCACCGAGGATAACCATTACAACGGCGATAAGACCAACAACACCAAGGATGGCGTTAATGACGTTGATAATCATGTTGTCAAGAGCACCAGCAGCTTCGTTAGCATCAAGAGTCTTACCGCTAACTGGGTCAATCTTGCCGAACAATACTAAATCTTTCATTCTTTATCCTTATTATTATGTTGTATTTATTATATATTATTTTGCTTCAAAAATCAAGTGTTATTTGATAAAAACCTAGGCTGAATGAGTAGCGATTAACTAGGCTTGGTTGATGAGATTTGCAATCACGAAGTTGACGATAGCAAATGCAAGACCAACAATCACGAGACCAATAATACCGTAAAGAATAGTATCTTTGCCTTTTTTGACTTTGCCAGCATCACCGGCAGAAGTCATATAGGAAATACCGCCGAGGATAATCATAACGACAGCGATAAGACCAACTACGCCGAGGATAGCATTGATAACGTTGATGACAATATTGTTGATGTTGCCCTTGGCGCTTTCTTCCATAGGAGCAGCTTCCCAAATGTGGCCATCTTTTATACACTCTGCTCTTGTTGTGTATTTTTCGACGCCATCACTCATTATTGCACTTTTGGCGCCTGCAGTATCTACGCACCAAAATTTCTCCGATACGGTGCCCATGTTAACTGCTAGTAATGTTAGGATGTTCATGTTTTTTCCTTTGCTTATGCTTTTCTTGAGTATATCTATAACAACAGATATTGTCAAGGCTATAACAAAGGAACAAAAAACTCCCCAAAGGGGAGCTTTTTAAATAGAAATGCCCTAAGCGCCGTTTATAAGATGAATAATCACGAAGTTCACAATCGCGAAAGAAAGACCAACAATTACGAGGCCGATACAAGCATAAAGTAAAGTGTCTTTGCCTTTTTTGACTTTGCCAGCATCACCGGCAGAGGTGAGATATAGGAAACCACCATAAACCACGAAGATTACCGCAACGAGGCCGATTACGCCAAGCACGGCGTTGATGATATTGATGATTGTATTATTGAAAGCTGCACCAGCTTCCTCAGGGGTCATATCGCAACCCATGCTTTTTCTTACTTCTTCTGGAACGCCAGCGTTACAAAATGGATCGTTGGCGGCATAAGCCGAACCGGCCACTTGTGGCAAAACGAGCCCTGCTGCGGCCAAAGCCAAAACTAATAACTTGCTAAACTTTTTCATGCTTGCTCCTTTTTAATTGTAATTACTTGCGAGGTAGCAGCCTCAACTGCTTTATCTCTTGAATCGCGAATATTTGCGCTAACCATGCCGATGGCGACTTCGGCTACAGCAACCAAGAAGATACCAATTATTGAATACATTAAAGTCTTCTTGGCGGTTTCAATCTTGACCGGTTCGCCACGCGAGCTCACATAGAGGGAGCCGCCATAAACGATAAAGATGAGCGCTACAAAGCCAGCGATGCCAACTACCCAAGAAAGCGTGTTTGTAAAGGCGAGATCTGGCGCTACGTTTGGTACATTAACAGCGATGCCATCTACGGTTATAGAGGTTTCAATATCTCCAGCGCCCTTAAGCATTGCAAATTTGATAGCGCCAAAAATGATGTATGAAAGCATTGAAATGCCGAGGCCGATAAATGCTGTAATGATGGTTTTCTTGCCATTTAAAGCCTTGTCTGTGGAACCGCGCGCCAGCAAATATTGGTAGCCGCCATAAATCACGAAGCCAATAGTGAGATAGGCCGCCAAAATTGAAAGGTCTTGCAAAACATTACCGGCAATTTGCCAGATAAAACCGCTAAGCTCTTTGCACTCTTTATCCTCTCCGCATGACGGGGTCTTGACGTTGCCATTCTCGCAACGTAGCCCAGAGTACCATGCCCTTAAACCAAGGAAGCCAGATTCATCGGAAAATTTGCCACCCTCACAGGCTGCGGCATAGCTTTGTCTTGTGCCGGCAGAGGTAGTAGGCAAAATCGCCGCAATCAGCAGCGCTACAATTAATAATTTCTTGAATGTTTTTCTCATTTTTAATTCAACTGTTTACTTAAGTTTATATTAGCATAAAACTTCAAAAAGTCCATCCAAAAGAAAATGACGAATAACGGATAATAACTCTTGACAAAAACGCTTATGCGTGCTATAATTAATTAATGCCTACTAGGGAGGCATTTTATGAGTATGAAAAAATTTTCAATCAAAAAACTATTTATAGCTATCTTTGGTGGTTTTTTCATGCTTTTAAATCTCCTCGCGCTCGCGCCAGTCAACAACACCTACGCCGAGGAGCCAACAACAACCGAAACTACCACACAAACTGAAAACACCGAACAAAATAATGAGAAAAAAAGCTCTAATTTCTGTGATTCCGAGCTTGGCCAAATCAGCTGGCGCCTCTGCCCAGATGCCGAAAAAGCTTCAAGCGCAGCCGACTGGATCTATGACAAAATCGAAGACATTCTAGTAATTAACCCAGTAGCCGCCAAGGATGGTGAGCCGGTTTATGAAATCTGGAAATACTGTCGTGATATTACGAACATTGTGTTTGTGATCTTTTTGCTGATAATCACATTCTCTCAAATAACAGGGATCGGGATTAACAACTACGGCATCAAAAAAGCTCTTCCAAAGCTTATTATTGCTGTTATTTTGGTAAACCTCAGCTTTATTATTTGTTCACTTGCCGTAGATGCATCGAATATTATCGGTACAAACATTCGCGGTCTCTTTGACAAAATTGAAAGCAACATCGCAGGCAACATCGACGCATCCAAACTCACAACTACGTATGCCGAGTATTACAGCGCTATGGCCGCTGGTACAGGCCTTTCTATTGCCGGTGTTATTATCGCTATTGAAAGCGGTACGATTTGGATGCTTATCCCAACCGTTTTGGCCGCACTCGCCTCCGTTGTTATTGGCTTAATCACTATAGCCATGCGCCAGGCCCTCGTTGTGCTTCTCGTGATGATTGCTCCACTTGCGCTCGTTGCATTTATTTTGCCAAACACCGAAGATTTATTTAAGCGCTGGAAAAAACTCTTTATCAAGATGCTCGTCTTCTTCCCATTAATGAGCCTCCTTATTGGTGCTTCAGATCTTGCCGGTTGGGCAATGATTCGTGGTGCCAATGATGGTTTCATGGTTCTTCTTGGTAAAGCTGTACAATTCTTCCCATTGCTTCTTTCTGTCAAGATGATGAAGATGTCCGACACTATTCTTGGCACCATCAGTGGTAAACTTACTGCTCTCACTCGCCCACTTATTGCATCAAATACTGCCTGGGCTAGCTCACACCGTGCGCTCACCAAATCCAGAATGATGTCGAGCGAAAATCCGTACACCCCATACGCTAGATTGGCGCAATTCTTGAGCAACCGTCGCCTTGCTCGTGAAGCTGATACCGCCGAAAACGAGAATACGGTAAAGCTCAAAGGTATGGCCTATAGGGCGCGCAGGCACTACAACGGTAGAGGTCTCTCCCGCATCGGTAAGGAAGATTATGCACAACAAGCCTACGACATGGCTCTTAATAAAGAGATTCTAAACGATAAGAACAACTTCAACGAAGGCTTCTCGGCCCGCTTTGCAAAAGGCACTAAAGAACATGCCGAAATGCTTGAGCTTGATATGATGAATGTTAATGCTGCCGATAATCTTTATGCCGAGAATGTTCGCGCCGCCGCTATTGATTTCCATAATGCTAAGGGCCGTCACAAACGCTTCGAGGATGCTATTAATGCTAACCAAGATGTCTTAAAGGCTGGACAAGAGAATTATATACTTCATAATATTGCTGACAGAGCTGCGGCCACTGAGCGATATCGTAGCATCAGTGAGATGTTTACGGATCTTGATACTGAGAAAAACTATGCCGATATACACTACATTGCGGCCGAAGCTGCCTCAGCTTTCAACGCCCAATCACAAGTTCGTAGTGGCAAATTCGACAAGTGGTTTAGCATGACCGTGCCAACGCAAGACGTTGTCAACCGCCTTAAATCGTTTACCTCTGCCGCAAATGCAGAAGAAAACATGGAGGCTATTATTGCTGGTTGCCGTACCCTCAATAACCGTGGTGATGGCCAGCTCCTTCGCCAAGCAATCGAGAATCTCACCAGCAACCGCTATTCTGATGCGGAATTCGAAAGAATGGTGAGGGAAGGATTCACTGGTGCGAACGAAGGAAAGATCAAAGTTGGTACTGCGGCATCGCAAGCTCTTGCTAGCTTCTTGATGTTTGAAGTGAAAGATAACGACCCGTTCCTTCGTCGCTTTGGTAAATATATTAACCTCGAAACTGCTCGCTACTTTAACGAAGGAGCAAAAAGAAGGCGCCAACGCCAAAGCATCGATCTTAAAGAATATGTCGACGGTGGTTACGAATATACCACTGATGACGGCGAAGTTCATTACGACGAAGCCAACCGTGGCATGAAGAAACTGCTCATGGGTACTAGCTTTAAGGGCGTAGAACGCGAAGCCTACCTCAACATTCTTGACGGCATCAAAGCCACCTATACAAAGAACGATGTCACCGACTATGCTAAAGTCCAAAAAGCTAACGAGGATGCCCTTAACGCTATCATGGCCAACATCGTTGGCGATCAATTCAACTACGCATCAGGTAGCGAACAAATCACCGCGCTCGCTAAGTTTATTACAGGCATGAAGGTTACTGGTTATCAAAAAGACGACCAAGGTAGAGATGATCTTAGTCGCCCAATTTACGGTTGGGACGATGCTACCCTCAAGATGTTAGCTGGTAATGAGAACGAGGCTAAGACGATTGCTAGGAAGCGTACGATTGACTTCCTTAAAGCTCAGGTGCCAAACCAAATCGCAAAAAGCAAAACCGATGTGCTATATGCCGTGAAAGAGGTCTTTGATTTGCAAGCCGCAGATGATATTGCTAGGGCCACTGAAAATCCAGAATTGCTCGAAAATGCCAAAGAAAACGGCCTCGCCGAATACGCAGAATATCAGAAATGGAAAGAGTCTCAAGGCGACGACTTCGTGCTCAAGAAGAACAAAAAAGGCGAAGTCCACAGCGAAAAAGAACTTTACTCGCACTGGCTATTCAGAAGCTCCCTCAAAGACACTGTCCGTGGTGGTGTTGCTAAAACTATTGCTAGAGGTTTCCAGGGCGATACTAAGGAAAACCTCTTCGAGGCGTTGGGTTACAACGACTACGAAGAAAATGCCGTGATTAGTCAAGAAATTCAGCTCTATGCGCCAAATATTAAAATTAAGAATAAAGGCGACAACGACGAAGGTCGCCCAGCTCCTGACGATGTAGAGGATGAACCATTTTTCGAACCAAACAGTTATGACCTTGAAAACCTTTTGCAGAATATTCATCAGGCCTATGGCGACGATCTAGACGCCAACACCACAAGAGAAAACATTCGCAGGGCTTACCACGATTTTGTCAACCATATGGGCGAGGCAGTTTATGGTTTGAGCTCTAGCCAAAAACAGAGAGTCTTAGATCTTAGTAACATTCTTAGCTCCTTCTCAACAGTAGAAGAATTAATCTCTGAAATCAACTCAATTTGCTTCGACTAATCAACTCGCATATGCTATAATATAAGCATATGGCGCAATATAAAGTCCCTCAAGACGTTGAGGCCGACGATAAATTGATTGGACCATTTTCGTTCCGACAATTTGTGTATCTTCTTATCGTGGCGGGCCTAATAGCTATTGCTGTGCTTCTGGCGCAGGTCTTTATCGTGCTCGCAATTATTCCGGTACCATTTATCCTGCTTTTTGGCGCCCTTGCTTTGCCGCTTAGAAAAGACCAACCAATGGAGACCTACCTCGCTGCCCTCATTTCGTTTTATCTTAAACCACGCAAACGCATCTGGACGCCGGGCCAGCGTGAATCCACGATCTTAATTACCGCACCAAAGGTAGTAGAAGAAAACCGCACCCGCGATATCTCGGGCGAAGAAGCCACACACCGCCTCTCATTTTTAGCGGACATTGTGGATACTCAGGGCCGTGCTATTCAAAGTAATCCGATGCGCGAAGATCTCATGGCCGAGGCTAACGCCACCGAAGACATGTTCGATAGTTACCGCTCTTCGCGCTTAAACGACGCCATCGAAAAAGACGCCGAAGAACACCACTCCAAGGTTGTCGATGCAATGCGTAGGGCGATTTCTTCAGATGATAGATATCTCACGCAAAACAATCAATCGGCCGCACCACAAATTACACGCAACTACGCAACAGCCGCTGCGCCCGAAGTTCCAGTCGCAGCCCCAGCTCCTGTTGCGACTCCAACCTATGCGCCAATCACGCCGGAATCTCTTGCCATCAAAAACGAAGAGCCACTTCCAGAGCCAAACTTTATGTCGATTGCACCAGCTCTGCCACCGCAGCCAGAGATTATCCTACCGGTAGAGAGCGCCGTCTTTAGCTCACCGAGTGTTGTCCAGCCAGGCCTTCCGCCAGAACCAGAACCAGCGCCGGCGCCTGAGCCGGAGCCGCAACCAATTCCGGAAGCCGAACCAGAAAAAAACACTAACACTATTCCACCAAAACCAGGTATAATAGAATTAGCCAACACTTCTGATTTGTCAGTTGCGTCTATCGCAAAACAAGCCAAACGTATTAAAGGAAAGGACGACGGCGAAGTCTTCATTTCGCTACACTAATGATATGAACCCCGAGCAACCACAACAATTCGTGCAACCAGGCCAAGTGCCAATGGGACAACCAGCTTATCAGGGGCAAATTACCCCGCAAATGATTTTGCCGGCTCAACCAATGCCAATTCAAAATGCCAATTCTGCCGCGCTCGGTGCCGCCGCTATTAACGCCAAAAAAGCTTCGCCGGTTTCGCCAAACCAAGAAAACCCATCTTCAACGCAGTCCACTCTCCTAATCTCCGAAATCCGTGACAACATGGTTATCATGAAAGACGGTTCTTTCCGCGCCGTAGTGGCCTGTAAATCCATCAACTTCGATCTCATGTCCGACATCGAAAGGGAAGGCGTTGAGTATTCCTACCAAAACTTCCTAAACTCGCTTAACTTCACCACACAAATTTTGATGCGTTCGCAACGTGTTGATATCGGCCCATACATCGAGAAGCTCAGCGAAATTCGCCGCAACAACGATAACATGTTGCTTGGTGTCTTAATGGATGATTATATCGACTTTATTGATGTGCTCTCACAAGAAGCCAATATCATGGATAAATCATTCTTCGTAATTATTCCTTATTATTCTTCGGTCGACGCCGAAAAAATCGTCAAACAAACCAAAAATTTCTTCAAGTCATTTATGAGATCTAACCAGCCAGAAGTTACCACCATCGACCGTGCCACCTACGATAAAGCCGTTACCGAGCTTAATAACCGTGTCGACAGCGTAATGGCGGGCCTTTTTCAGATCGGCATTCATTCTGCTCGCCTTAAAACTAAAGAGCTTGGCGAGTTGTTCTACAACTTCAACAACCCAGATACCGCCGTGCGCGAGCCACTCGTCGATTTTACTCAGCTTGCAACCACATACGTGAGAAAAGGAGAACCAAAAAATGGCTAGAAAAAAACTTTCTGACGCCCAGCTAGCTGCTCAGGCCGAAGCGATGGAAAATGCTCGCATTCAACAAGCTTTCGAGCAGGGCACTAACACCTTGCGTGATCTCATCTCGCCTTCATCCATCGAAATTCATTCTAACTATTTCCGCCTCGGCACCAAATATGGCCGCACACTATATATATATGGTTATCCACGCAGCCTTTATACCGGTTGGATTTCACCAATTATTAATATCGACGAAGTTATCGACGTTTCGATGTATATTTACCCGGTCGAATCTGCCGTGGTGATGAAAAACCTCCGCACCAAGGTTACCCAGCTCGAGGCTTCCATGAATTTGAACGCCGAAAAAGGCCGCGTCCGCGACCCAGAGCTCGAAGCCGCTATCAATGATGCCGAGGAACTCCGCGATCAGCTCCAAGTTGGTGCTGAACGCTTCTTCCGCTTTGGTCTTTATGTCACCCTGTGGGCCGACTCTCTAGATGAGCTTAAATTCGTGCAACAAAAGATTGAAACCATCTTTGGTCAGCAAATGATCTTTTCTAAGGTCGCTACCTCGCAGCAAGAGCAGGGCATTAATTCCATCATGCCACAGTGCACCGACCAACTTCAGATTCGCCGCAACATGAACACCGGCGCAATTTCTACCAGCTTCCCATTCACTTCTGCCGACCTCACGCAGGATAAAGGCATTTTGTATGGTATCAACATGCACAACAACGGCCTCGTGATTTTCGATCGCTTCTCACTTGAAAATGCCAACATGGTAGTATTCGCTAAGTCTGGTGCAGGTAAATCTTTCACCGTGAAGCTTGAAGCTCTCCGCTCGATGATGATTGGTTCTGAAATTATCATTATCGACCCAGAAAACGAGTATCAAAAACTTTGTGATGCTGTAGGCGGTTCATATATTCGCCTCAGCCTTAACTCTGATGTTCGCATTAACCCGTTTGATTTGCCAAAGGTAGTCGACAGTGAAGACGCCAACGACGCTCTCCGTGCCAACTTGGTGACTTTGCATGGTCTCTTCCGCTTAATGCTAGGTGGCACGCAAATTGGCGCCAATGGCCAAGCCGTGCCGGCATTAAATGCCAACGAGGAAGCCGACCTCGATCAAGCCCTAATCGATACCTATGCACGCGCTGGCATTACTTCCGATCCTTTGACTCACCAATCCACCCCGCCAACCATCGCCAACCTTTACGATACTTTGCTTCACATGGGCGGCACTGGCCCACAACTTGCCCAGCGTCTCCGCAAATATACTACCGGTACTTTTGCTGGCATCTTTAGCCAACAGTCTAACGTTGATATCAATAACCAAATGGTTGTTTTCAATATTCGCGACCTCGAAGACGAGCTTCGCCCAGTCGCGATGTACATCGTGCTTTCGCATATTTGGAACATCGTGCGTGCCGAGCAAAAGAAACGCCTGCTCATCGTTGATGAGGCTTGGCAACTTATGAAATACGAAGATTCCGCGAACTTCCTCTTCAGCCTCGCCAAGCGCGCCCGCAAATATTACCTTGGTCTCACCACAATTACACAAGACGTTGAAGATTTCATCAGTAGCAAAATGGGTCGCGCCATTGTGGCAAACTCATCTATGCAATTATTGTTGAAGCAATCACCGGCCGCCGTTGATATGCTGGCCGACGTCTTTAAGCTGACAGAGGAAGAAAAACGCCGTCTCACTAACTTCCCAGTTGGCCAGGGCCTCTTCTTTGCTGGTCAAAACCACGTTCATATGCAAATAATTGCTTCTTCTACTGAAGAGTCGCTAATCACAACTAATCCTAACGCCAAAAAAGTCCCAGGTCAAAATTAGCACTCTTGAATTTTGAGTGCCAAAGTACTATAATTAATGTCATGGCAAAACGTGACTATTATGAAATTTTGGGCGTTTCCAAAAACGCATCTGATGACGAAATCAAAAAGGCCTACCGTAAGTTGGCGGTTAAATATCATCCCGACAAAAACCCAGGCAATAAAGAAGCCGAGGAAAAATTCAAAGAAATCAACGAGGCTCACGACGTTTTAAGTGACAAACAAAAACGCGCTCGCTACGATCAATTTGGTCATGCCGGCGTTGGTGGCAGCGGCAATCCTTTTGGTGGCGGTGGTGCTGGTAATCCATTTGGTAACTTCAACGGCCAATCATTTAATTTCGATTTTGGTGGCGCTGGTGGTTTTGAAGATATTATCAGCAATCTCTTTGGCTTTGGCGGCGGCGCCAGGCGCCCTCGTCGTGGCGACGATTACCAAACCAACGTCACGCTAACTTTTGAAGAAGCAATTTTTGGTGCTACTAAAAACATTGATATTAGTGGCGAGAATATCAAATTAAAAATCCCAGCCGGCATCGATGATGGCATGTCTATTCGTCTCCGCGGCAAAGGTGGTCCAGCGCCAGAAGGCGGCAGCGAGCCTGGCGATCTTTATGTTCGCATCCGCGTTAAACCACACAAGCACCTCACCCGCGAAGGTAACATCATTTTGTCTGAAGAAAAAATCGATATGGTAGATGCCGCCCTTGGTTGCGAAATCAATGTCGAAACCGTTGATGGCAATATCACCATGAAAGTTCCGGCTGGTACACAGTCTGGCACTCCATTCAAGCTTTCTGGCCACGGCGTGCCATATCGCGCCGATGGTGATCGTGGTCCACACATCGTTACGGTGGTAGTAGAAACGCCAAAGAACCTCAGCAAAAAGCAAAAAGAATTACTTGAAGAATTTAAGAACAATAAAAAACGTTCATTTTGGGGTTAATTTTCACAATTTAATACACTAACGCTTGCAATTTTATTTTTAGCGTTCTACACTAAAATTGCAATGGGTGTTTTAGAAGAAATGTTAGTTCGTAACGGACTTATTTATCGTAGTCCGGATGGGTCAACTGCACATATTGAAGGCAGCCTGCTGTCCAATTCATTAGTGGTTGTGCAGGGAGGTAGAGTGACTCATCGTGTGGAACGCGCCAGTAATGGCGTAGATTTGATTGTTGTTAACACATCAACCAACCGTGTTGATATGCGCCTTGCGGCTTAAATTTACACGTTCAAATGTGATTCCGTGGTATAATTGAATTGGAAACTTATTAATTTATATTTATTTGTTAACCCGCTGATATAGAGAAAAATATCAGCAACAACAATTAGAAAGGGAAATATGGAAATTCTAATTCCAATACTTACCGCTGTGGCCGGTTTGGCCGCTGGTGCCGGTGGTATTTTTGCCTACAACAAGAAAAAGGAAAATGGTGGCAAAAATAAAGCCGACGATTTGATTCGCAAGGCTAAAAACGAAGCCTCAGAAATCGTTTTAAACGCTAAAAAGGAAGCCGCGGCATTAACCGAAAAAAATCAAGCCGAAGAAAACGAGCGCCGCAAAGAATGGAAGAAAACCGAGAACCGCTTGGCCGAGCGCGAAACCACTCTCGACAACAAGCTTGATCAACTCGAGAAAAAATCCGAAAAGCTTACCAAAGAAGAAAAAGAGCTTGAGGATCTCAAAAACGAAGTGCGCGATATTCGCACCAAACAACACGAGAAACTCGAAAAAATCGCTGGCCTCTCCAAAGCTGACGCTCGCGAAAAACTCATGCAAATGACCGAAAACGACATCAAACAAGATCTCGTCGGCCTCATTAATAAAGAACAAAAGGAGATTAAACACGACGTCGAAGAAACCGCGCAAGCCATTCTTCTTACCGCCATGGAGCGCATGTCTTCTGAAGTTACCGCAGACCGCACCATCACCGCCCTCAAGCTTCCTGATGACGATATGAAAGGTCGCATCATTGGTAAGGAAGGCCGCAACATTCAGGCTTTGCAACGCGCCACTGGTGTTGATATCTTAGTTGATGATACTCCAGGCATGGTGGTTCTAAGCTCCTTTGATCCAATCCGCCGCCAAGTCGCTCGTTACGCTATGGAGCGCTTGATGAAAGACGGTCGTATCAACCCAGCCTCTATCGAAGAGTCTGTGGCTAAAGCCGAAAAAGAAATCGAAAAAGAAGTTGTCCGCGCTGGCGAAGATGCCGCTCGCGAAGTTGGCGTCGTTGGTATCCCAAGAGAAATTTTGCACCTCCTTGGTGAACTTAAGTTCCGCACTAGCTACGGCCAAAACGTACTGCTTCACTCTATCGAAATGGCCCACATGGCTGGCATGATCGCAGAAGAAATCGGTGCTGATAAACGCATCGCTAAAACCGCAACTCTTCTTCACGACATTGGCAAAGCCGTTACCCACAAAATCGAAGGTAAACACGCCGAGATTGGTGCTGAGCTCGCCAAGAAGTATGGTATGCCAGACGAAGTTGTTCATGCTATCGCCGCTCACCACGACGACATCGAGCCAACCACACCAGAAGCTATCATTGTCAAAATTATGGATGCTATTTCAGCTGCTCGCCCAGGTGCTCGCAATATTTCTGCCGAGAACTTTGCCGAACGCATGAAAGATCTCGAAAACATCGCTACCTCATTCCAAGGTATCGACAAAGCCTACGCCATTTCTGCTGGTCGCGAGATCCGCGTTATCGTGGAACCAAAATCTATCGACGATCTCTCCGCATTAAAACTTGCTCGTGATATTGCCGACAAGATCGAAGCCACCATGAGCTATCCTGGCGTTATCAAAGTTAACGTCATCCGCGAAACTCGTGCGGTTGAATACGCCAAATAAAAATGCCAATTTTAAAGAAGAACATCAAGCCATCGACGTGGGTAAAACTTATCCTCATCGCACTAGGTGTTCTTCTTTTGTGTGGCTACATTTTTTGGGACCTTGCCACGAGTGGCCCAATTTTTAGTCGCTTCGGCAACCGTGAATGGGTTACCGCCAAACTCGAAAGCCTTGGCCCTGCCGCGCCACTACTTTTTATTTTACTTACAGTCGTTCAAACTGTAGTTGCGCCAATCCCGGGTCAAGTCGTGGGCGGCATTGGCGGTTTTATTTTTGGCTGGTGGGGAATCCTGTGGAGCCTAATCGGCGGCACGATTGGCTATGTAATCGTCATCTTGCTTGCGCGAAAATTCGGCCGGCCGCTCCTTGAAAAAATCTTTAAAAAAGAAGCCATCGACAAATTCGATTTTGCTCTTGGTGAACGATCTGCCATTATTTTCTTCTTGATCTTTCTATTACCAGGCTTTCCAGACGATATGATTGGTTACATGGCTGGTCTTACCGACATTCCGCTAGGAAAACTTCTCGTTCTAGTGACGCTTGGTCGTTTGCCGTCAGTAATCATCATGAACTATGTTGGCATGGGTATTGGCCAAGAAAATCTGGTCCCAGTTGCTATCGTTACGGGAATTGCAGTGTTTATCTTGGCAATCTTTGTTTGGAAACGTGAACAAATCATCAAAAAATTTAAAGGGGGCAAAGAAAAAACAGAGTCTATTGACTAAAAAGATAGAGTGCGATATAATAATCACACGTCGCGGGGTAGAGCAGCCTGGTAGCTCGTTTGGCTCATAACCAAAAGGTCGTTCGTTCAAATCGAACCCCCGCAACCAAAATCAGCGCTAAATATTGCCCCCCCAATATTAGCGCTGATTTTGGTTTAAAGGCTAATTACTTTTTTCGCACCAACTGTTTTGCGGCGAGTTTAATTGCAATACTTGGGCTTTCGATAGTATGTGGAGCGCTGGCGATTTCGAGTGCCGATAAGTGATAGCGCACGGCAAGTGTCAGCTCCCCAATCATGGCCTCGGCGTTTGGCGCTACAACCACAGCACCAACAATTTTGTCGTTATGATCAGCAAGTAGCTTCACAAAGCCATACTCATCGTTTTCGATTTTGCCCGCGATTGTTTCGGAAAGTTTTACAACTGCCTTGCGGCACTTTTTGTCACGGCGTGCGAGATCATCTTCGGTCAAGCCAACCACAGCAACCTCTGGATATGTTTTGGTAATACGTGGAAAACCATTATAATTTAACATTCCTTTATTACGAGTGACTAAGCTGTTCACTAGGAACACTCCTTGATAGTTTGCACGTTCAGTTGAAGATTCGCCGCCCAAAATATCGCCTACTGCGAAAATGTTTTTGGCAGTGGTTTGAAGCATTTTGTTTACGACGACGCCGCTGTTTTTATATTTCACACCGGCGTTTTCAAGGCCATAATCAAGTGTTGGTTTAGAACCAGTAGCTAGCACGATTGTATCAACCCGCACCATGCGCTCGCGGCCATTGTTCATAAAAATCACGCGCTTACTTAAACTATCTTGCTCAACGGCGACCACGCGGGAATCGGTGAGAACCATTATGCCAAGTTCATTCTTAAAATAATTAGCAAGAGTGTCGCCCACATCTTGGTCTTCGCGCGGCAAAACACGATCGGCCATTTCGAATAATAAAACCTTGGTACCGATTTCGCTGAAGTATTCGGCAATTTCGCAACCACTTGCACCGGCACCAACCACGGCAACCGCTTTTGGAAAACGTTTGAGTTTGAGAGCGCTCTTTGGATCGTAAACATCAACAATATCTGTGCCAGCAATGCCACCATCATCAAGGCGTGAGCCAGTAGCGAGCACGATACGTGTTGCCGTATAACGTTTATCACCAACGGCCACAGTGTTGTTGTCTAACAAATTTGCGTATCCTTTGATGCAGGTTATACCGGCGTCTTCAAACTCTTTTCTGGTGTCGGCTGAAATTTTAGCAAGAATCTTGTCGCGCCAGGAACCAGTGGAAAGGAAATTGAAATGCGATTCCAAATTAGAAAGGCCGAACTTTGCGCCATTTTTAGCATTGTAATAAGTGTGGGACAGGTTACGGCTAATAATATATGGGACATTGCGGCCATTAATGCTCGAACCACCAAAATTGTTGCCCTCAATTAAGGCAACTTTTTTGCGTGCCTTAGCTAGAGTTAGTGCAACCGTACCGCCGGCAGGGCCACTGCCAATTATAATGTATTCGAAATCAACTTTTTTTCCCATTTATTTGTATTCCCACTATCTCATATTATTTTATCACGGTTTTCATAAACATAAGCTAAATCAGAGTTGTAGATGCTGAGCTCTTTTATTACTGCACGGTCTAAATCTTCTTTTGTGATTAGTTTTTTGTTTGAAAGTGCCTTCTCAACGTTTTTTACAGTTTTTTCAACAAAAGCGCGAGCTGCACCACTAGGAATACCAAGCGCCTTGGCATCAATTAATAAGTTTTGCTTGAGAGATTTTTCATCGAAAGTTTTCATACTTAAAGAACTCCAAAATTATATATTCCAGCCGCTAGCAAAAGAAACAGGAAAAATAACATTGCACGGTTAAAGTTTTTGTTGCGCACGCGGAATCTAATGATATCGGCAAGATTGCCGCCGGTTCGGTAGATAACCGCAACGATGATCACTGGTGTGAGCGAAAGTGCGATATCTAACACAGTCAAGCCAACCTGAATTATTAGTGAATCAAAAGTACGCACCTGAAGAACCACCATAATGGCGAGCGGCAAAGTAAAAATGATTTCTGAAAAACCGGCCAGCACCCCAAAAACAAAAGCGTCAGATGCTCCTTTAACCTTTTGCGCACCATGAATCATGGCGCGGGCTAAAATTCGCGGGATATAGAGTCTGGTACCGGCTCCGCGGCGATAATAAAAAGCGCCGCTGACCAAAGCCAAAGCTACAAAAACCCCGGCCATAGCAGCTCTTAAGATCTCAGAATCTTCTACGAGACAGAAAACCGTGACAAACATCAAAACGTTGGTGATTATTATGCCAAGGATAAAAAATGGACTAAGCAAACGAGCCTTTTTTGCCGAATATTTACCAGAAGCATAATGATAGAAATGCGCAAAAACACCAGGTGCTAATTGTAGAATGCTTTGGATAAGCACAACCATCAACAAAATTCCCAAAGAGGTGAAAATGCTCATACTTAAATTATACCATGGCGGGGGTTGTATTTCTAGGGTGGTTCTGTTAGCTTGAAGGCATGAAAAACTCATTGTTGCCAGAATTATATATAAAAGCCATCAATCCTGGTTACACTGCCGATGGCAACGCGGGAGAATTTATCGAACTTGGCAAATCTCCCAGCCTTTCTTCACTCTCGCTCGCTGGCTTTGTCCTAAGCTACGCTAACTCCAGCGGGAACTCAGTTATTTTGTATGAGTTTCCAGAAGGAAGTTGGATGACCGGCGAGAGCATACTCCTTCGTTTAGCTAGCTCGTCCGGCAGCGAGCTAGCTAATCTAACCTACGCGAAAACCTTGGCGCTTAAAGCTGGCCCACTTATGATAACTAGCGGCGAAACAATCATCGACAGTGTTTGCTGGAATGGTAAAGACGGTTGCCAAACTGAGTTTAAATCATCAAAACCAACAACACTAGTGCGCGATACGGAAACGAATGAGTTTTCTCACCAAGAAATCTACGAGCCGGCATTTAATGCGGATAATTACCAAATAGTATCCGAACCCGAGCCCGAGCTCATGTCGCCAACTACGCCAGAACCCGAACCGGCGCTAATCACAAAACTAAAACCAGAGCCTTTACCGACACCTCATTGCAAGGGACTCGAGTTCTCGGAGATTTACACCTACTATGAGTCTGACCAGTCAGAACAATTCATCGAGTTTTTTAACCCAACAAAAGAGCCAATCACTCTAGATGGTTGTAGTATTAAATACAAAAGTAGGTTTTACCCACTTAATGGCGTAGTAATGCCAGAAAATTATTATGTGCGTGAGCTTCCAGATTTTACGCTCACCAAAAATCCGATTCGCTCAAACTTGATCGAAGTGATCGACGAAGATAATTCAGTTGCGACTAGCCTCACTTATTTTGCCGGGCAAAAGAAAGCCACGTCTTACGCTAAAATTGGCGAAGAGTTTGAAGCCACATACGATATTACGCCCGGGAGCGAAAACGTCTATCAAAAATTTCGCAACTGCGAAGAAGGGAAGGTTATTAATGAAAAAACTGGTAACTGCATCAAAAATACTGTCGCCAATACCACGGCTACCACTTCAACCAAAACATGCCCAGAAGGTAAGTATCTCAACCCGCTCACCGGACGTTGTAAAAACATTCAAGAAAACACCGGAGCCGAATACCCCATGGCGGTGTCGGATAACGAATCAAAAACCAGCAACTTTATCGCGCTTTACGCGATACTTATCATCATCGTCTTGGCACTAGTTTTAATATTGTTTGAATTCAGATTTGAAATTAAGAAGCTCTTTGATAAAGTTTGTCGACGAGCTCGGCAAATACCGCGTCGCGGTCTTGGTCACCGTTAACTTCCACGATTAGACCCATCGCTTTGTAATGTTGTAAAACTGGTAAAGTTTTTTCACGAAACTCTGCAAGGCGTTTTTTGAAAATGTCTTCGTTCGCATCGTCGCGACGCTCACCACGATCATTTAAGATCTTGGATTCCTCGAAACGGTTTAAAACATCAGCTTCGGAAATATTTAAAATCACCACGGCTTTAATTGGGTGGTCGGAGACGGATGCGGTTAGCATAACACTGTCCTCTTCGCCATACCAGCGCCCAATCGAGGAGAGGACTAAAGGAAAATCTTTTAAATCGGCTCGCTTAAAATATGGTAAAACCCATTCGAAAAAAACGTCAGAAGGGATAAGGGCCCCGTTCCCAGAGAGATTTTTGCGAGTTTCGGCCTCCATGGCGCGGATAATTAGGCCGGATGACAAAAATTTTGCACCCAAGGCTTCCGCCAGGCGCACACCCTGAGTGTCTTTACCAGACATTGGCAACCCAAAAATATTAATTGAGCCAGTACCAAGCCATTCTTTGATTCTTGCAAGTTTTTCTTCCATACCAAAATTATAGCACAAACAGAGCGGTCGGGGGAATTAGCACTCTTGCCTTTTTACTGCTAATTTTGTATAATATATGTATGGATTTAACTGTTCGCCAACAAGAAATTCTTTGTTCAATCATCGAGGAATACGCCGAAACCGCTTCACCTGTCGGTAGCGTTACTTTGGCCAAGCTTTTCGATGTTTCGCCGGCTACTATCCGGGCCGAAATGGCCAGGCTTGAAGCCTTCGGCTTAATTGCGCAGCCACACACTTCGGCCGGCCGTGTGCCAACCGATGCCGGCTACCGCTTTTATGTCAACCACCTAGAAGAAACCAAAAGAGAGGAAGAGCCAAATCTAAACCGAAACACTCACGTTTTGGAGGTTAGAGTTAGCTCACAATCGCGTGCCGATGCGGCCATTAGGAGCGCCGTAGACTCTTTGGCCGAGCTCACCGGTAATCTTGGCCTCGCCACAATTGGCGACCAACTCTATCTTTCCGGTATCTCCCGCCTCTTTACTCAACCAGAATTTATGGATTCTGCCCGCGTGCGCGCTGTGGCCAAATTGCTTGACAATCTTGAACCATGGCTTCGTGAGGCTGCCCCAGGCGAACCACTCAATATTTTTATCGGTCACGAAAACCCAATTGGCAAAAACTCCGAAGTATCATTAATTATTTCCAAGTTTCGCTCACCATTTTCAGATAAAAGTTATATCGGCGTGCTAGGCCCAACTCGCCAAAATTACATTAGAGTCACCTCTCTAGTGCGCAGCGCCGGACAAATGTTGGAGGAAAGCTTATGATTAAAAAACCAGCCGCCGACGAGCGGATGCAGGCAGATGCCGAAAAAATCGCCGAACTTGTTAACGATTTACAACGTACTCGTGCTGACTTTGAGAATTATCGCAAACAGCAAGAGGCGCAAAAGCAAAACGTGGCCGCAACCACTAAACTTGCCACCGTATATAAAATCCTGCCATTGCTCGACGATCTAGATCGTGCCATCGCAAGCTACAGCGAGCTCGCACCTCTGCAAAAATCTCTGCAAAAAACGCTCGACGAGCTACATTTACAAAAAATCAATTCCGCCCCTGGCACCGAGTTTAATCCAAACTTACACGATGCTATCACAGTAGAAGACGGTGAAGGGGAAAAAGAAGTGGTCGCCGAAACCTTACGTCCTGGCTATTATTACGAAAACGAAGTTCTGCGCCCAGCCATGGTTAAGGTGCGACATTTACAATAATGGCAAAATAATGTATAATAATTAACAAATTTTAAGGAGTTACAGAATGTCTGAATATAAACTAGCGCTTGAAAAACGCGAAATCACCGGCAAAAAGATTAAAACTTTACGTGAAAAGGGTCTAATCCCATCTGTTATTTACGGTGGCAAGGCCCCAATTCTTGCCAGCTCGGAATACGTAGCAACCGAAAAGGTGCTTGAAAAAGCTGGCTATCACTCACCAATTGACCTCACTATCGACGGCAAAAAACAACTCGCAATCGTTAAAGACATCAATCTTGACGCTGTTTCACGCCGCATCATCAATATCGAATTCCAAGCTATTTCCGCTAACGAAGTGGTTGAGGCAACTACTCCAATCGTTATCAAAGGCTTCGGCGAATCTGATGCTTCCAAACTTTATCACTTCATGTACAACAAAGCTATGGAAGAAATCGACATCAAAGCTAAGCCATCTGATCTTCCATCTGAAATCGAACTCGATGCATCTAAACTCTCTTCTGCTGACGACAAACTCACTGTTGCCGATATCGTGCTTCCGGCCGGCGTAGAATTCGCCAACAAAGAACTCGACAAAGAACAAGTTGTTATCTCTGTTTACGACCCAGCTGCCGAAGCTGCCGCTCGTGAGGCCGAAGAAGCTGCTGCCGCTGAAGAAAATGTGGAAGCTGCTGATGTGCCATCAGACAATGGTCAAAAACCAGAAGAAGCTTCTGAAACTCCTACAGAATAAATAGTTTAAAAAAGCCGGCAGCGATGCCGGTTTTTTGTTGGTCGGATTTATATTACAACACAAGCCTTTGTGTCGAGGTCGTTTTGAACTAGATTATCAAGAACATTGATCACGGCATTATCCTCGGCGCGATTTGATGTATCGATCACGGGCACAAGGCCAGCCGTTAGGCAGCAACGAGCAAAGTTAACGGTTTTTTTTGCCAGTTCCGAGCGGTCGCCGGTGGCTGGTAGATTTAATTTCAAAAAGCCCACGCCCATCTGCTTCCATTGGCGAAACATGCCAACGTATTTTTTGCAATCTGCTTCCTCAATCTCGTTACCAAACACAATACCCGGCATCAAGCGCGCGCCAGTTATAAAATCTATAAAGTTTCTGCCACCGTTCGTGAATTGGTTTGCGGCTTCAATGGTTAGAGCCACGCCGTTATATTTGTCGGCAAGGGGCGTTCTTTGGAGCAAATCATCAAAATAATCTTGGCGGTTAATGAAATTATCTGCAATGCCATGCATTACAAAATATTCTTTTTGCTCAGCGAGCTTTGACGAAAAGTCAAAGATTGTCTTACCACCCACTTGCAAGCTTTTGGCCACAAGTTCCAGATGGTCGTTACCGGCCTTGTAGTTTGCTGCCAGCTCTTCCATCTGCGAAAGATCAAGGGTTTTATCGAGTTGGGAGTTTTCTACGTTGGCATGAGCAAGTTTCAAGGCCTCGGCCATCGGTTTACCCATTGCGAAAGCGCCAAAAATGGTGGCCGCCGCGGTGGAATAAAGAGAAAGGTGTGTAGCGAGATCTGGGCGCATTAAAGTAATTGGTTCAGACAAATCCCTGTAGCGCAGGGCCTTCTCGTTAATCAAAACCAGCTTGTCATCCGGCACGAGATCGGTTTTTTCTTCCGCAAAAACCAACTCGGCGCGCGAAAGCAGGCGCCTTTCGTGAAAACGTTCAGTCTTTTTAAGATAAATGATGAGTTTAACGGTTGGTGTACTAATCAAAAAACTTTCAATTTCTTTCGCCACACTCTCGGTTAACTCTACGGAACGGTCTATATAAAGATAATCAACTGGCTCGGTTGGCGCAATAAAAGTCGTAGCAGACACCCCGCTAGGCGTAAAATAGGCGATGTGGGCATCATCGGCCACCAAAACATAGCGATAAATGCTTGGTGCCTCTTTCGAAAACAGGCCGTCCTCTAAAAGGGCGAGGGAAGAGCCCATGATCTTGGCCTCATGCCCCATTTTGTCGAGCACCTCAAGCGAAACTGCCGCTCCGCCATAACTACTATTGCGGCGATAAAAATGATAATCGCTAGCATCGAAACTCAAGTTTAACCATTTGGTGCCCTCGTGATCGGTTTCAAATTTTGCAGTGCGCTCATCAAGGTTTAGATAAACGTCCTTCAAAGTATTACCCATCACTAAGATTCTACTCATAAATAAATTATAGCATAGGGATTTTAAAAAAGCTTATGGTATAATTTATGTATGGCAAAAACTTATATCGTGGGCAACTGGAAGCTAAACTTCACCGTTGGTGAATCTTCCATCTATCTTCATAAACTTCTAAAAGCGTTACCGGTTTATCGTAACCTCGAAATAATCGTTGCGCCGCCAACCTTGGCTTTGCAGCCACTATCTTTGCAAGTAGATCGCCACAAGCTCAAGCTTGCCGCCCAAAACGCGTTTTACCGTGATTTTGGTGCCTTTACCGGTGAAACTTCCTTTAACCAACTCCGCGGCATCGCTGATTATTGTATTATTGGCCACGCTGAACGCCGCCATATTTTCCACGAAGACGATAAAGATATCCAAAAAAAGGTTGCGGCTGCCATCCGCAACAAAATCACCCCGATTGTTTGCCTCGGCGAAACCGAATCCGAACGCGCCTTTAACGAAACTGCCGATGTTTTGCGCGACCAAATGCTCGGTGCTCTCACCGATGTCTCCGCAGAGGATGTCAACAAGGTGATTTTCATCTACGACCCCGTTTGGGCGATTTCTAGCAATAGTGCCGCCCGCCTTGCCACCCCTGATGAAGTAGCTGAAGCGATTAAATTGCTCCGCGCCACGCTCGAAGAAACCTACGGCAAGAATACCGCCGCCACCACCTCAATTCTGTTTGGTGGCAGCATCAACCCGTCTAATGCCGGCGCTTACCTTACCGTTCCAGGGGTAAACGGCCTGCTTATGAGTGGCTCTAGCTTGATTCTAAACGAGTTCACTGATATAATCGAGGTAGCTAAAAGAGTAACTCAATGACCAAACGTTATATAGATTTTGCCCCCGCAAAAAAGCGCGTCGCTCCAGCGCCAGCTAAGGCTGCGCCAAAGCCAGCGCCACTTCAGCCTTCTACCACCGTTTTTGTGCGCCGCACCGTAGTTCAAACTGCCATGCCTGCACGCCCAGCGCAACCTGCCACTCCGATTCAGACTCCTCGCCCAACCCAGCCTACCCCAAAACCAGCCCAAAGGCCTGAAACTTTTGAGCCAGCGGCCAAAACTTTTGCTACTACCAGGGAATTATCCTATGGCGTGATCGAAGATTACGAACCATTTTTCACTGGCGCCAAAGTTGAAAAGCGCCCGCTTTCTGCGCCGCGCCCATCTGCTGAGCTCACCGAAGCCAAAGCTAAAAAGGTCCGCAGCCCTCTCTTTGGGCCTAGCGCCAAAAAAGCTAAGGAAGCTAAAGATTCTAAAAATCAGGCCCCGGTCGCTAAGGAGCCAGAATTCCAAGCTCTAAAAACTCCGTCCACGCCGTTCGTGAAGTCTGTGCAAGTCGAAAAGCGCCCGCTCTCAAAAAATGTTTACAAAAAACCAGCCCCAGCCACTGTTGAAGCCCCAACCGGCCCGGTTACTATTATCGATAAGCCAGAAAAAGATTCTCACATCGGCCCAATTATTGCTATTATTTTAACAATTATTCTCGGCGCCGCTGTTGGCACGGTCGCCTTCCTTTTGTTACCAAAGAAGTAATATGAACAATCCTCTCTTAAAATACGTTAGCCACCCCGACAAAGACGAGGTTTTTCATTCATCGGCCTTTGCTAAAACTCAAAACACAGGGAATATCGGCGCCGCTTCAAGCGAAACCTTCACTGCGCGCCGCACTCTAGATCAGAATCGCCAATTTGTTAAGAGGTATAGTGCATCAGAGCTCGGCTCCGCCACCGGCCAACTTCGCGCCAAAACCTACACGCCAACCCCTAGCGCCACCCGCTCATTTGGCTCTGGCCCATATAGCACTAGAACGCAGGCCTCTGGCCCGCTCACCACGCGCCCGATGCCGTCGCACCCGACTCCACCAAAAAATCCCGGCATTAACCCTGGCATTCATCGCTAAATATGATATAATAGCGGAAGACGGCGGGAATAGCTCAGTTGGTTAGAGCGTCTGATTGTGGTCCAGAAGGTCGCAGGTTCAATTCCTGTTTCCCGCCCCACAAGCGAGTGTAGTACAGCGGTTAGTATACAAGTTTTCCAAACTTGGGATGAGGGTTCGACTCCCTCCACTCGCACCAGAAAAAGAAAAAAATGAGAGCTTGCTCTCTATTTTTTTATTTTTCTGGGGTGAGGCATGGGAGCGCAGTCTCCCATGCGCTCGCACCACCCTATAGGGTTCGCCCGCCGAAGGCGGATAGCGAGCGTCCTCCCTCCTCCCTTTGGGTAAACACTGCCCTCTAACCATAAACAGAAAAGTATGTTATTGCTATTGACAAAACTAAACATTTGTGCTAAAATGTAATCAAGCATTGGGGTGTGTGTAGCTCGATGCTATTGTATCTTAATAAACGGTCGGGGGCCCATTTGTCCCTCCGTTTTTTATATAAAGAATATAAAACTCAAGGAGGAAAGAAAAATGGGAAAAAGAAACAGTTGGGGAGGAACAATCCTCTCTATTTACGATGCAAATGAGAGCCTCGTGACCCTCGAGGATGCTTTAAAAAAGGCAGAGGAGGCCGTAAAGGCCGATTCCGCTATGTCAATCGCGAAGGCGATGACGGGCGGACTCGGATTATACTTCGGCCCCGGCGCCGACATGGCAAACGCACAGGCAATTCTGGACAAGGTGCCTGAGTACGTAAAGTTCGTCGGTCTTGATCGGCGTCGGTCGGAAGCTGAAGCAACTGCCAATAAGCTTGGTGGAGGAATCGACAGAGTCCTCATTAAGCTCGGCGGCTTGACCGAAGCGGAACTGAAGAACTGGTCCGTCGACGACAAAATAGCCAAGCTTGAGGAGCTTTGCTCCAAGGCTTCGACTAAAAAGTCGACGGCCGCCGATCCGGCGGACCTGAAAGCCGCAAAGGACGAGGCAAAGAGGATCCAAAAGGACCTCGAGGCCAAGGAGAAGCAGTTGGATGAGGCTGAAGCCGCAAAAGTGGCTTCCGACTCCACTATTAAAGAGCTTCAACACGAGATTAAGCTCCTCAAGGTGCAGAAGGAGGCCGCCGAAAAGCGTGCCGAGGCCGCTGAGGAGAAGGTACTTCAGCACCATAAGCAGGTGCAGCAGTACACAGCTCCGATGACGCCCACGGCAACTCCGACCCCGACCAACCCGACCCCGACACCGAACCCTGCCGGACTGTACGGCTATACGGTAGACCCGTATGGTCACCCCGTAATGACGGGGATGTTCACAAAAGACGGGAGGATGATTCCGCCTGAATACGTAGGCGTAGCGCAGTATTGCACTGACGTTAAACCTTCGGCGGTCATCCAGAAACCCGACGGAAGCTATTCCAAGATCTCGCTGAAGGATTTCAACGACGATCCGGACAAAATTTTCGGGTAAAACAGGGGGCGAAACTTAGACCCCACTACACACACATAAAAAGGCCGTGCCCATTCGCACGGTCTTTTTCAATGCCAAAAAAATATCAAAAATCTACTAACCATAAGAATTATAAAACATATTTAAACATTAGTAAAAAAGGTGTTAAAACCATTGACAAATTAGCAAAAGTGTGATACAATGTATATAGTCGAGTTTAAGAGGTGGAAAGCTTAAATTAGACGACCATTTACAACCGAATCATCTCAGATCCCAATTTTTTGATGGAATCTGAACCGTGCAACAAAATCGTTCCCCGACCTTCGGGGGCCGGCAGCCTCCGTCGTATAGAAAAAAAGGAGGTGCTACTATGTTAAAACTAGTAGCTAAAATATTCAAGTTGAATCCGAACGGCCTCGACAGAGGGCTGTTCTGGATTGCGCTAGCGGTAACGTTGTTCTTTGCCCTGTGGTACGTATTAGTCGTAACGGGGCAAAAGGGGCGGCCCTGGTACCGAGTAAATTTTTGGGGCAGATTTGTGACCAACGATCGAAAGATCATTTGGGCATATATCATTGCCCTTGTCGCGTGGCCAGTCATTGCGGGTATCGCCATTTTTCCGGTGGTACCGCTATGGGTCAGAATGGTAGCGGCAACGCTACTGGTGGGGCTCGTCCTATGGGAGATGTATCAGGGAGCCAATAGGTTCCTCGAGTACATCCCGCTGGGATGCATCATCGTTTTTGCGATCGTAATTATGTACGCGATCAAGAACACGATGCTTGAAGTCATTAAGGCCACCACGGGCGACCCGACGTACGGTCAGCAGTTGCTCTGCAACTGGCCGCGCGCGGCCTTAATCCTTGTCATTGCAGCTATCATCTCATCCATGCTTCTTACATGGACGAAGGTGAAGTTGTGGTGGCTGCCGAAGCTTATCGCCCTGATCGTGGTGGTTATCATGCTTGCTGTGCAGGCATGGAGCCTCCATGAGGCGAAAGCCGAGGCGGCCAAGGAAAAGGGTGACAACAAAGGTGCTACGCTCAGCGTAAGCCCTTCTGTAACCCTGACCCCAACGGCAACCCTGACCCCAACACCTGACCCCGATCCAGCTCCTGACGATGTAGCTCGAGTTCTCTCGCTCAGTAAGCACGAGCTCGAGCTTCTGGTCGAGAAATACCATTTTTCTTCGAGGCTGATTTGTAAAAACAGCCTCCCGGAAATGGCAGAAGACCGGAAGTTCGAGGACGCTATCTCGACCCCATTCGGGGAAAAGATGGCCCTCGGACAACTCGAGGAGTTGAAGGCCGAGCTCCTAAACCCAGTCTGGCTTCGTGCTAGATTTGGGTATTTAGAGGAGGTGCGGCCGGAATACGGCTGCTTTCGTGAGTACAACGAGCTGTACGATAAGTACGGCATCGAGTACTTCATGGAGGACGCCACCCACGTGACGACAGAGTATCTCCGATACGCAGTTATTGGGGCGATGCTCCTGGAGCACGTGGAGGTCAGCCACCGTGATGTCCAGACCGAATACGTCTGGCGTCAGGATTCCGGAAGCTTCTGGAAGAAGGCCGCGGATGGCTCCTTGGTCTTGGACCTCGGAGTAAAGAAGCGGAAGTACTCAGAAGCCGACGAGTTCGGGAAGGTGCTGGTTATTCGGCACATCCTGAAGGATGGCAAGGGCTACTATGAGTACATTAACGTGTACGACAAAGCCCCGGTCATTCCGAAGGAGCCGAAGAAGCCGACTCCGACACCGAAGCCGACGAGCACGCCGACGCCCAAACCGACGTCGACACCTACTCCGAAGCCGACGAGCACGCCGACCCCGACTCCGAAGCCGACGAGTACACCTACTCCGAAGCCCACGGCGACCCCGACCCCGACCAACACGCCAACTCCGACTTATCCGCCGAAGGATAAGACGGAGAGTTCAACTGGTGGAAAAGAAGAGAATAAGCCGAACCCTGTAAACGAAACATTTACAGGTGCGACACCAACTCCGAAGCCGACCAGCACGCCGACACCGACTCCGAAGCCGACGAGTACCCCTACGGGGACTCCGAAGCCTACGGCGACACCAACACCGACTCCGACACCGGCTAAGCCGAGATCTTCGAAAGATGAGAGTTCAACCTCTCTCAACGAGGATTTAATCAAGGCCAACGATCAAATGGCGGAGGCAAACGCCGAGACTCAAATCTCGGTAACGCCAAAGCCGGCGATCGTGCCGGACTGTGACAACCCTGGTAAAACCAAGGAAGTCCCGGGGACGGTGTATTACGGAGACTACCCAGAAGTTGTGGGTGCTCCGACTCTGGCAGTAGTTATGCCGGAGGGCCAAAACCAAGAAGACACTTCCGTAGCCGTACCCTGGGGAGGGTCCGGCTATTAGCACGGTGCGGGTCGAAAGCCCGCAAAATAGTACTTTAGTGGTGGCGCAATAAAAGCGCCACCACAAAACCAAGATTATTGAGACTGAGATGATTCGGTTGATGGTTTAAGACGAAAATTAACAATTCGGCTAGTAAAACCAGAGACCAGGGCAGAGGTTTAAACCAAAGCCTACCCAAATATAACCAATAAACGAAATTAATATAACTAATCGGCGTAAAACGCTACAACTTATCAAATTTACTAGAAAGGATTTAATATGAGTAAACTCTCTATTTCTATTCTTGGTGTTGCTGCTTCTCTTACGATGATCAGCGGCGCCCTTGCTCCTGCCACTGCGATGGCTTGGGGCGACAGCCAACCAGGCGGCCGTCCATCATACACGATTGACGATATCGATGACGGTGCTCTTGGTGATAATATTACCTTTAACTCTATCTCCGATGGTGCTATCGGTGAGGAAAAATACTTCGTAGGTGCCCGTCTTAGCGGCACTAACGACAAATGGGATGCTGGTGAATTCAAAATTGAAGACGGCAAAAAATATACTGTTCGTCTTTACGTTCACAACAACAGCCCTAAAGGTGAAGACGCCGTGGCTACGGGTGTAAAAGCTACTTTTTCTATCCCAACCACTGCAGCTAAATCACATACAATCGTTGGTTATATTGACTCAGATAACGCTACTCCAGACCGTTACTGGGATGAAGTAACGATGACCGCTGACAAACCTTTCTACCTTGAATACGTAAAAGGTTCTGCCGTGTACAAAAACAACATCGGTAGCTTCGCGCTTTCTGATGAATTGTTTAGTACTGGTGCCACTCTTGGTTACGAAAAAATGGATGGCAACATCCCTGGTTGTTTCAAATATGATGGTACAGTTTATATCGATGTGATTCCACATTACTCTGTTGCCTCTTATCACAAACAATCTGTCCGTATCAAAGGTAGTGCCGACAAAACTTGGTACGATGTAGTCGATGCCAAAGTTGGCCAAGAAGTTGAGTACAGACTTCTTTACACCAACCTCTCCAATATTAATGCGGAAAATGTCATCATTCAGGATGCTCTTCCGATGAACTTGAAGTATGTTGCAAACTCTACTGTGCTTTACAACTCTAAATACCAAACTGGTGCCAAGCTCAAAGATGAAACTTTGACTACTCTCGGTATCAACATTGGTACCTACGCTCCAAAAGCTAACGCCGAAATCTACTTTACTGCTGTAGTTGTCGACGAAAAATTGAGCGACTGTGGCGGTATTGACTCTCTAGTTAACAAGTCTAGGTCAATTTCGAACGGTGAAGAACTCGAAGACAACACTGTTGTTAACGTTCAAAAAACCCTTGAATGCCCAGAGAAACCAGAAGAGCCAGAAGAACCAAAGAAAACTTGTGAAACCAACCCAGAAATGGAAGGTTGCAAAAAGATTCCTGAAACCGGTGCTGGCGACATTACTGCCGCCGCTCTCGGTGCTGGTGCTATGGTAACCGCTCTCGGTTATTACATTGCTAGCCGCAAAAAATTAATGTAATCTAGACCGCTTCACGTCTTCTAGTCTAGTGGGTCTAGACGACACCATAATCCCTCCTCCACCGGAGGGATTTTTGGTGGGAAAATTCTTCGTTTTTTCATAATTTTTTTGGCAAAAATCCAAAATGCTTATGATATAATGAAGAAAATGGATCCGTCATACACAAATCCTCTTGGTGGGCAATTTCAGCCAACCGATTACTCTGCCAATCAAGGCGACATTATTTTGACGCCGAGTCAGCCACGCAAACTCGACTTAAAACGCATCCTCACCCTTGTTGGCATCGGCCTCGCCGTGCTCGCTCTATTTGTCGTGGTCATCATGGTAATCTCCAACAACAACCGCACCGCCTCCGAGGCCAAAGCCGCCGACCGCGAAGAAAAGGTAGTAGCGCTAGAGGATCTTTATAATGAGTATGGCAGACTCCTTACGAGCTATGCAACAATTGGTAATAACCCAGTCGAAAATATGGCAGATGAGCTAGAAGATACGAGCAAGTTTTTTGTCATCAAGAAAGCCACACTTGCTGAGCTGAAGGTCTTACGCGATGGAATTAGCAATAGTCTTACAGAGATTTCGAACACGGATTTAAGCATTTTGGGCGATGCCTATAGTAATGAGGCATATCAAATCGTACAAGAAATCCGTTCTGGTCTTGAAAACATAAACAACAACATTTCGACCTTAAGCGCATTCTATGATGCTTTCGTACTGCCTATATATGATCTAGACGCAGATACAGCCGCTCGCAACTGTTCATTTAGCGTCACGATTGACGATATGGACGAACTCACAGTTGATGGTTTTCTCATAGAAGATGCAATAGAAGGCTATAATCGGGCTTATTGTGTAGTTAATGACGAAATTTATTACGATATCTTCAGCGGGTATTTCGATTCACCATATATTTATAGTGCTAAAGAATCATTAATTAAAACATTACTTATCAATAACAGCCAATCTGATACGCTTGAAAAATTCAGGCAGCTCCTGGGCGACATTGGTAGTGAGAACATAAAAAAGTATGAGCCAGACAATATTGTTGTCGAGGAGGACAATGAAGACTAAAAGAATCCGTCTTGTTGCAGCTGTAGCGCTAATTCTGTTGGCGACTATCATTGGCGCCGTGGCTAGCACATTACAAGCTAAGGCCACTGACCCAGAGAACAATGAAACGAGCTATACTGTGGCAGACGTATACAAAGCAAAGTACTATTCGATGTTGATGGCATATTGTATGTCTGTTCCAATCAACATCAATACCAGTACATATTTACCAATGGGCGATGCTGACGACCAACTAACGCTAGAAAACGCTTGGGCCGGTGTCTTCGGTGGCGACTCTGATGAAAACTGGTATACTGCGAAAAAAGACTTGTTCCCAGCAACAGATACTCTCTTAGGAAGCGGAAGGCATCAATGCGATTCTAAGGACTACTTTGTTGGAGAAAATAAGAACGAGGGCCTCATCGCCGCCTGGATAGATAGCCTAGCAAAAATAAGCAACCTCCCGTCTACCACAGCCGGTAAGTATGCCCTTGATGTAAAGAAAATGTTCTCACAGCTAAGTAATCAGGAAAAATCAGCGATATTCTCACTCCTAAACTTTGTCCCACGTGACGAAAACGGCGGCGACAAAAGAATTACGTCTTCGGGCAAGAAGGATGATACTTCGCCGAAAGATGGCGGTGTTGACGCGCAGGATATTCGGTATGCACTTGATATCTTAAACGGGTACACCGACAAGGACGAAAGGGAAGATGTATCTCTGGTCATACGCAACCTCACCGGTGATCAGGGTAAAAAATCCGATAGGGACTATAACATATCAAAAGCTATTAAAGACGTGCAAAAGGTTGCTCGTCGATATCATGCCGATATCGTTATTGATAGTCTAACCGATGAAGAAAAATACACCCAATATTACTTGGCTTACTCGGGAAGATGTAGCGACTACAATGATAACAATATCTACGAAGTCAACGATACGTATACATACCTTGCAATCAAGACTCCTCCGGAATCACCAACCCCCAAATTGGTGAAAGAAACCTTTAAGATTCCTAGATCAATCAACAACCTAGACTATTCAAATTTCCTAAACTTCGATACATTTGTATCAACTGTCCAGACGGCTACAAAGAAAGATCCGTACACCGATCGTATCTCCTGCCGTGCCGATAGCTCTTTTGAATACAATATGCTAGCTCGTAATATTTTCAGAGAGAAATATGCCGGGCAAATCTATTCAGAGTGCGCAGCGTACTACGACAACGAGTTTAAAAAGAAACAATCAGAGCTGACCAGTCTAAAAGGTCGACTTAGCGAGAATCTTGTTTCAGAACAGGCCACCATATATACATCATTCGGCGTGGATCAAGCCAACGTGCTTAAATTCACCGATACAAAAACGAGCAACGACTACGCCAACTGCAAGATGGGATATAGCTTGGCTGGAGGCGGCTCCAATGTTGATCCAACCACCAGGAGTAAAGGCCCTTATGAATGTAATAAAAGATATTTAAAGCGTTATTATGACCAATATACCGCAGAGACCGAAGCAGTAGAAAAAGTAAGTTTTGGGGACTTGCAGTACCAGCAATGTTATGACCATTATGACGGAAACCCAATGGCTATTACCAGCGCAGATTATGGCTTTGATGAACAAGAAGAAGACTTCACAAGGGATTATAAGAAATATAAATGCGGCATAGAACTCATATCTAGACTTAGCGATGCCGACAGAGAAAGCATTAGGGGAGACAAAACTCAACTAGCCCAGTACAACAAATTGGTGAGCTTGACTGAGATTTATAAGCCATTTGAAAGTTTTATGGATGCGAAAGAAGATCTTGCAAGCGTTAGCGCACAATACAACGACAATAGCGCATATCTAGACTCTGCATTGGACGGTCTGATCAGTAGTGACATTATCATAAATGCTGCAGCCGCTGGTAGGGTAGATGGCCGTAACCCTAAATTAGGGATTATCAATCAGATACTTATCGGCATTAATGACTACTCTGACGAGATGGAAATGGGTTGTGGTGCAGATGATTACATCAATGCGAGTCTCCCTGAAGACCTAGAGAGTAGAACTGGGATTTCTCGCAATACCAGCGGATACCAAGGTAGTGAACTCCAAGGCCTTGCGGGCAAAGACGATAGCTCGCACGGAGAAAATCCTTTTCCTGATGGGAATTCAGTCTCCACCTGTGAAGGCAATGCCCTTATGGGCTGGATTCTTTGCCCAATAATTAAAGGTGTAACTGGTGGCGCAAGCAAGCTTTACCATTCCGCAATAGAAGGAAGTCTACAGATGAACAGCGATGAGCTAGCCGCAAATAATACTGGTGCCCACCAAGCGTGGGGATACTTTGTCAACTTCGCAAACGTGATTTTGATTATTCTGTTCCTGTTCGTAATCTTCTCACAGCTTACTGGTTACGGTATTGATAATTATGGCATAAAAAGAGTCCTACCAAAGCTTATTATAGTTGCCATTCTAATTAATCTATCATTTATCATTTGCCAACTAGCGGTTGATGTGACTAATATCCTAGGCCATAGTTTCGAGTCATTATTTGATAGCATTACGGTGGCCAAGAACGCGTCAATAGGAAATAATGAAATCTTGGATAAAATCCTCGGGTGGTTGCTTGGTGGAATAGGCCTGGGTGTCACGATTGCAGCGGGCGTGTACACAGTGAAGAATATCAGTAATTTGTTCACTGGACTATTGATCCCAGTGCTACTTGCGATTCTGGTCGCACTAATCGCCGTGTTGTTCTTCTTTATCCTCCTCGGTGTTCGTCGCGCTGGCATTATCGCCTTGATTGTGGTTTCTCCAGTAGCGATAGTTTGTTACGCCTTACCGAACACGAAAAAGTATTTTGACAAGTGGTTTAATGGTCTTAAGGCCTTGCTTGTCGTTTACCCAGTTTGTGGTTTGATGCTTGGCATGTCGAGGCTCATTGCAAGGTTAATTAGTTCCGGAAACGAAGATTTTATCAGCAACCTTGTCGCCATGGCAGTACTCGTTTATCCATTCTTTGTAATTCCAACACTCGTTTCTCGTGCCATCAGCACCGTCACGTCGCTTGGCGAGAAGATTTCACAACTCGGTCGTGGCATCCGCAAGAAAACCTCGGACGGCATCAAGAACACTGAACGATATAAAGAAGCGCAAGAGCGCCGTAAGGCGGCGGAAGAAGCCCGTCGAGGCACAAGAAGGGCAACGATTGATGCGCGCAGGCGTGCACGGGAGGGGCAGCCAGATGGTGCAGCCACACGGGGCGCCGAGGCTGCGAGAAGAGATGCTATCAGGACGCTCAGTGATCCAAATGCAAGCTTGGCGGATAGAAGAAGGGCCCAGCGGGAGCTCAGAAGGGCAGACAGGGCTCTTGCTGCAGCACAGTGGTATCAAAAGTCTGAGGATAACTACTTAGCGAAGCAAAAAGAAGCCAACGAAACCGCTGTCCGCGCTGGATATAACGAAGATTACATGGCGACAATGGACGAAGCTCAGCGCCGCGCCGCAAGGAATGCATTTAATGTTAAAATTTCAGAAGCCGAACAACTCTCACCTGAAATAGATCTCGATATAGCGCGGGCACAAACCTCAATGCATCGCCAGGATGAGAGAATTTCTCTTACAAAGAATTTGCTTGAGTATAATAGACGACGCGACTATGACATAGACGCAGCCACCAACACAACGCGACCACACGGCACATATGAACAAGTTATGACTGACGCCTTGAATCCCGCAGTCGGCACAGAATTTAATACTAAAATGGCTCAGGCAGAGAATCCTGCTAATGAAGTCGCTATGGAAACCGCAATAGCTCGCGTCAATGCTAAGCGTCGTAGTGAAACGTATCAGGCATTTTTCGATCAATATAGCAATTTAACGCCTGCCGATCAAAAAGCGCAACTTGAGCAGTTAATTAGGAACCAGGGTGTAGCTGGATCCGGTGTCGATGCCAATATGGACGATGTTAGAGCACTTGCTGATGTGATGATTAAGCAAGGTGCATCCGATGATGTGCAAGAGGTGCTGGGTGCAGCATTGGGTAGTGCAAACTTCAGCCAAGGCAACTGGAATGCAATACGCAATAGCCAGGAGGGGTATAATTCATATATCGAACTCATGGGTAAAACAGGCTCCATCTCTGGTAAGGGTTATGCGAAATATCTAGCAAAAATGCAGCAAAATGGTCATAGTGTCGATGCTATAACTTATGAAGAATGGCTAAGAACTGGCGACACGAGCGGCACCCTTACTGGCGACAATGCGCAATATAACAGCTTCGAAGCCTTTGTTGACAATAATTATCAAGGTGGTGACGTTGTTGATAAGATGGGCAAGAACGAAATGAAGTTTATCCTGAAACAAACTGGCAATGAGACACTTGCAGCAGTGGCTGCTGGTTCCAAGACGATTAGCACGCTTGAGGTCAATGCTCTCAAGAAAGGTGCTATTGGGAAGACTGGCGATGAGCTCAGATATGCAAACGAATTAATTGCCCAAAAGAAGACCGACTTTATTGCTAGCGGCAACACCGTAGCACAGTTCTACAATGACCTGCACCTTGGCCCAGCCGAGATTGGCAAACTGGATCTAACTACACTGCTCGCAATCGTTGGCGAAAGCGCTCCTGGAAGTGGAATCCCAGACCCTACTAATCTTGCGGCATTCAAGAGCGCAATTGATACCAATCTCAAAACTGCGCAAGGAGATGGAAGAATTTGGAACAATCTCCGCGACGAGAGAATTCGTACATACTTGTCGTAGATGGCTGTTTTTAAGCGTTTATCACGTGCTCAAACAAACAGGTCACAGTGAGTGGGCCGACGCCGCCGGTGCGAGGGGTGATGGCGGCGAGGTCTTGGCGTTCGCGCACGGCATCGTCGAGGTCGCCCACGAGCACGCCGTCTTCGCTGGCGGTACCAGCATCGATTACCACAGCGCCGCCGCGCACATGCTCGTTTTTGATGAGATGCGGTACACCGGTGGCCGTTACGATTACGTCAAAATTTGAAAGGGAACCTAAATCGTCACCCTTTTTAAAAACAGTTACATCAAAACCAGAACTCTTCCACATGCGTTCAAGTGGCGCACCCACCAGTTTGCCGTGGCCAATTATCGCAATCTTAGTATTTTTAAGCTCAATATTATAGCCGCCAAGTAGCCAGTTAATCGCCGTGGCGGTAGCAGAATCAAAAACACCGTTGTCAGACAGACCATCCACATCTTTTTCTGGTGCGATTAAATTCGTTAGCTCGTCGGTGGCGTCGCGGTCTAGAATTGGCAGTTGCAAAATAATACCATTCACGGCCTCGTCGGCATTGGCTTCGCGAATCGCCGCGGCGATACCATCTTTGCCGTGCGCCAAAACGTCGCGCACAGTGACGCCGATATCTTCGCCGTACTGCATCTTAAGCTGCACATACTTCATAATCACCGGGTTATCGCTGTCGCGAATAATCACAAGACACGGCTTTTTGGCCATACCGCGCACCACCTGAAATTGGCGCTCCTTCACAAACTCCGCGAGCTCTTTACCGTTTAAAACTTTCATTATGCAACAATCTCCACTGGCTCTTGCTCAAGCTTGTAGCCGAATTTTTGATAAACTGCATCGATAATTTCTTGGCGGGCTGCCGCGAGGTCGGCATAATTTTTGGCGGAGTCATTGATGAGTACGAGCGCCGCCTTTTCGTTCACGCGCATGCCGTGCAAGGTTTTGCCGAGCAACCCAGCGTGTTCAATCAGCCAGCCCGAGTTGATTTTGTTACCATCTTTGCCGTGATAAACCGGCAAACCTTTGGCCTCGGCCTCTTTGGTCTCGTCGTTATTTAGATAAACATTCTTGAAAAACGAACCAGCCGAAGCGTGCTCTTTTGGATCTGGCAACTTGTCGGCGCGAATCGCGGACACCATGCGGCGAATCGCCTTTGGCGAAAAATCGGTTTCATTATTGGCCTCAATATAGCGCTCGAGGGAATTATAAAACGGACGCTCCATCTGGCCCTCCTTGAGCTTCAAAGTGAGCGCCACCACAAAATAGCGGCCGGCCTCATCAGAATTTAGGATGCTTTTGCGATAAGAAAACTTCAAATCCTCGGCCTTTAAGGTCTTGAATTCGTCAATCAGGGTGTCATACACCTCGACACTTTCGAGTACTTGCGAAATATCCTGGCCATAAGCCCCGATATTTTGCACCGGCGCCGCCCCAGCCGTGCCCGGGATTTTGCTCAGAGCTTCGATGCCGGTGAGATTAGCCTCGCAGGCTTTTTCCACCACTTTGTCCCACTCTTCGCCGCCCATCGCGTTGACCTTGTCGCCGTCCACGCGCACGCCGCGCATCTTATTAATGATAAGGGCGCCAGGGAAGCCCTCATCGTGACCGAGTGTATTCGCCCCGCCGCCGAGGATAAAGAACGGCAAATTCTTGTCATGCACAAAATCAAACGCCTCGACGATGTCGTCTGGCTCTTCAATCTCAATTACAAACCGCGCTGGGCCCCCAAGCCGCATGGTTGTGAGGGTTGAAAGTGGCACATTTTCTCTGATTTTCATTCTCCTATTATAACACTTTTTACTGCCTTTTTACAGGGGTTGACTTTTTGGGCCGCGTGTGCTAGAATAGAAGTACATTCGGGATCTACCCGCTCACCCTAATCGAAAGATTAGGGATTATTTTTTAAAAGTAAAGCTTTCTAAACCCGCTTTTTATAAAATCGAAATCAGCTTTCGAGATTTCCCCCATTTTATTCTGTAAGCGATAAACGCTGAAGACCCTGATCTGCGCCAAGACGGCATACTGTTGCTTGTCTTTAAAAACGAACGGGACATACCAACTACCGAAATGTTTTTGTGAAGTTAAAGGAACTCCGAGAAACCCGAGACGGCTTAGCTTATTGAGTATTAATACTGGTCTCGTAAAACTCTCGTTTTTCCCGTTAATCTCTATTCCAACATTTTCACCAACAAAGCACCACCAAACCTCGCCTTCGTTAGTGCCTCGAAAAAGCTGCTTTGTTTTAAGTTCAAGTTTTACCTTAAACCACGCTCTAAGTTTTTCAATAAAATCTGTCATTAACGCCACTCTAACACGCCAAAAATGAAAAGTCCACCCGGGGGTTGACCTCTTAAAATTTGCGTGTTATAATCAAGACATGTTCGGGGATACCCGCCCACCCTAACCGCAAGGTCAGGGGTTATTTTTTTCTAAAAAACTTCACCCCTTGCGATTTTCCCCAGAGTGTGCTATAATCACCCCTATGATAACAAAAGAGAATAAAGACAAAGCTATTGCCAGTGTCGCTCGTAACAAGAACGACGTCGGTTCTCCTGAAGTTCAAGTTGCTATTCTCACTGCCCGCAT